>Ga0335070_10006815_pt1 | contig 13427 bp, 14 predicted proteins | sample Lox_Sample_13_FD_206722 | JGI IMG/M metagenome (GOLD analysis project Ga0335070, IMG submission 206722) | Soil microbial communities from Loxahatchee National Wildlife Refuge, Florida, United States - Lox_Sample_1.3 | ecosystem: Environmental > Terrestrial > Soil > Wetlands | place: USA...
CCAGGAAACGGGGGTAGCGGCGCACGGGTGGTGTCTTCTCAGGCATCAGGCGGCTCCGGCTCGGCTTTCCCAGCACCAATGTACCAGTGAGGGCACGTCAGTCAAAGCTCTCGCAGACCGGAAGGCGCGCAAGCTCACGGGCGAGCCAGGGCCGGCAAAGCGCTCGGTTTGGGGGTCGTGTGGCGCTGCTAGAATCACGCCTCGAGACCCGGCACGGGCCCGACCACGGGTGACAGGCAGATGGTGACTACCCCAGCGGAGAAGTTCCCCAGAGTGTTCTGGACCGCCAACGTCACGGAACTCTTCGAGCGCGCTGCCTACTACTCGATGGCCAGCTTTGTGGTCATCTACCTTGGCCAGCTTGGGTTCGGAGCCTACTGGCCGTCCAACCTCAACAGTGTCCTCTGGACGCTGGTCTACTTCCTGCCGATCCTCTCCGGGACCATCGCCGACCAGGTGGGCTTTCGCAGGTCGCTGCTGGTGGCGTTCGTCCTGCTGGCCATCGGCTACTTCCTTATGGGTGTCCCGGTCTGGTTCGCGGGCGGCGAGCTCGCCCCGACCGTGGCCAAGGAGTTCACGGCGAAACCGGAGTTCGTGGCCATCGTGGTGCTGGCCATCGTGCTCATCGGCATGGGCGGTTCGGTCATCAAGCCGTGCATCTCGGGCACCGTGCAGAAGACCTCCGGTGCCCTGGCCACACTTGGATTCGCGATCTTCTACATGGTCATCAATATCGGCTCTCTTTTCGGGCGCGGCACCGCATACGTCGTCCGTACCCGCTCGACCGTGGTGCCGGTCCTGCTGGTGGTACTCGTGTGCACGCTGGCGGCGGCCGCCCTCATCCTGCTGGCGCGCTGGAGCGCCACCAACCGGGATCGCAAGGGCAACATCGCCGCCACCACCGTCGGTTCCGTGTCCATCCTCGTGGCCGCCGTGGCGCTCATCTCCTGGGTGCTGCGGATGTCGAGCGGGCGGGCGGCGGTCGGCACGGGTTCGAGCCTCTCGTACATCTTCGCGGTGGCGACGGCGGCCTCGATTGCGGCGTTCTTCGTTGTCCTTCTCCTCTACGAGGAGCCGGCGGCCGTGGCCTCGGTGAAGCCGAAGCGCTCAGTGGGCCGAATCCTGCTGGACATGGTGCTCGTCCTGAGGAGCGGCAGGTTCACCCTTTTCCTGCTGGTCGTCAGCGGGTTCTTCTTCCTCTACAACCAGGTCTACAACGTGCTGCCGCTCTACGTGAAGAGGGTCGTCGAAGTCGGCCCGGCCATGGACCTGTACACAGCCGCCAACCCGCTGGTGATCGTCTGCTTTCAGCTTCTGATCTCCAGCATGTTCGGCGGGATGCGGCCGATCCGCTCCATGATTGTCGGCAGCATCGGCATCTCGCTCTCGATGGCGGTCAACCTCATCCCGGTTTTCGCGGCGGGCGGCGTGCGGGCGATCGTCGCGAACTGGCTTCCGATCGGGTCAGTGTTCGTGGTGATGACGGTTGCACTCATCGCCTTCTCAGAGCTGTTCACGTCGCCGCGGATGTACGAGTACATCGGTGCGCTGGCGCCCAAGGGGCAGGAGGGTCTTTTCCTCGGCTACGCGAATCTGCCGCTCGCCATCGGCTCCCTGTTCGGCGGTCCGGTGGGGGCCTTCATCTTCAACGACATCATGGCCAAGGGAGCGACCAAGCGCCCGGACGGCCTCCTCGACCTCGACCCGACGCAGAACGCGCTCGGCTGGATCATCCTGATGGCGATCGGGCTCGCCTCTGCGCTTTCGATGTGGCTGTTCAACCGCTGGCTCGAGAAGCAGAAGGCGTAGGCCCCGCTTCGCGGTTGACGGCAGGTCACGGGCGAGGCGGGACGGACACGTAGGCGCGAATTGCACCCTCGCCGGCCTCGCGAAATGCGCGTGTGACCCCGCCGACCCCGAGCTTGACACCCCCGAAGATCCTCGAGACGACGATCGCGCCCTCGAGGTCCTCCCGCCGCAACAGCTCCAGCAGTGCCCTGCCCGGATGACCCACCTCGCCGTCGTCCTTTGACTTCTCGATCAGTGCCCCCGCAGCGTCGCGCACGCGCATCGCCCAGCAGTGGTGGTTGGCCTTGCGGAGCTCACCCCTCCGGCGCCTCACGGCGGCTGCAACCCCCTCCTCGTCGGCGGCAGGGAACAGGAGCGCGTGGAAGCGAGAGCGCTCCGCCGTGAGCTTGAACTCGGTCGTGACCGCAACCTTCACAGCCGCTCCTCGGAGGCACGGATCTTCTGACGCGCCTCCAGTGCTGCAATCCTACCCGCTCCCGGCTGTGAGGCGACGTCGATAGGTGTCCGAAGGGTAGGGGTCGTCCTGAGGGTATGATCAGCACGCCATGGTCGAGATCGTGGCCGGTCTCGCGATACCCGACGGAGAGTTGACGTTCAGTGCGTCACGCAGTGGGGGCCCGGGCGGCCAGAACGTCAACAAGGTCGCCACTCGGGTCACCCTCGCCTTCGATGTGGCCGGCTCCGCGGCGCTTTCGCCCGACCAGAGGGCACGCATCCTCGAGAGGCTCGCGGCGCGGATCAGCAAGAACGGGATTCTGCGGGTCGTCTCCCAGCGCCACCGCACGCAGGCTGCGAACCGCAAGGCGACGCTGGAACGCTTCGTTGAGCTGATCCGAGGGGCGCTCGCCGAAGAGGCGCCACGCGTTCCGACGCACCCCACACGGACGTCCAGGGAGCGCCGCGTGGCCGCCAAGAAGTCGCGGGGGCGGCTCAAGCAGGAGCGGGCACGTCCGGTTTCCCCGGACGAGTGACTCACTCGGGCAAACGGCTTGTCCGGTCCCCGCGCACCGCTGGCGGGGGACAGCTTCTGCGCTACCAGCCGCCGGAGGCGCCGCCGCCGCCGAAGCTGCCACCGCCGCCGGAGAAGCCGCCGGAGCTCCACCCGCCGCCCTTGCCGGAGTGGCCGGCCGAGGCCGCGAATGCGGCCAGCCCCGGATGGGACTTGAGGAAGCCCTTGCCGCCGGGTGTCTTGCGCAGCCAGAACTTGGCGATCGGGAAGCCGATCACCCAGGCCGGGATGAGCAGGGCACCGAGCGCGCCCCAAAGCGCGAACGGAAACACGGCGTAAAACGGGGTCAGGAAGACGTACAGGAACCAGCTCTGGCACCCCTTGCTCAGGAGGGCGAGGATCGAGAACACCCCGATGACGATCGTGAACACGACCGAACCGACGACCCTGGCGCCCAGGGGTGCCTCGGAGATCCGTGCCCCACGAGGTGCCGCGTGAGCCGGGATCACGTCCTTGCCCTGGATTGCGCCCGTGATGGCCCCCACGCCGGCCTCGACCCCACCGCCGAAGTCGCCGTCACGGAACGCTGGCCGGACAACCTCATCGAGAATCCGGCGACACTGCGCGTCGGTGAGCTTGGCCTCCAGGCCGTAGCCAACCTCGATTCGCATCTTGCGGTCGTCCCTTGCGATGAGGAGGAGCACCCCGTCGTCGACGCCCTTGCGGCCGAGCTTCCACGTTTGCGCCACCTTGAGCGCGTAGTCCTCGAGAACCTCGCCGTCGAGACTGCCGACGGTCAGCACGGCGACCTGGGCCCCGGTCTGCTTCTCGAACGCCGCCAGCTCGCCGTCGAGCCGTTCCCTGACGTCGGAGGGGATCATGCCCGCCGTGTCGTTGACGTGCCCGGAGAGGAACGGAACGTCGCGCGCCAGCAGCGACGGCGCGCTCGCGAGCACCAGCGCTGCGAGCGCCAGCCATAACGACCGGGACGCACGTCCCCCGGGGGGGAGCACGGTTACTCCTCCCTCATCCGCAGCTGGTCCGGCAGCTCATCGGTGTCGTCCGGATGGACTGCAACGCCCCGCCGGGCCAGCAGCTCCCCGCAGCGGCGGATCGCGCTGGCGAGCGCACTTCCCGGTTTCCCACCTCGAATGCCGTCGACGATCTGGGCGACGACGGCGTCCCACTCGTGCTGCTCGACACGAGCGTTGATCCCCGAGTCGCCGAGCACGACCACTCGGCGCTCGAGGAGCGACAGGAAGATCAGGATTCCGGTTCGCTCCTTGGTCCGGAACACCTCGTTCTCCAGGAAAGCCGCGGCCGCGCGCTGGCGGACGCGGTGGTCGACGGCGGTGGGGCCGGCAAGCCAGAGTTTCAGCGGCCGGATCAGCGCGACTGCCGTGAAGCCGACCGCTCCGCCGACGAGGGCCGGCACGAGGATCCACACCATGATGAAGCTTCCCCAGAAGCCGCCGAGCCAGTAGGTCGCGGCGGCCGCAAGCACTGAAAGAAAGGCTCCCAGGGTTGCGCCCTTCCACGTCGCTGCCTCGTAGTGGTCGGAGTGGGAGACGGCATAGGGGACGATCTCGCCGGCGGTTGTCGCCTCGGCCTCACGGACGGCGGTCTCGATCTCCTTGAGGTCGGCCGGGGAGAAGAAGCCTTCGACGCGCATCGCTCGGTACCGTCCTTTCGTTCTGGCAACCCGTACGCGCGGGCGGAGAATAGCACAGGCCCGTCGTGCTGGCCGGTTCTCGCAGGTCAATTTGGCTCTTGTGGAGCGATGGGCAACCGCCAGCCTCGCCGGTGGCACCTGCGAATCCGCAGCCCTCGTCTTCGGTGGTGTCTCCGGGCTACCATGGATTCGGAGGAACGATGCGGATCGCTCGTTGCCTGCTCGTCGCCCTGATGGCGTGGGCCGCCGTGGGGGTGGCCGACGAGGTTGCGGTTGGAGGCGTGCATTTCGTTTTCATGGAGCCCGAAGGCGCACAGGCGGCGGGAGAGGCACCGCTCTACCGACTGGTGACCGACCCGGAACGGATCTCGCGTTTGGGGCGGTGGTTGCAGAACGACTCTGCACGCTGGGCCGCCGACGTGTACCGGCGCGCCCGCACCGTTGCTGGGGCCCGCGGTTTTGTGGACACCCAGCCTGTGCAGTACTTCATTGCCCTCGTTCCCGACGGCAACAGCGCCGCCGTCGGTTTCCGCCTGCGCACCGGGAAGGCGCTCCAGGAGTACCCTCGGGCCGCCTACATCCAGCTCGGCCCCGAGGAATGGAGGTTCACCACCACGCTCCTCCACGAGACCGGCCACGTCGCGCTTGCGATGCTGGCCGGCGGGAGGGAGGTTCCCAAGCGAGAGATCGCGGCCATCCCGCACACGGTCGCGGCGATCACCGACCGTGGCACCGCGTTCGACGAGGGGTTCGCCATCCACCTGGAGACGCTGGTCGCCCACGTTTCCTCCGCGCCCGAGGTGCGCCAGCGGTACAGGCACGACCAGTTCCTGTTCGGGCCGGCCGCGCAGATGCGCGGCGAGTACTACCAGCACTCGTCCGACCTGCTGACGTTTGCCCAGACCACGGCGCGCTACGCCGAGGTGCGCGACAACAACTTCGCGTTCGTGAGCGCCTTCAAGGGTCCGGACTACCTGCGCGTGCAGATGGAGAAGGCCCGAGACTTCGCGACTCTGCGCGATGCGGACCAGCTTCTGCAGTCGGAGGGTTTCTACGGCAGCTTCTTCTTTAGTTTCCTCATGCGGGGTGGTGGCACACCGGTGGCTGACACGCTGCGCCAACGCCAAGACAAGGTGATGACGGCGCTGGCCGAGATGTTCGCGAGCAGATCGGTCACGCCCGATACACCCTATCTCCCGCAGTTCGTCGAGAGCTATCGGCAGATCTACCCCGCCGAGGCCGGTGACGTCCTCGACGTGTTCCTCGATCTCACCCACGGTGTGTTCGTGGACCCCGACGCGGCCGCGCTCTGGCACGACCACTACCTGGCTGCCCTCCGCCTTGATCTGCAGCGGCTCGGGCGTGAGAAGATCGACGCGGCCCGCGAGCGGTGGCGCACCGCCGGTGCCAAGGACCCGGCGGTCATGTACTCACGGCTCGGACCGCAGCTTCGCTGCGAGGTGGCGGGACAGACCGTAAAGCTCGTTGGGCTGGGAATCGACGCCCCGCTCTCGATGGATGTGAACACCGCCGAGGAGGGGATCGTGCGGCTGATCCCCGCGATCACCGATGCCGAGGTCGCCTCCTGGCTGGGCGCCCGCGCGAGGGCGCCGTTCGCCAGCGTCGAGGACTTCAGAGCACGGGCAGGGCTCTCGGAAAAGACGCTGGCAAGCCTGAAGCTCTGACAGGACCGTTCAGCGGGGGCGGGTCACTTCACGATCTTGGCGAGCAGGGTTTCAAAGCGTCTCTTGTCGTCGGCCTCGAACGAGGAGAAGCGAACCGCGACGCCGGTCACTCGCTCGCGCTTCTCCATCGTGTGGCGCACAACCACGGCGTAGCCTCGGATCGGGTTGTTGTCGCCCGGCATCGTCAGCTCGAAGCTCATCTGGGTCCCGATCGGGTAGGTGTGGTCCGTCTTGACGAGCATGCCGTGGGCGGAGATGTTCTCGGTCTGGCAGATGGTCTGCGTGGTGCCCCACGAGAGCTGCACCTTGAGGCGTGACGTGGCCCGCATGGCAAAGCGCGGCGGAACCTCGAGCAGCCGGAAGAGCACATGGGGAAGCTGCTCCGGGAAGTCCTCGACGGCGAGCGCGCGGTTGGCCCCCTTGCCCACGAAGTCCTCGGCCTCGACGAGCATGCCCCTGGAGGCCAGAAGCACCAGCGCGGCCTGACGACAGGGCGAGTCCTTCTTCCGAACGGCGGTGAGGAACTGGGTCATGGGCATGTCGGGGAGGGGGTAGCCCGCGACGATGGCGTCGAACGGGAGGAACGCGATGGATTCCAGGGCGCTTGCGGCGGTCTCCCCGTAGTCCGCGTAGAACTTGGCGGCGGAGAGGACGGACGCAACCCTCTGGAAGACCTTCTGCTCCAGCCCGACAACCAGCGTGCTCCGTTGCACCCCATACATGCGCGCTGACCTCCCGGCTCGCTTACCCCTCGGCACGCTCCCACGCGTGCGGGATCTCTTTGGGCAAGCGCCACAGGCTCACTCGCGTCGCGTCACCGGCATAGATGCCGCCCTCGGCCTCCCGGCGGTAACCCACCCATGCCTGGAAAGGCACACGGTTGATGCAGTCCGCAGAAACGATGGTCTTGGTCTTCTTCCCGGGGCTCGCCTGGAACTCCCGGCGTGCCTGCTCGAAAAGGTTCTCCGCAGCCAGGCTCGTCTGGTCCGCCCTCAGTTCGGTGAACAGCACCTGGCGAAAGATCTTGCCCGGCCGGTGCGTGGAGTACCACGTGTACTCGGGTGGGGTCAGGCTGGACAGCACGATGAACTCGGCCGGGCAGAACACCATGTAGAGGCGGGGGTGACGCGCGCCTTGCTCCGGCTGGCCGATCGCAGCGGCCACCGCGTCGGGAGTCATGCCCTCGTGACAATCGCTGGCGGCGAAGTGCGCCAGCTCGCCCGCTCGTTCCATCTCCATCACCTGGCCGCCGGTCTTGCCCAGGAAACAGCGACGATACGCGTCGATCGGCGTACACGAGAATGCATTGTTGGAAAGAGCCGTCTTGGTGCGCTTGCCCGGCACCATGGCCTGAAGCGCGTTGAGCGTGTCGCCCATCGCGTCGCGCCAGCCGCCTTCGCTCAGGTAGGTGAAGTCGGGCCGGCCGTTGGAGAGCGCCAGATCAAAGAAGATCGTGCGGCCGAGGAAGTACTTGCCGGATCCGGGCCGGCGGTGCCACGCAAACCCTTCGATGCCCAGGTTGGTCGCCGTGATGGCGCCCTGGGGAAGGCTCAGAACCAGGTTGAGTTGCTCCATGCATCTCTCCTGTTTTGGCCGGGCAGATTCTACCCGACCACTGGGAAGCTTACTTCGTTCCCGGTGTCTCTCCAAGCATCGAAAAGGTATAGACTCAATCTCATCTTGTCTCGTGGTCCGGAACCCGGTCGCCCCGCGCACCTCCTCCGTACCAGACGCGCAGGTTGTACAGCGGCGGAAACTCACTCCAGCGCCACAGCCGCTCGGGGTGCCGATCGGGCTGGACGACCGCGGAGTGAGAGAACGCGACGTACGGGTTCACAAGCAGTCCGGCGGCGTGGTTCGCCACCGAGACGACGAGGGTGAGTGTGCCTGCGGCCGACACGGCCCGGCGCCACCCTGGTGGCAACGTGCGGGCCGCAAAGAGCCCGAGTGCAAGCAGGAGGCCCCAGAACACGAGGGCGTCCGAAACGTAACGTGGACCGTAGGTCCAACCCCCGGCCCACTCCTTCCAGGCTGCGGTCGCGGCGAGGTTGAGCAGGATCGCGGCGACCGCCGGCCCGGTGAAAGGTCGGAGGGCTTCGTACCCTTGATGTTGCCCCGAAGCCCCGGGACGGCCGCCGGCGAGGACCAACGGCAGCAGGGCCAGCGCCAGCACGAATACCGGGGAGAACACGAAGAACCCCCTCCCCGGGGAGAACAGGGCGCCGGAGAGCGAAGCCAGTGGCGCCAGGCCAAACACGCGTCCCTCCGCGGTGCCGAACTTCGAAGCTCCGATGATCGTCTGCCCGAAAAGGAGCGGGCCCCCGAACTCCACCCAGTTGTAGGCGGCCACCGCGATGACCCAGGGCGCCAGCGCCGCGAGGAACAGGGCGGAGCGGCGACCGTGCTGATGCCAGGCGGCCCACGCGAGCGGTACGGCGAGCAGGACCCCGGTGGGGCGCGCGGCGACCGCCCAACCCGCGGCGAATCCCGCGAGAGCCAGCCGCCGCCACCTGCCCCTCGAGGATGTGTCGCTCAGCAGCCACACCGCCCCGGCAGTCAGGAGGACCAGGAGGCTGTGCTGCCAGACCTCCCTGGAAAGAATCGAGAGAAGGGAAGAGCCGAAGGCAAAGGCGGCTGTGGAGAACCAGGCTGCCCAGGGATTGCCGAGCTTCCTTACCGTGACGAAGAAGAACGCGACGGCGAGCGCACACCAGGTCGCTGCAAACAGCTGGTTGAAGCGGTCCGAGAGAACGACTTCGGGCGGCAGTCCCATGGCATGCCCGAGCGCGTAGGCCGGCACCAGTGCCAGCGCCACGCCAAGCCCTCTTCCGGCGATCAGGCTCCCATCACGGCCCACGATGACCGTGGCGCGGTGCTGGAGGCTCTGCGAGGCGAGGTACGGTCGCAGCCCATCGAGTCGGCCGCGGTGTCCCGTCGCGATGGAGTAGGCGGTCAGCTCCGAGTCGTAGTTGTCGTCGGAGGCCTGCTCACAGGGCACCGCGAGGTACGCGGCCAGGACCGCGACGAACACGAGGAGGGGTGCGCACGCCGCGCGGCGGGGCGGGGCATCTGCCGTATCGTGTAGCGAGGGGTCGGACGGTGACCGCTCCATGGCCCGGGGTTCAGTCTAACACCCAGTAACGTCAGGGGATATCGCTCGGAAAGGGGCGCGGCTGCTCACTCGCGAGGGGAAAGCTGAACGTGTGCCTCCACGGGGTCGGGGGCGCTCAGCAGCTTGCGCAGCAGGGTCTCGAAGCGCTCCTTGTCGTTCCCCGCGAACGACGCAAACTGGACAGCGAACCCGCTCACCGGCTCGCGGTCCGCCATGGTGTGGCGCACAACCACTGCGTACCCACGCACCGGTGAGCTGTCCCCCGGCAGCGTCAGCGCGAAGCCCAGCTGGGTGCCGATCGGATAGCTGCGCTCCGCCTGGACAAGCATGCCGGTGGTGGAGATGTTCTCGCTCAGGCAGGTCACGAGGTTGGTGCTCGGGGAGAGGGCCACGGCAAGCTGGAGCTTGCGCCGCAGCGCCACGCGAGGCGGCACCTCGAGCAGACGCAGGAGGATTACTGGCAGCCGGCCCAGGAACTCGTCAATGGTCAGCACCCTGTTGGCACCCCGGCCAACGAAGCGCTGGGTCTCCTCGAGCGCTTCCGGGGCGACCAGGAGAACGAGGCCGGCCGTCCGGCACGGTGAGTCCTCCCGGCGCACCGCGTCGAGGAACGCCTGCATCGGCATGTCGGGGAGAGGATAGCCGGCAAGGATCGCGTCGAAGGAGAGAAGCGAGATAGTCTCGAGGCCGTTCGTGGCGGTTGCCTCGTACTCGGCGTGGAACTGGTTCGCGCGGAGGACCCTGGCTACGCTCTCGAAAAGCTCGGAGTGCAAAGCCACGGCCAGCGTGTTGCGCTGCGCGCCGTACATGCGCCTCTCGCTCCCCCTTCTTCCACCTTGAAGTATAGCCCATCGGCGGACGCCATCGGGCCGGCACCCGCACCGGGAAAAGGTCTAGAATCCACCCATGCATGCTGACGTTCGCCATAGCGAGGACGTGGTCATTGTTGACCTTCGGGGCGACCTGGTGATGGAGGACGGGGAGGATTTACTCCGCCAGATCATCGACGAGCTGGTGGCGGAGGGCTGGAGGAAGATCGTCCTCAACCTGAGCAAGGTGAATCGCATGGACTCCGCCGGGGTCGGCGAGCTGGTCGCGAGCTGGAAGCTGGCCAACGAGTTTGGCGCCTCGATCAAGCTCCTGCGCCCTGGCGACCGGGTCAAATACACCCTTCACCTGAGCCAGATCCTCCCTCTGCTGGAGGTGTACGAGGACGAGGGGCAGGCGGTGGCCAGCTTCGTGGCCGCCTAGCCGCCCACCGTGTCGACTCGCTGTCGCTCCTTGCCGCCTCTTTCCCTGACCCCAGACCCCAGGTCCCTGACCTCTGACCCCTGTCTCTAGTCCCAGATTCCCAACTCGGCCTTGACTTCGTCCGAGGCCTCTTTGCGGGGGTCCCAGGGCGGGTTCCACTGCAGGTCCACCTCGGCCTCGTGCACGCCCGGAAGTGCCCTCAGCGTCTCGTTGACGGCTTCGACGATCATCGGGCCTTCGGGGCAGAACGGCGTGGTGAGGGTCATGGTGACCTTGACCTTGGCTCCGTCGCGCGAAACCTCGATGGCGCGGATCAGGCCAAGATCGACGATCGAGATGAAGATCTCGGGGTCCTGGATGGGCCTGAGCGCCTCTCGCACCGCGTCGACGTTCAGCTCGCTCACGGGTTCGCCTCCTCCGACTCGGTCGTCGTGGTCGTCTCGGCTGCGCCGTCCCTCCAGGCACGCAAGGCGTCAATCAGGGTGACCCAGGGGAGCAGCGCGCACTTCACGCGCACCGGGAACTTCTTCACGCCCTCGAGCGCCTCGAGGTCCCCCAGATCTGCGTCGGGTGGGACGCTCTGCCCGTGCATGACGGCTCGAAAAGCCTCCGCCAGCGCATCGGCCTCGGCCTCGCTGCGGCCGTGGACCAGCTCCGCCATCATCGAACCGGAAGCTGTGCAGATCGCGCAGCCACGCCCCTGCACCTGGACGCCGGCTATGCGGTCCCCGTCGAGCGCCAGGTTCAGGCGCACCTCGTCGCCGCACACCGGGTTGAGGCCGTGGGCGTGCGCGTCCACACGCGGAAGCGGCGCCCGGCCCCGCGGGCGCCGGTGGTGGTCCAGAACCACCTCGCGGTAGAGTTCATCGAGCGCGACCTCGGGGCGGTCAACCATCCGTGCCCTCCCGCGCCCTACTCATACCACCCCAAGCCCCGAGCCTCAACTCTCAAGCCCGAAATACCTCCGTGCCTCGACGAGCCCGTCCACCAGAGCGTCCACGTCATCGCGGTCATTGTAAACGGCGAGCGACGCGCGGGCCGTCGCCGAGACATCGAGCCTTCGCATCAGCGGCTGGGCGCAGTGGTGGCCCGCGCGAATCGCGATGCCGCGCATGTCCAGGACCTGGGCCAGGTCGTGCGGGTGGACCTCGGGGTCCACGAACGACACCAGCCCGCCGCGCCTGGCGGGGTCGAGCGGGCCGTGCAGCTCGAGCCACCCCAGCGAGGCCAGACGTTCGAGCGCGTACCCGACGAGGTCGCGCTCGTGTGCGCGCACCGCCTCCATGCCCAGTTCCTCCAGCAGGTCGATGGCGGCGGGGAACGCCGCGGCGTCGGCGATGTTGGGCGTGCCGGCCTCGAACTTGTGGGGGATGTCGTTCCAGGTGGCCCAGTCGAGGTGGACGGCCCGGATCATCTCCCCGCCGCCGCTCACCGGCTCCATCCGTTCCAGCAGCTCCGGCTTCGCGACCAGGAAGCCGACGCCGGTGGGACCGTACGCCTTGTGGCCCGAGAAGGCGAGGAAGTCTGCTCCCAGCTGCTGGAAGTCGGTCGGCATATGCGGGACGGACTGCGCCCCGTCCACTACCATGACCGCGCCGACCCGGTGGGCGGCCTCGGCCAGTTCCGCGATCGGGTTGATCGTCCCCAGCACGTTCGACATCGCAGTGAGAGCCACGATCTGGGTGCGCCGCGAGAGCATCGCAGGCAGCGCCGCCATGTCCAGCTCGCCCGAGTCGGTGATCGGAAGGTGCCGCAGCACGACCCCGCGCTCGCGCGCGAGCAGGATCCATGGAACCAGGTTGGAGTGGTGCTCCATCTCGGAGAGCAGCACCTCGTCCCCGGCGTTGAGGGTCGCACCCCACGCCCGTGCCACCAGGTTGATCGCCTCGGTCGCGTTGCGAAGGATGACGACGCCGCGCTCATCGGGGGCGTTGACGAAGCGCGCAACGCGCGTCCGGCACGCCTCGTACGCCGCGGTCGCCTCTTCGGCAAGCGTGTGCACCCCGCGGTGGACGTTGGCGTTGGAGCTGACGTAATAGTGCCGGAGTGCAGCGAGGACCGCCTCCGGCTTCTGCGTCGTCGCTGCGTTGTCAAGGTAGACGAGCCTGTGTCCGTGCACCTGGCGCTCGAGGATCGGGAAGCGCGACCTCAGTCTGCGGGGGTCGAATCGGACCTCGGGGGGGGCCTGTGCGTTCACGCTCACTCCGTGTGCAGCCGCGCGGCCACGAGCGCCTCGATCCGCTCCCGGGTGGTCTGCGGCAATCGCGCCAGGGTCTGGTCCAGGAACCCGTACACGATCACTCGCATCGCCTGGAGGTTCGCAAGACCCCGACTCTGGAGGTAGAAGAGCTGCTCCGGGTCGATGGGCGCAACGGTTGCGCCGTGCGAGCAGCGCACGTCGTCGGTGAGAATCTCGAGCTCCGGGATCGACTCGGCGCGGGCATCGTGGGAGAGAAGCAGGTTTCGGTTCTCCTGGTATGCCTGACTTCCGCCGGCGTGGGGTGCAATCCGGATCATCCCGGTGTAGGCCGAGCGTGCCGCGTGCGTGAGGGCGACCTTGAAGTCCAGGTTGGAGAAAGTCTTCCCGGCCTCGTGGATGTGCTCGGTGTGGTGGTCGAAGTGCTGCTGGTCGCCGCCCATGGCCACGCCGGCAGTCTCGGCCTCGGCGCCCTCGCCGGAAAGAAACGCGCCGACGTCGGCCTTGAAGGTGCTGCCGCCGAACGAGGCCAACGATAGCTGGAAGCGCGCACCTGCGGCGACACGCGCCCGCGCGGTGAGGTGCCCGACCACACCAGACTCCCAGCGTTGCACCAGACCGTAGCGCACGTTGGCGTCGCGGCCGACCAGGATCTCGGTGACGCCGAGGACCTTGCCACCTGAGGAGTCGCCCCCGACGTGGCCCTCGAGGATCTCGAACGAGCTGCCCTCGCCGGCCACGACGAGGACGCG
>Ga0335070_10006816_pt1 | contig 13427 bp, 6 predicted proteins | sample Lox_Sample_13_FD_206722 | JGI IMG/M metagenome (GOLD analysis project Ga0335070, IMG submission 206722) | Soil microbial communities from Loxahatchee National Wildlife Refuge, Florida, United States - Lox_Sample_1.3 | ecosystem: Environmental > Terrestrial > Soil > Wetlands | place: USA: Florida...
CATGCGCGACGCGATGCGGCGCCTGGGCGGCGACCCCGCCCGCATCAACCCACTGCTGCCGGCCGAGCTGGTGATCGACCACTCGGTGCAGGTGGACGCGTTCGGCGCGCCGACCGCGTTCCAGGTGAACGCCGACCTCGAGTTCGAGCGCAACCGCGAGCGGTACGCGTTCCTGCGCTGGGGCCAGCGGGCGTTCCGCAACTTCCGCGTGGTGCCGCCGGACACCGGCATCGTGCACCAGGTGAACCTCGAGCACCTGGCGCGGGTGGTGTTCACGACCGAGGACGCGCTGCCGCAGGCGTATCCCGACACGCTGGTCGGCACCGACTCGCACACCACGATGGTCAACGGCCTGGGCGTCCTGGGCTGGGGCGTCGGCGGCATCGAGGCGGAGGCCGCGATGCTCGGCCAGCCGATGACGATGCTGATCCCGCAGGTCGTCGGCGTCCGGCTGAGCGGCCAGCTGGCCGAGGGCGCGACGGCGACGGACCTGGTGCTGACCGTCACCGAGCTGCTCCGCAGGAAGGGCGTGGTGGGGAAGTTCGTGGAGTTCTTCGGACCGGGCGTCGCTACGCTCCCCATCGCCGACCGGGCGACGATCGGCAACATGGCGCCCGAGTACGGCGCGACCTGCGGCATCTTCCCGATCGACGCCGAGTCGCTGCGCTACCTCCGGTTCACCGGCCGGCCCGCGTGGCGGGTCGCGCTGGTCGAGGCGTACGCGAAGGAGCAGGGGCTGTTCCACGCGCCCGGTGCGGGCGAGCCGGTGTTCAGCGACACCCTCGCGCTCGACCTGGCGTCGGTGGAGCCGAGCATCGCGGGACCGCGGCGGCCGCAGGACCGCATCGGGCTCCGGCGCGCCAAGGCGGCGTGGGCCGAGGCGCTGCCGGGCCTGGTGCAGGGCACGGGACCGGGGGAGGCGCCGGTCGCGGTGAACGGCGGCCAGCACACGCTGCGCCACGGCTCGATCGTGATCGCCGCGATCACCAGCTGCACCAACACGTCCAACCCGTCGGTGATGGTGGCGGCGGGCCTGCTGGCGAAGAAGGCGGTGGAGCGCGGGCTCTCCAGCCAGCCGTGGGTCAAGACCAGCCTCGCGCCCGGCTCGAAGGTGGTGAGCGACTACCTGGCGCGCGCCGGGCTGATGCCCTACCTGGAGCGGCTGCGCTTCCACCTCGTCGGATACGGCTGCACCACCTGCATCGGCAACAGCGGACCGCTGCCCGAGCCGGTCTCGGCCGCGATCAAGGCGGGCCAGCTGGTCGTGCTGTCGGTGCTCTCCGGCAACCGCAACTTCGAGGGCCGGATCCAGGGCGAGGTGCGCGGCAACTACCTGATGAGCCCGCCGCTGGTGGTTGCGTACGCGCTCGCGGGCCGGATGGACATCGACCTGATGACCGAGCCGCTCGGCCGGGACCCCCAGGGCCGGCCGGTGCTGCTGCGCGACATCTGGCCCACGGCCGCCGAGGTGGCCCGGACGGTCGAGGGCGCGCTGCAGGCGGAGATGTTCGGCACCGAGTACGCGGCCGTGTTCGACGGCGACGAGCGGTGGCAGGGCCTCCCGGTGCCGGAGGGCGAGCTGTACCGGTGGGACGAGGCGTCGACCTACATCCGGCGCGCGCCGTACTTCGACGCGATGCCGAAGACGCCGGCGGCGGTGGGCGACATCGCGGGCGCGCGGGTGCTGGCCTGGCTCGCCGACAGCATCACCACCGACCACATCTCGCCGGCGGGTTCGATCCGCAAGGACGGGCCGGCGGGGCGCTACCTCACCGAGCGCGGCGTGGCCGCCAAGGACTACAACTCGTACGGCTCACGGCGCGGCAACCACGAGGTGATGGTGCGCGGCACGTTCGCCAACGTGCGCATCAAGAACCGGCTGGTGGCCGGGGTCGAGGGCGGCGTGACGCGGCACCTGCCCGACGGGGCCCGGCTCAGCATCTACGACGCGGCGGAGCGCTACCGGGCCGAGGGCGTGCCGCTCGTGGTGCTGGCGGGGAAGGAGTACGGGGCGGGCAGCTCGCGCGACTGGGCGGCCAAGGGCCCGCGGCTCCTCGGCGTCCGCGCGGTCATCGCGGAGAGCTACGAGCGGATCCACCGCAGCAACCTGGTGGGCATGGGCCTGCTGCCGCTGCAGTTCGAGACGGGGCAGACCGCCGAGTCGCTCGGGCTCACGGGCGAGGAGGTCTTCGACGTGGTGGGCGTCGCGGAGGCGCTCGCGGGCACCAAGCGGGTGACGGTGCGGGCGCGGGGCGGCGGAGGGGGGGGCACGCGGGAATTCCGGGCGACGGTGCGCATCGACACGCCGAAGGAGATCGACTACTACCGACACGGCGGGATCCTGGAGTACGTGCTGCGGCAGCTGGCGGGCTAGCGGAGCACCGCGCCCGCCGCTCGGCTACTCCCCGGGCGGCAGCAGCCGGTCGGCCTGTCCCGCCTTCACGCCGAATCCCACGCCGACGCCGAGGGCAACGGCGGTGAGGCCGGTGATGATGGGCAGCAGTGTGAACGGCGTCGCGACCAGGGCCGCGAGGCCGCCCGCGATCCACGGCGCGGGCCGGGTGTGCATTGCGTCCACGAAGCGGAGGCGCCGCCGCACGTAGCTCTTGGTCCAGCTGAACCCGCCCACCAGGGCCGCGCCGCTGACGATCAGGGTCGGAAGGATCATGGTGTCACTACGTAGCCACGCTTCCGCGGGATTCGCCACTCCCGCGCGGTCAGCGGCCGTCCACTAGTCCAGCCACACCGTGCGAGCGGCCGGGTCCGAGCGCCGCCCCGGCCGGGGCGGCTCGGCCGGATAGCCGAGGCTCACCACGGCGACGATGCGGTCCGTGCCGGCTGCCCGCACCAGCTCGCGGACCGCCGGGTCGCGCATGATGCCGCCGGTGCGGACGTAGCTGCCGAGGCCTTCCGCGGTGGCCGCGATCAGGAGGTTCTCGGTCGCCATCATCGCGGCCGCGTAGTCCTCCTCCCGCCGCACCGGGTCCTCGGACTCGGCGCACATCACCACGACGAAGGCGGGCGTGTCCCGCGCCTCCCGGTGCGTCTTCTCGATGGCGCGGGCGGCCTCCGGTGCCGCGGGATCGGGGAATCGCGTGGCGCGGTGGTCGCGCTTCAGCTCCGCGAACCGCGCCGCGGCGGCGCCCGCCAGGACCGCGAACCGCCACGGCTCGGTGAGCTTGTGGTTCGGCGCCCGCACGGCGGCCGCGAGGAGGCGCTCGATCGCGGCGCGCGGGACCGGTTCGGGCTTGAAGGACCGGACCGAGGCCCGGCGGCCGATCGCATCGTAGGCGTCCATGGCGAAAACCTAGCCGCCGGGCCTTGTCGGCGGCATCCCCGCACCGTACCCTTGTCCCTCCACTCGCCTGAGGCAGGGAGAAACCCGCCATGCCGCGCACCGAGTTCATCGCCACCGGGATGTACGTGCCCGACCGGGTCGTGAAGAACGACGAGTTCACCCAGTGGATGGACACGTCGGACGAGTGGATCCGGACCCGCACGGGCATCGAGGAGCGCCGCTGGGTGGCCGACGGCCAGGGCGGCGCCGACATGGCCTACGAGGCGACGCAGCGGGCGCTCGCGGACGCCGGCCTCAAGGCGACCGATCTCGACGCCATCATCTACTGCACGCTGTCGCCCGACTATTTCTTCCCCGGCACCGGCGTCTTCCTGCAGCGCAGGCTCGGCGTCACCGAGATCCCGTGCCTCGACGTGCGCAACCAGTGCACGGGGTTCCTGTACGGGCTGTCGGTGGCCGACGCCTGGATCCGGACCGGGCAGTACCGCCGGATCCTGCTGGTGGGCTCCGAGGTGCACTCGACCGGTATGGACCTCACGACCCGCGGCCGGGACCTCGCGGTGCTGTTCGGCGACGGCGCGGGCGTGGCGATCCTGGGGCCCACCGAGGCCGACGGACGCGGGGTGCTGTCCACCCACATCTTCGCCGACGGGCGGCACGCGGAGCAGCTGTTCTCGGAGAGCCCGGCGTCCGTTCACCACCCGCGGATCTCGCACGAGGACCTCGACGCGGCGAGGCACTACGCGCACATGAACGGCAAGGAGGTCTTCAAGCACGCGACCACCCGGATGCCGGAGAGCGTGATGCTGGCGCTCGAGACGAACGGCCTCACCACGGCCGACGTGAAGCTGGTCATCCCGCACCAGGCCAACCTGCGCATCTCCGAGATGGTGCGCCGGCAGCTCGACCTGCGGGAGGACCAGATGTTCAACAACATCCAGAGGTACGGGAACACCACGGCGGGCTCCATTCCCATCGCGCTCGACGAGTGCGTGCGGGCGGGCAAGCTGGGGCGCGGGGATCTGCTGCTGCTGGCTGCGTTCGGCAGCGGGTTCACGTGGGGGAGTGCGGCCATCCGCTGGTGAAGCGTTGCTGGTGAAGCGTTGCTGGTGAGGCGTTGCTGGTGAAGCGTGAGAGGTGAGCGGTGAGGCGTGAGACGTTCACGTGAGAGGTGAGAAGCGAAGACGTGAGAGGTTCGTGAGAGGTAAGAGGGCCGCGTCGTGCTTCTCACGTCCTTGCATCTCGCCTCTCACGTCAACGTCTCACCCTTCACATCTTCTCACGGTCGGGTTCATTCGCCTCCCCTCACCATCGCCACCGAGTGTCTCGGTGCGGGCATCGGCGTCTGCCTCACCGACCCCCAGATCTCCCGATTCAGCACGTCCTCGTCCGCCAGGTCCGGCGCCCGGAACACCCGCGGGTCGAGCCGCGAGTGGCCGCCGAGGGGATTGACCTCCTGGAGCGGCCAGCGTGACGGCAGGGCCGCGTACGGCGCGGTGTCCGGCGCCGTCGTGAACGCCGGGAACAGCGGCGTGGCGGCGGCGTCGTACTGGCTGAGCGGCGGAAGGCCGAGGATCAGCTCGATGGTGCGCAGCACCGAGGCGGTCGTGTAGAACGTGCTGTCCACCATGCCGCGCCGCGCGTACGGGGTCAGCACCAGCAGCGGCGAGCGGTGCGCGTCCACGTGGTCGGGACCGTTCTGCGCGTCGTCCTCGAGCACGAACACCGCCGACTCCTTCCAGAACCGCGAGCGGGAGAGCGCCTCGACGATCCGGCCGAGCGCCCGGTCGTTCTCGGCCACCATGGCGCGGGGCGACGGCCTCCCCGGCTGACGGCCGTAGGTGTGGTCGTTGGGCAGGTCCAGGATCATCAGCTGCGGGAGGTCGCCGCCGTCCTCGGCCAGCCGCAGCTCGCGCAGGAACTCGTCGGCGCGCGCGCTGTCCGGCACGTCGAGGTCCCAGCCGGTGAAGCGCCGGTCCGTGATCGCGTCGAGGTTCCGGTCGTCGGCGCGCGAGACCCCGGCGACCGAGTCCCACCGGCACATCTCGCCGTAGTTCCGTGCCGAGACGCCGGCACGGCGCGCGGCGTCCCAGATGTACCCCGCCAGCGGGTCCATCGCCGGGAGGCCGGCGGTGAAGTCCCAGTCGCGGCGGCCGCTGTAGTTGGCGGGCCAGGTCTTCTCGTTGTAGTCGCCCGCGATGGCGGCGTCCGACCACATGTGCCCGTCGGCGCTCACGTCGCCGTTCACGTAGAAGTTGTCGAACAGGACGAACTGCCGGGCCAGCGCGTGGGCGTTGGGGGTCACCGAGTCGCCGAACAGCGTCAGCCGCGGATCGCCGTCCCCGCGCGGGTCGTCGCCGAACACCTGGTCGTAGGTGCGGTTCTCCCGGATGACGTACAGCACGTGGCGGATGGGCGAGCGCTCGGCGGTGTCGCGGGGGATGGGCGAGGCGACCGGCCAGGGCTGGCGCGCCAGCAGCTCGTCGCGGTAGGGCGAGTTGGCCAGGACCTGCCGCGTCCAGCGCCGCAGGGTGGCCGCGTCCGGCACCGGGATCCGGGACACGCTGCCGACGAGCAGGGCGCCGATGTACTGGCTGCGCCGGGAGCCCGGGGTCGTCGGTCCCTGCGGGTTGGGGCCCGCGCCCGTGCCCTTGCCGTTGGCGACGTACAGCGTGCGGCCGTCGCGCGACAGGGCCACCGCGGTCGGGTACCACGCCGTCGGAATCAGTCCCGCCACCGTCGGCCCGTCCTCGCCGCCGAGGCGGACGACCGCCACGTCGTTGTTGTCGGCGTTGGCGACGTACAGCGTGCGACCGTCGGGCGCGAGCGCGATGGCGTTGGGCCCGGAGCCGTGCGGTGCCCGCGCCGTCAGGCCGAGCGCCACGGTGTGGGCGACCCGTCCCTCCCGCAGGTCCACGAGCGACACCACGTCGGCCGCCGCGTGCGCGACGACCAGCGTCCGGCCGTCGCGCGCGAGCGCGAGCGCGGAGGGACGCGGCGGCACGACCAGCGGCGGGCGCGGCGTCAGCGCGGCGTCCGCCACCCCGTAGACGCTGATGGTGCTGTCGCCCCAGTTCGAGACGTACAACGTCTTCCCATCGCGCGAGAACAGCGCCGAGTACGGATGGCTGCCGGTCGCGGCCGCGGCCAGGCGCCGCAGCGGCGACGCGCCGAGCAGGTAGACGGAGTCGCACAGGTCGGCCACCACCGCGAGGCGGCCGCCGTTCGGCGCGAGCCCGAGGCCGGAGGCGAACAGCGACGCGCCGGAATCCGCCAGCACGACGCTGTCGGCGCGCGCCCACCGCCCGCCGCTCTCGGCGAGCCGCCACACCCGGTTGGTCGTCCCGCCCGAGACGAACACGGCGCCGTCCTTCCGCACCGCCAGGCCCAGCCACGTCGCGCTCAGCGCCAGGGAGTCGGTCACCGCCCAGCGCGCCGCGTCGATCGTGACCAGCCCCTCGGTCGAGTAGCCGCTGGTCAGCGCGAGCACGCGGCCGCCGCCCGGCGCGAGCGCCAGCGCCAGCGGGAGCGTCCCGACGCTCACCGTGCGGCCCGCCGGGGTGATCCGCCAGCCGTTGGCCAGCAGCGTCGTGCCGTCGGGCTGGCGCCCGGGCACGAGGCGACCCCGCACCACGAAGGCGGCGGCGGCGAGGGCGAGGACGGACAGGGCGGCGACGGCGAGGCGCTGGCGCATGGGTTCGCATCGGATGAAGGGATGCGTAAATTGCCCACCCATGACCCCTTCCAACAAGAGCGGCGCGCCGGAGCTCGACCAGCAGTGCATCAACACCATCCGCACCCTGGCGATGGACGCGGTCCAGCAGGCGAACTCGGGGCATCCCGGGACGCCGATGGCGCTCGCGCCGCTGGCCTACGTGCTCTACACCCGCCACCTCCGCCACAGCCCCGGGCGTCCCGACTGGCCCGACCGCGACCGCTTCGTGCTCTCGTGCGGCCACGCGTCGATGCTGCTGTACGCGACGCTGCACCTCACCGGGTACGGGCTGTCGCTCGACGACCTGCGTCGGTTCCGGCAGTGGGGGAGCCGCACCCCGGGCCACCCGGAGCACGGCCACGCGCCGGGCGTGGAGACGACGACCGGACCGCTGGGGCAGGGATTCGCCAACGGCGTCGGGATGGCGATCGCCGAGGCGCACCTGGCCGCGCGGTTCAACCGGCCGGGCCACGAGATCGTGAGCCACCGGACCTACGCGTTCGCGAGCGACGGCGACCTGATGGAGGGGATCTCGCACGAAGCCGCGTCGCTGGCGGGGCACCTGAAGCTCGGCAAGCTGATCTACTGCTACGACGACAACCACATCACCATCGAGGGCAGGACCGACCTCGCCTTCAGCGAGGACGTGGCGCAGCGGTTCGCCGGCTACGGCTGGCAGGTGCTGCGCGTGGCCGACGGCAACGACCTCGCCGCGCTCGACGCGGCGTTCGCGGCGGCCCGGGCGGAGACGGCGCGCCCCTCGCTGGTGATCGTGCGCACCCACATCGCCTGGGGCAGCCCGCACAAGCAGGACACCGCCGAGGCGCACGGCGCGCCGCTCGGCGCCGAGGAGATCGCGCTCACCAAGGCCGCCTACGGCTGGCCGGCGGAGCCGCCGTTCCTGGTTCCCGACGCGGTGAAGGCCGAGATGGGTCGCTGCGTGGAGCGCGGTGCCGCGCTGGAGCGGGAGTGGCAGGGACGCCTCGCGGCGTACCGGCGCGCCCACCCGGACCTCGCGGCGCAGCTCGAGGCGGAGCTGGCGGGCGAGCTCGCGGCGGGCTGGGAGAGCGCGCTGCCCGCGTTCACGCCGGCGGACGGCGCGCAGGCGACGCGCCAGTGGGCGTCGAAGGTGCTGAACGCGCTGGCCCCGGTCGTGCCGGCGCTGGTGGGCGGCTCCGCCGACCTGGCGCCGTCGACCAACACCCTGCTCAAGGGAGCGGGCGACCTCGAGGCCGGCGGGTACGGCGCGCGCAACATGCACTTCGGGATCCGGGAGCACGGGATGGGCGGGATCCTGAACGGGATGGCGCTGCACGGCGGCCTCCGGCCTTACGGCGCGACCTTCCTGGTCTTCTCCGACTACATGCGCCCGGCGATCCGGCTGGCCGCGCTGATGGGACTGCCGGTCGTCTACGTGTTCACGCACGATAGCGTGGGCCTCGGCGAGGACGGGCCGACGCACCAGCCGATCGAGCACCTCGCCGCCCTGCGCGCGATCCCGAACCTCACCGTCATCCGGCCCGCCGACGGGCCGGAGACCGCGCAGGCCTGGCGGGCGGCGCTGCTCCGGCGCGACGGCCCGACCGCCCTGGTGCTCACCCGCCAGAAGGTGCCGGTGATCGACCGGGCGAAGTACGGGGCGGCGGACGGCCTGCTCCAGGGCGCCTACGTGCTGGCCGAGGCCGGGGGCGGATCGCCGCGCGTGGTGCTCCTGGCGAGCGGCTCCGAGGTGGGGCTGTGCCTCGCCGCCCGCGACCTGCTGGAGGCCGGCGGGACGCCGACGCGCGTCGTCAGCGCGCCGAGCCTGGAAGCGTTCGCCCGGCAGCCGCAGGCGTACCGCGACGCGGTGCTGCCGCCCGCGGTGCGCGCGCGGGTGGCCGTCGAGGCCGCGTCGCCGTTCGGCTGGCACCGCTGGGTCGGAACCGACGGCGAGGTGCTGGGTATCGACCGCTTCGGCGCTTCGGCTCCGTTCGAGCGCATCTTCCAGGAATTCGGCTTCACCGCGGCGCACGTCGCGGAGCGCGCCCGCGCCGTGCTGGCCCGCTCCGCGGGCGCGTGAGAGGACCACGACCATGAACCCGATCCAGGCGCTCGAGCGGCTCGGCCAGAGCGTGTGGCTGGACACGATCGACCGCGACCTTCTCGCCGGGGGCCTCAAGGCGCTGATCGCGGACGAGGGCGTGCGCGGCGTCACGACCAACCCCACCATCTTCGAGCAGGCGATCGCCAAGGGCACCGCGTACGACGCGTCCATCGCCTCGCTGGCCGCGGTCGAGCCGGACAGCGCCGCCCTGTTCGAGTCGCTCGCCGTCGCGGACGTGACCGAGGCCGCCGACCAGCTGCGGCCGGTGTACGACGCCGCCGGCGGCAACGACGGCTTCGTGTCCATCGAGGTGGCGCCGACCCGCGCGTTCGACACCGCCGGCACCATCGCGGAGGGGCGCCGGCTGTGGACGCGCGTGGACCGCCCCAACGTCATGGTGAAGGTGCCGGGCACGGTCGAGGGCCTGCCCGCGATCGAGCAGCTGATCGCCGACGGCGTGAACGTGAACATCACGCTGCTGTTCTCGGTGGACATGTACCGCCGCGTCATCGAGGCGTACCTCGCCGGCCTCGAGCGCCGGGTGCGGGCCGGCGAGCGGCTGGCGCGGCTCCGCTCGGTGGCGAGCTTCTTCGTGAGCCGGGTGGACAACGAGGCCGACAAGCGGCTCGCCGAGAAGGCCGCCGCGGCGAAGGACCCGGCGGCGCGGGCGGCGCTCGAGGCGCTGCTCGGCAAGGCCGCGGTGGCCAACGCCAAGCTCGCCTACGAGGCGTTCCAGGCATCCGTCGCCTCGCCGCGCTTCCAGGCGCTGCGCGAGCGCGGCGCCGCCGTGCAGCGTCCCCTGTGGGCGAGCACCAGCACCAAGAACCCCAGGTACCCCGACACGCTGTACGTCGACCACCTCATCGGGCCGGACACCGTCAACACCATGCCGCTGGCGACGCTGCGCGCCTTCGCCGACCACGGCCGCGCCGAGCGGACCGTGGACCGCGGGCTGGACGACGCCAGGGCCGAGCTGGCCGCGATCGAGCGGGCCGGCGTCCGGCTGAAGGACGTCACCGACTTCCTGGTGGTGGACGGGGTGAAGAAGTTCTCGGATTCCTACCAGGCGCTGCTGGGCTCGCTCGAGACCAAGCGCGACACGCTGCTCGCCCGGCGCCCGGTGCGGGCGTCGCGCCGGCTGGCCGTGTTCGACGACGACGTGGCGGGCCTGGTGAAGCGGGACGGCGCCGAGCGCACCCGGCGGCTCGCGGCCCGCGACCCGGCGCTGTGGTCGGACCAGCCGGCCGAGCAGCGGGAGATCGCCGAGCGCCTGGGCTGGCTCGGCCTGCCGCGCGCGATGGCGGACTGCCTGGGCGACCTGGCCGACTTCGCCGCCGGGGTGCGTCACGACGGCTTCACCCGCGTCGTCCTGCTCGGGATGGGCGGCTCGAGCCTGGCGCCCGAGACGTTCGCCCGGGTGTTCGGCGCCAAACCGGGCCATCCCCCGCTCGCGGTGCTCGACTCGACCGATCCGGCGTTCATCGCGCGGGTCGAGCGCGCCGGCCCGCTGGAGAAGACGTTCTTCCTGGTGTCCAGCAAGTCCGGCACGACGCTCGAGACCAGCGACCTGTTCTCGTGGTTCTGGGAGCGCACCGGCCGGCGCGGCGCCCAGTTCGCGGCCATCACCGATCCGGGAACGCCGCTCGCGGCCCTCGGCCGGGAGCGCGGGCTGCGGCGGGTGTTCGAAGCGCATGCCGACGTGGGCGGGCGCTACAGCGCGCTGTCGCACTTCGGGCTGGTGCCGGCCGCGCTGCTCGGCGTCGACCTGGCGGCGCTGCTCGCGCGCGCGGCGACGATGGCCGAGGCCTGCCGCGGCGCCGCGGCCGACCCCGGCCCCGGCGCGCGGCTGGGCGCGGCGCTGGCCGCCGCGTGGCAGGCCGGGCGCGACAAGGTGACGCTGGTGACCGGCGCGGGGCTCGAGGCGTTCGGCCCGTGGGCCGAGCAGCTGCTGGCCGAGAGCACCGGCAAGCACGGCAAGGGGCTCGTGCCGGTGGTCGGCGAGCCGCTGGCGGCCCCGGCGGCCTACGGGGCCGACCGGCTGTTCGTGGCGCTCCAGCTCGAGGGGGCGGCGGAGCCCGGCCTGACGGCGTCGCTCGCCGACCTCGAGGGCGCCGGCCACCCGGTGGTGCGGCTGTCGCTCGCGGACCGGCTGGAGCTGGGCGCCGAGTTCTACCGCTGGGAGGTCGCGACCGCGCTGGCCGGGTCGTGGATGGGCATCAACGCGTTCGACCAGCCCAACGTGGCCGAGAGCAAGGACAACACCGGGCGGGTGCTGCAGCAGCTGGTGGCGGGCGCCTCGCCCAGCGCGCCGCCGCCGGCCGAGCCGGCGCACCTCGTGGACGCGCTGGCGCGCTGGCTGGCCGGCATCGGCGGCCACGACTACGCCGCGTTGCTGGCCTACCTGCCGCCGTCGCCCGAGCACGACGCCGCGCTGACGGCGATCCGCGTCGCGATCCGCGACGCGCTGGGCGTGGCCACGACCGCCGCGTACGGGCCCCGCTACCTGCACTCCACCGGCCAGCTGCACAAGGGCGGGCCGTCGTCGGGCGCGTTCCTCGCGGTGGAGAGCGGCGACGGTCCCGAGCTGAGGGTGCCGGGACGTGACTACGCGTTCGCGACGCTGGAGCTGGCGCAGGCGCTCGGCGACCTGGTGGCGCTCGAGCGGCGCGGGCGGCCGGTGATCCGGATCCGGCTGGGGGGGGGAGCCGGCGGGCTGAGCGCGGTGCGGGAGGCGGTGGAGCGGGCGGTGCGCGCGCGGCGCTGACGCCCGTCAGGCGACCGCGGCGCTGGTCTGCGGTCCCTCGATCGGCAGCTCGATCCAGAAGGTGCTGCCGCGCCCCGGCGTGGACTCCACGCCGATCACGCCGCCGTGCATCTCCACGAAGCGCTTCGACAGGGCGAGGCCGAGCCCGGTGCCCTCGAAGCGGCGGCTGAACGTCCCGTCCACCTGGCTGAACTCGGTGAACAGCCGCGGCAGGTCCGCCTTGGCGATCCCGATCCCGCTGTCCGTGACCGAGATCCACACCGCCTCGCGTTCGGCGCGGCGGCCGCCCGGCACCGGGAGCGTGGTGCGGCGCTGACCGGCGTGCACGGTCACCTGGCCGTTGGCCGGCGTGAACTTCACCGCGTTGGAGAGCAGGTTGAACAGGATCTGCCGGACCCGCATCTCGTCGGCGTTCACGAGCAGCGGGGCGTCGCCCAGCTCGACGGTCACCCGGTGGCCCTTGCTCCGGATCAAGCTCTCCATCCCGGTCATCACGTCGCCGATGAGGTTGCGCACGTCGGCCTGCATCAGGTGCAGGTCCATCCGCCCCGCGTCCACCTTCGAGAGATCGAGCACGTCGTTCACCAGCCCCAGCAGGTGGCGGCCGTTCCGGGCGACGGTCTCCAGGGCGTCGCGCTGCGGCTCCGACAGCTGGCCGAGGGCGCCGAGCAGCAGCATCTCCGAGAACCCGATCACCGAGTTCAGCGGCGTGCGCAGCTCGTGGGACATGTTGGCGAGGAACTGCGCCTTCATCCGGTTGGCCCGCTCCAGCTCGCCGATCTTGACCGCGAGCTCGCGGCTGGTCTCCTCGGTGGAGCGGTACAGCCGCGCGTTGGACACGGCGATCGCCAGCTCGGAGGCGACCTCCTGCACCAACCCGGTCTCCTCCGGGCGCCAGTGGCGCGCGATTCCGACCTGGTGGAAGCCCACCACGCCGATGGCCTCGCCGCGGAGCACGATCGGCGTCGCCAGCAGCGCCAGCGGCCGGTCCGCGTCCGGACCCGCGGCGGTGACGCCGTCGGCCGAGCGCGCGTCGGGGAGCGCGATCGAGCGCCGTTCCCGCATCGCCGTGATCAGGACGGGCTGGCTGAAATCGGCGCGCGCGCCGGTCGAGGCGACGTCGGGCTCGTGCCATTCGCTCGCCGGCGGCAGCAGGTCGTTGCCGCGCCGCAGCCGCACGAAGCAGCGCGACGCCCCCAGCGCCGCGCCCAGCTCCCGCACCGCGGCGTCGAGCGTGGTCTGCAGGTCGAGCGACTGCCGGATGCGGCTGTTCACCGCGTTCAGCAGCTCGGCCCGCCGCTCCCGGTCGGCCAGCTCCCCGACGGCGCGGATGCTCTCCAGCACCAGGCCGGTGTGGTCCGCCAGGTTGCGCAGCAGATCGAGGTCCGGCTCGCCCAGCGCCCGGTCGCCGTGCGGGTTGTCCACGGCGAGCGCGCCGACGCAGCGGCCGCGCACCAGGAGGGGCAGCGCGATCGCGCGCCGCAGCGCCACCCGCTCGTGCGGCGACCGGAAGTGGCGACCGTCGCCGGCGGGATCGTTGACCAGCAGCGCCTGGCCGTGCGCGACC
>Ga0335070_10006817_pt1 | contig 13424 bp, 12 predicted proteins | sample Lox_Sample_13_FD_206722 | JGI IMG/M metagenome (GOLD analysis project Ga0335070, IMG submission 206722) | Soil microbial communities from Loxahatchee National Wildlife Refuge, Florida, United States - Lox_Sample_1.3 | ecosystem: Environmental > Terrestrial > Soil > Wetlands | place: USA...
CCACCACCAGGTCCACGGCCTTGTCGATGCCGCGCTTGAGGCCCATCGGATTGGCGCCGGCCGTGACGTTCTTCAGGCCCTCGCGCACGATAGCGTGGGCGAGCACGGTGGCGGTGGTGGTGCCGTCACCTGCGATGTCGGAGGTCTTGGACGCGACTTCCTTGACCATCTGGGCGCCCATGTCCTCGTAGTTGTCCTTGAGCTCGATTTCCTTCGCGACCGTCACGCCGTCCTTGGTGATGGTTGGGCTGCCGAACTTCTTATCGATGACGACGTTGCGCCCCTTCGGGCCCATGGTCGCCTTGACGGCCGCCGCCATTATGTTGACCCCGCGGAGCAGGGCGGCCCGCCCCTCGTCGCTGAATATCACCTGCTTTGGCATCTGAATTCTCCTCCTCGTTCGTTCGATGGAATGGGCCGGCCCCTGTGGCCCGGCCGGAATGCTTCACGCCAAGACTGTCTCCGACTACTCGCCGCGGTCGACCTGGACGCTACTCAAGGATGCAGAGCACATCCTCCTCGCGGAGGATCAGGTACTCCTCGTCGTCCAGGGTCACCTCGGAACCGGAGTACTTGCCGAAGAGGATGCGATCGCCGGTCTTGACGTCGAGCGAGATCTTCTTGCCGTCGTCGGTGACCTTGCCATTGCCGACTGCGATCACCTTGCCTTCCTGCGGCTTCTCCTTGGCACTGTCCGGAATGATGATGCCGCCCTTCTTGGTCTCCTTCTCTTCCTGGCGCTTGACGAGAATACGGTCGTGCAGCGGGCGAATCTTCATAGCCAAATCACCCTCCAATGGATAAGATGTTGACGCTTCGGACCGGCTCGTGACCACTGCTGTGGTTAGCACTCACCGCAACCGAGTGCTAATATAGCGGCCAGCACCCAGCGAGTCAAGCGGCAAAAATCTTTTAGGCATTAGTCACTTAGATGGAGACGACATGCCGTCCCCCTCAATCCCCCAACCTTCGATCCTGATATCCCGCACTCTGCCAGCGGAATCGGTGGCCAACGCTCGAAGCCGGGCCGACGTTGACTTCAACGATGCTGACTCCCCTCTCCCAAGACCTGAGTTGATCCGGAGGCTCCAGGGCCGCCAAGGCCTCGTATGCCTCATCACCGATGCCATCGACGCAGAGCTCCTCGCGGCTTGCCCGGAGCTGAAAGTGGCCTCGAATGTGGCCGTCGGGTTCAACAACATCGACGTCGCGGCGGCGACGAAGCGGGGCGTGGTCATCACGAATACCCCCGACGTTCTCACCGAGACCACGGCGGATTTCGCCTGGACCCTTTTGATGGCCGCCGCTCGGCGGCTGGTCGAGGCCGACCGGTACGTTCGCGATGGGAAGTTCACGCAGTGGAAATACATGCTGCTTCTGGGCGGCGACATTCACGGCAAGACCCTTGGCATTGTCGGCTTCGGGCGGATAGGCCGGGCCATGGCCCGGCGGGCTCAGGGCTTCGGGATGCGTGTGCTCTACCAGGATGCGGTCGGGGCCGACGCCGCCACCGAGCGTGAGCTTCGAGCCACACGTACCGACACCGCCACGCTCCTGAGGGAATCGGACTTCGTCACGCTGCACACGCCGCTTCTGCCGGAGACGCGGCATCTGATCAACGCGCAGTCGCTCAAGACGATGAAGAGGACCGCCTACCTGATCAATGCCGCCCGCGGGCCCATCGTCGACGAGGCGGCGCTCGCGCAGGCGCTCGAGGAGGGCTGGATTGCGGGGGCGGGCTTGGACGTCTTCGAAGAGGAGCCCAAGGTCCACCCGGGCCTGATGGGCCTGCCCAACGTGGTCCTGGCGCCCCATATCGCCAGCGCGTCGTCGGAGACGCGCCTGCAGATGGCCAACCTGGCCGTGGAAAATTGCCTCGCCGTGCTCGAGGGCAAGACTCCGCTGACTCCGGTCAACCCCGAGGCGCTAAAGCTGCGCTAGGCGCCGATCACCGCGCTGGGCCGGCGCACCGCTCGCTGTGATTCGTTGAGCGGCGAGGCCTTCGTCAGCTGATCTTCGCGAGGCGGCGGGCGAGCCGCTCGAGGCGATGGTGTAGCGCGTCGAGGACCAAGGCCGGCGCCCGATGGGCTCGCGCCCGCTCGAGGGCCTCGGTCACCACCGCCTGGGCGGCGACGAAATCCCGCAGCCGGTGCTCGTGGATCTTGGCCATCTCCTCCCATGGGCGCGCGTCGAAGATGCGCGCGCCGCGGGCCGCGGCCTCCCAGAGCTCGCGCGACGCCTCCCATCGAGAGCGGCGCTTCTCCCGCCAAGCCAGCCGCGCGAGGAGCCGCTCGCGTGCGGGGCTCGGAAGCCCGCGGTCGAGCGCCGTCCGATAGCACGCCTCGCCACGGTCGGGGTCGGCCGTTTCCCACAGCCGGCCGAGCCCTGCCAGCTCGTCGGGGCCGAGGTCGACTCCGGGCGCCTGCGCGACCGCATGCGCCACCCAACCGGCGAGCGCGGCGAGGGACAGGATGTCGTGCCGGTTGTGCTCGAAGACCCGCGGCAGCTCCCCCGGCGCCTTGCGTCTCAGATAGTCGAAGTAGGCCTGCGGGATCAGCGCGCCGGGCAAATCATCTTCGCGGACGAAGCCCAACGCGTGCTGCTCGACGGTGCCGAGTCGGCAGTCCGGCAGCCGCGCGCTCCAGAGCCGCCTTGCCGCGGGCAAGAGATCGAGATGGAACACCGCCTCGGGCCAGCGCCGTCGGCCCAGCACGAAGCGCGTCTCGAGGAGCGGCAGATCGAAGCCTGCGCCATTGTAGGTGACGAGGCCGTCGACCTCCCGCAGGAGCGGATCGAGGGCCGCCAGCAACGCCGGCTCCTCGTCGAGGTCGCGCATGAAGTACTGCCTCACCTCGAACTCCCCGCCGTCGAAGAAGCCCACGCCGACCAGGAAAGCATAGGTGCCGGTGCCGCCGGCCAGGCCCGTCGTCTCCGTGTCGAGATAGAGGAGGCGCGGGCCCCGCGGCGGCGCGTCGACTCTGGCCAGGAGCGCCAGCGGGCCCTGCGCCATGTCGCGCGCGGCTTCGAGCGGCTGACGGCCGTGGCGATGATCCTCAGCGAAGCGGCGACGGACGCAGAGAACGCGCCCTTTCTCCGTCTCCTCCACGGCCCCGCCCAGCAGGTCCTCGAGCGAGCCGCTCCGGCGGAAGGCGGGGCTTGCCCGGCTCTTGGCCTCGAGACGGCGGATGACCTGGCGGAGATCGGAAGCGACGTCGCTCACGCGTCGGGCAAACCGTCAGCGGCGGCTGACGAGCCGCTTGAGGAGAGCCAGGGCCACTGGCTTGGCCCGGCGGCCAACTTCGTTCACCGGCCCCACGCACGAGGGGCAGCCCCCGGGGCACGCGCAGGCCCCGAGAGTCTCGAGGCCGCGTGCGAGCAACTCGGGCAGCACCTCGAAGATGCGCTCGGCAAGCCCGATGCCGCCCGGCTGATTGTCGTACAGGTAGATCGTCGGAGTGAACTCGTCGCCCTGCACGAGCTGGGCCCGCATGACCTCGCGCGTGACCACCTGGCCTTCGGCCGCCGGCGACCCGTCGCCGAGCCAGGCGCCGATGTCGCGAATATCGCAGAGGAGAAAAATCGGCGCCAGCGAGTGGAGGAGGCGCGTGAGCGCCCGCATACCGTCCACGAGCTCGTCGCGATGGGTGGAAATCTCGGTGAGCAGCGCGGGATCGATGGTCAGCCACGCCGCCGTCGTCTGCATCTCCTGCTGCGGCAGCTCGACTTCGCCGGAGCCGACATTCTCCATCGTGCCCATCTTGATCTTCTTGAATCCCACGACCTTCTCCGCGACGAGGACCTCGCCCTGCTCGCCCACCAGCCCCGGCGTCTCCTGCCGCGTGAACCGCTGGAGGATCCAGACGCCCTTGGCGCTGACCGCGTCGGTGAAATAGTCCACGACCACTTTCTTGACGTAGGCGACCTTCTCCTCGTCCTCCCGGTAGCGGAGCTCCTGCACCTCGAACGGCTCGCCCTCGACCATGTAGATGGCCTTTGGATAGATCATGGCGAAGGCGCTCTTCCAGTCCACCTCGGCGATGATCTGCCGGCGCTTCACCTGCTTCTCATCCCGCGCGGTCGTATCGATGACGAGGAAATTGTCCGAGGTGACCGTGCGGAGCGAGATGTGATCGGCGGGATAGGTCTCCGACGTCCAGTGAAATTGCTCTCCCGCGCGGTGGAGCAGGCCCTCTTCCTCGAGCGCCCCGAGATGCGCCTGCACCTCCCCGCCGAAGACCTCCTGCCGGCCGAAGGGCAGCTCGAAGGTCGCGCACTTGAGGTGATTGACGAGGATGAAGGGATTCTCCGGGTTGATGCGCGCATGCTCGGGCGAGGCCCCGAAGAGATAATCGGGATGCGCGGCCAGGTACTGGTCCATGGGCGATGAGGTCGCCACGAGGATGGCCGCGGACAGCTCGCTCCGTCGCCCCGCGCGGCCCGCCTGCTGCCACATCGAGGCGATGGTACCCGGGTAGCCAGCGAGCACGGCCACGTCGAGGTGGCCGATGTCGATGCCCAGCTCGAGCGCGCTCGTGGCCACCACGCCGAGCACGTCGCCCGAGCGGAGCCCCTGCTCCACTTCGCGCCGGCGCAGCGGCAGGTAGCCGCCGCGATAGCCGCGGACCATGCCCGCGTCCCCCGTCTTGTCCTCGACACCCCGCTTGATGGACGCCAGCAGCACCTCCGTGGACAGGCGGCTCTGGGCGAAGACGATGGTGGCGACCTTCTCCTTGAGGAGCTGAATGGCGAGCGCCGCCGCCTCGCCGAGATAGGGCGCGCGGATGCCGAGCTCGGGGTTGATCACGGGCGGGTTGTAGCACAGGAAAAGCTTTTCCCCGGTGGGCGCGCCGCTCTCGGTCACGTCGGCGACGGCTTCGCCGGTGAGCCGCTCGGCGAGCTCGCGCGGATTCGCGATGGTCGCGGAGGCCATGATGAACTGCGGCGAGGATCCGTAGTGGCGGCAGATGCGCTTGAGACGCCTCAGGACATTGGCGAGGTGGCTGCCGAAGACGCCGCGGTAAGCGTGGAGCTCGTCGATGACGACGTAGCGGAGATTCTGGAAGAGGTTCACCCACTTGGTGTGATGCGGCAGTATCCCGGAGTGCAGCATGTCGGGATTGGTCAGGACGAGGTTGGCGCGCGCGCGCACCGAACGCCGCGCGTCCTGGGGCGTGTCGCCGTCGTACGTGTACATGCGCATGTCGGGCAGCGACTTGGCCAGCTCCGTCAGCTCGGCGAGCTGATCCTGGGCGAGCGCCTTGGTGGGGAACAGATAGAGGACGCGGGATTCGGGCTGCTGCACCAGGGCCTGGAGCACGGGCAGGTTGTAGCAGAGCGTCTTGCCGGAGGCGGTGGGCGTGACCACGACGAGATTCTCGCCCTTGGCCACGGTCTCGAACGCGCGGGCCTGGTGCGAATAGAGCTGCTGCACCCCGCGGGCCCGCAGCGCCTCGACCAGGCGCGGATCGAGCGAGGACGGAAACGGCGCGTAGACGGCCGGCTTGGCCTCGAAGTGACGGGTGGCGGTGATGAGGGGACCGGTGCGCGCGGAAGTCAGGAGGCGATCCAGAATCTCCTGCAGCGACATGGCTCATCCTATGTTTAGTGCGAGAGCCTTGTCAACTTCCCGCCGCCGTGCCACGGTGATGGCCATGCGATGGCTTCTTCCGCCGCTGTGCTGGACGGGCCTCATCGCGTATTTCGGCAGCGGCGGGTGGGGCGGGGACGAGACTTCTGCCTGGTTCGTGCCGATTCTGAGCGCGCTTCTTCCCGGCATCTCTCCCGAGGTCGTGCAGGCGGCGCACGTGCTCGTGCGCAAAGCGGCCCACGTCTTCGAGTACGCCGTCCTCGCCATACTCTGGCGTCGTGCGCTGGGCGGCACCTGGAGCGCGCTCGCGCTCTCGGTCCTCACCGCGTCGCTCGATGAGCTCCGCCAGTCGTTCCTGCCGACCCGCACGGGAAGCGTCTTCGACGTGCTGCTCGACGGAACCGCGGCGGCGGCGGCGCTTCTTGTCGTGTCCGCCCTGTGCGTCCGGCCCCGGAAGCCCGCCTCGTGACAGAACCCGCCGTCGAGAAACCCACCGTCGAATGGCCCCAGGCGGATCTCCCCCAGCCGCCTCCCTATACGCTCCGCAATGTCTTCCGTGTCATCGGCCCCGGCGCCATTTTCCTGGGGCTCGCACTCGGCTCGGGCGAGTGGATCCTCGGGCCGGCCGCCACGGCGCGCTGGGGCCCGGGCATCCTCTGGATCTGCACCATGTCCGTCCTCCTCCAGGCTTTGCTCAATACCGAGATGGCCCGCTATACGCTCGCGACGGGCGAGCCCATCTTCGCCGGCTTCATGCGCCTCGCGCCCGGCCCGCGCGTGTGGGGTCCGGTGTACGCGCTCCTCCATCTGGGCCAGGTCGGCTGGCCCGGCTGGGCGCTGGCCGCGGCCTCGGCGCTCACCGCGGCCTTTCTCGGACGCGTACCACGCCCTGATGATCGCGCGGTCATCCTCGGCCTCGGCTACGCGATCTTCCTCGGTGCCGTGGCGGTGACCGTGCTCGGCGGCCGCGCGCGCAGGACGGTGGAGTGGGCTGAGTGGCTCCTCATGGCGTGGACGCTCCTCTTCCTGACCGCGCTCGCCTACTTCCTCGTGCCGTGGAGCATCTGGCGAGCTGTCGGTCAGGGCTTCGTCGTGCCCACCCTGCCCGTCGACCGGGACGTGCGGAACTGGGTGCTCCTCGCAGCTTTCGCCGCGTACTCGGGCGCTGGCGGCACCATCAACGCCACGCTGACCCAGTGGCTGCGCGACAAAGGCTTCGGCATGGCCGGCACGATTGAGGGACGGCCGGTGGTCCTGGGCGGCGAGATCCTCCGCTTCGCGCGTGAGGGCAAGACGTTCGCGCCCACCGAGGCGAACCTCGACAAGTGGCGGCAGTGGTGGCGGTATCTTCGAATGGACCTCTGGTATCTCTGGACGGTCGGCTGCCTCGTCGCCATGGCGCTCCCCGCGCTCCTCGCCGCCCACTTCGCGGGCGCCGGTGACATGTGGTCAGGATTCGGCGCGCCCACCTGGCTCGCGCAGGCCATAAGCTGGCGCTCCGGCCTCGTGCTGTGGACGCTGGCGCTCCTCACCGGCTTCGCCATCCTCGGATTGACGCAGGTGGGGATCGTCGTGGGCTTCGCGCGGGGCGTGACCGATATCCTGTGGACGGCCCGGGCCCGCAGCCGCCCGCCCGGCAGTGACGTAGCCGCCGCGGGACTCTACTACGCGGTGCTGATCGCGTTCGCGGTGGCCGGCTGCGTCGCCATGACGCTCGGCGATCCCTTCCGGCTCATCGTCATCGGCGCCAATGTGGCGGCGCTCAACTTCGTGGTGCTGTCCCTGCACACGCTCTGGGTCAATCGCGCGCTGCTGCCTCCGGAGCTGCGGCCTTCCCTCTGGCGCGAGGTGGGCGTGCTGGCCTGCGGCGTCTTCTTCGCGGCGCTCCTCGTTCAGGTTCTCAAGGACCCGGCGAGGCTGCGGGCCCTCTTCGGCTAGCACCGGAAGACTAGTTCAGGTCGAAGAGAAGAATCTCTGCGCGATCGACCGCCGTGACCTCGACGGTCCTCTCACCGCTCACTGCCGCGCCGTCACCCGCGCCGAGGCTCACGCCGTTGGCGGTGACCGTCCCGGTCGCCACGTGCAGCCACGCGTGGCGCCCGGGCTCGAGCTCGTGACGCACGGATTCGCCCGGCTCGAGCAGCGCCGTCCAGAGATCGGCATCCTGGTGAATCGTCACCGCGCCCCCCCGGCCGTCGCGCGCCGCGATGAGACGCAGGCCTCCGTGCCGCGTCTCGGGCGGGAAGCGCTTTTCCTCGTAGCCGGGGGTGAGCCCGCGCTGGCGAGGCAGGAGCCAGATCTGCAGGAGATGCACCGGCTCGTCCCGCGAGGGGTTGAATTCGCTGTGCGTCACGCCCGTGCCGGCGCTCATGCGCTGGATGTCGCCGGGACGGATGATGGAGCCATTACCCATGCTGTCCTTGTGCTCGAGCGCGCCCTCCAGCACCCAGGTGAGTATCTCCATGTCACGGTGGGCGTGCGTACCGAAGCCTTCCGCCGGCTGCACGCGATCCTCGTTGATCACGCGGAGCGATCGGAAGCCCATGTGCCTCGGGTCGTGATAGGACGCGAAGGAAAAGGTGTGATAGGTATCGAGCCAGCCGTGGTCGAAGTGCCCGCGTTCCGCGCCGCGTCTGACGGTGATCATGGTGACTTGATGATAGCCCCGCGCGCAAGCACCAGCCGCACGTCGGCCAGCGCACCGATTCGCTCGGCAGGCTCCCCCGCCACCGCGAGGAGATCCGCAGCATGGCCCGCCGCCAGCCGCCCGGCCTCTCCGGTGAGCCCCAGCGCGTCGGCCGCCACCGACGTCGCGGAGCGGATGGTCTCGAGCGGCGTCATGCCGTACTTGACCATGAGCTCGAGCTCGGGCAGCAGGCTGCCGTGGAAGTTCAGCGGCGTGCCCGAGTCGGCGCCGGCGGCGATGCGCGCTCCGGCCTCGTGGGCGCGCCGGAAGCTGGCCACGTGCGCGGCGACGACGGCGTCGGACTTCCGCACCATGTAGTCCGGTATGCCCGCAGCCAGCCCTCCTGCCGAGATCGCCGCCGGCGCCGCCAGCGTCGGCACGAGAAAGACGCCCCGGCGTTTCATGGCCGCGATGATCTCGTCGGTCAGGAAGATGCCGTGCTCGATGGTCGTGATGCCCGCCTCGATCGCGTCGGCGATGCCCGTGGAACCCTGCGCATGCGCAGCGGTTCGTCGTCCGGCCTTCGTGGCCTCTTCGACGGCGGCACGCATCTCTTCGAGTGTGAGCTGCGGCGAGCCCGGCTCCACGCCCGGCGTCATCACGCCGCCCGTGGCGATGAGCTTGATGACGTCGACCCCCGCCTTGAGCTGCTCGCGCACCGCCTTGCGCACGTCGTCGGGGCCATCGGCCTCCCGGCCGACAAAGTTGCCGTGGCCTCCCGTCATGCACACGGGCCGCCCCGCGCCCAGGATGCGCGGCCCGGGGAAAAGTCCCTCGGCGATGGCGCGGCGAACGGCCAGCTCGACATAGTCGCGCCCGCCCAGGTCGCGCACGGTCGTCACGCCGGCTTCGACCGTCTCCTGCGCGTGCCGCAGCGCCTTGAGCGCCGTCAGCCCCTGCGGCTCATCCCTGAGGGCACGGACGGGATCCGCCTCGCCGCCGAAACAGAGATGCACATGGCAGTTGATGAGCCCGGGCAAGAGCGTGCAGCCCGCGAGATCGATGCGCCGCCCGCGCGGAGCGCGGGCGTCATCCACCACCTGCGTAATGCGGTCCCCCTCGACGACCACGGAGCGGCCGCGCACTGGTTCCGTTCCGGTCCCGTCGATGAGGGACGCGCCAGCCAGCACAAGAGTCTCCATTGAAGCTCCTCAGACCTTCAGGCGCGGATCCAGCGTATCCCGCAGACCGTCCCCGAGCAGATTGATGCCCAGCACGGTGATGAGAATGGCGAGGCCGGGAAAAGTGGCGAGCCACCACGCGGTCGAGAGATAGACGCGCCCGTCGGCGAGCATGCCGCCCCAGGTCGGCGTGGGCGGCTGGACTCCGAGCCCGAGGAAGGACAGGGCCGACTCGATGACGATGACCCGAGCCATGTCGAGGGTGGCCACGACCAGCCAGGGCGTGAACGCATTGGGCAGGACGTGACGCACGAGGATGCGCCCGTCGCGGCTCCCGAGGGCGATGGCCGCCTGGACGAAGTCACGCTCGCGGATCGACAGCACCTCACCTCGCACCACACGGGCATAGACCACCCACGAGGACACGCCGATGACGATGATGATATTGCGCAGGCTCGGACCCAGCACACCGATGACGGCGATGGCGAGCAGGATGAACGGGAACGCGAGCTGGATATCGGCCAGCCGCATGAAGAAGTCGTCGACCTTTCCGCCGAAGTAGCCCGCCACGAGGCCGATCATCATCCCGAGCACGCCCGAGATGAGCACCGCCGACAGTCCGACGACGAGCGCGATGCGGGAGCCGAAGATCACCCGGGCCAGGATGTCGCGCCCGAGGTGATCGGTGCCGAGCGGATGCGCCTGTCCCGCGGCGTTCCGCCAGCCGGGCTCCTTCAGACGCTGGTTGATGTCCTGCTCCAGGGGGTCGAAGGGCGAGACCAGGGGCGCGAAGGTCGCGGCGAGGAGCACGATGACGACGACGGCCAGTCCGAAGAGCGCCGTGCGGCGGCGGGCGAGCCGTTTGAGCGTCGTGAGCCAGTAGCGTTCCTCGTGGGCGGCCAGGTGCGGCAGCGCGACCGCAGCGGTGCCGTTGGGCGGGGCCATCAGCGGAACCGGATTCGGGGATCGAGCCAGGTATAGGCCAGATCCACCACGAAGTTCAGGAAGACGAAGGTGCTGGCCAGAATGAAGACCGCCGCCTGCACCACGGGGTAGTCACGATTGAAGATGGCCTGCACAGAGAGACGTCCCACGCCGGGCCAGGCGAATATGGTCTCGGTGATGACCGAGCCGCCGAGGAGCGTGCCGAGCTCGATCCCGATGATGGTCACGATGGGAATGGAGGCGTTCTTGAGCGCATGCTTCCAGACCACCGGCTGCTCGCTGACGCCTTTGGCTCGCGCGGTCCGGATATAATCCTGCCCGAGCACCTCGAGCATACCGGAGCGCGTGAGTCGCGTGATGCGCGCGGTGGTGAAGAGCCCCAGCGTCACCGCCGGCAGGACGAGATGCTGGATATCGCCGCGCCCCGACGAGGGCAGCCAGTTGAGCCGGACCGAGAAGACCAGGATCAGCATGATGCCGAGCCAGAAGGTCGGCATGGCCTGGCCGAGGAGCGCCACCACCGTCGAGAAGTAGTCGATCGCGGTGTTCCGCTTCACTGCCGAGATGATGCCCGCGGGAATGGCGAGACAGAGGGCGAGCAGGAGCCCTGCCCCCGCAAGCTGGAAGGTCGCCGGCAACCGCTCGAGGACCAGGTCCATCGCGGGCTCGCCGTGACGGAGCGATTCCCCGAAATTGCCCCGCAGCGCGCCCTTGAGGAAGCGGCCGTACTGGACGATCCACGGATCGTCGAAGCCCATGGCGGTCCGAAAGCGCGCCACATCCTCGGCCGTCGCATCCGGCGGCAGGAGCAACGCCGCCGGGTCGCCGGTCAAGTGCAGGATCATGAAGACGACGACCGATACACCGAAGAGCACGAGGACGGCCTGCCACAGCCGCCGCAGCACGTAGGATTTCATTAACTGCGGGGGCCCCGAAATGGCCCCCGCACTCCCCCACTCTTGCGCCGGCGCGCCCTCGTCGGGCGCGCACCGCCCCCGCGGGCGAGGTAAGGCATCACGCCCCTCATCTGGTGAGCGGGCCGCGCGCGCACCGCCACAAAGCGCGAGATCATGCTGCATCCATCTTGGTTCCCGGGAGGGCCAGGCGGGCGATCGCCTCGATGTGCGGCGTATGCGGGAACATGTCGACGGGCTGCACCCACTCCACGCGATAGCCGCCGCGCACGAGCTCGCCGAGATCCCGCGCCAGGGTGGCGGGATTGCACGACACGTAGACGATACGCTCCGGCGCGAGCTGCGCGAGCGCGCGTAGCGCCTTGGGATGGAAGCCGGCACGCGGCGGATCCGCCACGACCACCTCCGCGCGCACCCCTTGGGCGATCAGCTGCGGCAGCACGAAACGGACTTCCCCGGCGAGGAAGGTGCAATTGGCGATGCCATTGGCCGAGGCGTTGCGGGCGGCGTCGGCGACGGCGGCCTGCGCCAGCTCGACACCGTAGACGTGGCGACAGCGTCGCGCGAGCTGCAGGCTGATGGCGCCAGTGCCCGCGTAGAGGTCCAACACCGTCTCGACACCGGAGAGACCCGCCGAATCCAGCACGAGGGCGAAGAGCCGCTCGGCCTGAGCGGTATTGGTCTGGAAGAAGGAATTCGCCGAGACCTGGAACTCGATGCCACCCAGCGACTCCCGGATATGGTCGCGGCCGCCCAGCAGATGCTCCTCGACGCCGATGGCCACGCTGGCCTTCTTCGGATTGACGTTCATCACAACACTCGTGGTGCGGGGCACGAGCGCGCCGAGCCGCTCGGCCAGCGGCGCCAGCTCCGACACCGCCGGCGAGGACGTCACGACGTTGACCATCGTCTCGCCGGTGCGGTACCCCTCGCGCAGCATGAGGAAGCGCAGGAGGCCCTCCCCCGAGTCCTGGTCCCAGGCGTCGAGCCCGCTCTCGGCGAAGAAGCGGCGCGCCTCGTCGAGCTGAGCGTTCATGCGATCGGACTGGAGCAGGCAGCGCTCGACGTCCAGCACCGAGTCATAGCGCTCCGCTTCGTGGAGACCCACCGTCAGCCCCGGGCGGCCCCTCGCCCGGGCCACGGTGAACTCCATCTTGTTCCGATAGCCATAGGTATGCTCGGCGGGCAGGATGGGACGCACCTCGACCGTTTCAAGCCCGCCGATGCGCTCGAGCGAATCGACGACCTGCTTGGACTTGAACGCGAGCTGCGCCTGATAGTCCACGTGCTGGAGCCGGCAGCCGCCGCAACGCCCGAAATACGGGCACGGCGCCTCGATCCGGTGGGGCGACGGCTCCTCGATCGCCTCAATGGTGCCCCGGCCAAAGCGCGAGCGCGCCTGGTCGAGGCGGACGCGGAGACGATCTCCAGGGATGCCCCCCCTAACAAAGACCACGTAGCCGTCGACCCGCCCCACGCCTTCGCCGCCGAATGCGAGGTCGTCGATCGTAACGGACAGGCTCTGACCACGCTGAGGGCGCGCCATGGCAGCGCCATGATAAGGGCCGCCCCGGGGCGAGTCAATTTGGCGCCTAGTTGCCCCGCTGGTATCCGTGTGGCAGCAGGGGGTCGCCTCAAGTATGATGAGCCCTACGATGGGTACGCGCGGCGGACGTAGTCCTGTGCGGGTCGGCAACCTGCTGACCCGGGCTGTCCCGGCGCTGGCCGAGCGGCTTCTCGAAGAAACCATGCGTCGGGAGTGGCCGCAGACCATCGGCCCCGACGCCGCTCGTCGGTCCCGCCCGCTGGCGCTCCGTCAGGGCATCCTCGAAATCAGCGTGGACAACTCGCCGTGGCTTCAGGAGCTGACGCTGCGCTCCGCCGCCATCGCCTCCACCCTTCGGGAGCGGCACGGCGCCGCGGTGAGTGGCGTGCGCTTCGTGCTGGCCACGAAGGCTCCGAGTGCCGCAGCCCCGGAGTCCAATCACTCGAGACCCGGTCTTTCCCCGCGACAGCTGAGCGCCGAAGAGGCGCGGCAGGTGGATGACGCGGCCCGACGGCTCGCCGATCACGGGCTCGCCACGTCGTTCAAACGCCTTCTGACCAAGGACTTGCTGGCGCGCGGGGATCGTCGCGCTTCTGCCGCTTCGGAGCAATCATGAGTCGATTGT
>Ga0335070_10006818_pt1 | contig 13424 bp, 9 predicted proteins | sample Lox_Sample_13_FD_206722 | JGI IMG/M metagenome (GOLD analysis project Ga0335070, IMG submission 206722) | Soil microbial communities from Loxahatchee National Wildlife Refuge, Florida, United States - Lox_Sample_1.3 | ecosystem: Environmental > Terrestrial > Soil > Wetlands | place: USA: Florida...
CCACGAAGCCGCCGCCGCCCAGATCGAAGCCGGTACGGGCACCCATTTCGATCCGCAAGTGGTCGTGGCGTTTCAGGCGGTTGCCGATCGGTTCGCCAGTGTGGCCGAGGAAAACCGTTGACCTTGGTGCGCCCTTTCAGGGCAACATGTTTCGCCGGTATGATTGGTTTTAGGCTTGCGGGATTCATATATGTCTTCTGAACCTGAGAGCGCCGCCCGTCCTGAAGGCGACACCGTCGTTGTCCTGCTGGTCGACGATCAGGCGATTGTCGGCCACGCAGTCCGGCAAATGCTGGCTCCGGAGAGCGACATCCAGCTCCATTTTTGCCAGGACCCCACCAAGGCCATCGCGATGGCCAATGAGATCAAGCCGACCGTGATCCTGCAGGATCTGGTCATGCCGGAGATCGACGGCCTCACGCTGCTCAAGTACTTCCGGGCCAATACCGCCTCGCGCGAGATACCGATGATCGTGCTATCCAGCAAGGAGGAAGCGACCACCAAGGCCCAGGCCTTCGCCCTGGGGGCCAACGATTACCTGGTCAAGCTGCCGGATCGCATTGAGCTGGTGGCCCGCATCCGGCACCACTCGCGCGGCTACATCGCCCAGCTCCAGCGCAACGAAGCCTACCGCAAGCTGGCCGAGAGCGAACGCCAGCTCGCCGAGGAGGTGGCCGAAGCGGCAAAGTACGTGCGCTCGCTGCTACCGAAGCCGATTAAGGATGGGCCGGCACGAATCGACTGGCGTTTCGTGCCTTCCACGCAACTGGGCGGCGACGCGTTCGGCTACCACTGGTTGGATAAGCAGCGCCTGGCGATCTACCTGCTCGACGTAAGCGGGCACGGCGTGGGCGCGTCGTTGCTGGCGGTGTCCGTGCTTCAAGTGTTGACGCACCAAGCGCTTCCGCAGACCGACTTCGGCGATCCCGGCGCCGTCATGCGCGGGCTCAATCCGATCTTCGAGATGAGCCGGCACGGCGGGAAGTTCTTCACCATCTGGTACGGGGTGTTCGATGCGACGACGCGCCGGCTGACTTTCAGCGGCGGCGGGCATCCCCCGGCATTGCTGTTGAGCGGCGTCAGCGCGGCCGAGGCCCGTCTTAAGGAACTGGCCCCGGACGGCCCGATCATCGGCCTGCCGATGGTGCTGCCTTTCGAGAACACGACCGTCGAGCTGCCGGCGTTCGCTTGCCTGCTGGTGTACAGCGACGGCGCGGTCGAGCTTGCCAAACCAGGCGGTGAGATGGCGACGCAGGAAGAATTCGTCAGCTTTGTATCGGAGCAGGGAAGCTGTGACGACTTGATGGAACGGATTCTCGGCCGGGCACGAGCACTGCGCGGCCCGCAGCCGCTGGCCGATGATTGCAGCCTGCTACAAGTGCACTTCTAACCTCTTCGACTCGGCTTGCGATACAAGATCGTCGGCCCGACTTTGACAGTCTCGAATCTGTGTTCGGCGCCGAAGAGGCTTTCGGCGGCACCGAGTGCCAGCCAGCCGCCATCCTGCAACACGCTGTACAGCCCATGATAAATGCGCCGCCGAGCGGATTCGTCAAAGTAGATCAGCACGTTGCGGCAGAGAATCACATCGAACGCCCCAAGCTCGACCGGCGAGTTCAGCAGGTCGAACCGCCGAAACTGCACCAGACGCCCCAGGGCATCGTCGACGATCCAGTGCTCGCCCCGGCGATGAAAGTGGCGGTCCAACAGCTCGGCGGGCAGGCCACGCGCCACCTCGTTTCGACTGTAGCGACCGGCCTTGGCAATCCTGATCGATTCGGTGGAGATGTCGCTGGCAAGAATGTTGAAGTGGTTTTCTCGCGGACCGGCAGCGCCGCTCGCCGCGACAAGTTCTCGAATGAGCATGGCCACGCTGTAGCATTCCTGGCCGGTGGAGCAACCCGCGGACCAGATCCGAATGCGGTGGCGGAGATCGCCCGACTGCTTCAATGCCTCGACGCGTTCGGGCAGCACGACCTCCCGCAGGGCACGGAAGAAAGCCCGGTCCCGGAAGAAACTGGTCTCCTTGGTGGTGATGGCCTCGATGATCGCATCATGCAACCGCGAGCCCCCGCGTCCTTCCAGCCTGAGCAGGAGCTGCTCGAGACTCTCCAGTCCTTCGGACTGAACCAGCGGACCGAGACGGTGGCGCACCAGGTAGCCTTTGTCCGGTCCGATCACCAGCCCGCACAGCCGATGGATCAGCTTCGACAGCTTCTCGAGGGTCTGTTCGGAAAGTTCCATCACGAACCCGTGCTGTTCCGCGTGACAATGTCCGCGGCGGCGCCGGCGATCGCGGGCAGCGGGACCACCTCGTCCGTCACGCCCGCCTCGACCGCGCTGCCCGGCATGCCCCATACCACGCTGGTGGCTTCATCCTGGGCGATGACGTATCCGCCCGCTCTTCGGATCGCGCCCAGACCGGCGGTGCCGTCACGACCCATGCCGGTCAGGATCAGGGCCAGGAGTTCCCGGCCCATCACTGCCGCGGCCGTGCGAAAGAGAACATCCGCCGACGGCCGGCATCCGTTCTCGGGAGGCGCGTCGCTCAGACCGATGACGGGAGCGCTGGGCGTGCCGCGGAGGACCAGGTGTTTCCCGCCCGGAGCCACGATGACTTGTGAGGGGGCCAGCGGCATCCCCTCCGCGGCCTCGACCACGTTTCGCTGGGTCTGGCGGGCGAGGGATTCAGCCAGCGACCGGGTGAAGTCCGGGGGCATGTGCTGGACAAGAAGGATCGGCACAGTGACGCGAGAACATAGGTCCGGCAGGAGGAGCGACAAGGCCCGCGGGCCGCCGGTGGATGCGCCAATGACGATCGCACGGACGACCGCAGGGCGTCGCCCGGCCCGTCGAGGGGGTGCCCGATGGCCGACTGCCGGCGCTGCGGTCACTGCGGGAGCCGCCATCCGCAACCGCAGCCGCGCATAAGCCCGTATCCGGGGCAATACGTCGTCGCGAAGCGTGGCCAGGTTGGCATCAGGCGAAGGGCCGGAGGGCTTGGTAACGAAATCGAACGCCCCGGCCTGGAGGGCCTTCACCGTAATCTCGGCGCCTCGGCGAGTGAAGGCGCTGACCATGATCACGCCGACCTCTTCCGAGGCCGGCCGACCCGAGTTGAAAGACTGGATTTCCTGGAGCACGGCCAGCCCGTCCATGCCCGGCATGTCGACATCCAACGTGACGACATGGGGAGGACTGCTGCGGATGAACTCCAGGGCCTTGGCCCCGCTGTACACGGAGCCGGCTACCTCGATATCGGGCTGCCCGCTTAGAGCCTGCTCCAGCGCAGCGCGGAAGATGCGCGAATCGTCGACCACCAGGACTCTGATGCGATCAGGCATTTCTCGGCGCCGATGTTTGCCCGTCCGTTACGAAGTGGGCGACACTGTTTTGGAGTTCCGCAGCGATGTCCTTGAGACGACGCGCCTCCTCATCGAGCTGCACCGCACTGGCATTACTCTGGCGGGTGGCTTCGCTGACGCCGTGGATGTTGGACGAGATGGTTTGAGCGGCTTCGGCCGCCTCGGCGGCATTGCGCGAGACATCGGTTGCGGCCTTGGCCACTTCTGCCGTGTTGCCGGACACGTCGTTGGCACCTTTGGCCACCTCGGCAATTGAGCGGGCGATGTCCTCCACTCCTTTGCGCGTCTGGGCGACGTCGGCCGCGACCCGGTCGGCGGTTCCGGTCTGCCGGTCCACCGCTTCGGAAATCCGGCCGGCGGCCACGTTCACCTCGCCCACAAACTGGGCGACATTTTCGATCACTTTGACTGCCTCGCGGGTGCTGATTTGGACACTCTCGATCTTGCGGGCAATCTCCTCAGCAGACTGACCGCTTTGGTTGGCGAGTTCCTTGATCTCGCCTGCCACAACAGCGAAGCCCTTGCCGGCCTCACCGGCCGAGGTGGCCTCGATCGTGGCGTTCAAGGCCAGCAGGTTGGTCTGCAGGGCGATTGACTTGATCACCTCCGTGACCTTCGTGATCTCACCAGCCGCCTGGTCCAGTTGCCTCATGGACTGGTTGGCGGCGGCGGCCATGTCGCGGGCGTGCTGGGTCATCTGCGAACCCTTCCTGGCATCGCCGGCCACATCCTGCAGCGAGGAGGTAATCTGGGCGATCGATTCTGCGACCGAGCCTACCTTCTGGCTGGCGGCTTCGGCGCTGGCCGCGATGGCGGCGACGTTAACGGAGACCTCCTCACTGGCCGAAGAGATGCCCGCGACATTCACGCTCATTTCTTCCGCGGCGGCCGCCATGCTGGCAACATTGGAGGATGTCTGCTCCGTCCCGGCGGCCACCGATTCTGCCTGCGTCGCCATCTCGTGGCTTTGGGCCAGCAGGTCATGCGATACGCTGGAAAGCTCCTTCGCGGCGCCGGCCAACTGTCCGGCAAGCGTCCGTACCTGTGTGACGACGTTGCAGAGCGCTCCGGCCATCTCGTCCGACGCCACGGCCAGGCGGCCGATCTCGTCGCCGCGCTCGAGGTTCATCCGCTGCGTCAGGTTGCCCGCGGCCAGGGCCTCGAAGACACGGACGCCGCGGGCGACCGGTCGCGTGATCGAACGGATGATCCACACGGCCAGAACGACCGCGATGAGCACGCCGAACGCTCCTGTGGAAACCACCGCAATTCGCCCGAATTGATAGCCGTCGTCGGCGATGCGCATCTGATTATCGAGCCGCTGATCCAGGGCTGCGATCAGACCACCCAGGGCCGCATCGCAGCGATCTCCAAACTCGACGCTTTTTGTAACGGTCAGCCCCGCAGCGGCAAGGTCACTATTCTGGTGCGACAACTGCTGGATCCGAGCCGTCTGCGGCTTGATGGTCTCCATTGCGGCCAGAACGCTGCTGCCGCGAGCCCGCTCACTTTCGTTGAGCATGACCGACAGGTGTCGCAGACCATTCTGGAAGGCAGTGATGCGGTCCTCAATCTTGCCATCCATTCGGTTCATTTCATCCGGGTCACGGCAATCCAGATGCAGCTCCAGGTGAAAAAGAAGGTCGTAGAGTCTTCCCAGCAGCTCACGCCCGGCGATGACCTTGGCGGTCAGCCGCCCGTCATCGGCGGCGTGCGACGTGGTCGCTGCCTCGCCTGCGCCTGGCTCGCTCAAGCTGGCGACGAAATTCTCCAGCTCGTGGGCGCGCTCGTGGAGTTCGTTGTCCAGAATCGCTTTCCCGTCCAAGTTGGATTTCATGACCGCCAGACGAAGGACCTCCTTCTGGTTCTTCACGAAATCGTCGACGGCGCGATCGAACTCGGCCAGAGCTTTGCCTTCACCGGTGGCCGGGTTCGCGTCAACCAAGCGAGCGACATCCTCGCGGAGTTGGTTCAGCTTCTGCACAGCCTGGCGCGCTTTGTCGGCCCATTCACCGGCCTGGCTCTTGTCCCGTGCCAGGACAGCGTTCTTCTCTGCCCGCACGGCGCGAAGCATTTCGACACGCATGGCGGACGCCTGGATGATGGCCTCGCTGTCCCTGTCGACCAGGGTCTGCAACTGATCATGGGATTTTGCCAGTTGCCGGACACCCACCACGGCAATGAACCCGCCGAACAGGACGAATACGGCGACCAGAATGCCGATCTTCCCAGCCATACTGATGTTCTTCATGACTTGGCCTCTCATTCCATCTGATGCCAACGCCCTGGCCGGCCGACCGGAGCGTCAGCGAATTGCGTTCTCCATGGCGTTAATGACGCGGGCAGGGTCGATGATCATCATAAGTTCGGCGTCCAGCTTGCACACCCCGACCACTGGTGACGCCCGTCCCTCGACGTGCGCGTCCGTCGAATCCGGCTCCTGCGACGAAGCCTCTTCTATGGCCTCGGGACGTACGGGCACGATGTCTCCTCCACAATCGGCGAACAGGCCGAGATCCTCAGCCACGCCCGGCTTGAGAACGATCAGGCGGCTGCCCTCGCCGGCCTCCGGCGGCGGCAGGCCCAGCGCCGGCCCCAGGTCCAGCACCAGATGAATCCGGCTGCGCAGATTGGTCAGTCCGCGAACAATGGGCGGCGCCTGGAGAACCGGCGTCACGGCCACGTGGGTGCTCACTTCCCGGATCTGCTCAACATCGATGCCATACAGCCGCCCCTGGGCGCGGAAGGTAAAGAAGGTGCGGATGGACGGCTGTATGGGGGCGAGTTCACTCATGGAGCGGCCCTCCCCGGCTTATCATGGTTGATCGCCCCTGCGCCAGCAGCTCGCCCACTTTGGCAAGGAGCGTCTGGCGGTTGATCTTGACCTCGTAGGCGTCAAAGCCGGCGGCGATGGCCGCCTCGCGGTCCTTGTCGCCGCTGAGCGAGCTCAGCGCCAACATGGGCAACCGCTCGTATCGCGAGTCCTGACGTACCTGCCGCGCGAATGCCAGGCCGTCCATCACCGGCATTTCGATATCGGACACCACCAGGTCGAACGCCTCGGCAGCCAGCATTTTCACGCCTTCCTCGCCATTCGCCGCTACGGCCACATCATGTCCATCGCTCTTGAGATAGCCGGCCGTCAGTTGGCGGAAGAACTGCGTATCCTCGACGACGAGAATGCGCTTGCCCACCTGCGCCGGCAAGGCCGGCCGCGGCGCGCCATAACCCAGTTTCCACATTTCGACAAGGCGATAGATGTCGAGGACAATCGCGATCTGTCCGCGGATCATGGCCGAGCCCAACACGCCGTCGGCCCGGTAGGCCTGATCATCCAACTGCAGGGGCTGCGTGGGGGTATCAACGATTTCCGAGGCCAGCAGGCCGACGGGAGCCCGCGCATGGCGCGGCATGATCAGAAAGAGCATGCCCCGGGCCTGGCAGGAAGAGAGATTAAGAAAGTGGTCCAGGCGCAGCACATTGATCGCGACGCCATCTACGTTGACAAGCTCGCGATTGCCCACGCGTTCGATCTGGTCTGGTCTGATCCTGACCACACGCCGCACAGCGTCCAGCGACATGGCCAGCAATTCGGCCGCGCCGCAGCGGAACAGCAGCACCGCGCATTGTTCTGCTTCTTGCACTGCGGCGGGCAGCGCCGCCGGTTCCTCCCGCTGCGGCCGGTAGGCGATCCCGCTGTGTCGGGCGAGCCCTTCGACGCTGAGAATCAAGGCCGCGCTCCCGTCACCGAGGATCGTGGTGCCGGAGTACACCCCCAGCGGCCGCAGCAGCGGATGCAACGGTTTCACCACGATCTCCTCGCTCCCCGACAGTGCGTCGACCACCAGGCCAAAGCGTTGCGAACCGACCTTGACCACGATCACATAGGCCAGCGGAGCCGCTGCCTCGGGGCCGTGCTGGCGGGTAATGATCTCCGCCCGCACGGCGGAGGTGAGCGGCCGCCGATGCCCGAGGATCTCGCCGAGCCTGGCCACGGGCAGCAGCCGGCCGCGCAGGCGCAGGAGCTCCTCGTCATCTCCGCATTCGACGCGGAATCGTCCGTCGGCGGGGTCCAGCAGCACAATCTCCTCGACGTCCCGCTGCGGAATCGCGAAACGCTGATCTCTGCTGCTCAGCAGCAGGCACGGCACGATGGCGAGCGTGAGCGGAAGACGAAGCGTGAACGTCGCGCCAGCGCCGGCCGTGGAGTCGATCTCCACGACGCCACCGATCTGCTCCAGATTGGCCCGGACGACGTCCATGCCCACGCCGCGACCGGACAAGTCAGTCACTTTGGTGGCGGTTGAAAAGCCGGAAAGCAGAATCAGATCGTAGAGCTGGCGGTCGTTGAGCCGGTCCAGCTCATCACTTCGCTTGACGCCCTGCTGCAAGGCCTTTCGTTTGATGGCTTCCCGGTCCAGGCCCCGCCCGTCATCCCGGATCTGGATCAGGATCTGGCCGCGCTCCTGGCGGGCTTTCAGGGTGATTCGCCCGGACGGCGTCTTGCCGAGCCGCACGCGGTCCTCCGGCATCTCGATCCCGTGGTCACAACAGTTGCGCACCAGGTGGGTCAGCGGGTCGGCGAGCAGTTCCAGGATGGCCTTGTCCAGCTCGACCTCGGTCCCGGAGATCTCCAGCTCGATCTGCTTGCCCAGTTGCCGGGCCAAGTCGCGCACCAGGCGCGGAAAGCGATCGAACAGCGTCCCCACCGGCTGCATCCGCATGCGCAGGGCCGCATCTTGCAACTCATTGGTGATCGCATCCAGCCGGCGGATGACCTGACGCCGGAACGTATCCACCTCACATACCGAGTGCTTCGCCTGGTTGCGAATCAGGACGAGTTCACCGGCCAGCCCCATCATGCGGTCGATCAGCGAAACAGGAATCCGCAGCGAGCTGGCGGCCGCGGTTGGCTTCGGACTCGCCGGTGGCGCGGCGCGCCGCTCGGCACGTGGTTCGTTCCCGACGCTCTCCAGTCGCACAATGGCCGCGCACGGGATGCCGAGTTGCCGCGCGAATTGATCCGGTCCGAGCGCGGAGGAGACAATCGCCCAGTACAACAGCGGCGGTATCGGCGAGCCCTCCCGCAGCGGCGGGCCGGACAGTTCCATGCGCGAATCGAGCACGGTGCCGGCTTGCTCCATCCGGCGGGCCACCTCGATCGGCTCCAGGCGGCAGGCATGCTCGCACTGGAACCAGTCGAACTTGACTCCGTAGAGGAAGGTCGAGTGCCGTTGCCAGGCCTCGAGGACCCGATGCGATATGGGGAATTCGTTCGAGCCCGCCGCAGAGCGGACGACCGTCACCTCCGTCGCCGCGGCCTTCGGTTGCGGCGTCTCAGCGCTGGTGGCGGCTTCAGCGGAGGGAGTGCCTGCCGTGAGGACCGCCTGCATCCGCTCCAGGGGGACGGAGATATCCGCCTCCTCGCTATGCCCGATATCGTCGACCAGCGCGCTGATGCGATCGACGGCGAAGAGGAAGCTGTCGATCACCTCCGGCGAGCGTGCCACGCGCCCGTCGCGGACGTTCTCGGCGGCGGTTTCCATGGCGTGAGCGAGTTTCTCGATGTTCACCAGCCCGCTGAAGCCGGCGTCGCCCTTGAGGCTGTGCGTGGAACGAAGCAGTTCCGCCACCTGGGCCGCGGGGTCCGCCTCGCTGCGCTCCAGGGCCATGAGCGCGGAGATCATGCGGGCCAGGTGTTCCTTGGCCTCGGCGGCGAATCGCTGTCTGGCGTTGGATTCGATCGCCATTACGCTCTCAATCAGCCTGGTGAACCGCAGGCGCGGTCAAGCCCGGAGACGCGCATCAGCGCCGCCACGGGACCCGCAACACCACTCACGGAGATCAATAGCGCCGGCTGCGTCCGGGCTGCTTCACGCGCACAGGACAACAGGACCGACATGGCGCCGGCGGTGAGCCGTCTGACCTGACTGAAATCCAGGTGGATCCGCGGCACACCCTGGCCGAACGCTCCGCACAATTGGCCCCGGAGAGCCTCGGCGGCGGCATCATCCAGGTCAGCCGGCAACGTCAGGCGCATTTCCTCCTCCGCCGGGGCCGAGGATGCCAGCGGCATGGCCCCGACGGCATCAGCCCGGGGCGGCGGCGATGCCGCGGCCGGAGGCGGCAGTCTTCCCTCCTTCGTCGCGGTAAGCCGCTCATGCAAGGACTCTAGCTGCGTCTCGCTGAGATCAGGGTCGGGCTCCGGTGAGCAGATTCGTTGCAGCGCATCCACGCCCTGAAGCAGAACATCCACGGCCTCGCTTGTCAGACGGATCCGGGTCTCCTTCGCGGCGGTAAAGCAGTCCTCCATGACATGGGCCAGCCTCACCGCAGCCTCGATCCCCACGATCCGCGCCGCTCCCTTGATGGAGTGCGCCGCCCGCATCATCGCGGCGATCTCCTGCCCACCGGCACGCCCTTTCTCGAGCTCCAGCAGACCCTGGCTGAGCACCGGGATGTGCGTATCCATCTCGGCCCGAAACAGATCGAGGAGGGCAGGATCGACATTGGCAGGCATGTTCATAGGAATTCCGAACCAGACTTCGCCTGTTCCTCGAAGCAAGAGGCGACGAAGCCAGGACCACCGTTCGCTCGTCCGCGAAACCGCTCACAACGGCCCTGAACGACACCAGTCAGCCCGATTATAGTCGAACGCTCTCCGCAACCAAGAGCGTCTCCCGGCCTGACACGCATGAAGGTCTCCCGGGCATCAAGGATGGCGCCAAGGCGCCATTGCCGTCAGGCCACTCTGGCCGGCGCTCGCTTCTGATTAGCCCATCCACAATGACCGCGGTCCGTCCAAGGGCGTTGTCCGGTTGACACTCGACCCGGTTGGACTACGATCTCGCGGCGACCAGGCTTTTCCGACCTGTTTTGTTTGCGTTGGCCGAGCTGTCTGTCTGACGGAGGGATCGACGCCGCCTATCGCCGCAGCCAGCAATGCGACTCACGTTCAAGGGAGTATTCCCTCATGAAAGTCAAGACGGTCACCGGAAATGGCGGCGCCGTTTGCTCGCGGCTGAGGAACATGTTTCCGTCGGCACCACGCCCGCATAACGCGAGCCTGTTGAGCATCGCCCTCGTTCTCGCGGCGGCCGGCTGCAGTCCCTATGCGACGATCGCCAACCTCGGCATCAAGGTCGTCGGCGATGCGGTCGACGACGCCGATGTCGCCGACCGCGGCAATAAGCTCATTGGGCGGCCCGTTGCCGCGGCCGACGCCGAGTTCGGCCGGCGCCAGCGGACAATGATGGAAATACCGGGCAGGCGCGAGATGATCACTTACCCCGTCAAGGGCGACCTGCTGGCCAAGTATCGATGGGTGGTCGAAGCCGAACACGGGAGAATCGTCGCCCTTGCCAAGATGCAGAATGATCCCGACGGCGGCAAGGACATCGTCAAAAAGATGGTGCTGAAGGAGATGGTGCTTGGCAAGACCCCGCAGGAAGTGGGCACCAAGGAACAGTTCAGGAAACCGATCTTGACGCTTCGCGATCGCGATACGGGGAACATGCTCCGAGTGTATGACGTCTCCAGCATCGTTGACTTCATGGGGGCGCGGGACTGCGTGCTGGAATTCGACGCGTCCGGCAGATGTCAGGACATTTGGTTGGTAGGCGTGCCCGCCTCGACTCCGGGAAGCGCGCTGGGGCGTTGAGGTGTGGCGGCATGGGCAGCGTCCGGAACGCATGACGCCAACGAGGATCGGCCGGGATTCACATCGGGCAGAGCAGAAACGCAACACGGATTTCGACGCACTGTAAGGCAGCCGACCGGCTGGGATCCCGGACTGCCAGGCAAGGAGTGACAATGAGGAAACAGAGCATCATGCCGGTCCTGTACAGTGTGGCTATCCTGGTATTCTGTGTCGGGTGCACAACCACGCCCGGAGCTCATGATCCATTACCGTCCTGGAACGACGGCCCGGCGAAGCGCTGCATCCTTGACTTCGTCCTCGCCGCCACGGCGAAGAACAGCCCTGAGTTCGTGCCCGGCGAGCAACGCATCGCGGTTTTTGACAACGACGGCACTCTGTGGGTCGAGCAGCCGATCTATCCGCAAATCTCGTTCGCGATCGCGCAGGTGATGACCACCGCGCCGCAACACCCTGAATGGCAGAGCGAGGAGCCGTTCAAGGCGGTCGTCACCAACGACCGCGACACCATCGCCCGCTTCAACATCAAAGATTTCGAGAAGATCATTGCCGCCACGCACAGCAACATGACCGTGGAGGAGTTCCAGAACGAGGTGACGGGCTGGCTGGCCGCCGCGGAGCACCCGCGATTCAAGCGTCCTCATACCGAACTGGTCTATCAACCCATGCTGGAAGTAATGCGGTATCTCCGCGCCAAGGGCTTCAAGACGTACATCGTCACCGGCGGCGGACAGGACTTCGTGCGGTCTTTCGCGGACGGCATCTACGGCGTTCCCCCCGAGCAGGTCGTCGGCAGTGTCGGGAAGGTAAGGTATGACTACGGCCGGGACGGCAGGCCGGTCCTGGTGAAGCTGCCCGAGGTAATACTGCTCGACGACAAGACCGGCAAACCGGAAGGAATCAACATGATGATCGGCCGCCGGCCTGTCGCGGCCTTCGGCAATTCGAACGGCGACCGGCAGATGCTGGAGTATACGCAGGCGGGCACCGGCGCGCGGCTAATGATGCTGGTTCACCATGACGACGCGGAGCGCGAGTACGCCTACGGGGCGGAATCGAAGGTCGGCACGTTTTCCGACGAACTGATGACAGAGGCCAGACAGCGGAACTGGGGAGTCATCAGCATGAAGAAGGACTGGAAAGTCCTATTCCCCTGGCAGGATGGCGCAACTCCTGACGGCCGTGCAAATGTCGACGGTCAGAGGAGCGGCGCGCGGCGTGGTACGCCTGCGCTGGCCGCGTCCGGGTAGGCCTCGTGCAGGACATGCTCGACCTCCACGCGGCCCAGGAGCCGCGCATCCATCCGAGACTCGACCATCCGAAGAAGCCGGTCGCGGTGTTGCGAGAGGAGCCCTGCCAGAGCCTACTCGTCGGTGTTTTTCAGCCGGTACAGCGGTCCCGCAGAGCCTGGATCGCCGTCGGCCATCACCGGCTCCGCCCATTGGACACGGATGTCGGAGCGGGCCCTTCACTACCCCGACACGCTCCTTATCCATGCCTGAGCGGCGAAGGCCAACCCGGCTATGGCACGAAAACGTCAGGACCCCCAGGGATTCGGAACCGTGTCCACCGCCCAGCACGACGCATCTCCCTTATCCCCAAAAACGAGCTAACCGAAAAAAATACCTCTCCCCTGCGAATCGGAGGCTCCCGCGTGCGTTTCGTCTACAGGAGCATGGCGGCCGCCCGTGGAGACACTGTCGCGCTATCGGGAGATCCATGATGTACAGACCGACTGCAGCCACCCGATGGAGTTGCCAGGTTGGCTGGGGAACAGGAATTGTCATATTGACCCTGCTGAGTCTCTCACCGGCCTCCGCCCTCGGCCAGGCCACCAACCAGATCACCGTGATAAACCCGAACTCCGCGGCGCAGGGAACAACCAATCTGCTGGTGACTTTCACGCTGGACACTGACGCGCCGCCGGCGCCCCCCGCCGGGGTCATGCCGCTCAACGTGACGATCGGCAGCATCAGCGGGACCTCCGCGACGCATTCCAGCCAGTACATCGTGACGGCCCGCTTCAACATCCCCTCCGGCGAGCCCGCGGGCGCCAAAGACGCGACCATCACTTTCTCAACCCCCAGCGGCACGCTCGTCTTCTCCAAGGCCGGCGGTTTCACTGTCACCGCGGGAACCAGCATGCCGCCGAGCATCACGCAGCAGCCGCAGTCTCAGACCGCTGCGACGGGCGGCTATGTGTCCTTCACGGTGACGGCCTCGGGCACCGCCCCGCTGAGCTACCAGTGGCAGAAGAACGACATCGACATCGGCGACGCAACCGGCACATCTTACGCCATCAACCCGGTGGCCCTGAGCGATGCGGGCAATTACCGGTGCGTGGTCACCAACAACTACGGCTCGGCCGCCTCCGACGAGGCGGTACTGACCGTGATCGAGCT
>Ga0335070_10006819_pt1 | contig 13423 bp, 12 predicted proteins | sample Lox_Sample_13_FD_206722 | JGI IMG/M metagenome (GOLD analysis project Ga0335070, IMG submission 206722) | Soil microbial communities from Loxahatchee National Wildlife Refuge, Florida, United States - Lox_Sample_1.3 | ecosystem: Environmental > Terrestrial > Soil > Wetlands | place: USA...
CGCGGGGCCGGAGCCGCCGCCGGCCGGACCTCCACCCGGGCCCCGGGTGCCAGGCGAATCTGGCCCTCGGTGACCACCTGCTCGCCGGGCGCGAGGCCCTTCTGGATCACCGTCAGGTTGTCCAAGGGCTGCCCGGGGACGATCGGCCGGGCCTCGACCGTGTGGTCGGGCTTGACCACGAAGAGGAAGGGCCCCTGCTGCCCGGTCTGCAGGGCCTGCGAGGGCACCAGCACCGCGTCGGGCTCGGTGGTCAGGATGAGGAGCACGTTCAGAAACTGCCCGGGCCAGAGCCGGCTGTCGGCGTTGGCGAAATCCGCCTTGAGCTGGATGGTCCCGGTGGTGGGGTCGACGGTGTTGTTCAGGAAGGTGAGCTTCCCGTCGATGGGCCGATCCGGGTGGCCGGGGATGAGGGCCTCGACCCGGAGGCTGCCCGCCTCGCGGTACCTGCGGATCTCGGCCAGGTACTGCTCGGGCACGGAGAAGGCGATGTAGATAGGGTGGATCTGGTTGATCACGACCATGACCGAGGCCGCATCCCTGGCCTTCACGGTGCTGCCGGGGTGGAGCAGGAGGCTCGCCGTGCGCCCGTCCATGGGCGCACGGATCAGGGTGTACCCGAGCTGGATGCGGGCGTTATCCACCGTCGCCTGGTCCGCCTCGATGGCCGCCTTGGCGTTCTCCAGCGTGGCCTCGGCGGCCTGGATGACGGCCTGGGCATTGGCGATCGCCGCCTGGTCCGCCTGGATGGTGGCCTCCGCGGCCATGGCTGCGGTCCGGACTTGGTCGTACTGTTCTTTGGAGACGGCCCCGTCGTCGATCAGGTCCTTGTAGCGACGGACCTCGGCATTGGCATTCTCAAACTGTGCCATGTCCCGCGCCAGGTTCGCCACGGCCTGCTTCTCGGCCGCCCGGGTCTGCGCCAGGGCCGCCTGGGCCTGGAGCTGCTGGGCCCGGTCCCGCGCCAGCATGCCTTCGGCCTGGCGCACCGCGGCCTCGAAGGGGCGCTGGTCCAGGGTGAAGAGCAGGTCGCCCTTCCTGACGTCCTGCCCCTCCGTGAAGTGGACCTGGGCGATCTGGCCGTCCACCTGGCTCATGATGCTGACCGTGGAGTACGCCTGGGCGTTGCCGTTGGCGCTGAGCTGGACCGGGACCGCCCGCTGGATTGCCGGGCTGGCGCTGACCTGGATGATCGGCGGACGCGCCGCCTGGGCCTGGCCGGCGGGCTCGCCGGAGCAGCCCGCCAGCGCGGCGCCGAGCCGCAGGAGCCCGCCGGCCGCCCAACCCCAGGGCCGCCCAAGCCCAGCTCCGGTGTCGAACAACCTCGGATTCATGGTCCCCCCTCAACAGATGATGCCCCCGGCCCCGGGCAGTGGACGGGTCAGATGACGATCCGCGGGTAGAGTCGCGCCACCAGCAGCACCAGCACGGCCAGCACGCCCAGGCTCACGGCGAGATCCACTCCCAGGCCGTACAGGCTCTGGCCCCCCTGGATCATGAGGGCCCGCAAGGCGTCCACCTCGTAGGTGAGCGGGTTCATGGCGGCGATCGCCTTGAGCCACCCGGGCATCAGCGAGACGGGGTAGATGGCGTTGCTGGCGAAGAAGAGCGGCATGGTCATGACCTGGCCCATGCCCATGAAACGCTCGCGGGTCTTCACCAGGCAGGCCACGGCCAGCGACATGGAAGCGAACACCGCCGCCCCCAGCACCACGAAGACCCCGACACCCGCCACGGCCCCGGGGCCGAGCCGCATGTCGATGCCCATGAGCAGGGCCAGCCCATAGACCAGGGCGGCCTGCGACAGCCCGCGCCCGCCCGCGGACAAGGCCTTGCCTAGGACCAGCGCCACCCGGGAAGCGGGGCTGACCAGGACCTTGTGCAGGATGCCGAGGTCGCGTTCCCAGATGACCGATATCCCGTAGAAGATGGCGATGAAGAGGACGCTCTGCGCCAGGATCCCGGGCGCGAGGAAGTCCAGGTAGCGGAGGCCCCCGGTGGGGATGTCGCGGACCCGCGTGAAGACGTGGCCGAAGATCAGCAGCCAGAGCATCGGCTGCACCGCCCGCGTGACCAGCTCCATGGGGTCGTGGCGGAGCTTGCGCAGCTCCGCCTCGGCCACCGCCAGGGTCTGGCGCAAGAAGGTCACGGGGCCGATGCGATTATCCGAGCCGACGAGCGGTACGGCGAGTGCGGACCACATCGCGGTAGCTCCCTCCGGGGTCGGGGCTCGCCCCGACGAAGTGGACGAAGGCATCCTCTAGGCTGGCGCCGGGCCCGGTGGCTGCCTTCAGCTCGGCGGGCGAGGCTGCGGCGGCCACCCGCCCCCGATCCATGATGGCCATCAGATCGCAGAGCTCGTCCGCCTCCTCCATGGCGTGCGTGGTCATGAGGACGGTGGTGTCGTACTCCTGGCGCAGGAGCCGGATGTGCTGCCACACGCTACGGCGGGCCACCGGGTCGAGGCCCACGGTGGGCTCGTCCAGGAAGAGCACGGCCGGCCGGTGGAGGATGGCCTGGGCAATCTCCAGGCGGCGGATCATGCCGCCCGAGTAGTGGCGGACCAGGGTGTCGCGGGCCTCGACGAGCCCCAGCAGCTCCAGGGCGGCCTGGATGCGCGGCCGGCGCTCGGCGGCGGAGATCCCGTACAGCTTCCCCAGCAGGAGCAGGTTCTCGTAGCCCGTGAGCGCGCCGTCCGCCGAGAGGAGTTGCGGGACATATCCGATCCGGCGGCGGACCTGCAGGGCCTGGGAGGTGACGTCGAAACCTGCCACGCGGGCGGTCCCGGCCGTGGGCGGGAGCAGGGTGGTGAGCATCTTGATGGTGGTGCTCTTGCCGGCCCCGTTCGGCCCCACCAGACCGAAGATGCAGCGCCGGGGGACGCGAAGCGTCACCGCATCGACGGCGGTCAGGGCACCGAACCGCCGGGTCAGGCGCGCCATCCCCACGGCCGGGGAGTTCCCGTCGTCGGGCCTCTCGGTGCGGACGGGCGGATCCCACACGCTCATCGGGGCGTCGCAGTCGGACCGTTTCTCACTGCCCATCATCGTCTCCCGTCGGGGTCTCCCGTCGAGCCTGCCGGTGGGGCCCCCAGCCGGTAGAGCTCCGTCTCCGTCGCCTTGAAGGCGCCCGCCAGCAGCGCCAGGCCAGTGGCCATCTGCTGAAGCTCCTCGTCCGAGAGGCCCGTCAGCAGCGTGGCAATCCACGCCCGCGTGGCGGATCGGGCCTGCAGCAGGAGCTCGGTCCCCTCCGGCGTCAGCCGCAGCAGGACGCGCCGCCGCTCCCGGGGGTTGTCGGTGCGGAGCACGAGCCGGCGCTGCACCAGGCGATCCACGATCAGGGAAGCGGTCGGCCGGGCGACACCGAGGTGCTCGGAGAGCTCGGACAGGCACGCCCCCGGTTTCCGGTCCAGGAAACCCAGGGCTCGGAACTGGGGGATCGAGACGGACACGGGACCATAGCGTCGCATCCGCTCGCGGATCCGGCGCATCACCGCGGGGATCGTGTCCATGACCTTCCGGGCGCACTCGTCGGCGGCGGCCGCCACCGAGGGGAGTGGGCTCCGCTGCCGCGAGGGCGGCGAGATCGGCGAACCCTTATGGAGATGAACTGTTAGAGCGGCTAATCGTATTGGCACAACAACACCCCGTCAAGCGTCGACTCTCGGTCACCCTCGTGACCGCCGTCCACGCTGAAGTACGCGGGATCGGTTCACATCGTTTCCTGTTGGCTTCCCCTGGCTTACGGGAACTTGGCCGGAGATGAAAATGGCTTGGTGGCATCCACCACAAACATCACCAGCGCGTGGAGATCCGTCGAGCCGCTGCTCGAAACCTGCATCGGCGTGTCGGCGCCACTCCCCGCCTCGGACTGGCCAACCTCGACACGCATCACCCCGTGGGGTGTGCGGACGCTTTGCTCTCCGGCCAGCACGTAGAATGCCTCGGAGCCCGGATGCATGTGCACAGGCGTGATGCTGCCCGGAGGACCGCTGGCGTCGTTGATCCGAAGGAGATACTGGGGCGCCAGAACCCGAGGGATTGGCCCAACCTCGGCTATTTTGGTACCGCCCGCCGATGACCCACCCGCTGGGCCGAGCGTGAAGAGCCAGCCTTTGCCAGCCGACTCAGCGACTAACCCCCAGGGGCCCGCGGCAGTCTGCGCTTGCGCGAGTGTCGCAAAGTTCTCTATCCGCCAGAAGAGCTCTCCCGCGGGCAACTCCGCGACCTTTCTTTCGGCGAGTGGCTTGATCACAAGTTGCTGCTGCGCTCTCGTCGTCATTGGCAAAAACCACAACCCCGATACCAACAACACGATCATACTGAGGAGGGTCCGTTTCATGGAATTACCTGCTTTGCCGAATTTCCTGCCTGACGCCTAACGCGCGGGACGCGGGACGGGTACCCGCCGCGCCTCCCTCCAAGCGTCGTCCTTCGACGGGAATCGCCGTTTACATATGAGCCCGGATTGTTCACAGGTCTTTCGCCGCGAACAATCCGGGCTCGGGGCTAGCCCTGCGGGGTCGTCGGCTGCGTCACCGCCACGAACAGGCTGGCGTCGTGCCGGTGGATCAACAGCAGGATGGCCTCACCCGGCTTCTGCTGGCTGATCACGCGGCGCAGATCCACCACACCCTTCACGGGCTGTCGGTTCGCCTCGACGATGACGTCGCCGGGCTGGATGCCTGCGTCGGCGGCCGGGCTGCCGTCCTGCACACGCGCCACCACCACGCCGGTCTTGTCGGGCACGCCGAGCTGGTTCGCCAGGCCGGGTGTGAGGGGCTCGACCGCCAGGCCCAAGGATTCCTTGGGGGCCGTGGTCGCGGCCACTTGCTCGTTGCCCGGCATCTCGGCGATCTGAAGCGAGAGGGTCATAGGCTTGTCGTTGCGGAGCACCTCCAGCGTGCCAGTGCTGCCGACCTTAGTGGCCGCCACCAGGCGCGGCAGGTCGCCGGCCTTGGCGATCCGCTGCCCGTCGAAGCTGGTGATGACGTCACCCGGCTGCACCCCGGCCTTGCTGGCCGGGGAATCGGGCAGCACCTGGGCGACCAGCGCCCCTTCGGCCTTGGGCAGGTGCATCGCCTTGGCAATCTCATCGGTCACCGGCTGGATGCTGACCCCCAGCCAGCCCCGGGTGACGTGCCCCTGGGCCTCGAGCTGGGGCAGGACACTCTTCGCCATGTCGATCGGGATGGCAAAGCCGATGCCAACCGAGCCCCCGCTTTGCGAGAAGATGGCGGTGTTGATTCCGACCACCTGGCCGGCCTGGTTGACGAGCGGGCCGCCGGAGTTCCCGGGGTTGATGGAGGCATCAGTCTGGATGAAGTTGTCGTAGGGCCCCTCGCCGATGACCCGGCCTTCCGCCGAGACAATGCCCGTGGTCACCGTCCCCGTGAGGCCGAACGGGTTCCCGATGGCCATCACCGGCTGGCCGATCTGCAGTTCGTTGGAGTCCCCGAGCGGCAGGACCGGCAGCCCCGTGGCACTGACGCGGAGCAGCGCGATATCCGTCTTGGGGTCTCGCCCGACGACCTTGGCCGGAAACTCCCGGCCGTCGGCCAGCTTCACCTTGATCTCCGTCGCGTTGTCCACGACGTGGTTGTTGGTGACGATGTAGCCGTCCGAGCGGAGGATGAACCCGGACCCGAGGCTGTGCTGGCGGAGCGTCCGGGGCATGTTACCGAAGAACTGCCGGAAGAACTCGGGCATCTGCTGCGGGTCCATCGGGTTGTTCACGATCTGCGTGGTGCTGATGTTCACGACGGCGGGCAGATCCTCCTTCGCCACGCCGACCCAGGGCGAGCTGGTCGTCGAGGCCGCGGGCTTGCCGTCGGTCCAGAGGGGGGTATTGGCAGCCCCCGACCGGGTGGCGTCGAAGGCCCAGAGCGCGCCCACGATCAGCAGGACCCCCAGCAAGGCAACCTGGGCCTTCCTGTCGAACTTGTCGAAATGGAGCAGCTTGCGCATCGTATCCTCCTGTGGCCCGAACGGGACACCCGCTGGAGGGTATTCCCTCAGGGCAGCCAGTGACCGATCCGCCCCCAGCGGATGTCCCACCAGTGCGGACCGTGCGACCAGTAGATGAGAAACGCCTTGCCAATCACCTTGTGCTCGTCCACCGTCCCCCAGTAGCGACTGTCGAGGCTGGCACTCCGATTGTCACCCAGCACGAAGAGCTGTTCGGGGGGAACCTGGCGGGCTGCGAGGTCCGTGGTGACCGGGCCGCCGGCCGGACGCGGCAGGTAGGCCTCGGTCAGGCGCTTGCCGTTGACCCAGACCCGGCCGTTCCGCGCCTCGATCAAATCACCCGGCAGCCCGATGACCCGCTTCACGAAATCCCAGTGCTCGTCCCTGGGGAAGGGAAACACGATGATGTCACCGCGCCGCGGCGGATGAAAGTCGTACAGGAGGCGGTTCACGAGGATGAAGTCGCCGGGCTCCAGGGTGGGCTCCATGGAGGCCGATGGGATGTAGAATGCTTCGAGGACAAACGCACGAATCAGCAGTGCGGCCACCACAGCCATGCCGATCGACCACCCCAGGTCGAGCCATCGCTTCAACCGGGGCACCGCCGGTGCGCCCTCCCGAATCGTCACAGGTTCTTCCATGGAATCCGCCGGTCCCGGATCGCGCGGGTCCAGTCCGTGCCCGGCAGGGGCACGGACTGGACCGCCCGCCGGGCTATGACACTTTCGCCTTGGCCGCCTTCAAGATGTGGATCTGGTCGGCCTGGAGCTTGTCCTGGGTTCGGTCGTACGTGACCCGCACGTGCTCGCCCACCGTGAGATCCGAGATGGCCTTGGCGCTCTTGCCCTCGAGGATCTTTGCAGACGAAGGCACCTCGATGGTCATGGTCTTGTTCGACTTGCCCTTGACCACCTTGAGGGTCACGGTCGGGGGGGTCGCCGTGGTATCGAGCGCGGTCACCTCCCCCCGCGCGGTGAAATTGCGCTCGGACGCCTTGGCCGCCTTGCTGGGAGTGGTCGCGGCGGGCTTGGCCGCCATCGGGGCCTTTTCAGCCTCGGGTGCCTTGGCCTCCTGGGCCAAGGCGACCCCGGCTCCCAGTCCCAGCATTCCCACTACCGCCAGTGCCGCTACGTACTTGGGCGCATGCATGGTCTACTCTCCTCCTTGTGCAGCCGTGTTGTGACCCATCGGGCATGGCACTCCGGGCCATGCCCCCCATCCGCCGTTGACGCGCACTCGGCCGTGCGATCGCGGTTGATGTAAAGCATGCCGCATGCCGAGCGGACCCGGGTTTCGCCACCGGGGGCTAACTGGCGGAAAACGTTCGCCGGGTGAGGAGGGAGAGAGAGGGGGTGTTGAGGGTGAGGGGATGCGGCTCGACGTGTCCGGTGGCTCGGTGACCGATCCGATCGGGAGTTAACTCCCCATCAATACGCATCCAGATCGGTGTGGATACTTCTGGCAGGATGAATTCACGACGCGACACACGCCGCCGTGGACGTCTCAACCCTGGAGCTGGGCGAGGTCGATACCGTGCCGCGCCGCCATCCGGTAAAGGGTCCGCCGCGTGATCCCGAGCCATTCGGCGGCCTTCTTCCGGTTCCCGCTCGCCCGCTCGAGGGCGAAGAGCAGATGGCGCCGCTCCATCTCGCGCAGCGGCAGCACCTCCGCATCGGCCCGGGTTCGCGACTGCGCCGCGGCCTGGAGTTCGGGCGGGAGGTCGTGGGCGAGCAGGACCGGGTTCTGGGTGAGAATGACGGCCCGCTCGATGGCGTGCTCCAGCTCCCGGACGTTCCCTGGCCAGTGGTGGGCCGCGAGGACGGCCATTGCCTCCGGGGCGATCCGCTCGACTGGCTTGCCCGTCTCCTGGGCGAACCGGCGGAGGAAATGCTCCGCCAGCAAGGGGATATCGGCGACCCGCTCCCGGAGGGGCGGGAGGGTGAGGGTGACCACGCTGAGGCGATAGAAGAGGTCCTCCCGGAACTTCTGCGCCTTGACCAGGGCCTCGAGGTGTTTGTTGGTGGCGGCAATCAGCCGCACGTCGACCTTGATGGGGTCGGTGCCGCCGACCCGTTTGATCTCGTGCTCCTGCAGGACGCGGAGGAGCCGCGCCTGGACCGCCGGGGAGATGTCCCCGACCTCGTCCAGCAGGCAGGTGCCGCCCCGGCTGACCTCGAACAGCCCGCGCTTCATGGCCGTGGCCCCGGTGAATGATCCGCGCTCGTGGCCGAACAGCTCGCTCTCCAGCAGGGTTTCGGGCAGGGCGCCGCAGTCCACGGTGACGAAGGGGGCCTGCCCCCGGTCGCTGTTGTAGTGGATGGTGCGGGCGATGAGCTCCTTGCCCGTGCCGCTCTCCCCCTGGATGAGCACCGTGCTCCTTGTCGGGGCCACCCGGGCTACGGTCTTGAAGATCTCCAGCATCGGGCCGCTGGCGCCCACCACGTTCTCCAGGCGGTACTTGCCCGCCAGCTCCTGCCGGAAGCGCCGGTTCTCCAGGACCAGGCGCTTGCGCTCGAGGGCCCGTTCGACCGCGATGCGGACCTCGTCCAGCTTGAAGGGCTTGGGGACGTAATCGTAGGCGCCGGTCTTGATGGCCTCGATGGCGGTCTCCACGGTGCCGAAGGCCGTCATCAGGATGACGGCGGAGCCGAGGCCTTCCTCCTGGAAGGCCCGGAGTACCGCGAGCCCGTCCATGTCGGGCAGGCGGATGTCCGCCAGGACCGCGTCGAAGGACTCGGCGCGGCCGGCGGCGACGGCTTCGCCGCCCGTGGCGCAGACGGTCACCTGGTGTCCGTCGGCCTGGAGCAGCTCCCGCAGCACCCCCGCGATGGCGGGGTCGTCGTCCACCACGAGGATCTTTCCCTGGTCCATGTGTCAGCTCCTCAGATCCAGCGGCAGCACCACGCTGGCCCGCGTCCCGTGGCCCGCCTCGCTCTCGAGGCCGATCCGGCCCCCATGCTCCCGGGCGATGCGGCGGCAGATCGCGAGGCCGAGGCCGGTGCCACCCGTCCCCTGGCGGGTGGTGAAAAAGGGCTCAAAGGCGTGGGCCAGGACCTCCGGGCCCATCCCAGGGCCCGTGTCGGCAACGGCGATGCAGGCCGCCGCCCGGTCCAGCTCGTCCCGGACGGCCTCGGTCGTCAGGGTCAGGGTGCCACCCTGCCCCATGGCCTCCAGGGAATTGGTGATGAGGTTGAGGAACAGCTCCTGCAGCTGCCCCGGGTCCCCCGCCACCGATCGCAGCCCGCGGTCGAGCTGCTTCACCAGGGTGGTGCCCCGCCGCTGCAGCTCGGGCGAGATCAGGAAGAGCAGATCCTCGAGGAGCGCGTTCACGTCCACCCGGACCCGGGTCGGCTGGGGCCGCGCGGCATCCAGGAAGCGCCGCGCGGCCTGCACGGTCCGGTCGACCTGCGCCTGGATCATGGCGAGCCGCTCCTTGATGGCCGGATCGGCCACGCTTTCGCCCAGCAGTTGCAGGTGGGCCGAGGCAGAGGTCATGGGCGTGCCGACGTCGTGGGCCATGGTCGCGGCCAGCTCCCCGGCGGCCGCCAACCGCTCGCTGCGGGCGATCTGCTGCTGCGCCGCGAACAGCCGCTGGTTCACGGTGCGCAGCTCCGCCGTCGCCGCCGCGACCTGGCGGGTCAGCTCGGACTGGAAGGAGGCCACCTGGGTGAGCATGCGGTTCAGGCCGCGCCCGAGATCCCCGACCTCGTCCCCCCGGTCCTCGGGCGCGCGCGCCGCCAAGTCTCCGCCCTCGGCCCGGCCCATCACGGCGACGAGCCGGTGCACCGGGCGGGTCAGCGCCCGGTTCATGAAGATACTGAGCCCGCCCCCGAGGACCAGGAGGGTGCCGATCCCCAGGGCCAGGGCCTGCCGTTCCGCCTGACGGACCAGCGCATCCGTTCGCGCGAGGGCGAGGCCGAGCGAAACGACCCCCACGCTCCGGCCGTCCTTGAGGACGGGCACGGCGACGCGCAGCAACCGTTCCCCGCCGACCTGGTCCGTGGCGACCATTTCCTGCTTTTCCCGGGCGGCGATCTCCGCCCTGAGACCGGCCGGCCGGACCACGCCGCCCCCGGCGCGCAGGGAGAGGCCGCTCGGGGTGAGCATGTACACCGCCGCATCGTGGACGACGCTCCCGCGACCGAGAACGCTGCCGATCTCGCGCTGCAGGTCCGCGTCGTCCGCGGAGGTGGGGTCGCTGGCGGCTGAGGCGGCCAGCTCGCGTGCCAGGGCCAGGCCGCCGCCGCGGACGTCGTCCTCAAGGGCGCCCCGGAACAGCCGCACCGTGAGGGTCGTGCTGACCGCCAGGACGGGCAGCACCACCGCCACCGTGATGGCGTTGACCTGCGTCCGGAGGCTCCAGCTCGACCGCATGGCGGCTCACCCCCCGCAGGCGACGAAGGTCTGCGCCAGCGAGCCCATTGCGGGGGGGCGAGCACCGCCGGCGCACCCGGTATCGGAGGGAGCACCGGATCGGCGCGGCAGACCATCAGCGCATGACATGCGCCCGTCGTCCTCCGGTCCGAGCCACGGGTGGGACCCCACGCCTCGCCGCGAGCGGACTGCCGGGATTCGCTTGCGGCGCCCCGCCTCATTCTCCCTGCCGGCCCGCCGCTTCGCTCGGAGCGTCGTCGCGTCTCGTGGCCGTGCTGTATGGGATGCTCCAGGGATTCCTGGCTCGAGCCGCTGCATGGGCAGGGCCCTGCCGCCTCGCGCCGACGGCGACGGGGCCGCGGTCTGGCCGAGGCTCCATCCCCTGGGAGGGGCCCGGTGCGGGCGCCGTCTCCCCGGTCCGGAGCCAGGTGAAGCCCATGATAATCTGCTCAGCCCCGCCCCGCAAGGCTACCCTGGATCCGCGAGCTCCACCTCGGCTGCAGGTCACGCATCCCTCGCTGCCTCCCCGAGGGTGTGCGTCGCCTGCGGGTCCGCCCATGATACGCCCTTGTGCCGAGAGGCGCAAATTCAGCCGTTGGTGCCTTGCCGTTTCCTCCTAGTGGGCTACCATCGCGGTGGAGGCCAGCGATTATCCTGCGGAGGCGGACTATGGAATCTCAGAAGGTTGCATCCCTGCAGCAGGTGCCCATCTTCTCCATGCTCGAGCCGGAGGACCTGGCGAGCTTGGCTGCCATGGCGCACCGCCAGCGCTTCCGCAAAGGGCAAACGATCTTCTACCAAGGCGACCCCGGGAATGCGATGTACATCCTTCTCAGGGGCGTCGTGAAGATGAGCGTGCTCGCGGAATCGGGTCCGGAAGTTACCGTAGCGCTCCTGCGGCCGGGGGACCACTTCGGAGAGCTGGCGGTCCTCGATGGGGGGTCCCGATATGTGACGGCACTCGCGGTGGAAAACGTGGACGCCCTGACCATCTACCGGGATCAAATGGTGGCGTTCCTGCGCGCGCATGCCACGGCCTCCCTGCAAGTCACGCTCTCCCTCTGCGGGCGCCTCCGCCACATCACGGAGCTGCTGGCGGACCTCGCCTTTCTGGATCTCCTGCCCCGCGTTGCCAAGCGCCTCTGCCAACTGGCGGGACTCGCCCACGGTTCGTCGGTGAGTGCTGCGCATGTCGGGATCAGCCAACGGGGACTCGCGGACATGGTGGGGGCCACGCGGGAGGCCGTCAACAGGCGGCTGGCGACCCTCAAAGAGCGCGGCGTGATCGAAACCGAGCGGGGAGGGGTGAGGATCGTGAGGCCGGACAAGCTCAGGGCGATCGCCTACGGGAATGTGACCGAGTTCACGCTGTAGGAGTGATCGCGTTCATCCACATCGCTCCGCTTCTCGTCTATTCTAGCCACCGAGACGCGCGAGAGGTCGGTGGTTCCCGTGGGCGGCGAAGGGGGGGATAGGCGATGCTCGATCGCGTGCTGTTGGTCGTGGACGGCTCCATCCGAGCCGACGAGGTTGCGGTACTGGCCTCCGGTCTACTTCCCAAGCCTACCGCGGTCGTGGTCCTTCAGGTCGTGCCCCAGCTTCCCTCCGGCTGGGCCTGGCCGGCTCTTCCGAATGCGGCAGAGGGATTGGGGCAGGCCCGGGAGTATGTGTCGGAGGTGGCGAGCGCTCTGCGGGCCCTGGGCTGGAACCCCAGCGCGAGAGTCTATTTCTCCCCGCTCAGCGCCGCCGAAATGGACCAGGAGATCCTGCGGCAGGCCGAGCTGCTTTGCCCGGACCTGATCTGTCTGGCGCTCGAGCGGGGGAGCGTGAGAGTCGGGATTGCCCGTGAAGCGGCCGTCTCGGTGCTGGTCGCGAATGCCCTCCCGCCTGAAGAGGCGGCCGGAGGCCGGACGATAGAGTCACGAGTCGAGAAAATACCCGGGCGGGCGCATCGGGCAGTCCTGGCGAACTTCGACGGAGTGCCGGCTTTTCGAGAGACGAGGGCGGCGTGAGGCCTGGCGAGGACGTCCTCGAACTGCGACGAGTCCTCGCGTGTTCGAATGTTTTGCATGGGTCACACAGGGAGGGAGAGCCATGCCAGACGAAGCGAAACCCGCACTCGCGGTTGCGGATCCGGCGCCGCTTGGGCTCGGCGCATTCGCACTGACCACGTTCATTCTCAGCGCACACAATGCCTTCGGGGCCCCGGCGGTCCCGCTCCTGGCCTTCTTCGGCTACGCCATCTTCTACGGTGGCCTGGCCCAGTTCATGGCCGGGATGTACGAGTTCCGGAATCGCAACACCTTCGGGGCCACGGCCTTCACGACCTACGGGGCCTTCTGGATGGGCTTGGCTGCCTTCGTGTCCCTGGTCCTGATCGGGAAGGTCCAAGCGGCAGAGGTCGCACCCTCGCTCGGGTGGATCCTGCTCGCCTTCGCCGTCTTCAACACCTACATGCTGCTCTGGAGCACCAGGATCAACCTGGCGGTCTTCCTGGTCTTCCTAACGCTGGAGATCACCGAGATCCTGCTCTTCGCCGGCAATTTCCGGGGTGAAGCGGCGGGCGTAGGCCTGGTGAGGCTGGGTGGATATGTTGGGATCTTGACCGCGCTGGTCGCCTGGTATACCTCGGCCGCAGGCCTCGTCAACAGCATGGCATCGACCCCGGTGTTGCCGGTCGGCCGCCCGCTCTGGCAGGAGCTTTCGACCCCGTTGTCGGCGAGGGCCGGCGCTCGCGCGGCCTAGGGCGATCCTTCCGCGACACCTCCATGGGCGCCCGCATTCCCGCGGGCGCCCATGCCGTCTTCGGTTGCATCACCTCCCAGGATGGCCATTGACATAGGGGCGCGCCGCTCAACTTGCCGAGGGCTGCCGTGGTGGCCGCGCCCAGCGCCACGCCCGCCGGGCGAGCAGGAGGGTGGTGAAGAGAACGGCGCCCAGGACGACGTAGTACTCGACCTGCCCCGCCAGGTGCTCGAAGCGAGCGAGATAGTCTCCAAAGCCGAGCCCGACCACGTAGCCCAGGCCCACGGCCAAGGGGACGTACAGGGAGGCCCCCAGGACGTTCGCCAGCAAGAAGCGGCCGG
>Ga0335070_10006820_pt1 | contig 13422 bp, 13 predicted proteins | sample Lox_Sample_13_FD_206722 | JGI IMG/M metagenome (GOLD analysis project Ga0335070, IMG submission 206722) | Soil microbial communities from Loxahatchee National Wildlife Refuge, Florida, United States - Lox_Sample_1.3 | ecosystem: Environmental > Terrestrial > Soil > Wetlands | place: USA...
GAAGCACCCAAATAATTGATGAACATAGAATGCCTATGATTATCAAAGTGAATATCCTATTCATTTTCCTTTCTCCTGATCCTATACTGGTTAACAAATAGATATCTCTTGTGCGCGCCAGCTTGTTGCAGAATTCAGATAAAAATAGATTTTAATTGCTTTTGTCTTCTTTGGTGTCTTGCGCCTGGATTATTTTGACCAGAAGATACTTGATGTCCTATGCCGAAAGCATAAACCTGTTACACTCAACGAGTTAGTTAGCATTTCGGGCTTTGCCAGGTCAACAGTCCTAATCCATCTAGAGCATCTTGGATCAGAACAACTTGTTTTGAAGGAGAAGAAGCTAAAAACAGGCAGAGGAAGACCCCAATTCCTGTACTACGCAGAGTCCCCTAAGCCAAGTGTGCCTCCTTTAACTAATGTTGTGGTTTTGAATTTTTCTACGCTAAAGAGGGCTTGCATATACGAGAAGGGCGGCTATTGCAAACCAAAAAGAAATAACTGCAGAATGGAGAACTGCCCGCTGATCATGAAGCAGAAATAAAATCCATTAAAATCTGAATGAAGTAACAAGCTGGCGCTCTATTGGTACTCGGCACAACAAGTGGAAACGCAAGAAGTGAAGATTAAGACACAAGAACCAATACGCGCGCGCGGGATCAATCGATGCGAGCTCACTTGTCGATTTCAAGTGCGTTTGGGCATCAGTTTAGCTATCAACGAACGAATTACGACGGATTGAGTTACTATTCCAACTAACTTACCATCTTTGTCGATGATAGGTATGCGTTGGATGCTTTTTTGGTCCATGGTTTCAGCGATTTCGCTTATCAAAGCGTTCTCACCCCTTGTGATTACGTCGGTGGTCATCAGGTCCTCAGCAAAGAGATCGTTAGTACTCTCTCCAGCAAGGTCGATATCTCGAAGAGTGAGTATACCCACCAGGTTGTCGTCGTCGTCCACGACTGGCAGAGCTCCGACGCCTTGTCTGAGCATACGCAAGCGTGCTAACGCAATCCTCTTCTTCGGTTCAATCGTATAAGTGTCCTTACGTTTTATCATCACGTCCTTCGCCAACGTTCCACCCATACCATCATCCCAACTACTGTCTCTCACATATAATAGAAGTTGACTCTATGTAGTTTTTGTGGTCGGAGGATCATAGCGGGCGCTTTCAAGATTTACCATAGTGAGAATTCTGTTCTGTCTCCGTGTGTTTCCCTTCTTATGTTTCCCTTTTCCTCAAGGTATTTCAAGTGGGCTATGGCCTCGCCCGTGGCGAACCATTTTTGCGAGACTGGGAATAGTTCCCAGGAATCGCAGTCTATGTCCCAACTCATCTGCGATGCTATCTGATAAGCATTCAAAGGGCCTTTCTCAAGTATCGAGAGTACTTCTTCGGTCCTCGTCTGGTGGTGTTTTTTGAGTTCTTGAATTCTTTTTCTGCTGTCTGCAAAAATGCGTCTATGGCCAGGCAGTACAAGCCTGACATCGAGCTTGTATACTTTGTCAAGACTTGTCAGATATTCCTTCAAGAGATTGTGCTCGTAATTCCATAATGAAATGTTCGGGGTTATATCGAGAAGGATGTGATCTCCTGCAACGAGTATTTTTCTCTCAGGTTCGTAGAGACACGTGTGACCTTTTGTGTGACCAGGAGTTTCAACGTATTCGAACCGATAGTCTCCGACAGTCATCACGTGCCCTTCCGTCGGAGCGGTAAACTTCATGTTGCCTTTTGCGCTGTATCTGTACCCAGGATGTTTCTCAAGAGCTTCCTTGAGCTCTTTTTCCGGGAAACCATTCAATGAGGCAAACCTGAGCCCAGCATACCAGTATTCTGGGTTGCGGGCAAGCATCACGATATCAGCATCTTGTTGATTGAGGTATATTGTTGATGTATCTGTGGCTAATGCTGAGACGAGACCCAAGTGATCTGCATGCATGTGGGTGATGAAAAAATCCGTTTTGCCCAAATCTACGTCAAGTTCTTTTAACGCTGAATTCATTGCCGTCATGCATTCTTCTCGGTTCATTCCCGTGTCGATGATCATATTTCGTTTTTGGGTTATTATCACGTATGAATTGAGAGCCTTGAGTGGATTTCTAGGTAATGGAACTTCAATTTTGTACAGATTGGGCAGGACTTCTTCTGTCATGCGGCTTATCCTCCAAGCTGAACGACAGCGCGCGCGCTCTTAGATAGTTTTCGATTAAAGGACCATGACAAATAGGCTTTGTTCAAAAACTGGCGATTCATCAGTTAAGTGAAACGAATCAATATGCCCGAATCTCCGTAAAGAGATTTAAGTCAAATCTTGCAAAATATATAATATAGGGAACAGTGCTGAGTACTGGAAGCAAAGGGTTGCCATGTTATCCAACATAGATGATGCGACGCTACTCAAAGTTGCTGAGGCGGTAGGAGAAGAAGACGCTGTCAAGTTGATTGACATTCTGAAGAACTCGGATGAAATAACGGACGACGAGATTGCAACCAAGACGGGCATAAGATTGAACTCTGTTCGAAAAATCCTCTACAAACTCTATGACCACTCTCTCGTAAGCCTTAGACGCACGCGTGACCCGAAGACCGGGTGGTTCATATTTCATTGGAGGTTGCAGCCTGATCAGCTTGAGGGTTTCATACTCAGCCAGAAACGTCGAGTGCTTGAAAAACTTGACATTCGACTCGAGTACGAAAAAAACCATGATTTTTACTATTGTTACACGCCGGGTTGCAAGCGAATTCCCTTCGAAGAAGCGGTGGAACTAGTTTTCCGGTGTCCAACATGTGGAAAACCATTGATGCATTACAACAACGAGAAAATTCTTGAATCACTGACCAAGAAAGTGGAAATCCTAAGGAAGGAGCTTGGTGAGTGAAAAGCTCCCAACGAGAGAACAAGCGTTGGGGTTTCTCAGAGAGACCGGTTGCAGGGAAAATGTCATAAGACATGTCGAAGCGGTTTCTGCGCTTGCGGTTGAAATAGCAGAAGCTTGTCGGAAAAAAGGATACACGGTCGACGTGCACCTTGTTGAAATTGGAGGACTCCTGCACGACATTGGACGCGCTAAAACGCACAGTGTACACCACGCAGTCTTAGGAGCAGACATTGCAAAATCCCTCGGTCTACCAGAACCTGTCATATCGATAATCAAAAGACACGTTGGCGGAGGAATAACATCGAGAGAAGCTCGGAAACTCGGATGGCCAAGAGACATTTACGTTCCGTTAACACTTGAAGAAAAAATCGTTTCTTACGCTGATAAGCTCATCGAAGGTTCGAGGCGAGTGCCAATAGAGGTGACAATAGAAGAGCTCTCCAGAGAACTGCCGGCGTCCACTATCCAAAGACTATGGAAATTACACGAAGAAATGCGATTCTTGGTCGGCGACTGCGAATGCCTACCGTAACATTATTCGCGAAAGCACACAAAAACCGTCGACTGGACAACTTCGACAAGAATGTAAAATCCACGCTGGAAGGCTTGAAGGTTGAGGTCAAAACCTGCGGAGCAACCGCCCGCGGGTGGATTCAAATATCGGTCTCTGGAGAGGACGAAAACGTAGCCCTGCACTACCTAGACGACAGAATAGGACTGTGCCCAGCCAGCTTTGAGAACATCAACAGATTCTCAACAATCAAAGGCCGCATAACAAATCTAGACAATAGCAGAAATGAACTGCGCGTCGACATGGGAGTCTTCTCTCCAAACATCTATGATGCAACGATACCGTTGGCACGCTTACAAGCTCAGCTCGTCGATGGAAGAAAGACAACCTTGAAGGAAATTGTTGAACTGTTCGGCTTCAGCGAAAACCTGCCCATCACAGTGAAAATCGACAACGTCGACAAAGACAAAAGCCTCATTGAGGCCGAAGTCGCGGAGAAGCAGCGAAGACAGTACATAGCCTGGACAGAGTCGCTGCTTGACAGATTGCTTATCTTGGGAGCATCTCACAGCGGGATTGAGTTGGCTGTTGAACAGGCGGGGTTCAACCGTGATGTTGTCAACATCGAACCGCTCGGCGGCTTTGAGTATGCGGTTGCGTGCAAGCTTGGAACCGATGCAGTTGGGTTGATTCCAAGGGTTGGCAAAAACCTGAGAAACGCAAGCATGACAGTGTTCAGCCCGAGGAGGATTTTCACTTTCTTTGAAAACAAGCTACCCTTGCCTATCTCCTACTGACAAGGTAGACGCCCGCGAGGATTAGGAAGGCTCCAAAGACAGTGAACGGCGTAATTTCGTTGCCCTCCCCGGCGAAAATCGATGCGAAAAACACAGTTATCAGCGGTTCTCCGAACATGAACGAGCTGGTCACTGAGGCTTTGACCTGGTTCATAACGCGGAACCAGAAGAAATACCCTAAAAGAGAGCAGGTGAAAGCCAGGTAAAGAATCGCTGACCACTCGCTGATGCTCATCATAAAAACTTCGTGAAAAGAGTTTTCTGCCAGAGAGAAGGGAACGAGAAAAAGCCCTCCTAGTATGTTAACGTAGGCCACGACGAGAAATGGATCGTACTTTTCCATGATTCTTTTCCCAATCAGACTGTAAGCGGCCCACATCAGAGGCGTGAAAAGCAAGATTGAGCTTCCAAGCAGAAAGTTGCTGCTGCTTCCCTGAATGCTCAAAGCGCCGCCAGTGATGACGGCAAACGTTCCTACCGCGGCGATTCCAATGCCTAAAACATTTTTGCCCATTAAATGTTCTTTGAACATCCGAACTGAAAAAACGCTGATGAGAATCGGCGAGAGAAGACAAACGAGAATAGCGGCGATTGAAGCGCTGGCCATCTGTATTCCCGTGTATTGTGCGACGAAGAAGAATGTGACACCAGTTAACGCGAGGATCAAGAGTTTCGAAAAATCTCTTCCTTCAACAAGAAGCTTGTAATCACCGTTTCTGCTCTTGTTTAGAACGAGCGCTACGGTGAAGAGCCCCCCCGCCGTGAGAAACCTGAAGGTCGCTATGGCTATAGGAGTCAACCCTTCCCCAAGTGTGGTTTTCACAACCACGAACGAGCTGCCCCAAAAAGTGATAAGACAAAGCATAAGGACGACGTTAAGAGGGCTAATCGCTCTGGTTGCCATGCAATCCAACATTCTTGCCCCGCTAGTAAAGGATTCTGTCAAGAAAATCGAAAAAACCGCGCGCGCCGCGGCCACGAAGGACACGTTCTTTAGGAAACTCGAGGTTTTGGCGCTCAGGTGTGTTGGTTTATTTCCTTCAGCAAGATTTCGAGGGACTTCCGTCCTTCGCTGTCCAACGGCAACGCTGGTTTTCGAGGGTAGCCGCCTGCTAGTCTCAGCAGCCTCATGGCCTCTTTTATTGCAGCGATTTGATTGAACCTCTTTACAAGTACTTCGTTGGCAAAGGATATGCGGTTTTGCAGTCTGCTTGCCTCTTCGTATCTCCTGTTCTTGAAAGCCTTGTATAAGTGGCTGCATAAGGTTGGAAATACGTTTCCGACCGCTAGCACTGCGCCTCTCCCCCCAGTCAGCAGCGTGGACAGAGCTACGTCAGCCGTTCCAGCCAGAACTGAAATCTTGTCGCCTACCAACCTCACGGTTTCCGTTATCGTGCCGATGTTTCCGCCACTGTCTTTGATGCCGATTATCCTTTCGTTTTCCGTCGCGAGCTTTTGAATCTGGGCAGGCTCTAGGGAGACGCCTGTGAACTTGGGAACGTTGTAGACGACGATGGGAATGTTGACAGCTTCTGAGACTGCTCGGTAGTGTTCATGGATTTCCTTGTTTGACAGTTTGAAGTAGAATGGTGTTACCACGAGTGCAGCATCCACGCCGAGATCAGCGGCGTCCTTTGTGAAGGTGACAGTTTCCTGGGTGCTCATGCTGCCCGTGCCGGCAATCACGAGAACCTTTCCATTAACCTCGTCCAAGACGGTTTCAATCACCTTTATTCTCTCTTGCCTAGAAAGGTAAGGGGCTTCACCGTTGCTGCCGCACGGCGCCAACCCCGAGACTCCACCTTTCAACCAAAACCGCACACACGCCCTGAGCCCTCCAACGTCAAGTAGACCAGCACGCGTGAATGGGGTGATGCAAGGAACGAACATACCGTCCAGGGCGAGTCTAGGCATACTCTTCAACTCAGAACCTAACATGCAAAAACGTTATATAAACCTGCAACCATGACGCGGCGCACATGTCCGGCTCCGACGCTGAGTATCGCGCGCCTTCAAGAACCTCAAAATGTTACGTCGATCTTCTTCATATTTGAAAGAGGAACACGTAGATTGAGGGGAATAGACCTTGAATTCTTCGCTCCTGCAGAAGTCTGCATTAACGATTTGGCAATTCTCGAACTGTACCACTCCGACAGCGTCGACAGCAGCCTGCAATTGCTGCGTACGCGTTGTTAAAGATATTTCTAATAGATGACTGTTCAAGAAGTGTTTGGGAGCGGCGATTAAGACTATGACGTCATCGGTCTGCCTGCTTGGGGTAGACATCGGTACAGAAGGCTGCAAAGCAATTGTGTTTAACCTTAGGGGCGAATCTCTCGCACGATCATACCAACGGTATTCAATCACGATTCCTCAGCCCACGTGGGCAGAACAGGACCCTCAACAGTGGTGGAAAGCTGTTAGAAAAAGCGTGGCAGATGTAGTCAAGCAAACTTCCAATAGGCGAGGAGAAATCTCATGCGTCAGTGTTTCGGGTCAATCTCCTGTTCTGGTTCCAGTTGACAGACGCGGCAATGCGTTAATGAATGCCCTCATCTGGATGGACCGACGTGCAGTCGAACAGTCTGAGACGTTGGCTCAGAAAGTCGGGGTAACAGATGATGCTTCCATGAACTTGCCGAAAGCTATTTGGGTGAAAGAAAACAGGCCGCAGATTTTCCAGGAGACCTACAAGTTTCTCCAAACAACGGACTTCATCGAATTCAAATTGACAGGCAACTTCTTCACCGACTGGCTCAACGCAGCCACCTTTCACTTCGATTATCGCAGGCATGAGTGGCCGACTGGCCTCTTGAACCGGCTTGAAATACCAGTTGACAAACTCCCCAAGGTCTTGCGCTCATCAGAAATCGTCGGCACTGTGACTGACGAGGCCGCCCGTGAAACTGGCCTCAAGAAGGGCACACCAGTGGCGGCAGGCGGAATCGACGCCTATTTAGCCATGATAGGCGTGAACGCGTTGAAAGTGGGATCATCATGCGAGATAACAGGAAGCTCAACGTGCCTGATGGTTCCTTCGAGACATGAGGTTCCTGATCCTGAAAAGAGAGTGCAGTGCGAAAAGTTTCCGTCATTGCCCAATTTCTGGATCACATGGGGAACAATGTCCTCAACAGGTGCTTCTCTGAGATGGTTCCGAGACAAAATCGAATCCAAAGCATCATATCAAGACTTGGATGTCGAAGCTGAAAAAGCCCCGCCAGGATCCTGTGGGCTCATCTTTCTGCCTTACCTAATGGGAGAGCGGAGCCCTATCTGGGACACATACGCTAGAGGGGTCTTCGTCGGGTTATCATTGAATCATTCTCGTGAGCATCTGATAAGGGCCCTGCTTGAAGGGTGTGCGTTTGGCATAAGGCACAACTTGGAAATAGTTGAGCAACTGGGTGTGACGGTAGATGAGATCCGAAGTTGTGGAGGAGCTGCAAAGAGCAGCGTTTTTGGACAAATCAAAGCTGACGTAACGGGAAAGCCGGTGCTTATTCCGCAGGAAATCGAAGCCTCCGCTCTCGGCGCAGCCATTCTCGCGTCGGTCGGCGCCGGATTCTATCCAAATCTGAGAAAGGCCGCCGAAAACATGACGCACACAGATTGCAAAATTAGCCCGCGAAAGGATCTCTTTAGGACATACGACTTCTCTTTTCGAATGTACAAAGATGCATATCTAAACTTGAAAAAGTACTTTAAACGCTACTATTCATCTTGAGACACGGTTTCGAACTGACGGAGACATGAACGTGAACCCAGAGGGATTCAGTAAGTATCGCGAAACCTCCCAGGAAACTCCAAATCAAGCCAAAAATCCGAACATTGTTGTTGTCGGCAGTCTACACATGGACTTGACGATCAAGGCTAGGACGATTCCCCGTCTAGGTGAGACGGTGCTCGGTGACGAGTTCAAGATGTCTCCAGGAGGAAAAGGTGCGAATCAAGCTGCAGCAGCAGCAAAACTGGGGGCAAACGTCACACTTATCGGCAGAGTCGGATCTGAGGCTTTCGGAACTGACCTTGTGAGAAATGCTAGGCAGAACCGGATAAACACGAAGTTCATCGTGCAAGACAAAGAAACACAGACAGGATTAGCCCTGATAATTGTTGACCAGAAGGGCAACAACATCATCGCTGTTTTTCCAGGCGCAGATCTGAGGTGCAGCAAAGAAGACATTAACCGCGCTTATTCAGTCATAAAATCGGCTGACATTCTCCTTGCGCAATTGGAAACATCTTTCCCCGTTGTTCAGCACGCTATCCAGAAAGCCTTTCAGAACGGAGTCAAAGTGATTTTAAACCCGTCTCCAGCTCATATTTTGCCCAAAGATGTGCTCAGGAAAGTGTACATATTGACCCCGAATGAGAGCGAAGCTGAGATACTAGGCGGCACCAGCATAACGGATTTGAGCTCCGCAAGAAGGGCGATTACAGAAATCTTGAAAAAAGGAGCCCAAAACATCGTTCTCACACTGGGAAAAGAAGGAGCCTTGGTGGGAACAAAAGGAAAAATAGTCCATCTCAAGAGCCCCAGAGTAAACCCCGTGGACACCACGGGTGCGGGAGACGCTTTCTGTGGCGCATTAGCAGTGGCCATTTCTTCAGGAGAAAGCTTGGAAAAAGCAGTAGTCTACGCGAACTGTGCAGGAGCATTGGCCACAACGAAGATGGGAGCTCAAGAAGCCTTGCCCACGCACGAGGAACTTGAAAGATTCATGAGAGAAAAGGGTCTCATCTAACCCTGTCAATTCCGTGCTCTTTTTGCGTCGAAAACCCAATTCGACGACCACGCGTACCGCCTAACAAGATATATACATTCATATTTACTGTTAAACGCGAGAGGGAACGGACTTGAAGACAGCAGTATACTATGGGCCTCGAGATGTGAGACTTGAAGAAAAAGAAGTTCCAAAAATCGGTGACAAAGAACTATTGGTCAGGGTCCACGCTTGCGGCGTCTGCGGAACAGACGTTAAAACGGTCATGAGAGGGCATCCTCTGATCAAATCTCCAACGGTTCTCGGACACGAAATCGCAGGCGAGATCGTCAAGATCGGAAAAAACGTCACGGACCACAGAATAGGAGAACGCGTAGTCGTCGCTCCATACGTTCCGGATGGCACTTGCTACTACTGTCTGCACGGACGATACACGTTGTGCACGGGGCTTTATGACCAATCACCTGCACCAGGCGGCTTTGCTGAATTCGTAAAGGTGCCGCCTAACATCGTGAAAAAAGGAACGCTTGAAATTTCGAACACGGTTTCATACGAGGAAGCGGCTCTCACGGAGCCTTTAGCGTGTTGTCTTCACGGAATCGAAGAATGCCGCGTTAGTGTCGGCGACTGCATTGCGATCGTCGGCGACGGCCCAATAGGTCTGATGCATTTGCAGCTGGCAAAGGTCAAGGGCGCGACCAAGATAATCCTCAGCGGGCAGCTGAATGAACGGTTAAGGTTGGCGGAGGAACTTGGCGCAAACGTGACCGTCAACGAAACCGAGGAAGACCCCGTCAGGAAGGTTATGGACGAAACCAACGACCTCGGGGCTGATGCAGTCATCGTTGCTGTAGGCAGTGTCGCAGCTGCGGAGCAAGGCCTGAAACTTGTCAGAAAGGGAGGGATAGTGAATCTCTTCGGTGGATTTCCAGGCCAGTCAGAACTCAAGCTTGATCCCAACCTGATTCATTATTCAGAAGTCACGGTAACAGGAACCTTCGGGTTCTCACACATCACTTTTGCTAGAGCTCTTCAACTGATAAGCACAAGAAGCGTTGAAATGAACAAGCTGATAACACACAGGTTCAAACTCGACGAAGTCCCGACGGCCATAGACGTGCTGGCAGATCGCAAAGGGCTAAAAGCCGTCGTTACAACCTAGTCCAATGAAGAAAGGAGGGAATGCCGTGTCTCAATTTGGCAAGATTCTGAGAATGGGTCGAATATTCGATGGAAAAACCAAGAGAACGTTCATAGTGGCTATGGATCACGGTCTGTTCATGGGGCCCGTGAAGGGGCTGGAAAAACCTTTCGAGGTCGCCAGAAAAGCGTTGAAAAGTGGTGCAAACGCTCTGGTAGTCTCCCCGGGCGTATGCCGTTTGATTGCTGGAGAAGTGAAAGGCAGAGCGGGAATCATACTTCGAATCGACGGGGCAACCACGACCTATGGGCCTGATTTTTTTGACGTCCACAGAATTGCCAGCATCAAAGACGCTGCTAGAATGGGTGCAGATGCAGTAATCGCTATGGGGTACTTGGGAACTCTGAAAGAGAGTGAAACTCTGGCTAACCTGAGTCTCATCGCCAGAGAATGCGAAGAATTCGGCGTGCCACTCGTGGCCGAGATGATTCCCGTTCAATGTGAAAAAATCAAAGATCCGTACGACGCCGAGGTCGTCAGTCTAGCGGCCCGCGTGGGGGCTGAAATCGGAGCGGACTTGATCAAGACTCACTACACTGGAACTGAAGACACGTTCAGAGAAGTCATCAAGAGTTGTCCGGTGCCCATAACCATCGCTGGAGGCCCAAAGATGAAAACCGCTGAACAAGCGCTGAGAGTGGCGAAGGAGGCCATCAACGCCGGAGCAGTCGGAGTGGCTTTTGGGCGCAACGTGTGGCAGCATGAAAACCCGGAGGCTATGACGAGAGCGATAGCAAAGGTTGTGCATGGAAAATCTTCTGTTCAAGAAGCATTGAGAGGGTTGTAGAAAAAGCAGCAGATTGTCAGGTTATCTCGATGTAGCAAGCCAGGTTTGAAAGTAGCGCTCTCTCTATTTTATGGGTTTTTCGGCTAGGCAGTATTTGCATCTACTCGGCATCAGTTTCGCTGAAGGACATTGTTTGCAGTAGAAGAATGGAAGGTACGGCTTTTGCGGTTCCATGGCGATGAGCTCGGTGCCGTACAGGCATATCATGGGATCACTGTGCAGGTGGAAAGGGTCGTCTGCAAACCGAAGTAGCCCGCTGAAACGTGCCGTGATGGGGCATTCTGGCCATGAATATCTTTGTGGATTCCTCAAGACTTCGTTGTCATCTATTGGCTGAAGGTCGATTTTGACTCCTTGAACTTGACCGCCCAGACCATTTGGAGGCTTTTCAATTATGTGTTCTCCCTGAGCTAGGAAGCTAACGAACTCATCGTTCATGCATTCATACTCAAACTTTTTGGGATTTTCGAGAAGTAGGTTGAAGTATCTTCTCATGAACAGGTCGTTTACCATTTCCGATGTGAACCCGTCAAGCCGCATTATGTGAGCCGCCCCGGCGGCTGTTATCTCCCACGTTGGAATTTCTAAGGGGTTGCCGAGCTTTCCTTTTTTTTCCGCTTTTTTGATTGTGCTTTCATAGGCTTCAGTCAGGCTCTCAAGGATGGCCATTTCAATGTCGCCCTTGCACATGTTGAAAGTGGCTTGAGAGACATGATGGAAGTCTCCAGCAGCCCAGAATGGAATCAAGCTGAGGTTTGCGTAGTGTACCCCTGCTTCAGCGGCCTTGACAGTTGCATCGAAAATTCGGTCCTTAAACATCATCATGCATTTCTCGTAGTCGAAGGATTCTTGGTGCGCTTCTTTCATTAGCTGAACCTGCGTTGCGATGGGATTCAGCCACATTTCTTTCATTCTTTCTTTCTCAGCCTCAGCCGCTTCGTGGACATCGTTAGTATCCGTTAGTACGGCGAGGAACTTTGAACCGAACATGACGCTGTAACTGGTGTTACGTGCCGCCGATACCCCGTTAATGAAAGCCCATTTGTACTCGGTTTTCATCGGAAGGTTATCAACGATTCTTCTGAACAGGTTTGAGAACGATCCTGGAGTGGCCACATAATCTGATATCCATGTGGGCCCATAGCGACCGCAAAATCGGGCTAGAACTTCCTGCGTGATCAAGTCGGTGGATTTGTCAACGGCTTCGGCGATCTTCAAGGAGGCTCGCTTGAAATCTCGGTCGAACTCATATAGGATTTCAAAAACCGTCGTCGTCTGATAGTGTTCCAGCCAAGGCTCATCTTCAGGACGCACGTAGTCCGTGAGGCTCCTGAGAATGTTGTACGCGGCCTTTGCTGAAATTGAGTAGAGGTCAAAAACTTCCTTCGACTGTTTCCCGCAGGGGACAAGGTCCTCCTTTACACGGAACATCGGCTGCCAATCTCTTACGTTAAATCGTCCACCACGCTTCTTTTTGACTGTGTCTACCCATGCCTTCTGGATGCTTATGATTTCGTCAGCTATTTTTTCAGCCAATTTACCCCTCGTAGGAGACCCTCGTTTTAAGTAAACAAAGTCCTTCAATCTATTCGCGCGTCTTCAAGACTTGTTTGAACTTCATATGTAATCCTTCATAAATATTGTTATGAACCACTTACACTGTTTTGGGCACGCTCAGAAGTCTTGTTAATATTCAAAAGAGTATTGTTAGCGAAAGGTTTTCTGAATGAGCTTGAGGGGACCGTTGATGCGTCAGGGAGAGCTAAGAGACTGCGTGGCTTTGGTGGCTGGAGCCGCTTTGTTAGTGGACGGCGGTTGGTCGACATCCTAGACAAAAGGCTTGGGTGACTTAGAAAATGGTTTTCTCAGTCGCTTTGTTAAAAATGTGAATATGTTCGTCGTTGAACTTTACAAAAACCGTTTCTCCCTCTTCGAATCTGAGGAGAGGATCAACTTTTGCAGTGATTATGGATGACCCGATTTCCAAGCTTACATATCCAGTGTCTCCAAAATGCTGGAAAAGCCAGACTTTGGCTTCCACTGCGGCTTTCGACTGTTCTTTGCTCACGTAAACGTGTTCTGGCCTGATGCCCATAACCACGTCGCGGTCGCTAAATTGTTGTTCTTTCATCGTGTCTCGGCCGCTTTCACTGATTCCCATTTGGAAAACATCAGCGTCTACGTATGGCTCGCCGTTCTTCTCTTGTAAGTGGCAATCAACGAAATTCATCACTGGTATGCCCACGAACGTAGCGACGAACTTGTTTGCTGGATGATCATAAATCTCCAGCGGCTTGTCGATTTGATGCAGCACGCCATCCTTCATGACCGCCATTCTGTCAGCGAGCACCATGGCTTCGGCCTGATCGTGAGTGACGTAAACCGTGGTCGTCTTCAGCCTCTCATGCAGTTTCTTCAATTCTCCTCTCATCCTGATTCTCAGAATAGCATCGATGTTCGACAGGGGCTCGTCCAAGAGGTAAATGGAAGGCTTCCTTATTGCTGCCCTCGCC
>Ga0335070_10006821_pt1 | contig 13421 bp, 12 predicted proteins | sample Lox_Sample_13_FD_206722 | JGI IMG/M metagenome (GOLD analysis project Ga0335070, IMG submission 206722) | Soil microbial communities from Loxahatchee National Wildlife Refuge, Florida, United States - Lox_Sample_1.3 | ecosystem: Environmental > Terrestrial > Soil > Wetlands | place: USA...
TCCCACAATTGCTCCGTAGAGATTACCTGCACCCCCGATCAGGCAAGCAAAAACGACTCCGACATTACTATTTACATCCATGGCGTTAGGGTTGACGTAACTATAATTCAAAGCGGTCAGCGATCCAGCAAGACCGGCTACGGAACCAGCCAGGACAAAGGTCAGCCACTTATAATAAAAAGTATTATATCCGAGAAAACGGACTCTCGTTTCGTCTTCCTTGATCGAACGGATCAGAATCCCATATGGAGAGGAGGTCAATCGCTTCAGGACATAAAAAACCAATAACAAGCATAGAAGGACAAGACCAAACATGATGGGACGGCTCGTAAGACTGAGAAAGCCAAATTTCGAGGCGCTGACTCCAAATCCATCTTCTCCCCTTGTAATTCCTCTCAGGGGCGAGAGGACGAGAAAAAAACCAATATGATTGAAAGCCAAATTGATCAAAGCGAAACAGGCACCGGTCGTCCTGACGATAATGAGCCCGAGAGCCATCGACAGAAACCCGGCCAAGACGACTCCCGCCAGAATGGCGAGGAGAGGGTTTCCACTCAAATACTTGATGAAAAGGCCACAACAGTAGGCACCGGCGCCAAGATATAACATATGGCCAAAGGAAAGCCTGCCCATATATCCGTAGAGCAAGTCAAAGGACATCGCAAAGATGCAGAAGATCATGAAGTCAGTGATTCTGTGAGTTGAAAGCAGCGGGGTAATCACAAGAAAAAATGCAGCAATACCCAAAAGATCAATCACGCCATGCTCCTTGATGGATGTGCTTCTCAATTCTGCAAGAAGATCTATCGGCGTGTCACAAGAAGCTTTGCCCTTGTCCAAACTTGACTCCTTCTTTATGTCTCTTACCGATTTTTAGAGATACTCCTCCAGCTCCTTCGTGTCGGAAATCTCGGATTTATCAACGACTTCCCTCGCCACTTTACCCTCTTTAAGGATGAAGAGTCTGTCAGCCAGGCGGTTTACCATGGCAAGGTTCTGTTCTACGATTACCGCAGAAACTCTGTCTTTTAGACCGCTGAGAATGTTCACAATCTCTTCAATGACGATTGCAGCCAACCCCTGGGTCGGTTCGTCGACCAAAAGGAGTTTAGGCCCTCCGACCAAAGCTCGGCCAACTAAGAGGATCTGCCTCTGCCCTCCGCTCAATTGCCCGGCTTTTGTTTTCAGGAAGTCTTTTAATTTTGGATAGATGCTGGTCACCTTATCTAAGGCATCATCCATGGGCTCCCCGCTCGCGAAGGCAGCAATCTCAATATTTTCTTGAACGGTCAAATTCCCGAAAACCTTCTTCTCTTGAGCCACGTACCGAAGCCCCTTTAGGTAGAGATTTTCAGGAGAGAGACCCGATATTTCTTGCCCTTGATAGACGATACAACCCCTCTGTGGCTTCAAAAGGCCGATGATGGTCTTTAACAGAGTCGTCTTTCCCGCTCCGTTTCGACCGATGAAAAAGGCCATCTCCCCCTTTCCGACGTCGAGGGAGACGTCATGCAATACTTTTGCATGGCCGTAAGCCACATCTAAATTCTTAATTTCAAGCATACCATCCTTCCTCAAACCGCTCTGCTTCACAACAATCAATCATGCGACTCGCTGGTCCATCCCGCCTTTTCCCCAGTAGCACTCTCTGACAAATGGGTCACAGAGCACATGCTCAGGATCTCCCTCACAGATAAAACTCCCTTCGTTCATGACGCAGAGACGGCCCACCAGGTTTAGGATCTTCGACAATTTGTGCTCGATGATGACCAAAGTCAGATCCTTCTTGACCTGCTGGAGGAGGTCGAGAACCTCTGAAATCTCTACGTCACTCAGTCCGGACAAAGGTTCATCCAAGAGCAGAACTTTCGGCTTGAGGGAGAGGGCAATTCCAATCTCCAGCATTCTCTTTGAGCCATAGGAGAGCTCGCTTGTGAGAGTCCGCGCCTTGCTTTGGAGGCCGATCAGTTTCAGCGACTCCAGACAGTTTCTCAAGATCCCCTCATTCCTTGCTGATGAGAAAAAGAATTCTTGAGCACCGGAATGTTTCTCCATGGATCGAATGCCGGAGAGGACGAGATTTTCCCAGGCGGTCATTGAATTAAACACAGAAACGAGCTGGAACGTCCGAACCATCCCCTTCACGACCCTCTCTTGGGAAGGAATATAAGTGATGTCATCACCCAAGAAGGTAATGCGTCCCTCGGTGGGAGGGAAGAAACCCGATAACAGGTTAAAGAGGGTCGTCTTCCCTGATCCATTTGGGCCAATAATGCCCGTGACCTCATCCTTCTTGACCGAAAAATTCACTTTATTGACGGCGATGAGGCCACCAAAATGTTTACTCAATCCTTCTGCTGTAAGAATCTCGGACACACCCATCCTTTTTACTGAACGACATGTCTAACTTCCGCGTCAGTATAAGATAGAACGATGCCTGAAGAAGGGAAAGGGGAAAGCTCCATATCGCCTCCCCCAATCCGATTTATGCTACCAACCCATTTCTTTCAAAGGCAAGCACAATTCCTCACCCGTGTAGACATCGACCACTTTGGCAAAATCCCATTTATCTTTCTTTGCCTTAGGGGACTTGCCGTCAAGGATAAAATAAGCGTATTTATAAGAGGGTCTCCCATCAATACGCCAGGTAGCCGGCCCTTTAACGCTCATGAAATCTGGTTTATCCATAAGAGCTTTATAGACCTTGCCCGGTTCCAGAGAATTGGACAGCTCGATGCCTCTGAGAATTTGTTGTGCCCCCAAATAGGCGTATACCGCAAATGGATCTGGTGGTTCCCCATACTCTTTCTTCCAGGCCTCCGACAACGTTGAAACCGCCTTTACTGTCTCAGGGTCGTTAAGGCCCTTTAGGTCATGATACCACCACATCCCTATCGTTACTCCTTCGAGAGCCTCAGGCGGAACACCAATAGCCTGTGCGGTAATAATGGAGTTGAAGAAAACCTTTGTATCTTTTCTCAACCCCAGTTCATAGACCTGTTTCAAGGCATTGATTGCGTCGTTACCCCAATGTCCCATCATCACCACGTCAGGCTTCATTTCTTTTATCTTAATGATATATGAGGTGAAGTCCGGAATTCCCACAGGAGACCAGACCTCTGTGATCTTGATGTGAGGGTACTTGGTGCTGAAGACTTTATGAGCCCCTTTTGCAGCTCCACGGCCATACGCATAATCAGGCAGAAAGAGAACGACATTCTTTGGTTTATAAGTTTTGCTTACGTAATCGGCACACATTCTTCCTATCCCATCAACAGCACCAAGTGTGGAGATGTAATAGGGGGCCTTCGTGTCCTTTTGGAAAATCTTCTCCTCAACACCATTGGGCGCCATAAACAGCGCTTGACCTTCACGTATCTGCTCATTGATGGCTTGGCTTACATGAGCGAACGTTCCGCCAACAACAAGCAAGACTTTATCTTCGTTCAATTCTCGGAATCTTCGAGCAGCCACATCCGGTTTGGTCTCATCGTCTCGAATCACCGCTTCGACCTTGACCCTCTTTCCTCCCAGCATCACACCACCTTGATCGTTCACCTGCTTCACCGCCAATTTAGCACCATCTAACTGGACCTTTGCAACGGCAGAGCCCGCGCCTGTCATGCTGAACATCACTCCGATCTTGACCTGTGCCAGAGAGGGACCACTCGAAAAAAAGAATAAAACGCTAACCACACTAACGATACAAAAGCATTTAATAACTCTTCTCATTGGATTCCTCCTTTCTTCATTACATCATCACACAATGATGATCAAATGAGTTGAACCAATACTTTCTCGCCCTCATGCCTCCTTTCCTCTTCATCACCCCCTTCTAAACGGCATTCACCTTTGATTCATTTCTAACGCTGTCTGATGCGGAAGTAACCCTTTTCGTCTGTATAACGCTCCGTCTTTACTCCTTCCAGAACAGTCAGGCTGATTTCAGCCCGATAAGCGACGATGCTGCCTGGTTCCAAATGACCAATGTAGATGCTTTTGCTGTCCCAGTCGAACACACTGATGTGAGCATGGGCATCCCCACCAATCACAGATCCCTGAACGCTCCCCAGTTCGATAGGACCGGTGAAGTTCCAGTACTTTTCTCCCACTTGGACAGCGGTAGTGGTAATGGTGTGGAGGTGCACTCGCTGCAAAGAACCTATCCCGCCTGTGATCGCAGCCGTATCGATCTGTTCTTTTTTTACCACCTCCTGAAGACCTTCGAGGAGCAGGTCATCTCTATCAAACATGATCAGGATTGTCCGCGGTGTTGTTTTAGACACGAAATATTGCATTTGATTTCCTCCTCTCATGTGGATCGATTTCTATCACAATCATTCTTCGCAAAACAAATATATTCTATCTCCCTTCACCTGATTGAGCCGTTTAATACTTGATCCTGCCACGGGAGATCACCGTCTTGACCCGTTTGAGTGCCCCGATATCCTCCAGGGGATTACCCACCACTCCAATGATGTCACTGAACTTACCCGATTCAAGGGTTCCGACGCTGTCTTCGAGCCTGCAAACCCGGGCCGCGTGACGAGTGGCAGCCGTTAAAGCTTGGCTTGATGTCGCACCAAAATCAACCAGGTATTTAATCTCCTGGGCTAGACCGCCGTGCATCCCATCTGTTCCGACAGCGAATTTTACGCCGGCCTTCACCACGGCATTCATCCGTTGGCCGACTTCATCCCGCTGCTGCAAATGGCCTTCAATGAGATAAGTTGGGAGGGTCTGAATCCGAGCATCGGTAAAGAAGATGCTGGGTGTCATCACCAACCATCTTTCTGACTTAAGCAAGAGTTCTATTTCACGGTCCGTCAAAAAATAACCGTGTTCGATGACATCGATGCCAGTTTCTATGGCCCACTCAAAGCCCATACCGCCAATACAGTGGGTGGCCACTGGAATGCCGACCCGGTGGGCCTCATCCACTGCAGCTTGAATTTCTTCTTTGGAGAAAAAGCTTGGAATCCCCCTGGGATCGCGGAGGGTTCCAGTAATATAAATTTTGATGAGGTCTGCCCCGGCTGAAAGGTTTTCCCTTACCGCGGCCCGAATCTGCTCAACGCCACCAAAAGGGTATCCAACGAAACCATGTCCGTGAAGGGCACGAATTCCCCTGGTGGCTATGAGAAGACGAGGACCTTCGATGGACCCTTCTGAAACTGCTTTTTTGCATTCTACATCCAGAAAGCCTTTGTCACCCAAACACCGTGACGTGGTGACGCCGGATCGAAGATCCATCTTCATGCTTTTGCAGGCACGCAGGGTCAGCGCAGGAATAGGGTCGGCCATTCGATAAAGATAATTATCAAGCCTCGGATCAAGAGAAAGGTGATTGTGGCAATCGATCAATCCGGGAAGAAGCGTTTGGTCGCTGCAGTCCAGCACATGGATATTTGTCTCTCTTTTGAATTCCTCTTGCCTTCCAACTCTGAGGATGCGTTCTCCTTCAACAAGAATGGCCCCTCTTTCAATCGGTGGATTCCCCGTTCCATCGATCATTAAACTTCCTTGAATGAGAGTCTTTCTTATCCCCTCTTCTTTGTTCACTTCCTCTATCGCCTCATCGAGGGGCTGAGTTGCCCGAAGGTTATCCTAATTCTTAGGATCCGTCATTGTCTCAAGGACTTTGATGAGTTCGTGGACCTCAGCTTTTTCCATTCCTAAGGAAAGAGCCGAGAGATAATATTGATAGGCTGCAGAGGCCACCATTAAAGGAGTCCGCACTCTTCTGCTGTCATTGATCACCAGCCCGATGTCTTTGCACATCTGGCCCAATCCCCCAATGGCTGGAGTATGGTCGAGTATATTAGATGTAATAAGCCTAAACCAATCACTTCCAGCAATACCACTTCCCACAACCTTGCAGACCAGTTGTGGGTCCAACCCTTGTTTTTTGGCCAAGGTAATTACTTCAATGGTCGCCGCAAGGGTTGTGGCCACAAGGAGCTGGTTACAATGCTTAACCAGTTGTGCTAATCCCGGCTTTTCAGCAACATAGTTAATTTTCCCCTGCACTTCAAGGACAGGCCGGCACTCTTCCAAAAGTTCTTTAGTTGTTGACACAATCAAGGTTAATGTTCCTGCTTCGATTCTGGCTGGTCCTCCGGTCACTGGGCAATCTACAAAACCTACATTCTTTTTTGCGCATTGCCCGGCCACCCATTCAAGGTTGTCCTTATCGATCGTGGACATGCAGATCACCCTTGTATCTTTGTGGCATCCTTCGAGAATGCCATTGGGACCAGTGATCACTTCGATGACTTGCTGGTCGTTCAACACGTAAATAATGACCTTGCCAGATCTTTCGGCCACTTCTCTGCCATTTCTCACCACCATCCCACCCGCATTGGAAAATTCTTTAATGACCTCGGGCCTCCGAGCATATCCCACCACTTTAAACCCTGCTTTGATGTATTTTTTTGCGGCCGCCATTCCCATCCGCCCCAGGCCGATGATCCCTGTTGTTTCAGACATTTTTACCTCCTCAGTTGAAATGAAAAGCGATTATTATTTAATCATCCTTCTCAGCAATTTGGCTGCCCGATGAGGATTAAAGGCTCCACACAAACAAGGCTTCGCAAGCTCCATGGCTGCCTTCTTAATGGTGCTTTTGTTTATTTCCATGGATCCCTAATGCAAATTCAATAAGCGGCGGGTTAATTCCAGCCTTTTTGCAACAATCAAACACTTCATCAAACAAACCTGAGACCACTACCGAAATCCCAATATTTTTTTCTTTCAATTCTTTCATGCAGGCGATGAGGCTTTTCTTATTCTTGAATACAACCTGCCAGCCCACCGTATGTTTTCCCATGATCTCTTCGGGGCGCATCATAAATTGGTTAGCAACTTTACAGTCTCCAAAATTTAGATCCGTGTATTTTCTCGCAATCTCGGCCATCTGCCTTAAGCGCTCTCCAGCCCCGATATCATTATATCCTCTTGCGACATGGGTCAGCATTGGAAAGTCTTCTTTCAAGCTCTCGATATCTCCCGTGCGATGAAGTGTATGGGTCATCTCATATCCTCCAAATCCTATTTGTTCAGGATTCTTCCCAGCCCCAGGTTCACTTTTCCGTTAGGATAAACGGGAAATCCGAACTGTTTTACGATTTCAAGCGCTGGGCCTTTCTCTCTTTTTTCTGGGAAGGAGATGAGATCAACGGAGAAGACCGTCTCCACCTTCCCGGAAACATCCTTCAGCGATTGGAGAACCCCCTCGAGCTGATCGGGTCTCACTTCGAACTCAATAATGGCAGAGAGAACCCTTTCTCCTCTCAGCTCCGGTTTAAGTTTTCCGGTCTTCACGTCCTCAAACAAAAATGTCACCGGATTCCTGGGTTCGAAAACGATCCCTTTCTCGGCCAGAGCCATCGCAATAGTTTCGAGGTCTTTGAGCCTGCCCCCTGCTCCGGGCCGACCAACCTCCACCGCCATTCCCCAAGAACCTTTTTTGAAACGGCCAGTGACCTCATTCGTTTTCATTTCCTCTGTTCCTCTGCCTGGAACTCCGGTTTCCTTGTGCTCGACCATGGGATCGCTGAAGGCACGTCGAACCACCCTCGGCCAATTCAGTTCCGGAAGATAAATGGCCTGGGGTTTACACACTTGAGCCCTGAGGCACACTCCACACTCCACACACTCATCCTCATCAATCCTTGATTTCTTTTTCTTCGGATTCTGTTCATCACGAAAGATCTGAATTGCTCCAACCGGGCAGTAGCTTACACATCGCCCACAACCCACACATTTATCTCGATCAATGCGCATCCAAAACCCTCCTACGGTGGTCGCTTCACACTCCGTTCCTCCCCCACTATTTCTTTAGTGCAGTCTTTAATTTGGGGAGTTCTCCTTCAACCATGCTGTAAGTATGCTGAGGCTCCGGAAATCGACCTGCCCGTACATCCTGGGCATAGGCTTGTAAAGCTTTTAGCGTCTCTTCTCCCAGGTTCGCATATTTTTTGACAAATTTTGCAGTGAAGGCCTGGAAAATACCGAGGACGTCGCTGACGATCATCAATTGACCGTCTGCTTCAATCCCGGCCCCGATGCTGTAGACCGGAATGGTCAATTCATCCCGTATGATTCTGCAAACCTCTGGAGGGACAGCTTCCACAAGAAGCGAAAAGGCCCCTGCTTTCTGGATTCCTTTCGCATCTTCGATCAATTCAAGGGCTGTGTCTGCGGTTCGGCCTTGGGCCTTAAACCCACCCAGTTGACCGGAGCTCTGAGGTGTCAAACCGATGTGCCCCATCACCAGCATCCCGCCTTCTGCAATAGCCTTAATCTGGGGACAAACCCTCCGCCCACCTTCGAGCTTGATTGCATCGACTCGGCCTTCCTTGAAAAAGCGGCCTGCATTCCGGACCGCCTCGTCACAGTTGACCTGATAGGAGAGGAAAGGCATATCGCCAATCACAAAGGTGTTTGGAGCCCCTCGGTGGACAGCCTCGGAGTGCCAAATACATTGATCCATGGTTACAGGAATGGTTCCCTCGTAGCCATAGATGCACATGCCAAGAGAGTCTCCCACAAGAATCATATCCATTCCTGCTTGCTCCGCGAATTGAGCCGTCCAATAGTCATAAGCAGTGATCCAAACCGCTTTCTTCCTTGACACCTTCATTTCCTGAAGGTCGAAACGCGTCAGTTTTTTCTTCATGAGTTCTTACCTCCCATGATTTCAATGGCACCCGTCGCTCGATCACCTTTTCAGGAAGGCGTCATGCGTTTTGAGGACCTCCCTTCTCTTCCCTCGCGTTCTGCTCCTGATCTCGATAGTAGTTCTGAATCGCCCTTTGAATATCTAAAATGTGCTTCTCCATTTGAGAGACGGCTTTTGAACGGCTCCCACTCCTAACAGCTTGATAGATATTCTGGTGAAATTTCAAGGAGCGCTCTAACATGTAGGGCAAGAGATGAAAGGATTCCCGCATATATTGTTCCATGAAGCCGCGGATGGTTACAAAGAGGTTAATGAGAAACCGGTTATGAGAAGCCTTGGCAATCGAGAAGTGGAAGGCCACATCCTGTTCGATGTAGTCATCAATCCTCCCCTCTTTGAGAGAACGGGGCATCTCCTTGATCAGAAGTCCCATCTCGTTAATCTGATCGGGGCTCGCATTCTTTACAGCCAACTGGGCCGCCCCAATTTCAATAAACCGCCTTGCCTCGATCAATTCAACGGTGGCCTTTTTGTCCGATATAAAGGGAGGTGGTAAATGGTCGGTGAAGAGAGCGGAGATACGAGAACGAAAGACCGTGCCGTAGCCAGGCCTCTGCTCAATGACTCCGATACGAGTCAGGGTGCTCAATGCCTCTCTAAGAGACGTACGGCTCACGCCTAACTGGGCTGCAAAGGAATTCTGATTAGGGAGTTTGTCGCCCTCTTTGAGTTCGCCGCTCTGGATCATCCGTTTGATCTCTTCGATCACAGAATCGGCCAGTTTTCTTTTATTAATGGAGGCCATCGACGCGCCCATTAGTAAGATGATATGATTTTCATATCAAGTTACAAACTTTCTGTCAAGAAAAAAATGCCTTGTAAAAAGTCCTAACCTGGACGAGCTCTATTGAAATGGAGTTGCGGCTTTTCGCCCGCCCAAGAGATAGGAACATTCCTGAGAGATCGAAACAGTCTGGTACTCAGCAGGATAATTTTGGTTAAGCAGAACATTCCGCAGGGCTTTTTGCACTCATGAGTCTTGCTGTCCTACATCAGAATGACCAAAGGCCAGAACAAAATTGTTGACAATAAGTAGCCGTTTTTGTTAACATGTTAACGTTAACGCAAGACCTTGGAGGAGGGTCGATATGCCCGGAGATTATCAAAAGGAGTATGATGCATCAATAATTAACCCCGAGGAATTTTGGGGCCGAGCAGCCCAAGAGGTTCAATGGTCTAAGCCGTACCGGAAGGTTCTTGATGAATCGAATAAACCCTTTTATCGATGGTTTGTCGGTGGTGAACTCAACACCTGTTTTAACGCGATCGACTATCATGTCCTGAGCGGGAGAGGGGAACAGGTGGCTCTTATCTATGACAGCCCGGTGACCAATACGATCAGAAAAATAACTTATCGGCAATTGTTGGATCTCGTGTCAAGATTTGCAGGAGTCCTCTCCTCTTTTGGTGTAGCAAAAGGGGACCGGGTCATCATCTACATGCCGATGATTCCTGAGGTGATCATCGCCATGTTGGCTTGCGCAAGGATTGGTGCCATCCACTCGGTCGTCTTTGGCGGCTTTGCATCCAACGAGCTTGCGATCCGAATTGATGATGCCAAACCAAAGGTTGTTATTTCTGCTTCCTGTGGCATTGAGGGGCAAAAGGTGATCGAATATAAACCTCCCCTTGAGAAGGCCATCGACCTGGCAAGACACAAACCAGAAAAGTGCATCATCTTTCAGCGTCCGCAATCGCGGGCTCCATTGAAGCAGGAAAGAGACTACGATTGGGAGGAGGCCATAGCCCATGCATCGCCTGTCGATTGCGTACCGGTCTCCTCCAACGACCCTCTCTATATTCTTTATACCTCCGGCACCACTGGGATTCCCAAGGGTGTGGTTCGTGACAATGGAGGTCACGCCGTCGCCCTTAAATGGAGCATGAAATATGTCTATGGAGTCGAGCCCGGAGATGTGTTCTGGGCGGCATCGGATGTTGGCTGGGTTGTAGGTCACTCTTACATCGTCTACGCCCCCCTCCTCTACGGTTGCACCACAATCGTTTATGAGGGAAAGCCTGTTGGAACACCCGACGCCGGTGCGTTTTGGAGAGTCATCTCTGCCCACAAGGTAAAGGCATTTTTTACAGCACCCACGGCATTTAGAGCGATCAAGAAGGAGGACCCGCAAGGGGAATTTCTTAGGAAGTATGACCTGTCAAATTTGAAATACCTTTTTCTTGCAGGGGAACGGCTTGATCCGGATACTTATTATTGGGCGAGCGGACTGCTAAAAAAACCCGTCATCGATCACTGGTGGCAGACCGAAACAGGATGGGCGATCGCATCGAATTATGCGGGGTTGGAGCTCCTTCCGATCAAAGCCGGCTCTCCGACAAAACCAGTGCCCGGATATCGTATCGAGATTCTGGACGGTAACGAAAAGAAGCTCCCTCCGGAGGTCGAAGGAATTGTTGCTATTAAACTTCCTCTCCCACCGGGAACCCTGTCGACGCTATGGCAGGATGATGAGAAGTTTAAGACCTCTTATCTTGAGATGTTCAAGGGTTATTACTTCACCGGCGATGGAGGCTACTTTGATAACCATGGATATATTTACATCATGGGAAGGGTTGATGATGTGATTAATGTTGCCGGGCATCGCCTTTCCACCGGAGCCATGGAAGAAGTCATTGCAAAACATCCGGATGTAGCGGAATGTGCTGTGGTGGGAAGAAAAGACGGCTTCAAGGGTCAGCTCCCTCTTGGTTTTGTGGTATTAAAGTCTGGCGCGAAAAAGGAGCCAAGCCTTATCGTCGGAGACCTGGTGCGGATGGTGAGAGATCAGATCGGAGCTTTTGCCTGCTTCAAGGAGGCCGTTGTGGTCAAGCGCTTGCCTAAGACTCGATCCGGGAAGATCTTACGAGGCACGATGAGAAAGATGGCTGACGGAGAAACGTTCCGTGTTCCTCCCACGATTGATGATCCCATCGTCCTGAAGGAAGTTGAGGAGGCCCTAAAGGGAATTAAGTTGGCTGACTGAAGGTCGGATTGGATCTTCTCGTTTTTCTTGAAGCTTGAATTATCGGTTCTGATCGTCTTCTCTATCTCTTAGCCTCGTTTCTAAACTCCCTCAGCACCTGTTCATATTCTTTCTTGACAAACTCTTCTCCATACTTTCTTTCCAGCCGGCGAACGGTGAAGTGGCCACGGGCTGTTGCCTGAAAGTGCTTGATAAAAAGAAGATTGATCACCGCTCCGCCAACGGCTCCGAGGATCGGCACCATCTCGGCAGCCATCTTATCCGTAACGAAGAGTCCGAAGCGGGAAGCCAAATTAGCCATCATTCGTATCGCTATCGGCGTGCTTTCCTCCATAATTCCACGCTCCGCTATAAATTCAGCGGCCTTCGACAGGGCCCGGGTGAGTGCCGCTCGAACGGCATAGTAAGCTGTCTCCGCAGCATTGTCGCCTCTTGCCCTTCCACCCAAACCAAAAACAGTTATACAGGCGAGGTGGGTGTCCGTGGAAGAAATGTCTTCACCCTGACTTCGTGCAATGTCTGCAATGGAACGGAACATCAGTGTTGTTGATATCGGAAGTTCAACGATCAGACCAGGGAGACCGAAGAATCCTCCGACGGCCCCGCTCGCGACGACCATCGCTTGATGGAAGAATCGAAAGGGTCTACCGGACTTCTTTCTATTCATCGTACACAGTGCGACATAGAAAAATTGCCCCACCGTGTTGGCCACCGTCTTTCCGATGGGTCGTCCAATCCCTCTCGGCAGGACTTTGATCATTCCTTCGATGGGGTACCCGATCAGGTTCATCAACCGGATACCGGCACCTGGATCCTCCAGAAGCATGACAGCGGTCCTGAGATCGTCGAAGTCTTTCTTTTCCATACTGTCTCATTCATGGCTGAGGATTTCAGTTCGACAGCCTAACATGTGCCGGATCACGCTGGCTCGTATTTTAAGACAGACCAAATGTTTTTGAAAGCCGGAATTCAGGGATCTGTTCTTGTTGACATGGAGTGATCTTGGGCTTATCCTGATCTTAAAGGTACAGGCTAACTGCTTGTCCTCTTTCCTAATGAGCAAGGGAATATGTATTCATGCTGAAGACCGGTTGTAACATCATTACATTTTTAATGACCTGCCTGGCAACATGCATCTTGTTGATTGGTACCATCATTTCGGTTGATGCGCAAAAAATTCAGTCCTCGAAAGAACTGGATTTGAAAGTAGAAAAATTTCTGGGTGAAAACCGTGGGCACTGGCACGATTGGAATGTACCCTATGAGGATGGCAAAGTGTTATACAACCTGATCATCAAGAACAATTATAAGAGAGCATTGGAAATCGGTGCCTCCACAGGCCATTCCGCAATATGGATGGCTTGGGCACTGAGCAAGACAGGCGGCAAACTGATCACCATTGAAATCGATGAAGCCCGCTACAAGACTGCTCTTAAGAATTTCAAGAAGGCAGGAGTGGAAGAATTTGTCGATGCTAGGTTGGCCGATGCCCATCAATTGGTGAAAGAATTAAAAGGACCTTTTGACTTTGTCTTTTCAGATGCCGATAAGGAATGGTATACGCAGTATTTCAAAGACCTGGAGAAGAAACTGGCCGTGGGGGGTTGCTTCACGGCCCACAATGTGACGGACGGTTTTGGAGACGTCAAGGAATTTCTTGATTATATCAGGAGCCTTCCAAACTACGAGACAAC
>Ga0335070_10006822_pt1 | contig 13420 bp, 2 predicted proteins | sample Lox_Sample_13_FD_206722 | JGI IMG/M metagenome (GOLD analysis project Ga0335070, IMG submission 206722) | Soil microbial communities from Loxahatchee National Wildlife Refuge, Florida, United States - Lox_Sample_1.3 | ecosystem: Environmental > Terrestrial > Soil > Wetlands | place: USA: Florida...
CTGCCTGCTCCCCAACGTGCCGGTTTCCGGGGAGCGCTACCGCTTGATCCTCAACCGCGTGGGCGCCGCAGTGCGCGTGCGCGGGCTCTCCATGCAGCCGTTGCCGCTTACCGGTGAGTCACCGCTGCACCTTCAGCTCGACGCGAAGCAGACGCTCGAGTTGCCGGTGAAACTCTCGGCCGCCTCCAGCGTGCGCTCCGCCGCCGCGGCGCCCTTCGGTTGCTCGATGAGGTCGAGCCAGGTGTCGACGAAGCTCGGCGAGTGCAATCTCGCCGCCGGCAGCGACACGCTGGTGCTTTCCAACCCCTCAGAAACACCTATCAACCTCACCCTGAGCCGCCCGGGTGGCATGGCCGCCTTCGCAGCGCCAGCGAGTTACTCACCTGCGCTCAGGCCGCTCCCTCGCATCGAGCCCGAGACTCCGGCCTGGTTCGACTTTCAGCAACAGCAGTCGCAGGCCGTCGTGTTCGACGTCGAGGACCCTGGCCTGTACAACGTGACGACCGCGGGATTGTTGGCGACCTCTTGCCGGCTGCGCACGCCCGTAGTGGACCAGGTCGCGCAGAACGAAGGCGGCGGGCGCGGCCGCAATTGCCTCATCCAGACATATCTGCAGAAGGGTCGCTACATGCTCACTGCGTCGACCCGAGGCTCGAGCCGCGGCCGGGGCGCGCTCCTGCTCACACGCCGGCCGGCGAAGGAGTTCGCCGATATCACTGGCGAAGGCGAGCAGTATTTCCGCGTCGAGGCCAACGACCTCGTGCAGCAGAAGCTCGTGGTGAAAGCCCCCGGCGCGTACCAGATCGGCACCACCGCGCAAGGCGTGCCGGGAATGCAGTGCCGCATGGACGACCCCGAAGGGTGGCCCGTCGAGACCGTGCCCTCGCCCTGCGGCGGCACACGCGAGCTGCGCTCCGGCACTTACCTGTGGACACAGCTGCCGCTCACCGTGGAGTCGATGCGCCATACCACTCTCACGAAAGTGCGCGAAGAGGTAGTGCTCAAGGGCAACAAGCAGCACAAGCTCGACTTCTTCACCTGGTACCGCGCGCAGCTCGGTCCCGATGGCAAGGACGAACTCACCTTCACGCTCGAGGGCGAGACGGCGCTCGACGTCGTACTGACCAACGGCATGCAGGGGCGCGTCTATCTGCTCGAGAAGGGCAAGCCGCCGAAGCCCGTCGAGGTGATCCCGCCGGCGCAGTCGGCCGACACCGGCATGGTCGGAGGCGAGCCCAACGCAGCCGAGTCGGACGCGGCCGCAAACGAGCCGCCACCGGAACGCAATCAAGATGCCGTAAGCGCCGGCGAGGTCGAGGGCGCAGGCGAGGGTGAGGGTAGTGGCGAGGGCGCGGGGAACGAGAGCGAGCCGCCGCCTCCGCCGTCCAGCGAAGTCCCACAGGCGAAGGCCGCCCCGGCGCCGCCGTCTGGCGTCAGGCTCACCTTGCCCGCCGGCGAGTACAAGATCGTCGCCGAGCACAGCCGTGCGGACGTCGGAATCGAATACCGCGTGCACCTTGGCAGCGCGACGCTGCTCCCGGGCATGGCGCGCTCGCTGCCCGCGCCGTCCACTGTGCCAGTGCTCATCCCGCGCGCCGGCACGCTGCGCCTGCGCACCGAGGGCGAAGCGGACGTGCGCTGCCGCCTGCTCGACGCGAACGGGCGCCTGGTGTTCGAAGGCAGCGATAACGGCGCGGACTGGAACTGCGCGCTCGCCGAGCCGGTGGCGAAGGGCCGGTACACGCTGGTACTGGAGAACGAGACCCAAGCACAGGGCGAGACGAAGGTGTCTCTCGCGCTCCCGACGGTGGAGGACGCGGGGCCCGTCACCGACGGCATGAAGGTGACGCTGGGCGGCCCGGTGCTCTCGCTGGCGGTGCCGCTCGGCGAGAAGGACTCCGTGCAAGAGATGAGCTTCAGAGCGCAGGGCACGACGCCCTTGTCCTGCGCGCTCGAGAACGCTGCCGGAGCCGTCGTGCACCGCAAAGCGCACGTGGCGGACTGCACTCTGCTCGTGCGCCCACGCATGGAGAAGTTCCGCGTGCGGCTGTGGACGGCGGAGGGTACCGCGCAAGTGGTCACCGCCTTCCGCTCGCGCCCGGTGGTCGAGAGCACGAAGGGTGAGGCGCCAGCGGACAAAGCCGTGACGGTGCGCGTTGCACGCGCCGGCCGCTACCGCACCTCACCGCAGATGTTCTGCATCGGGGAGGCCGAGTCGGGCCTGCTGCGCCCCTGTGGGCCCGAGGCGTCACTCGAGGCCGGCCCGACGATCTTCTCCACCATCGGCACGAAGCCGCAGCCGCTGCCGCTCGACGAGAAGGTCTTCCCTGCGGCGGATACTGCGATCTCGCTACCTCTCTCGCGCCTGCCCTTTCTCCAGACCGTCTCGTCGCCGAAGCGCTCGTTGTTCCTGCTCGAGGCGCGTGTGCAGCACGGAGAGCGCGCGGCCCCCTCCTGCGGCTTCGACGGCGCAGGCTCCGTCCGCGAGCGACGCGACAGCGCGTGCTTCGCGGCGAGCCGCATCGGCACTGAGGCCACCGGCCGGCTGTGGGCGGCAAGTGATTCCGAGATCGATACGCGCATCACGCGCCGCGCTGTGGTGCTGCCTGAGCGCGCCGAAGCTTTGGCGACGGGTCGCAAGCGGCTGGCGTTCGCCACGGTAGGCCGCTTCGCGTTACCGAAGACGACCCGCTCGCGCCTCGAATTGACGCTGCCGCGCAACGCGTGGGCGGTGCTGCTAGACGAGGGCGGCCAGGCCCTCGACCTGTGCGCCCCGAGCGATGAAATGCAGCGCTGCTTCCTCAGCGGCCAGGCCGGGAGCGTGGTTATCGTCTCCTCCGAGGGCCAATCTGACGTTACCACCGTGCTGCTCGAGGGGCCGCCGCAGTCGGTGGCCTTCACTGGGCTCTACGAGGACGCGCCGAGGCAGGCGGGCACGATCCGCCTGGCCGTGCCGGCATCGGACATGGAGCGCGTCGCGACCGTCGAGGGTGCGCTCCGGTGCACCATTGCGCTCGCCGATGGGACGCGTGCCGCGACATGCACCGGCAAGGTGCCGGCCACGCTGGCGGCCGAGCTGTTGATCGAGCACGGCGCCGGCCCGCTGCGGGCGATGGTGTACGCACCGGGCCGCGAGAAGTGGGCGCGGCTGGGGATCGAGCTACCGGCCCTCCCGAGCGAGACGCTGAGCTCCGCGGTCGCTGTGCCCCTGGAGTCCGGGCGCATCGACCGCACGCTGGTCGTCGACAAGGAGGCCGTGGTGCGCGTGTCCGCCGAGAGCGGGGTGTGCGGCCTGCTGCGTGGAGAAACTCTGCTTTCCGTCGACGGCTTCGATACCGGCTGCGAGCTGGTGCGGGTGCTGTCGCCGGGCACCTACCGCGTGCTCGTACGGCCGTTCGCGTCGCGACCCCAGCCTGGAATGATGCGCTGGACCGCCGAGCCCGTGGTGCAGCTCGGCGAGGGCATCGGCCAGGAAGACTGGCTCGCGCCGGGCGAGGTGCGGCTGTTCCGCTTCGATACCGCCAACAAGGGCAAGGCAGGCCTCGGCATTCAAGCCAAGAGCGAGCTGCTGGAGTGTGCTGTCTACGACGACGCGCACCAGCTCATCGACGAGGGCTGCCAACAGTATCTGTCCCTCGACAAGGGCCGCTACTTGCTCACCGTACGCAACCCACCTGGACCGGGCGCGGTGCCGCTCGCCTTCCGGCCCGTGCTGCTCGGTTTGGCTGGCGAGAAGAACGATATCCCCGAGGAGTACCTGCAAGAGTTCTTCCGCCGCGTGGGAGTGCGCCCATGAAGACCGACGACATGATGCAGCGCGCGACGAAGCTGCAACGGGTCGCCTCTCCCCTTGCGGGACAACCAAGCCGCGCAGCGGCTGTTGCGGCGCAGACTAACCTTCAGGTTACGTCGAGGCCAGTCGGTCAGGGTGAGGGGCCGCGTATAGAAGCGCCGCAAGCGCCTCGGAGTGCCCGTTTGCGCGCGCGTCACCCTCACCCCAGCCCTGTTTGGTCGAGGGAGAGGGAGGCCTACGGCGCTGTGCGCGGCACTCCGCTTCGCCGCGGCATGTGCAGATTCATCGGTAGACTCGGCGCGCTGCTGGTCGCGCTCGTGCTGCTCGGCGCTGGCGCATCGGCTGCTCCTCCGGCCGAATACGTCCCTGGCGACCTCGGCCAGCGCCCTGCCGGCGGGCTGAAAGTGCTGCCAGAGCAGTTCCTGCGCGGCTTCGATCCGATCACCGTCTATTTCACCGAGGATCAGGTCCCGGCGAAGGCGAACGCCGACGACGGCGCCAAGCGCGTGAAGATCGTCCCCGAGTGGCCCGGGCAGTACTTTTGGGTCGACCGCCGTACGCTGCAGTTCCGTCCCGCCGAGCCTTGGCCGGCGCTCGCCCGCTTCCAGCTCGAGGCGGGCGGCACGCGCAAGATCCTCACCACCATGATGTCGGCGCCCTCGGCAATGTCGCCCAGCCCAGGCTCCGAGGGACTGCGCCCATTCCGAGTCGTCACCCTCACCTTCCCGCAGGCTTACCCGGTGGGCTCGCTCAAGAAGATGCTCGGGCTCGAGATCCGCGACCTGCCCGGCCTGGGCGACTCGCCGGCGCGCAAGGTGATGAGCTACGCGCTGGCACAGCTCCCGCGGGCGTCGCATCGCGACCCGGTGACCTGGACGCTGACGTTCGACGAGGAGGTCCCGGAGGGAAAACAGCTGGTCGTGAACGTGAGCCTTGCGCTCGGCAACGAGGGCACCCCGCTATGGCAGGGTCGCGCCTCGACCCGCACGCCCTTCACCCTCACCGAGGTGCGCTGCGGCAGCGCGGTGTTCCCGCTCATCGGTGGAGCGTCGACGCCGAAGGATCTCGCGCTGGGCTGCGGCAACCGCGGCGAGACGCCCCAGCTCGCCTTCTCTGCCCCGGTGCAGGATCTGACGCTCACCGCGCTGCGCAAGCTCGTCCGGCTCGAGCCCTCGGTGCCCGACCTGCGCTTCCAGGTCTACGGCACGCGCGTGCAGCTGGTCGGCAAGTTCGTCCCCGACACGCTGTACAAGATGACGCTGGCAAGCGCGCCGCTCCGTGACGACGCGCAGCGTCCGCTGCGCGAGGTGAAGAGCGCGGAGGTCTACTTCCACCTCGGGTGGAAGACGCCGTTCCTGGCCTGGCAGCAGTCGACTGCCATCCTGGAGCTGAAGGGACCGCGCACCGTGCCGCTGCGCGGGTACGGCGAGCCCCGTGCAGATGTCCGCGTCCACCGCATCGATCCGTTCCACAACGGCCTGTGGCCCTTCCCCGGGGCACCTGTCGTGGTCGACGAGCAGTTGGCGCCACCCTTCCCGGGCGAGGAGCCGGCCAACCCGGAGCTCGCTTCTGCCGGTGTCACGCCGGAGCACCTGCGTCTGCTCGGCTCGCCGCTGGTCTCCCGCCTGGTCGAGCTGCCGCTGTCCGACAAGTCGAGCACCACGACCTTCGGCCTTGATCTCAAGCCCTTGCTCGACGAGGTCGTCGGCGCCGGCAAGCCCGGCACCTACCTCGTCGGCCTGCGCCGCCTCACTGGCAAACCCGAGCGCGCGTGGATCCGCGTGCAGATCACCAACCTGTCCGTCACCTCCGTCGAGGAGACCGGCCGCGCGGTGCTCTACGTGCGCGCGCTCGACACCGGCGAGCCTGTGCGAGGCGCGACGGTGAAGGTCGAGGGCTACTGCTGCCGCGGCAGCTCCACGAACGCCTATGCCCAGGTCAGCGAAACGACGGATGCCGATGGGCGCGTCGTCTTCAACCCGCTCGGCTGGAACAGCCTCAATCGCGTGTCGGTCACCAACGGCGACGATGTTCTCGTCATCGACCCGCGCGAGCGGCTGCCCAGCTTCGCCAACAACCACTGGTCGAGCAGCGACTCGTGGCTCAACTGGCTGCTCGCGACCTCGATCCCGGCGAGCGTCAACGATGCCACGCTCAGCGTCGTCTTCACCGAGCGGCCGATCTACCGGCCCGGCGAGACGGTGTTCGTGAAAGCGTTCGTGCGCAGCAAGGTGCGTGGCGAGCTGCGCGTGCCGGGTGATCTGTCGCGCTACGGCCTGCAGGTGATCGGCCCGGACGGCACCGCGTACCCGCTCAAGGTGAAGATCTCCGCGCTCGGCGGCATCGAGGCGGCTTTCAAGGAGAGCGAGGCGCCAACTGGCGACTACAAGGTGAACCTCTACGACAAGACGCCAGAGTCGTCGCTCTCGCAGCGCGGGTTCAAGGTCGAGGCCTACCGCATCCCCACGTTCGAGGTGCAGCTCAGCGCGGCGCTGCGCGTGCGCAACGACGCGCCGTTCAAGGTGAAGGCCGTCGCGCGCTACTACGGGGGCGGCAACGTAGCGAACCAGCCCATTGCATGGACGGTGACACAGCGGCCGTACGACTGGGTGCCGAAGAACCAGCCGGGCTATATGTTCTCGAGCTCGACGCAGTTCGCGCGGCCCTCCTCACAGCGCGCGCCGGGCGTCACCTCGCAGAAGGGCGAGCTCGACGACAACGGTGCGGCCGAGATCACCACCAACCCGCAGCTCGACCTCGACGGCTCGGCGCGCATCTACCGCTTCGAGGCGACGGTGACCGGCCCGGACGAGCAGCCGGTCACGGCGTACACCGAGGTAAAGGCCCTGCCGGCCTTCGTGCTCGGCCTGAAGATCCCCCGCTACCTGGAGAAGGCCACGCAGCTCAAGCCGGAGTTGATCGCCATCGGCGTCGACGACAAGCCGTTCAAGGGCCAGGAGATCCGCGTGCGCGTGTTCCGGCGCGTGTGGCACTCGACGCTGCGCGAGACCAGCTTCGCCACCGGCCAGGCCAAGTACCAGACCGAGCAGGAGGACGTGCAGGTCGCCGAGAAGACGCTGACCTCGGGCGAGGCGGCCATCTCTCATGCCTTCGACATCACCGAATCGGGCGTGTACGTCGTCGAGCTGTTCTCGCGCGACAAGCTGGGCCGCGTGCAGACGCTCTCGGCCGATCTCTACGTTGGCGGGCCGACGCCCCAGGCCTGGCAGAAGTCCCGCGACGGCATATTCGAGCTCAAGCCCGACAAGCCGAGCTATACGCCGGGCGACATAGCGCACCTGCTGGTGCAGAGCCCCTTCACGACCGCGAAGGCGCTGGTCGTCATCGAAGAGCCCAACGGCAACCGCTACCTGTGGAAGGACGTCTCCGGGTCGAAGGCGGTGATTGACGTGCCGATCACGGAGCGCTTCGCCCCGAACCTGCCGATGCACGTGGTGCTGATGCGCGGGCGGCTCGGCGAAGGCAAGACCGACGACGCGCGCTACAAGCCGGCCACGGTCGCCTCGTCGATGGACCTGTCGGTCGACGCAACGAAGAACATGGTGCTGGTGGACGTCAAGCACCCGGAGGTCGCACGGCCGGGGACGAAACAGGACTTCACTATCACGCTGACTGACGACCAGAAGCGGCCCGTCGGCGGCGAGGTGACGCTGTGGCTGGTCGACGAGGCGGTGCTCTCGCTTGCCAAGGAGGGCTCTCTCGACCCGCTCACGGAGATGATCCGCCGCAACCAGCGCAGCGTCGGCATCCGTGACACGCGCAACATGGTCATCGGGCGTGTCTCCGAGCTGGAGGAAGAGCCGGGCGGCGACGGCGGCGAGAAGGATGAGGAGGCCACCGGCAGCAAGCGCATGGTCCGCAAGAACTTCCAGACCGTCCCCTACTATCAGGCGACGTTGATAGTGCCTGCGAGCGGCAAGCTGGTGGTGCCGGTGCCGTTGTCCGATGACCTCACCACCTTCAAGGTGCGCGCGGTCGCGGTGTCTGGCGCAATGCGCTTCGGATACAAGCAGACCCAGCTCAGGGTGCGCCTGCCAGTGCTCGTGCAGCCGCAACTGCCGCGCTTCGTGCGCATGGGCGACAAATTCTGGCCCGGCGGCGTGGCCCGCCTAGTGGAGGGCGCCGAGGGCCCCGGCGTCGTAGACATCAAGCTCTCCGGCGCGGTCGAGGGGAAGACGAGCGCGCAAGAGAAAGTCGAGCTGAAAGCGAACAAGGCGCTTTCGGTGCTCACCCCGGTGACGGTGAAGGACGTCGCCAGCGACAGGGACTCGACGGTGACGATACGGGTCGACGTGACGCGCCTGTCGGACAAGGCAGGTGACGCGTTCGAGGTGACGCTGCCGCTGTTGCCAGACCGCGCGGTGGAGAAGAGCGCCTATTTCGCCACCCTGCAGCCCGGGAAGCAGTCGCTCAAGGATTTTGCCGAGAAGCCTCGGCCCGGCACGGTTTCGCAGACCCTGGTCATGACCAACCAGCCGGGCATCCTGGAGCTGGCGGCGGGCCTCGAGTACCTCTCGGCGTACCCGCACGGCTGCCTGGAGCAGCGTATGAGCCAGGTGTCGCCGGACCTCGCCCTGGGCGGGCTGCTCAAGAAGCTCGAGCTCGACACGCGCTTCACCCCTCAGGTGCAGGCCTCGACCAAGCGAATCCTTGACGAGCTCAAGCTGCACCAGGACGAGCAGGGATTCTTCAGCTACTGGCCGGGCGGCCGCGGCGATATCGCGCTCACCGCGCAGGGTGTCGAGTTCATGATCGCAGCGAAGAAGGCCGGCGTGGGCATCGACGAGTCCGTGCTCAAGCGTGCCATGGACGCACTTAAGCGCGTCCTGCGCACCGACTTCAGCGGGCTGTGGTCCGAGTACCGGTTCGATCAACAGACCGCGGCGCTGCGCGCGCTCGGACGCGCAGGGGATCTCGACGAAAATTACCTCGTGGAGCTGTTCAACCGCCGCAAGAACTTCGGCCCCGTCGCGCTCGCTGACCTCGCCTCGTCGATGGCCGAGCGGCCGGCTACCTTCGCCACTAACCTCACCGCGCTCAAGGGCGAGCTGTGGGATAGCGCCGTATTCAAGCTGGTGAATGGCAAACAGGTGTTCGACGGGATCCGCGGCGATCGCACGGTCTGGAGCGGGCTGTACCTAGGCTCTTCGACCGCCACGACCGCGGCGGTGTGGGAGGCGCTGCTGCGGGTCGACCCGTCGAACGCAAAACATGCCATGCTGCGCGACGCACTGATCTCGCACGCTTCGGCGACGAACGGCTTCGGCAACACGCATGGCAACCGGCGAGCGCTGGCGGCGCTCGGGCTCTACCTCGACACGACCACCTTCCCGCAGCCGAAGAGCACCATCTCCATCGCGGGCGTGGGTGACGTGACACTCGACGAAACGAAGAAGGCCGCGCGGCGCTCGACGGAGCAGGAGCAGCCGCTCAGCCTCACTGTCACGGGCGGCCCGGTCGCCACACGCCTCCAGGTGAAGTATCTTCCGCTGACGCCGGGGGACAAGGCCGAGGCGAAGAAAGAGGGCCTCATCGTCTCGCGCTCGATGACGTGGCTGCACTCGGATGGCAGCGAGGCGACGCACCACGACGATGCGGCGGGTACGACGTTCAAATTGCCGCAAGGCGAGGTGCTGGAGATTCACACCCAGCTAGTCAACGACGAGCCGAGGAACCACGTGGCGCTCGTGGTGCCCATTGCCGCAGGCTTCGAGCCGCTCAACCCGAACCTGGAAACCTCCAGCAGCGACGCGAAGCCCTCGCAGGCTGATTCGCTCAACGCCACGTACGTGCAGCGACTCGACCAGGAGGTGCGCTACTACTTCACCGAGCTGCCGCGCGGGACGTTCACCTTCCACTTCCGGGTACGCGCGTCGAACCAGGGCAGCTTCGTGCATCCGTCGCCGTGGGCCGAGCTGATGTACCGCGAAGAGGTGCGCGGCCGCGGCGCAGGCATGCGAGTCGTCGTGACGGGCAGCCACGAGCAGTGAGTCTCGGCTGGATCTTCCCGCGACGCCGTGGAGGGACTCGCCGTTCGGCGGACGCAAAAGCGCCCGGCGGTGGGGCCGCTGACCCGCCGCTCGCTGCCGCAGCGGGCGGGAAGCACAGTGGGGCTAAGCGGGTCACGCGGCGCAGGGTGCTGCTGGTTTGCGCGCTCGCGCTCGTAGTCGTCTCGATCCGATTCGTGACCAGCCTCGACGCGCGGCTCGTGTCGCGAGCACCCTCCCACCTGCTGCTCGATCGCGCGGGACGCTACCTCGCCGAGGTCCCCGGCAGCCAGGGTTCCTGGGGGTTCTGGCCCCTCCCACCGGTGCTCCCGGAAAAGGTCGTGGTGACCACGCTCGAGACGGAAGACCGCCACTTCTACGATCACGGCGGCGTGCACCTGCCGTCCATGGCGCGCGCACTGTGGCAGAACGTGACGAGCCTGCGCGTCGTGTCGGGGGCGTCGACGATTCCCATGCAGGTCGCGCGGCTGCAGCACCCGAAGTCGCGCTCGCTGTGGGGCAAGGCACGCGAAGCTGTCGAGGCGGTGCTGCTGGTGCGCGCCCACGGGCAGGACAAGGTGCTTAGGCAGTACTTGATGCTCGCACCCTATGGAAACCGCTGCCATGGCGTGGTGCGCGCAGCGCAGCTCTACTTCGACAAGCCGCCGGAGGATCTATCCTGGTTGCAGGCAGCGTACCTCGCCGCATTGCCGCAGCAACCCGGACGCATGACGCCGTGGACCGCCGAAGGCCACGCCCTAGCGCTCAAGCGGGCCGGCCGGATCCTCCAGCAGCTCAACGCACGCGGCGTCATCTCCGACGATGACCTACGCATCGCGCTCAACTCCGACCTGCGTATCGTGCCAAAACCTCGCTCCCACCCGGAGGCGACGCATGCGATCCTCGCGCTGTCCCGCGATGTGAAGGGCAGCACGGAGGTCGTGCACCATGCGACGCTGGACCTCGACGCGCAGCGCATCGCGCACCATGCGCTCACCGAGAACCTTCGGCGCTGGCGCAGGGCGAGCGCGGGCAATACTGCCGGTGTCGTGGTGGATCTCCCGACCGGCGAGATCCTGGCGTGGGTCGGCAGCGCCGATTACTTCGACGCCGATGCGCGCGGCGCGATCGACTACCTGTCCGCGAAGCGCTCGCCCGGGAGTTCGCTCAAGCCGTTCATCTACGCGATGGCGCTGGAGCGCGGCACGCACACCGCGGCGAGTGAGCTGGCCGACACGCCGGCCGAATTCGACGTCGCCAAGGGGGGCACCTGGGTGCCGGAGAACATCACGCACAACTTTCTCGGGCCGATGCTGCTGCGCGAGGCGCTGGGCAATTCGCGCAACATCCCGGCGCTGCGACTGCTATCGGAGGTGGGCGTCGACCAGACTGTCGCGCTGTTCGACCGCGCGGGCGTCAAGGGCGTACGCTACGACCCCGACGCCTACGGGCTGTCGCTGGCAATCGGCGGCCTACACGTCACGCCGCTCGAGCTGGCCTCGCTCTACACCGCGCTGGCGAACCGCGGCGAGACGATCCCGCTGCGGCGCTGGCTCGACGCCCCGCGAGCGCCAGGCGTGCGCCTGGTATCGAAGGACGCGGCGATGCTCACCGCCCACATCCTCGCGGACCCGAAGGCGCGCCGGCCCGGCTTTCCACCCGGCAGCGCGCTCGACTTCGACTACGCCGTTGGCATCAAGACGGGCACGAGCCAGGGCTACCGCGATGCGTGGGCGAGTGCGTTCAGCGATCGGCTGCTGGTCGTCGCCTGGGTGGGCAACCACGACTGGCGCCGCATGAACTTGGCCTCCGGCGCGACCGCGGTGGCGCCCGCGGTTCACCGGATCCTCGACCAGGTGATGCCCATGCGCGCACGGCACCAGCCAGTGGCCCAGGAGTTCGCCCTCCCACCGGGGCTCGTCGAGCGCGAGGTATGTGCGCTGTCGGGCCGGCTGCCGGGCCCCGGCTGCACGCATCTGAAGACGGAGCACTTCATCCCCGGCACGGAGCCGCACGACTCGTGCCCTTTCCACGTGAAGGTCGCGATCGACGTGCGCAACGGGCTGCGCGCCGGGCCCTCGTGCCCCGCGCGCTTCGTGGCCAAGCGGCAGATGCTGGCGCTGCCCGAGACCTACGCGGCGTGGGCCCACCGACAGCATCTGGCGATCGCGCCTACGGCCGAGTCACCGCTATGCCCGACTTCCTTCTCCAACGAGCGCCGCGTGACCATCCGGGAGCCTCGCTCGAACTCGCGCTTCCTCTTCGACCCCGACACCCCGCGCGAACTGTCCACGGTGCGCCTGGCGGCGTCGGTCACACCAGCAACCGAGGAGATCGTCTGGCTGGTCGACGACGAGCCAATCGCGCGCGTGGGCTACCCGCACGAGGTGCGCTGGCCGATCAGGCCAGGGCGACACACCATCCGCGCGCGACTGGCGCACTCAGGGGACGTCAGCGCGCCGGTGACTGTCGTGGTGGATGACTAAGTGCTTCAACTCCTCCGCTGACCGGACCGGAGGCCGCGGGCTATCCGGTGCCTCCGACCAACCAGGGGTTCTGCGGAAACGTCACGCCACCCGAAGGATACGCAGTCGTCCACGTACTCGTCGGCCCCTGGGACCTGCTCAGCAACCCCTGAGCGGTCCCTGCATAGCGTCAGCTGTCCGATTCCGGCCGTATCGAGCTTCGGGCCTGGGATGCTCCGAGGATCCAACCCCGAGAGCTAGCGCCCGTTCAACGTCCCCAAATCGGACAGCTGCGCAACCGGCTGTGTGAAGTGCATCGCGGAGCGGCTGACCGAGCTTGCGGGGATCCGCGACGCGAGATCCGACCTCCCCTCGGAGGTTGCTGAGCATCGACGCTGGATGGGCGCCGGCGTAATGGGTTTGAGGCGGGGCTTGACAACTTCCACCCGCTCCCCGCGGTTCCCCCTGCCCTTTCAAAACGCATGCTCCTGCCGCGATCCCCGATGGGACATATGTCTTAAGGCTAGTGGACGTCGACATCGTCGCCCGGATGGACTATGTTTGACACAACGAAGCGTCGGCGGGAGGTTATCGATGGGAGCAGTCGCTGCGCTGGCTTCTCTATTCGTGTTTGCGCGCCTATGCTTGGCGGATCGCTGGTCTCGCGCAGGCTGTCTGCCGCCGAGACGAGCGGCCACCTCTCCAGATAAAGCAGGCCTCCGCACCCCAGGATGCCGAGACGCAAACCCCGCATCGGCGGGTCGCAGCGATGGCCGCTACCTCACGACATTCGCAACGCGACAGTCTCGATCGGTAAGTCAACCGTATGTTTCGCCGTGGCATCTTATGCCGTCTGTCCAATCGCGAGCGCCGCCGCTGTAGGGCAGGCGTCGAGACTTTTTACCGCCGATGGCCGATGACGGCGGTTGCGTTGACCGTAGCGAAAGAGAATCAGGACCTTTTGAGAGGCTGATCGATGAACAAGTTCATGCGGTTGCTCGTTGGCTTGGTATTCCTCACAGTTGCGGCCGGAGTAACTGAGAAGGGCTATAGTCAAGTCTGGTGTATGACATAGAGCTAGGCGGCGACTCTGCTGTGTTCACGCTCTCGTCTCCGAGACGCGACCTTCGCTTCCGACGAGGGCTGCTCGAGCC
>Ga0335070_10006824_pt1 | contig 13419 bp, 13 predicted proteins | sample Lox_Sample_13_FD_206722 | JGI IMG/M metagenome (GOLD analysis project Ga0335070, IMG submission 206722) | Soil microbial communities from Loxahatchee National Wildlife Refuge, Florida, United States - Lox_Sample_1.3 | ecosystem: Environmental > Terrestrial > Soil > Wetlands | place: USA...
TGAGAATTCCTCGCAAGTTCAGTGTACTTGTCTTCGGTGACTACTATCTCAAGATCAACATCAGAGTGTTCGTCGTCGTAGCCCTTCACGGTAGATCCAACTTGGATAATTCCAAGAACCTCCTCATCGGTTCCGTACTCACTCAAAAGTTTGTTGATTAGCTCTTTCCGTGATTCCAATTTGACCCTCCGCAATTGGAACTATGGATTCCAGATGCTTAATTAAGTCTTCAAAGGCGTTAGATAACGCATCTCTTCAGCGCTTCAAGTTAGTTAACTATTGGCGCTTTTTCCTAATGCGTGTGTGGTAATATCGGTCTAGCGCGCGCTTTGGTGAGGAGTATATGGAATTAGTTAAAAGTGTCAGCCATGAAATGATTGTTATGGATTATTGGAAGACACGCTTGAACAACGACCTCAGAGATTGGTTGCTTAGCGGTGAACCGTGGGTCATCTATCGCACTTTGACTGATCTTCTAGACATAGAGGAAAGCGACGGAAGAGTCTTGAAGGCGCGAAAAAGCGTTCTTGAACACAGACTCATCAGGAAAATTCTGGACAGAAGGAATGACGGTGGTTATTGGGGCGTTCCGAAGGACATTCACACCTGGTGGCCGAGGAAGGACACGACTTTTTGGGTGTTGGAGATTTTGGGAGACTTTGGGTTGAGAGTCGAGGATGAAGGACTGGTCAAAGCCACCGAGTATGTTTTCAGTATCCAACAGAAGACTGGTGGATTCCTGGGATTTGATCCTAAACTTCCTTACGATTGCCACACTGCGATTCTCACAGAGTCTTTGGCAAAGCTCACGCTTATTCCGGATAGAAGAGTGCAGAGAGCTTATGATTGGCTTCTCGGAAGGCAAAGACGTGACGGCGGATGGTGGTGTAAGAACACAGGTCAGGTTGGCGGACCACGCGAAAAGGAGCCGAGCTGTGCAATGGCCACGATGTTTGTGCTTGGAGCAATGGCCCAAGACCCTAGACTTCGAAACAGTGAAGTGGCAAAGAGGGGCGTTGATTTTCTTTCTGAATGCTGGGAAAACAGGGGGAAGTTGAAGTATGCTGGTCATGATAGCCAGGTTGGAACCGATTGGGAGAAACTGAAATACCCTTTCACAGACTACAAGATCCTGAAGTTTCTGGACGTTCTGTCCCAGTTTGAATACGCAAAGCAAAGGCTCGAGAAATCAGAAATGGTGGACCTACTTCTCTCAAAACGAGACAGCAAAGGAAGGTTTACCCCAGAATCAATCGTCAAAGCCTGGTCTGATTTTGACTTCGGACAGAAAGATAAACCTTCAAGGTGGATCACTCTTCTGGCATTGCGAATAGTCAAGAGAATTTGTAGCTGAACTTTGCTACACGTGTGAAACTGTTTTTTGCATTTCAAGAGAAGTTATCAGAGAATCCGTCAGATGACACTTTTGGCTTTGTGCGTCTAAGGAGCAGAGTCCAAAAACCGCCATCTCAGGTACAGTTGCGAAAACAAGTTAAGAAGAGAGCGGAGATTGATTGTGGTGAAAGAGATGGGTGGCAGTAGGCCAGTAAGATGCCAAAAGTGCGGAAAACCTCTGGGTTACGTGACTGTGCTGACAAAAGGTCTAACTTTGTCGCAACCGCTTCAGAATGTGAAAATAATCGCTATTTGCATGGAATGCGCTCATAGCAAGAAATAACATGCAGGCGCGCTACCCTTAGTAACCCGCACCTTTTGCTTTTTCATCATTCCTTCGGTTCAGGTATAACCTTGTTAACGGTTGTTCTTTTCGAGGAAATGGATGTTGTCAAAGCCTTTGTTTGTTCTTTCTTTTTGTTCTTTCAGCCAGTTCTCATAGCCTACTTTGTCTATCCTGTCGTAGCTCTCTCTAACATTATAAGTCGTCTTTTGGTATACGAGTTTTTCGCACTTCGCAAAGGCTCCACAGGAATAGCAGTTCCTCAAGCCCTTTTCCCTGCAACAAGTCCTGACTTCGCATTTGGGCATTCCACCATCTTGAGGGCAACCCTTGCAACCCGAATTGGCAAACCAATTCAGTCCCTTCATGAAGTTTCCGAATTCGAAATCTTGGGTTATGTACTGTATCCATTCGTCATACTTGTAGGCTTGGACGAAGCGCTTCAGCTCCTTCGCCATATTGGGAATTCGTGTGCGCATTCCGCAATGACTGCAACAAACTCCACAGTAGCCTATTGTTACACTCAACCAGTTCAATCCTCTGAATAGTCCACTAGTCTTCTGTCTGGGTCAAGTAGAATAAGTTGTCGTCTGGATCAGCAAACAATGCGGCATAGCGGCAAAAGCTTAATTGTCGGTAACTTTGGACGTACTTTCTTTTCTCAACTGGAACAGCTTTATTCTTCATCATATTTAGTGATGAATAACAGTATGCATGACGGGGTGTAGAGTTGGGCACTCAAATGGAAGAGACGTTAAGAAATCTTCTGGCGCGCGCTACAATTTTGACGCCAGATTTGCAGAGAATATCGTTGCAGTAAAGGAGATTGTTTCGAGCTCGATTTCAAGGGATTCGCTCGTCGGCTTTGGAGACTCCGCAACGGTCCGCCAGATTGGAATCATAGAAGAGCTAGAAAGGAAAGGAATGAGAATTTTGAATCCGTTCTCGAGGGAATTGACCACTGGTCATGCAAAGACCGTGGTCCGTGATGACATTTCAAGGCAAATCTTCTCCTGCGATGTGCTTGTGAGTGGAACCAACGCTGTCACTTTGGACGGAAAACTCGTCAACATGGACGCAGTCGGAAACAGAGTTGCTTCAATGATTTTTGGTCCCAAGAAGGTTTTCATCATCATAGGCAGAAACAAAATTGTGAAAGACGTTGACGATGCTCTTTACCGCATAAAGAATATCATTGCACCTTTTCACGCAAAAACCAAGAGGTTTGCAACTCCTTGTGCGCAGACTGGAAAATGCGGTGACTGTAGCGCGCCGAAGCGAATCTGCAGTGTGATTTCTATAATGGAAAAAAGGCCGTGGCGCACCGAAATTTCGATCATTCTGGTCAATGAAGACCTAGGACTGAGCTGGGATGAAACATGGCCTGAAACCCGCATCCTCATGATAAAGTCCAACTATGAAAAAGTGATGTGGATCTTCGAAAGCGCTAAAACAACATAGGGCTCGTGTGGCGATGTCTGCTGCAGCTTCCTTGCCTTGTCTTCTGGAAAATACAAGAATTTTAGCGCGCGCGCATCGAAATGAAGGGTGAAGAAGCCGACCTCTTTTGGATGACCCTAATCTGCGTAGGCGGACACGGCTTCAGAACATGCGTGGAAATAGTCTTCATGGCAGTAGAGGCGGGCGTCGTTAACGAAGGAGAAAGGGTCATAAGCATAGCAGGAACAGGCATGGGCGCCGATTCAGCTATGGTTATGAAAGGGTCAAGATTCGAGGATGCCGTTGGAGAACATCCTGAAAAAAGACTAAAAATAGAGGAAATACTGGCCATGCCAAAAGAAACAGAATGGTCAGGATACGAGCCAAACAAGAGGAGACATCAGCCCTTACAAGAAATTCGCGCGCTACCGTCTTCCCATGGTCAAACGACTTTCAACTCTCAGTTCAGTGATGGTACCTGGGATGCGGGTTGCATCGTTTTTAGCCGTTCATAAATCATGAATTATTCATAAGTCATGAATTACTCCTGGTATTTTGGGAAAAATCTGCGTCTCCCCAATGTGCTTGGTTCCAACTATCCAACTGACGAGCCTTTCTATGCCTATCCCTGCGCCAGCTGAGGGCTTTAATCTTCCCTCCTTTGCGAGTCTCAGCAGCAGACTATAGTTCTCCTTTCTCACGCCGTCTCTCTCCATTTTTCCACCAATCTTGCCGTAATCGAACTCTCTTCTTGCACCTGACAACACCTCTCCGTATCCTGGCAAGTATAGGTCGTAGTTGTCCCATTTGCCGCTTTTGACATCCTCAAAATCGTAGAATTCTCGAGGAATGTTGGTCACCCAGATAGGATCCTCGGTTTGAGATAGAATTTGGTGTTCCCATTCTTTTCCGTAGTTTTCTTCGAGTTCTGCCTTATCGTAGACTCTGAAGGGGGTTCTTGGTGTTCTTATACCATAATATTTTCCGAGAGAGAGCAGCTCGTCCCTCATGTTCGTTTTCAAACCATCTATCAATCGCCGGACAGTTCTTTCAACAAAGCTTCTGATACTCCCTGATGTGGCGTTCCTAACCTCGAAGTCAAGTTGCGTGAACTCATAGGCGTGCATCCCAGTGGCCGCTCTTTCACTTCTTTCTATCCTTACATTCGGAGAGAGTATGAATAGCTTTGGAAGGGCCAGAGAGCAGGCAACCATCTTGTGAACTATCATGCTCGTCGTCGTTCTGACTGTTTTTCCATAGATTTCGACCTCGATGCGTTTCTCGATGGATGCGCACGAATCTGGCCACAATGGGTCCGTTGACTGCGAAAATATGACTGGCAGCAACCATTCGAAGCCGTTGTCGGTGAACTCTTGAGTGAGACACTTCAGAGTGCAAGTCGTTATCTTGCTGATACAATGTTTTCTTTGAATTTCATCTTCAGACAATTCTTCCAAGGACTTTGGTAAATCAACAACCGTCAGACTTCTCTGCGGGCTAAAACGCTTTTCAGTCATCCAATCATCTTCTGATTTCGGCTCGTCTTGTAAACACTTCCAGATTGACCGATTAATGCTTATACAAGTGCGTGCACTGGAAAATAAGCTTTTCATAATAAACTTTGGAACTATTTCAGAAATAGTTAGTTTTTTATAGGCAAACATGTAATAATTACAGGTTATGGAAGCGAAACTTGACCGGAAGGATATGGCAATCTTGGCTCTTGTACAAAGGGATTGCAAACTCACTGCAAGGGAGATTGCCGGAAAAATTAACTCGCCAATAACCACCGTTTTCGCTAAGATAAAGCGCATGGAAATGCTGGGGGTCATAAAAGAGTACAGAGCAGTCTTGGATCCGAAGAAACTTGATCGCGGCACTGCGGCCTTCATTCTGGCTTCCGTGACTTATGGGCCAAGGAATGAGGAAGAGACTTTTTCGCAGAGAGACAAAGCGGCGGAAATAGCCAAGTTTCCTGAAGTTCAAGAGGTTCACATCATCACTGGCGACTGGGATCTCCTTATAAAACTCAGAGCAGAAAGCGTTGACTCAATAGGGCAATTTGTCATTGATAAGCTGCGGTTTGTCAAAGGAATCGAGAAGACTCTCACGTGCATGGTTTTCGAAACTTGCAAAGAAACGACGGAAATACCCCTTAAAACAGGCGCTCGCTCTGGTCAACCACCAGCTATGTAGAATGATCATTGTGTTCGTGTTTGCAACCCATCTAGTCTACGGATTTCTTCGACGCACTCGTTGACCTTCGCGATGTTCACAACAGATATTATGATAGGTATCTCATACTGACCTGTATTCTCGTAGACAATTTCAACATTTGGTTTATTGACCAGTGCATCCGAAATCTTCCAAGTTTGAAAAGAAGGGTCTATGGAAATTAATGTTATTGCCTCGGCCCGTCCTCAACTTGATCACCCAAAGTCATGGCCGCGCTGTGGCCTGCTTTGATTTCATATGCTCGACCATATGCGCGACCATAAATACTGATTTCGATTTTGAGCATAATCATCCGGAAGTCAGAAAAGGATGCTGGGGCGTGAACTTCGAAGAGCAGAAAATCGTGGCTATAACGAAAGAGAATTCTCTTCACGCATACCTCGCTACTTGTGATGGCGACCAGCCCGTTGTTCGCCCTGCGTCTCCAATAGTGGAAGAAGACATGTCTATCTGGGTCACCACTCTTGCTCCATCTAGGAAAGTGAAGCTGAAGTCCAATCCGAAGATTTGTCTCGCTTTTGTAGAACAGCCTCGCGGAGATAAAGCAGCCGTTGTATTCGGAGAAGCTCAGGTGATTCCAGATCCGCAAGCTAAGAAGAGAGTATGGGAACTAGCAGGCTTTGATTTGTCTCGGCATTTCCCAGAAGGATCAGAATCCAAAAATTCTGCCTACTCAGAATCGTTCCGAAGAAAGTCGAATGGAGAGACAGCTGGGAAGGCGGAACAAAAATCCACAGGCAAACTCAACAATGAAGAGGTCTACGCCGTTGCGCGTTTGAACAAAAGCTTGATTATGCCATTTAGACAGTAGTAGAATCTGAATGATAATCGATAGCCATCTGCACTTGCCTGGTCGGAGAGAAGGAAAGACTCTTGCAGATTCAAAACAAGAGTTGCTCCGCGAACTTGAGGAATGCAAGGTAGATTACGCCATAGTCATCCCGGACAACGTTCCAACGTCGGCAATAGGAAGCCTAGACGAAGTCCTGGGCCTCGTTGAAAATGAAAGGCGCCTATTTGTCATGGGGACAATTAACATCTGGAAAGACAGAGAACCTCACATACTAAAACTGGATCAATTGTTTCGAACAGAGAGAATCGTTGCGGTCAAGATCTTTCCTGGCCATGAACCAATCTATCCTACTGATAAGAGACTCACACCTGTCTATGAGCTATGCGTCAAATATGACCTGCCCATAGTAATCCACACTGGAGGAAAGAAGCAAGGCAAATACAATGATCCGAAATTCATCGTCAAGGTTGCTGATAGGCACCCTGGGCTCAAGATCGTTATTGCACATTACTTCTTTCCCCGAGTTGGCTACTGTCATGAAATGACGAGGCCCTACGAAAACATATATTTCGATACCTCAGGGCTGGCTGATGACGAAGTGATTGCAGCCACGGGTCTTCAGAAGATAAGGGAAATACTGGCTCTGACGGCAAAAGAGCGCCCCAGCAGCCTTGTTTTCGGAACAGATTATGCCCAGTGCAGCATCAAAAAACATGTCGCCTTGATAGAATCACTGGCACTCTCGAAAGAATTCAAAGAAATGATATTCTCCAAGAATGCAATCCAACTTTTCAAACTGAGACTGAAGTAGCAGAGACCAAGGTCTTCTTAATATTCCATTCTACTGACTTCTAATCTCCTATTGTCACCCTCCAAAAAAAGCACGTGCGCTGAACATTTCATTTTAAGCTAGCCCAAGGCAGAACGGCCATGCCTTTTCTTTTAGGTTGCGATCGCCAACAGCGCGCGCGGCAAGACTTATGTACGTAGTTTTTCCCTTGGAGATGGACGACCCTGAAAGGCGTTGGAGACTGCAGATATGCTTTGTGCGAGGCTCCCGGAGTCGAGATGTTGTTGGAATAGTCGAAGCAGTCAGAGGGTCGTTTGACCGGTCATTGAGGAAGAACTGTGAGGGTCTATGTTAAGGAGTTTAGGAAGAACTGCGAAATAGTGGGTTTCAAGGGTGTTGAAGTCGATGAGACTGAAACGTTTTTGGAGGCGATAAAAAGGGACAAGCCTGCTGGTGTGGAAGCACAATTTTTTGACGCAGATCTTATTGCCACTTGGCAACATCTCTACTTCGCCGTGTTGAACGCGCTTACAGCATTCAAGAACAAGGAGAACCTCTCCAAGAGTGTCGCGATGGAAACCATGCTTTACGCTTCTGGGCGGAGACAAATCCAGAAAGCTACGCAGCTGCTAGGCATCAAACCTTCGTCACGGAACATGGTGGTTCTGATAGTCGGAGGCAAGGCCGAAGTTGTGCGAAAGGCGTTGGCAAAGGTTTCGAGGCGCGTTGGTGGGCAGTTTGACGATTCGGTTCTTGAGCTTTCAGTGAAAAAGATGGAGAGAATTAAGAGAGCTTTTGATATTTCGGAGGCGGAGCTGGAAACTGTCATGGAAGGAGACGACGTGGAAAAGGCGCTTGTTGATCTTGTCGTAGAACGGGTGGCGCTTTTGGCCACTGCACGCTGACTCTACAGGAGTTTCTCCTTCAGGACTGACAAGATGTCTTCTGGCTTTAGAACTGACACGCCGGTGAAACCGCCAAGGACTTCTATCAAGATTATCTTGTCCGGGTTGGTCAGGTTGACCTTTCTTTTGACGTTCGCCGCCACTTTTTCGATTATTTCTTTGCTGTGTGTTGTGGTGAAGCGTTTTTCGACTGTCACTCGGAAGGTTTCGTTCTCTTCGATTTTGGAGCTGAGTTCTGTGACTGCCTGCTGAATCAGATCTAGGTCTGTGTGGACGACTTTTTCAATCGGTATTATTCTGAGTATGAATCGGAATTCGTACGGACTCTGCTGTAGGAGAGTTCGGAACCGTCTGACGGTCTCGATTGCGTCCATGTTGGTCTTCACGGCAATCAGGCCGGAAACACCAGTTCTCTCAATGACAGGTGAAGTGTCTCCTATTTTTTCAAAGAGGAAACGCAGTTCAGAACGGGCGTACTTCTCGTATCCCCTCGAAGTGCTGGCCAGAAGATTGAATTCTTTAAGCATAGACTCTACCACACACAGTATATTTCCCAAAGCAAATTAGCGTTTCCAAGAGAGGCGAAACATTTCGCCATGAGTTTTAGGGTCAGTGTGCGTAATGGCTCCTTCATTGCCAGAGGCTCTCAGCCGTCGCCTCACATCATCCCAGATGTAGTATTTAATCGCGTAGATTTATCCATTTTGACTGGTCGATGGCGCTAGGCTTAAATTTGAATCAGACGTGTTCAACGTGTCTAGTTTGAAAGTGATGGAGAGATGAAGAGAACACGGAAATCAACGATGGTTGTCCATGGCGGTGCTGGGACTTGGCAGCCGGAACGCAGCCAACCTGGCATTGACGGGGTGAAGAGGGCTGCTGAGACAGGGTTTGCCGTCTTGAGGAAGGGTGGGAGTGCTCTCGACGGTGTGGTCGAAGCCGTTGCAGACATGGAGGATGATGGCGTTTTCAACGCGGGGTATGGGTCCAGCTTGAACTTGGAGAAAAAAGTGGAGATGGAGGCTTCCATAATGGATGGAAAGACGCTTCAGGCTGGAGCGGTTGGGTTGCTTCGAGATCTGAGGAATCCTGTTCGCTTGGCAAGGGTGGTAATGGAAAAGACGGATCATGTTTTTGTAGTGGGTGACGGTGCGGAGAAATTGGCTAGTCTTGAACATCTTGAGAGGCGAAACCCCGTGACCGAACTCAGACTGAAGTATTATGAGCAGCAGAAGAAGGCTCTGCTCGAGGGGAAATCTGAGCTGCCAAAGTTGGCTAACATGGTTAAGGATCATCCAGAACTGTTCACTCTTGGTACCGTGGGCGCTGTTGCTGTCGACGACGAGGGAAACGTAGCAGCTGCGACATCGACGGGGGGTTTCCCGTTGAAACTTCCTGGCAGAATCGGGGACTCACCGCTGATTGGCTGCGGGACGTATGCGGACAACCTTGCAGGGGCTTGTTCAACTACTGGCGTCGGCGAGATTGCGATAAGGCTTGTGCTTGCAAAGACGGTCTGCAATTACATGGAAAATGGAAAAACATGTCAGGAAGCAGCTGAAAACGCCATAAGACTCGTGAATACTAGACTGCCATCCATTTATAACGCGATGGGATTGGTTGCTATTGACCGGCTTGGAAGAATAGGCGCGGCTCACAGTTCGCCAAACATGTGCTGGGCTTACATCACCCCGGAAATGAAGGAGCCAAAGGCGTCGTTGACGGCGAAGATTGTGAAAGAACCCCTGTAAAATGGTATCGATGTACGTATCTCTCTGTTTTATTCTCGACAACTGACGTATAATAATCCTTAAAGATTGCGGGGATGTTCTGACTATCCATTCGATATGATACGTGGAGGTGAAAAAAAGTGATAGATGAGGAAGAAGATACCGAAGAAGAAGACTGGGATGAAGAAGAGGATTTTGAGGAAGAAGAATGGTAGGAACGTCAGCTGAGCAATCAGCATTTTTATGCTTTTTCTTTTATCGAAGCTTTTCTTGGGTGTTTAAGGCGGCTTCTTGAGGTTTACGTTTATAACCTACAAGCAAAGACCATTCACTGTCGGGTTACAATGACGAGAGTTGCCGTTTTAGAAGCCGAGAAGTGCAAGTCAAAACGTTGCAGTAGGATGTGCTATCGTTTTTGCCCTATCGTGCGGAGCAAGATAGAAGCAGTGCGCTTTGAGAATGACAAAGCGGTGATCGTTGAGTCTCTGTGCACGGGGTGCGGCATATGCGTGAAGAAGTGTCCATTCAAAGCCTTGTCAATAGTTAATCTTCCGGACGAGCTTGAAAAAGACTGCAGTTACCGTTTTGGAGAAAACACTTTCAAGCTTTACAGGTTACCGACGCCTTCACCGGGCCTGGTGTTGGGCCTGCTGGGACAGAACGGAATAGGCAAAACCACGGCTCTGAAATTGTTGTCCGGGGAAATCAGGATAAACCTTGGAAACTACGCGAACCCGCCTGACTGGACTGAAATATTCCAGCATTTCAGAGGTTCTATCCTGCAAGAGTATTTCCAGAAAATGTCCGAAGGAAAGTTGAGGGTTTCACACAAACCACAATACGTGGACAAACTTCCAAAAGTCATCTCAGGAAAAGTCGGCGAACTGCTTGAAAAAGTGGACGAAAGGAAAAACTTGGACAAGATAGCTGAACAGCTGGAACTAAAACAGTTCTGGAATAGGCAGCTCGATGTCCTGAGCGGCGGCGAACTGCAACGCGTCGCTGTAACCGCTGCAATATGTCGCGAAGCAGACGTGTACATGTTTGATGAGCCGTCAAGCTACTTGGACGTGAAACAAAGGCTAGAAGTGGCAAAGACGATAAGAAGCCTGAAAAACGATCAGAAAACGATAATCATCGCGGAACATGACCTCGCAATTATTGATTACTTGTCTGATCAGATATGCCTTTTCTACGGTGAACCAGGCGTCTATGGAGTGGTCTCAAGCGTTCACGGCGTCAGAACTGGCATAAACATTTACCTGCAAGGCTACATTCCAGATGAAAATGTTCGTTTCAGGAAGGAGGCCATAGTGTTTCACGAGAAGCCCCCTACGATCAGTGCCGGGGCTGGAGAAACGATGCTAACGTGGGAACAGTTGGAAAAAACGTACGAAGGGTTCAAGCTTGTAGCCCAGCCTGGAGAAATCAGGAGAGGAGAAATAATCGGGATACTAGGAGCTAACGGAATAGGCAAGACAACTTTCATAAAAATACTGGCGGGAATTGAAGAGGCCGATGACGGAACGGAATTCGGCAAGCTAGACGTCAGTTACAAACCGCAGTACATCTCCGCGGATTATGAGGGCACTGTTCAAGAGCTTCTGATGAGCGTTGCCAAAGAAGAGTTCTCCTCAGGCTGGTACAGAACAGAAATCCTTCAACCTCTCAAAGTAAATCCGTTGTTTGACAGAAATCTGGTCGAACTCAGTGGGGGAGAGTTGCAGAAAGTGGCCATTGCGGCTTGTCTTTCACGCAGAGCCGATCTTTACCTGCTGGACGAGCCGAGTGCCTACTTGGACGTAGAAGAGAGGTTGAACATGGCGAAGACAATCCGAAGAGTCGTTGAAAACCGCAACGTAACGGCCTTCGTGGTTGAACATGACGTCGTCACTCAGGACTTCATAGCTGACCATCTGATGGTCTTCACGGGAAAACCAGGCGTCGAGGGTATGGCTAATCCGCCGACGAGTTTGCGAAAGGGAATGAACGTTTTTCTGAAAGACATGCAGGTCACGTTCAGAAGAGACCCTGCCACCAAGAGACCCAGAGTCAACAAAGAAGGCTCAAAACTCGACAAGTTTCAAAAGGAAATGGGCGAATACTACTACGTCCGGAAGCATCGAAAATAGGGCAAAGGAGATGATCGCACTGAAGATTGGAGAGACGGAAAGAAAACTGTTGGATGCCTCCTTGATAGCCTTAGAGAATGCCTATGTGCTTTGGGGGTTCAAGGTTGGCGCCGCCGTGTTAGCGGAGGATGGAAAGGTTTACGAGGGGTGCAACGTCGAAAGCTGGGTGTCAGGACTGGGCACCTGCGCCGAGAGATGCGCAATTAACCACTCTTTGCTGCATGGAAATCGAAAAATCAACGAACTGGCAGTAGTGATGAATGCTGATTCAAGCAACGAACCTAGACCCTGCGGCGCATGCCTGCAATACATCTCTGATTTTTCAGCCAACCCCCAGATCAATATCGTTATGGCCAAAGCAGAAGAAGGGAAGATTCTGACGAAAACCGTTAACGTCAGAAAATTAGTAGAGCTGTTTCCGTTTCCCTACAAGAAATGAAGTACTCCTGTTGAACGTAGTTAAGTTAAAGAATGAGCAGAGTATATCATAGAGACAATTCAGACAAGGAGAGGGCTGGGAAGGCTTAAGTGGCTCAAACAACGTTTGAAGAAATAAGCGCTGCGGATTTTTTCTACAGGAACAGGGATATCGCAGGATTTACAAACCCTTCAAGGGCCATCTTTGTAGCTGTAAGAGAGCTTGTTGAGAACTCTCTGGACGCCGCTGAGAGCCACCAGATCCCACCGGACGTTTACGTTCGTTTGTCGTATGAGGGAGAGGCTAGTCAGGACACACAGATTTACAAGATAAGGGTTGAAGACAACGGCATAGGAGTTCCGCCAAGACATATTCCCTCAGCCTTTGGCCAAATTCTTTTCGGCTCAAAATACAAGCTGAAGCAGCAGAGAGGCACGTTCGGCTTAGGTGGGAAAATGGCCATTCTGTATGGCCAAATCACGACGCACCAACCTGCTACTATCATGTCAAGCACGGGAATATCAAAGACGTACCTGTACAAGCTTATGATTGACATTCAGAAAAACCGCCCTTTGATAGTGGACAGAAAGGTCCTCATCAACAAGGAGATGTGGAGGGGGACGATAGTTGAGTTCACCCTCGAAGGCGACTATTTCCGGGCGATGCCCAAAATCTTGGACTATTTCAAGCAGACGGCCATGGTTAACCCGTATGCAAACCTCACCTTCGTTGATCCGAAGGGAAGGCTCTACAAGTTCACCAGAATCACGAAGGAGATGCCTCCGCCACCGAAGGAGACTCTGCCACATCCGTACGGCGTGGACGTGGAGCTTCTTCAGCGTCTCATACAGATAACGCCTTACAAGAATATGAACGAGTTCTTGAGATTTCACTTCCACAGAGTGGGCGACATCACTGCACGAAAGTTCTTGGAGTTTAGCAACCTGAGTCCATCCAAGAACCCGAAGAAGCTTTCACATGAAGAAATCGTTAGGCTCATGCACATGCTCAAGAGGTTTAGGGAGTTTTTGCCGCCAGACGCAAGCTGTCTGTCGCCCCTAGGCGAAGATCTACTGAAGGCAGGTGTCGAGAAGGAATTGAAACCAGAGTTCGTGGCTGTTCATCAGCGCAAACCCTCAACTTATTCAGGGCACCCCTTTGTCGTCGAAGTCGGCATCGCCTATGGTGGAGAGATCCCAAAGAAAGGAGTCTTCTCGGTGTATCGTTTCGCGAACAGAATCCCATTGCTGTATGACGAGGCGAACGACGTTTCTTTCAGAGTCATAACGGCAATGAAT
>Ga0335070_10006825_pt1 | contig 13419 bp, 11 predicted proteins | sample Lox_Sample_13_FD_206722 | JGI IMG/M metagenome (GOLD analysis project Ga0335070, IMG submission 206722) | Soil microbial communities from Loxahatchee National Wildlife Refuge, Florida, United States - Lox_Sample_1.3 | ecosystem: Environmental > Terrestrial > Soil > Wetlands | place: USA...
CCGGGAGTACAACGCGCTCATGCTGGGGTGGATGTACCGCACCAACGAGCTCAGCGCCGCCCTGTGCCGGAGCCAGCTCCGGCGCCTCGACGCCACCCTGGGGACGGCCCGGCGCAACGCCGCCCACCTCACGGCGGAGCTGGGCAAGATCCCGGGCATCACCCCGCCCTACGTCCCGGCCGATTGCACCTCCGGCTTCTACCAGTACCGCATCCGGCTGAGCCCGAAGGCCGCGGGGGTGGACATGCCGGCCAAGGCATTCCGCCTCAAGATCCTGGCGGCTCTCAAGGCGGAGGGGGTGGAGGTGAGCCTGTGGCAGACCGTGCCGGTCCCGGGGCAGACCCTGTTCCAGGAGCGGACGGGTTACGGCCTCTCCTGTCCCTGGAAGTGCCCGCTGGGTGAGGAGGTGAAGTATGACCTGGCCGAGTACCCGGAGACGCTCCGGCTGCTCGACGACTCGATGGTCATCGGCTCCCACTCCTACCCCCTCTTCCCCCAGCCCCTGGAGCTGATGCAGGCCTACGTGGAGGCGTTCCGGCGGGTGTTCGCGGCACTGGATCAGGCGCTCGCCTGAGGCCAGCGCCCGCCCTGGACATGGCGCGTCGGGTTTGAACGGATCCCGTGACGACCCGCCCCCCCCGGGGGGGCGGGTCGTTAGTCGTGAATCTTCCATGCTGACGGACGAGACCACCCCGGCGGATGCTGCGGTCCCCAGCCCGCTGAGCGCCCCGCGCCTGGCCGCCGGTCGGGTTCACGTCCGGCACGAGACGGTGACGGCGTGGGGCTTCCTGGCGCCGACCCTGCTCCTGCTCGGCCTGCTCGCCGTCTATCCGCTTGCCTACGCAGTGTACCTCAGCCTCACCAGCGCCCAGGTCGGCTTCGCCGGTCGCTTCGTGGGGGCCCAGAACTTCATCGGACTGCTCCACACCCAGATCTTCACGCTCACCCTCTGGAACACAGTCTGGTACACCGTCCTGGCGGTGGCGGTGAAGCTGGTCCTGGGTCTTGCGCTGGCAGCGGTGCTGGCCCAGCCCGTCCCGGGGATGCGCTGGATCCGCGGCGCAGTGCTGATCCCCTGGGTGGCCCCCGTCTCGCTCAGCGTCCTGGCCTGGACCTGGATGTTCGACTCCACCTACAGCGTCTTCAACTGGACGCTCGCCGAGCTAGGGCTCATCCGGAGCCCCATCGCCTGGCTGGGGATCCCCAACCTCGCCCGCTTCTCCGTGGTGCTGGTGAACGTCTGGTGCGGTCTCCCCTTCTTCGCCATCAACTTCCTGGCCGGCCTCATGACCATCCCCCGCGAGCTGCACGAGGCGGCGACCGTGGACGGGGCCGGTGCCGTGGGGCGGTTCCGCTCCATCACGCTCCCCCTCCTCCGCCCGGTGCTGGCGACCGTGCTCCTGTTCTCGGTGGTGATGACCAGCAGCGACTTCGCCACGGTCTTCGTCCTGACCCACGGCGGGCCCATGAACAGCACCCAGGTGCTTGCCACGCTGGCCTTCAAGCTGGGCCTGGCCACGGGCGACCTGGGACAGGCCGCCGCAATCTCCCTGTACCTGTTCCCGGTCCTGGTCCTGGCAACCGCCGTCCAGGTGCGCCTGATGCGGAGGACCTGGCAATGGTGAGGTCCGATCGGCGGCGGGCGGCGGTCACCTACCTCCTGGCGGCGCCCTTCGTCCTCTTCGCCCTGTTCCCGTTCGCCTGGATGCTGATCACCTCCCTGAAGCAGAACCGCGAGCTGTACAGCCTGGCCCAGAACCCGTTCCTGGTGCGGGAGGGCATCACCTGGGATCACTACCGGTTCCTCCTCGAGCGCACCGACTTTCCCCTCTGGCTGCGCAATTCCACGATCGTGGCCGTCGTGGCCACGCTGGTCTCGGTGGTCTTTGCCCTGCTGGCGGCATATGCCCTGGCGCGCCTGCGCTTCGCCGGCGCGGACGGGGTGGCCACCGGCGTGTTCATCGTCTACTTGGTTCCCACCACCCTGCTCTTCATCCCCCTGGCGCGCATCGTCGCGCTGCTCCGGCTGTCCAACAGCTTGTGGGCGCTGATCGTCACCTATCCCGCCTTCATCGTCCCCTTCGCCACCTGGATGCTCATGGCCTACCTTACCAGCATACCGCGCAGTCTGGAGGAAAGCGCCCTGGTGGACGGCTGCACCCGGCTGCGGGCCCTCTGGCACATCGTCCTGCCCGTCGCCCGGCCCGGCATCATCACCGCCGCCCTCTTCGCCTTCACCCTGGCCTGGGGGGAGTTCATCTATGCCCTGACCTTCATCTCCACCAGCAGTGTCAAGACCGTGACCGCCGGGGTCGTGGTCGATCTCATCCGCGGGGACGTCTTCTACTGGGGCTCGCTGATGGGCGGGGCCCTGCTGGCCTCGCTCCCGGTTGTCCTGCTCTTCTCGCTGTTCCTGGATTACTATATTGCAGGGCTGACTGCCGGAGCCGTGAAAGGCTAGAAAGGAGGGGACGAGCGCGCACGGAGGAACCCGGGAGAGGGAACCGGGGCGTCACGCATCACAAGGGGAGGGGATCACCATGGAGATCACGAGAAGGGCATTCGTCGAGACGGTGGGGGCCGCCGGGCTGGCGGCTGCCACGGGTGTTCTGCGGGCACGGCCGGTGGCGGCCGCAGCGTCGCTTCGACTCCTGGCCCACAGCTCATACAACGAGGACAGCGACAAGGCCATTGCCAAGCTGGGTCAGGACTTCGTCTCCACGCGGGGGGCGACGTATCAGGGCGATTTCATCGACCAGCCCGAGGTGGCGGCCAAGCTGACCGCCGAGGAGCAGGCCGGATCGGGCCACGACATCGTGGATCTGCAGGACAACCTGCCGACCATCCACAAGGCCTTCCTGGTCCCGCTGGACGACGTGGTCGCCGACATCATCAAGGTCCACGGCGAGGTCTACCAGATCGCCAAGGACTCCGGCTACGTGGACGGCCACTGGCTCTCGCTCCCCTGGCTGGGGAACGCGGTCCAGAGCGTCTACCGGGCCGATTACTTCAAGGAGGTAGGCGAGAAGGCGCCCGCCACCTGGGACGACCTCCTGCGGGCCGCCGTCAAGCTTAAGCAAGCGGGGCATCCGGTGGGGATCCCCGTCAGCCAGTGCGAGGACGCCAACTCCATCCTCTATCCCTTGCTCTGGTCCTTCGGCGCCACGGTGGTGAGCCCGCAGAGCCGGATCAGCATCGACTCGGCCGCCACCCAGAAGGCCCTGGATTATGTCCGGCAGCTGTTCGCCCAGATGGATGCCACGGTCCTCTCCTGGGACGACGGCGGCAACAACAAGTTCATGCTCTCGGGCCGGGGAGCCTGGACCATCAATGCCCCCAGCATCTACCTCTCCGCCAAGAAGAACAAGCTGTCCTTCGCTGCCGCCGTCGAGCAGAGCCCGCCGCCGGCAGGCCCCAGCGGGCGCTTCTACTATGCGGACATCCACGGCTGGGCGATCTTTAAGTTCAGCCCGAATGTGGACCTGGCCAAGCAGCTGCTCCGCTACATGTTCACCGCCGAGAGCCAGAAGCTGTTCCTGGAGCTGGGTCAGGGCTACGACATGCCGGTCCTGCCCAGCCTCGACGTGAACCCGCCCTACGCGTCGGATCCGCAGCTCCGCGGCCTGGTCGGGTACATGAAGAATGCCCACCTGGCCGCCTATCCGGGGGCGCCCGACGCTCGGGCTGAGAAGGCCTATCAGACCTACGTCATCCCCAACATGTTCGCCCATGCCGTGCAAGGCGCATCGAACAAGGATGCCGTCGCCTTCGCGACGAAGGCGCTGCAGGACATCGGCTACGGAATGTGACCGGCTGACCACTCACCGATTTCGGCGGCGGCGGGATGCGGCATGGCGGTGGGCGCACGCCGGGTGCCCGCCCGCCAGAAAGGGTGCAACGTTGAGAGGTGCCAGCGACGCCCGATCCGTCCTTGGTTGCTAACCTCGAGGGTTTCTTTTGAGCCCGCATTATTCGCGAGCCGTGCCCGCGAATAATGCGGGCTAGGGACACGCCATGCGCATCACCAGGCTTCGCACCCGGCAGGTGGACATCCCGCTCCCGGCCCCCTTCCATCCGGCCTGGGCGCCGGCGCAGGTGGAGACCCGCATCCGGGTGGTCTACCTGCGCGTCGAGACCGACGCCGGCATCCACGGCATCGCGGGCCACGAGTTCTACGGGGCCGAGGAGCAGTGCGTGCAACGGATCGCCGGTTACCTCGTGGGCGAGGACCCCCTGCGGATCGAGAAGCACGCCGGGACGCTCCGCTACCTCTGGCCCTACTTCGGCACCGCCGTCTGGTTCGTCGAGGTCGCGCTGTGGGACATCCTCGGCAAGGTGGCGGGTCTCCCCATCTACCGGCTGCTGGGAAACGTCCGCGACGCCATCCCGGCCTACGCCTCCACCGGGCAGAACCGCACCCCCGCTGAGCGGGCCGAGGACGCGCGCCGCCTGCAGCAGGAGGGCTTCCGCGCCGTGAAGCTCCGCATCCACAACGACACCCTGGCGGAGGACCTCAAGCAGGTGGAGGCGGTGCGCAAGGCGGTGGGGGACCGCCTGGCGATCATGGTGGATGCCAACCAGACCGACATCCACGACGCCCCCTTCCCCGGGGCCCACTGGAGCTACCACCGCGCCCTGGCCACGGCGCAGGGCCTGGCCGCCTTCGGGGTCGAGTGGCTGGAGGAGCCGCTGCCGCGCCACGATTACGAGAGCCTGCGGCGGCTCCGCGCCATCTCGCCCGTGTCCATCGCCGGGGGCGAGGTGAACCAGGGGTTCAGCGAGCTGCAGCGCTTGATCCTGGACGGCTGCTATGACATCCTCCAACCTGATGTCACGCTCTGCGAGGGGATGCTGCGGCTGCGCGCCCTGGCCTGCACGGCCCAGGCGGCCTCGCTGCTGGTGAACCCGCACACCTGGGGGGATCCGCTCGGCATGGTGGCCAACCTGCATCTGGCTGCGGCCATCCCCAACACGACCTACTTCGAGTTCCCCCACGACCCGCCGGCCTTCCCGGCCGGGGTCTACCAGCAGACGCTGAAACAGCCGCTGGAGGTCGCCGACGGACTGGTGCGGCTGCCCCAGGGGCCGGGACTCGGGGTGGAGCTGCAGGACTGGATCTTCGACGGAGGAGGACCGGCATGAGCACGGAGCGGGTGCGCGCGGCGACCCTGGTCGCGCCGGGACGCTACGAGATCCGGGACTATCCCCTGCCCGAGCCGGAGCCCGGCTGCGTGCTGGTGAAGATGAAGCTCTCGGGCATCTGCGGGACCGACAAGCACGCCTACCAGGGCTACCTCACCCAGTACGCCGGGACCGGCGCGCCCAAGGCCCTGCCCCTGCCCATCATCCAGGGCCACGAGAACGTCGGGACCATCGCGGCCATCGGCGGGGACGGGACCTACACCGACTTCGATGGCATCCCCCTCCACGTCGGCGACCGGGTGGTGGTCGGGGCCAACGTGGTCTGCGGCCGCTGCTACTACTGCCGCCGCGACTTCCCCTATTTTTGCTGCGAGAACATGGTGGACTACGGCAACAACATGAGCGCCGCCACCCCCCCGCACCTCTTCGGCGGCTGGTCGGGGTATCTGTACGTCGTCCCGGGCAGCTTCCTGGTGCGGGTCCCCGACGAGCTGCCGGACGAGGTGGCCGTCCTGACCGAGGTCATGGCCGTGACGGTGGGCCTCGACCGCGCCAAGCAGTTCTCCGCCTTCCCCAGCGAGGCCTTCCTCTGCGACGACACGGTGGTGGTCCTGGGCGTGGGGGCGCTCGGGATGTGCTTCCTCATGAAGGCGCGGCTGCTTGGGGCCGGGACCATCGTGGCGGTGGACCTCTCCGGTTACCGGCTGGACATGGCCCGCCAGCTCGGCGCCGACCTCACCATCGACGCCACCCAGAGCACCGCCACGGAGCGGCTCACCATCGTCCGGGACATCACCCGCGGCCGGGGGGCCGACGTGGTAGTGGAGTGCGCGGGGGTCCCCCAGGTGATCCCCGAGGCCCTGGACCTGCTGCGGGTGCACGGCATGCTGGTCGAGGCGGGCAACTTCTCCGACCTGGGCGAGGTGAGCATCAGCCCGCACCGCCACCTCTGCTCCAAGGGCGTGCGGATCATCGGCGTGGGGGGCGAGGAGCCGGCGGCCTACGGGCCGAGTCTCCGCCAGATGGCGCGGTACATGCGCCACTACCCGCTACGCCAGTTCGTCACGCACCGCTACGGCCTCGCCGAGGTCGAGGTGGCCGTGCAGCGGGCCATCGCGCCAGATTCCCTGAAGGTGGCCATCGACCCGTGGGCCTGAGCGCGGCGACTGCCCGCCGACAAGGCGCATGAGCCGCATGCCGATCCTCCATCCCCCGGGGGGCTGGCCCCGGCCGGCGGTGCAGGTCATCGGCTCGGTGTTTCTGAACGGAGCCCGGATCATTCACAAAGAACCGTGAATAATCCGGGCTTACATGGCAATGGCAGTTCCGGTGGCGGATCGCGCATGGGGGTAGGCGCCGGGGGCACCCGTCCCGCGTCCCGCGGGATGGGCGCGGTCTCGCGATGGCCCGGGGATACTTGATCCGTCGTGGGCCACCAGCCACAAGGGCTTCTGCTAAGCCCGCATTGTTCGCGAGCCGCGTTCGCGAATAATGCGGGCTAGCCGCTGCCGGCGGCCTCATGCCGCCGGCCTCAACAAGGGGAGGGAGAACCGATGGTTCGCGAGAAGAACAGGGCCGGGCACCTGACGCGACGTGAGATCCTGAAGCTCTCGTTGACTCTCGGCGCCACGGCCGCCGGCCTCGACCCGCTGGGGTCCCGGGCGGCGCGGGCGGCGGGCGAAAAGCGCGGCGGGACCCTGACCGTGGGTGTCAGCACCGACATCTTCGCCCTCGACCCCAACGAGATCAACTTCGCCAACAACCCCGTCTTCTTCCAGGTGTACAATTACCTGGTCAAGTTCTCGACCCAGCTCCGTCCCGAGCCCGACCTGGCGGCGAGCTGGGAGCTGGCCAAGGACGGCACGAGCGCGGTGTTCCGTCTCCGCGAGGGCGTGCGCACCCACTCGGGCGGCCTCTTCGACGCGGAGGCCCTGATCGCCAACTTCAAGCGGATCAAGGACAAGACCACGGGAGGCGGGATCTTCAGCCGCCTGCAGGACTGGAGTGCCGCGGAGAAGCTCGACCCCGTGACGGTGCGCTTCCGCTTCAGCCAGCCGCATCCGGACTATCTGGCCATGGTGGCCCGCTGGGGCATGATCGATCCCGCGGCCTTCACCACGGTGCGGCAACGGGGCGGAGGGACAGGCCCCTTCAAGGTGCTGGAGTGGATCCCGGGTGATCACCTGACCTTCACGCGCTTCGACCAGTACTGGGAGGCGGGCGTCCCGTTCGTGGACCGGATCGTGATCCGGCCCTACAGCGACCCGCAGGCGATGGAGAACGCCTTTCGGGGGGGCACCATCGACGTCGCCCACACCATCCCCAACAAGGACGCGGAGCGCCTGCGCGCCGCCGGCTTGCAGCTGGTTCCCAGCCCCGTCGCCAACGAGTACTTCATCCTCACCCTGAACACGCAGCGGCCCCCCTTCGACAACCTGAAGGTCCGGCAAGCCTTCCAGCATCTCGTCGACCGGGAATCCATCGTCAAGACGGTGCTGGGGGGCGTTGGCGGGGCCACCGTCCAGCCCGTGGCCCCCGGGTCCCCGGGGTACGACCCCCAGCTCAACGCCCAGTACGACTTCAACCCGGGCAAGGCCGCGGAGCTGCTCTCCGCCGCCGGGTTCGGGAAGGGATTCAAGACCGCCATCCTGGTCTCCACCAACAGCGCCGAGCCTCCCGAGATCGCCGAGATCATCCAGGCGGACCTCAGGAAGGTCGGCATCGACGCCCAGGTGAACCGGACCGATGCCTCCAGCTACTACCCCCAGTACTTCCAGGGCAACTTCGACATCAACATCTCGTTCCTCACCCTGGCCACGCTGGACCCGACGGATTTCACCATCAGCTCCGCCTACCGGCTGGACGGCACGAACCCCTCCTGGCTGAAGGTGGGACCGCCGCCGGCCTACGTCGAGGCGATCCGGAAGCTGACCGCCACCTTCAACGAGCAGGAGCGGTGGGCGAATCTGCGCGCCGCCGTCCGCTACATCCTGGACCAGTCGTGGGCGATCCCCATCGCGCTGCGGGTGCCGAGCTACGGCGTGGGCAAGGCGGTCCGGGGCTTCGCCGTGGATCCGCAGATGATCATCGACCTCCGCAAGGTCTGGCTCGATCGCTAGCCCGGAGTATTCACGGATGTTTCGTGAACACTCCGGGCTCGCGGCAGAGGAGCGCGACCCATGGCAGAGATCCGTTACGAGCTGATGCGTCCCCAGCAGATCATCGCCGCCCGGGAGAAGGCCTCCGTGGCCTACATCCCGATCGGACCCCTGGAGTGGCATGCGCCGCATCTACCCTACGGCACGGACATGCTCCACGCCTATGCCATGGCCCTGGCCGCGGGGCGCGAGACCGGCGGCGTGGTGCTGCCGCCCCTTCCCCTGGGGACCGAGACCTGCACCGATCCGGAGCGGCTGCGCTACCAGGGATTCCAGGGGCACGAAAGGGTGTTCGGGGTCGACTTCCCCGGCTTCCCCCTGCCCAGCCTCTACCTGGAGGAGAGCGCCTTCGGGGTCATCGTGCGCGAGCTCGTCCGGGCCGTGAAGCGGCAGGCCTTCCGCGTCATCGCCCTGGTGAACGGCCACGGCGCCCCCAACCAGCGCACCACGCTGGATCGCATCGCGGTGGAGGAATCGGAGCCAGGACGGGTCAGCGTCTTCCTGACCGGCTTCCGGAACGTCACCCGATATCGCGGGCACGCGGAGCTGGGCGAGACCTCGTTCGTGCTGGCCTACCACCCCGAGACGGTGGACCTGGAGGCGCTGCCGCCGCTCCCCACCCCGCTCGGCAACTTGCAGTTCGCGGTCCTGGACGGGCCGACCTGTGCCGGACAGCCGACCCCGGACTTCACCGTGCGCCCGGAGCAGGACCCGCGCCGCGCCGACGCCGCGCGCGGTCGCGAGGATGTCGCCCACGAGGGGCACGAGATCGCCCTCAAGGTCCAGGAGCTATTGCGCGCCACTAGCCCGGATAATTCACGAAGGACGTGTGAATAATCCGGGCTTACCTGGCTAGGGCCGATTCCCGTTTGGCGCGAGAAGATATTTGCTCCAGGACAGACACCGCGCAGTGTCCCGGCGCGCCGGCGACGCGGGTTCCGCGCCGAACCGGTGACCACAAAGGCTTCTGTTACGCCCGCATTGTTCGCGGGCTGTATTCGCGAATAATGCGGGCTGGCGCGCAATAGCTAATGAAACACAGGTTACCATCGGGCTGCGCAAGACGGATGGGCCTGCTTCAGCAGCCTGCTGAGGGCCAGACGTGGTCCGCTACTTGAGTCGTCGCCTCGTAGAGGCCGCCTGCACTGTGTGGCTCGCCTCGCTGCTGGTCTTCGCCATGGTGGGGGCGCTGCCCGGCGACCCGGCCCAGGCCATGCTCGGCGACCGGGCCACCCCCGAGCAGCTCCAGGCCCTGCGCGCCTACCTGGGGATCGACCAGCCCCTCCTGGTCCAGTACCTGCGCTGGATCCAGCGCGTCCTGCGGGGGGACCTCGGCTACTCCCTGATCAACGGCTACCCGGTCTCCCAGCTCCTGGCCCGGGCCTTCCCGGTCACGCTCCAGCTGGCGGGGTGGGCGCTCGCGGTCGTCCTGCTGATCTCCTTCCCCTCCGGGGTGTATGTCGCGACGCACCCCGGCTCCCGCCTGTCGCGGATCGTGAGCTGGTATCACGGCTGTGCCATCGCCCTCCCCGTCTTCTGGCTGGGCGTGCTGCTCTCGTGGTTCTTCGGCGTCTGGGCGCACTGGCTTCCCCCCTCGGGCTTCGTGGCCTTCTCGGACAGCCCCCTCCAGTGGGCGCGGTGCATGCTCCTTCCCGGCCTCACGCTGGGCGTGGGGGTCGGGTCCATCATGGGGCGCTTCATCCAGGCGGCGCTGGAGGACGTCCTCGGCCGCGACTACATCCGGACGGCGCGCGCCAAGGGCCTGAGCCGGCGCGCCGTGATCTGGCTCCACGCGCTCCGCAACGGCCTGATTCCCATCCTCACCGTCTTCGGCATCTACGCCGGGTTCTTCATCGGCGGGGCCGTGATCACCGAGTCCGTGTTCGCGATCCCCGGGATGGGGGCGGCGCTCTGGCGGGCGATCCTCAGCCGCGACCACCTGGTGGCGCAGTCGATTATCCTGGTGAGCATCGTCGGCTTCGTCCTGATCAGCCTGCTGGTGGACGTGGCCTACGGCCTGGTGGACCCGCGCATCCGCCACCAGAGGGGACTCGCCCGCCGATGAGGATCTTCGGGCATCCAAGTGCCGTGCTCCTCCTGCTCCTGGTCTTGGTGGCCGGGGCGGCGTCCGTCCTGGCCCGGTACGATCCGCTGGAGATGGACAAGCGGCTGGTGCTGGCCGGCCCCTCGTGGGCGCACCCCATGGGGACCGATCAGTTCGGGCGGGACATCCTGAGCAGGCTGATCGTGGGCACGCGCATCGCGCTCCTGATCGGGGCGGGGGCCACGCTGGGCGCCGCCCTGGTCGGCATCCCCCTCGGGCTGTGGGCAGGGCTCGGCGGCCCGCGGGTGGACGGCCTGCTCATGCGCGGGGTGGATACCCTGCTCGCCATCCCGCCGGTGCTCCTGGCCATGGGGCTGGTGGCGCTGCTCGGCACCGGCTCGCTGAACACGGGCGTGGCGGTGGCCGCGGTGGGGATGCCCCAGTTCGCGCGTCTGGCGCGGGCCGGCGCCCTGACCGAGAAGGAGCGCGAGTACACCGAGGCTGCCGTTGCCCTGGGGGCAGACTGGCTCCGGGTCGCCTCTCGGACCATTCTCCCCAACATCCTCTCGCCCATCGCGGTCCAGGTGCCCATCGCCATCTCGCGCGCCATCATCCTGGAGGCGAGCCTGAGCTTCCTGGGGCTCGGCACGCAGCCCCCGAGCCCGTCCTGGGGGCTCATGGTCAGCGAGAGCCGCAGCTACATGTACCAGGCTCCCTCCTACGGGATCTTCCCGGGGGTCCTGATCGCACTCACGGTCCTCTCGCTGAACAGCACATCGGACCTCGTGCGCCGGCGGCGGCGCGCCTGAGGAGTCTCGCCATGATCCGCATCGGCCACTACCTCAACCAGTTCTTCGCGGGCGTCGGCGGCGAGGAGCACGCCAACCACCCGCCGGAGGTCCGGCCCGGACCGCTCGGCCCCGGGCGCGCCCTCCAGGGACTCCTGAAGGGGGAGGGCGGGGTGGCCTCCACGCTCCTCTGCGGGGACAACTTCTTCCACGAGCATGCGGAGGCGGCGCAGGGGGCCGTGCGCGCCTGGCTACGGGAGTCCCGGCTGGACCTGGTCCTGGCCGGCCCCGCCTTTGCCGCCGGGCGGTACGGGGCGGCCTGTGCCGAGGTGTGCCGGCTGGCCGAGGAGACCGGGGTGCCGGCGGTGACCGGGCTCCACCCCGAGAACCCGGGGCTCCTCATTTACAAGCGGGCCTACGTGGTCCCCACCGGCAACTCGGCGGCGGGGATGGCCCCCGCCCTTGCCTCCATGCTGGCGCTGGGCCGCCGGCGGGTCGGCGGAACGCCCCCCGGCCCGGCCGAGGTCGAGGGCTACCTTCCCAGGGGCATCCGACGGCCCGGCCTGCGCGAGGGCACCGGGGCGGACCGGGCGGCGGCCATGCTGGTGGCGAAACTCAAGGGTGAGCGCTTCCAGACCGAGATCCCGGTGGAGAGCTACGACGCGGTGCCGCCCGCCCCGCCCGTCGCCGCCATGAGCCGGGCGCGGCTCGGGGTCGTCACCACGGGTGGGGTCGTGCCCAAGGGGAATCCGGACCACATCCGGCGCTGCAGCGAGACGCGCTGGCAGCGCTACTCGCTCGCCGGCCTGGACGCCCTGTCTCCCGAGGCCTTCGAGTGCGTGCACGGGGGCTTCTTCAACCTCCCGGCCTGCGCGAACCCAAACCTGGTGCTCCCCCTGGACATCCTGCGGACCCTGGAGCGGGAGGGCGCCTTCGCCACGCTCCTCGACTCGTACTGCGCGACCTGCGGGAACGACCAGCGGCTGGCCGACTGCAAGCGGAACGGCGCCGAGATCGCCCGGTGGCTTCGCGAGCAGCAGGCGAACGCCGCCCTGCTGGTCGCCACCTGAGGCTCCTGCAATCGTTGCGGCGCAACGATCAGCAAGGAGATCGAGCGGGTGGGGATCCCGGTGACCGTGATCAGCGCCCTCCCGCCCCTGGCCATGCAGGCGGGGGCCAACCGCGTCGTGCAGGGGGTCAAGATCGAGCACGTCTGCGGGGACCCGTCGCTCTCGGCGGCGGCCGACCGGGCGCTCCGGCGGCGCCTGGTGGAGCGCGCGCTCCAGGCGCTGCAGGTGGCCGTGGACGGTCCGACGCTCTTCTAGCCCGGATTATTCACGAGAAGGCCGTGAACAATCCGGGCTAACATAGCAGTGGTCATTCCCGAGGCGGGATGACGCATGGCGGTCGGCGGACCGGGTCCTGGTGCTGCCTCCTGCAGGATGGGCGCGGTGTCAAACTACCGCAGGGATACGTGGACCATCCTGGGCCACCAACGACTTGGGCTTTTGCTAAGCCCGCATTTTTCGCGAGACCTGTTCGCGAATAATGCGGGCTAGGAGGCTGCTGAAAAAGACCCATATGCGGCGCTGGCGCGCTCGCGCACTTGCTGCGGCGTACCCGGAGTACGCCTCACTCAGCCTGTGGCGGACCGCCTTGCATCTGGGCCTCTTTGAGCAGCCTTGGGGAAATGGGTTCTTCAGGAGACTACTGGGCGCGCTGAGCCGCATTGGAGTCTTGGATGGAACTCGACCTTGGCACCTTCCCCGTGATGGGCATCGCCTTTGGGGCGGCCCCGGCGTGGCAGGATGGCACGCTGGTGATCGATCCCGACCGGGTCCGCGCCCTGGTCCTGGACGACCCGCGGATCCGGGCCGTGACAGTGGACCTGGTGCAGCCGGGTGAGCGGACGCGCATCGTCCAGATCCGCGACGTCATCGAGCCCCGCCTGAAGGTGGCGGGCCCGGGGCACGCCTACCCGGGCATCTGCGGCCACCCCCCGGACACCGTGGGCAGCGGCGAGACGCGCCGCTACAGCGGCTTCGGCGTGGCGATCTGCTCCGAGGCGCTGCCCCACGTCCGCCGGGCGGTGAGCGCGGCCACCGACAGCCTGATCGACATGTCCGGGCCCGGAGCGGTGACCGTCTACAGCAGCCTTCGCTATCTCGTCCTCACCGTCGAGACCGACCCCCGGCTGGAGCTGACCGAGTGGAACGAGGCCCTGCGCTCGGCCGGCCATCGCGTGGCGGCCGATCTGGCCGGCCTGCTCCGCGGCCTCGAGCCTCCC
>Ga0335070_10006826_pt1 | contig 13419 bp, 15 predicted proteins | sample Lox_Sample_13_FD_206722 | JGI IMG/M metagenome (GOLD analysis project Ga0335070, IMG submission 206722) | Soil microbial communities from Loxahatchee National Wildlife Refuge, Florida, United States - Lox_Sample_1.3 | ecosystem: Environmental > Terrestrial > Soil > Wetlands | place: USA...
GGAGTGGACGACCCCGATGCGCGGCGCGCTCATCGCCGCGCCTCAGCCCGGGGGCCGCTCGGCGTAGCCGCTGATCTCCAGGCCGAAGCCGGCCATGCTCGGCATCTTGCGCGGCGTCGCCATGAGTCGCATGCGCCCGACGCCGAGGTCGCGCAGGATCTGCGCGCCGATGCCGTAGTTGCGCAGGTCGGCGCTGCGCCCGGCGCGCGCGGGCGGCGCGCCGGCGAGCTGCGCCTGCAGGGCTTCGTCCGTCTGCGAGCAGTTGAGCAGCACCATCACGCCCTTGCCCGCGTGCCGGATCGCCTCGAGCGTCTCGCCGACGCCCCAGGAATGGCTGCCCTTGCCTGCATCCAGCAGGTCGAGCACCGATAGCGGCTCGTGCACGCGCACCAGCGTCTCTTCCTGCGCGCTCAGGCGCCCGAGCGTGAGCGCGAAGTGCGTCGCGCCGGTCGGCAGGTCGCGGAACGCGACGAGGCGGAAGCGGCCCCACGCGGTCTCGATTTCGCGCTCCGCGCTGCGCTGGACCATCGACTCGTTGCGGCTGCGGTACTCGATCAGGTCGGCGATAGTGCCGATCTTCAGGCCGTGCGCAGCCGCGAACTCGACGAGGTCCGTCAGCCGCGCCATCGTGCCGTCCTCGCGCATGATCTCGCAGAGCACCGCCGCGGGCGTGAGGCCGGCGAGGCGCGCGAGATCGCAGCAGGCCTCGGTGTGCCCGGCGCGCACCAGCACGCCGCCGTCCTGCGCGATGAGCGGGAACACGTGCCCGGGCTGGACGATGTCGGACGCGGCAGCGCCGGCCGACGCCGCCACTCGAATAGTGAGCGCCCGGTCGTGCGCCGAGATGCCGGTCGCGATGCCCTCGGCGGCCTCGATCGAAGCGGTGAAGTTGGTGCCGTGGCGCGAGCGGTTCTCGCTCACCATGGGCTTCAGGCCCAGGCGCGCGGCGTGCGACTCGGTGATCGGCATGCAGATCAGGCCCCTGCCATGCGTGGCGAGGAAATTGACCTTCTCCGGCGTGACGAAGTCGGCCGCGAAGACGAGATCGCCCTCGTTCTCGCGGTCCTCGTCGTCCACGAGCACGACGATGCGGCCGGCGCGGATCTCCGCGACGATCTCGGCAACCGGGCTCAGGGCCGCGATTTCGCGCTTCATGGGGGGGATTATAGAAAGAAAAGGGGCCGCGAGGCCCCTTTCGGCTTCTGCGGCGAAAGCGCGCTATTCCTGGGCTTCGCCCTCGGCGCCTTCGCCCGCGCCCATGCGCTCGCGGATGCGCGCGCCCTTGCCCGAGCGCGCGCGCAGGTAGTAAAGCTTGGAGCGGCGCACTTCGCCCTTCCTCTTCACCTCGATGCCGGCGATGAGCGGCGAGTAGGTCTGGAAGGTGCGCTCGACGCCCTCGCCCGAGGAGATCTTGCGCACGATGAAGGAGGAGCGCAGCCCGCGGTTGCGCTTGGCGATCACCACGCCCTCGAAGGCCTGCTCGCGCTTCTTGTCGCCCTCGACCACGTTGACGCGCACGATGACGGTGTCGCCCGGAGAGAACTCCGGCACCGACTTCTTCATGCGCTTCTGCTCTTCCTGCTCGAGTTTCTGGATCAGATTCATGCTCCGCTCTCTTTCTGTTCCCGCTGGAATTCCTCCAGCAACGTTCGTTCTTCGCCGCTCAACTGCCGGGCGGCCAGGAGCTCCGGCCGCCTGCGCCAGGTCCGGCCCAGCGCCTGCTTCAGCCGCCAGCGCCGGATCTGCTCGTGGTGCCCCGAAAGCAGCACCTCCGGCACCTTCTCGCCCCGGTACTCCTCGGGGCGCGTGTACTGCGGGCACTCGAGCAGCCCGTCGGCGAAGGATTCCTGCGCCGCCGACTGCTCGCCGCCCAGCGCGCCGGGCAGCTGGCGCACCACCGCGTCGATCACCGCCATCGCCGCGAGCTCCCCGCCCGAGAGCACGTAGTCCCCGAGCGAAAGCTGCTCGTCCACGCGGCGCCGGATCAGGCGCTCGTCGACGCCCTCGTAGCGACCGCACAGCAGGGTCACCGCCTGCCGTCCTGCCAGCTCCATCACCTTCGCGTGATCGAGCTTCCTGCCCTGCGGCGAGAGATACACCACCTTCCCGCCGCCCGCATTGCTTGCCGCATCGAGCGCCTGCTCCAGCGGCTCGGCCAGCATCACCATGCCGGGCCCGCCGCCGTACGGACGGTCGTCCACCGTCCGGTAATTGTCCCGGGTGAAGTCGCGCGGGTTCCACAACCCGAGGGACCACAAGCCCGCTTCCATCGCCCGCGCCGGAATGCCGCTGTGAGTCACCGCCGCGAACATCTCGGGGAACAGCGTCACCACCTCGAAGCGGATCACCGGTCCCGCCTCACCAATCCTCGCCCCACTCCACCTCGACCCGCCGCTCCGGCAGGTCCACCTTTTTCACCACCACCGGCACCCAGGGCAGCAGCCGCGGCCGCTCGCCGGAGAGCTCGGCCACGTCGTGCGCGCCGTTGGAGAACATCCCCTTCACGACGCCGAGCACCTGGCCCTGCGTGTTCACCACCTCCAGGCCGATCAGGTCGTCCCAGTAGTAACGGCCTTCGCCCGGCTCGGGCCGCGGAATCTGCACCGCCTTGCCCTTGAACCGCTTCGCCACCTCCGGCGTCTCGATGCCCTCGAGCTTCGCCAGCAGCGTGCCCGAGTGGATCTTCGTCGCCTCGACCCTTCGCTCCGTGCCGTCCAGCCACCAGGCCGGCTGCGCCGCGAGCAGCTCTGGGTCGTCCACCACTACCTTCATCCAGCCGCGCACGCCATAGGAGCCGGCGACGCGCCCGAACGCGATCAACTTCTCAGGCGGCTTTCTTGGCCTTGCCAAACTGCTTGACCAGGCGCGCCACCGTCGGCGAGAGCTGCGCACCCTTGTCCGCCCAGTGCCTGACGCGCTCCACGTTCACGCGCAGCGACTCGCGGCCCTCGGGGGCCTTCGGGTCGTAGAAGCCGACGCGCTCGATGAAGCGGCCCGTGGCCGCACGCCGCGATTCGGCCACCACCAGGTGATAGAAAGGCCGCTTGTTGGCGCCGCCGCGCGCCAGTCGAATGACAACCATTTTCGGGAGTCCCCGCCTTGCGAAAAGGCGCGGATTATACGGGAAAAATCAGCCTTTTGGAACGCTTTCGCTCAGCCCGGCGAGGGAGCGCTCCAGGCCTTCGAGGATGCCCGCCCAGCCCTCCTCGGTCCGGCCGGCGAATTCGGCGAACACGCCCTCGTGCAGGAGGGTAAGGAGCGTCGTCCCGGGGCTCGAGGCCGCCGGCGCGAGTTCCACCTGGATGCGCGAGGGCTCGCTGGAGAACCTGGGCACGACGAAGCTGAAAGCGAGGCGTTTCGGCCGGTCGATCTCCAGGTATTCGCCGGTGTGCTCGATGTCTTCGCCCGATCGCCGGTCCACGAAGACGAAGCGGCCGCCGACGCGCGCGTCGATCTCTACGCGCACCATCTCACCAGCCGGCGTAGCGAACAGCCACTTCCCCGCGGTTTGGGGGTCGAGCCAGGCGTCGAACACGCGCTCAGGCGGGGCCTCGAACCGGCGCGAGACGCGCACCTCGACGCGCTCGCCCGCCGCGGGCGCCGCGGCCTTCTTTTTCGGCCAGAAATAGTCGACGATCCAGTAGCCGATCAGGAAGAAGACGACGATCGCGAGCAGCTCGTAGCCGCTCACGACCGAACCGCGCCTCCCCGCGCAGGCTGGCGCCCGCCTACCGGCAGCGGTCGATCTCCTCGTCGGTCATCACCGGCTTGTACACGCACGGCGGCTTGCTCTTCAGGACGGCCGGGGCGGCCGCTTCGCTGCGCTTCGATGCCGCCTGCCTCGCCGATGCGCGCGGCGGTGCCTCGACGGCTGGCGCAACCGTCGGCGCCGGCTGTGCAGCCGCCATCGGCTTCGGCGGCTCTGCGGCCATCGGCTTCGGCGCTTCGGGTGTCGATGGCTTCGCCGGCGCGGCGCCCTGCGACGCCAAGCTCGGCGGCTGCTCGCCGCCCCAGATCGACTTATCGACCTTCCAGGCGCCGTTCTCCTTCACCAGCACCGCCGTGCCGAGGGCGATTTCGGTCTTGCCTCCCTGGTGGGTTGTCTCGGCGCGCAACCGCAGCTGCGCTTTGCCGCCATCGGCGCTGACTTCGCTGCCCGTGACCTTGTAGGTCTTCGGCAGCAAATTGGCCATGAGGCCGAGCATCACTTTCCGTTCCGCGGCCGACGCGGCGGCAAGCTCGTCGCCTGCCTGTTTCGTGCCCCATTGCCGGAGGCCGTCGAAGTCGCCGGCAAGCGTGGCCGCATGAAAGTTCTGATACACGCTTTCAGGGTCGTTCGCCGCCGGCTTGGCCGCGCTGGCGGCGCTCGGCGTCGCGGAAGGCCTTGGCGCGGGTTGGGCCGCGGGCGCCGGCGCGCGGTTGGCCACTTTCTGCTCCAGCCGCGGCACCGGCTTCGATTGCCGGACCGATTGCTCCATCGCCCCGCCCATCATCATCGCCATCATGCCCGCGAACATTGCGCCGAACATGAGCGGAATCACGAAGACCGGGATCAGCACGCCGGCGAGCGCGACCAGGATCGCGATCATCACGCGCGCCGGCCCTTCCCGCACCACCTCGGTCGAGGCGAGCATGTCGTGCAGGCCCTGCTTGCGCCCGGTGAAGGCGACCATCAGGAAGCCGATCATCAGCACCGCCGAGGACAGCAATTTCGCGAGCTCGCGCGCGATCGATCGCAGCAGCGAGATCTGCTCGCCCTCGTGCCGCACCTTCAGGCCGCAGAGCTGCTTGCCGATCGTGGCTTCGCGGCTCGAGGCCTGCAGCCACGCGAAATAGGCGATCGGGCCGACGGCGGCGATCAGCCCGTAGAGCGCCATGCCGGCGCCGCCCATGAACGCAAACGGCAGCGCGAGCAGCAGCAGGACCAGCGTGAGGATCGCCATGTCCGCCGCGTACGCGAGCGCACGAATCCAGAATCCGGCGTAGGTTGCCTCAGCCATTGCGCCCTCCCCAGGGTTTGTTGTCGGCCCGCGCAGCGCCGCCGCCCAGAATACTCCCTGCCCGCGCAGGCCGCCAGCGAGCCTGCTCGCGCCCCTTTCAGAGCTCCCGGGGCGTGACGAGCTCGCTGCGCAGCGCGGCGAGGCGATCGCGCAGCTGATCCTCTTCGTCAAGGTCTGCCATCGCCTCGGCGATCTGCGCGGCGAGCGCGAGGCGCGCGCGCTCACGGTCGCGCTCCGGCAGCAGGCCGATCGCCTCGCGCGCGTCGATCGCCACGTCGAAGGCGAGCGCCGCCTTGCGCAGCGCGTTGACCGACAGCGGCAGGCAGACGAGCCAGCCGAAGCCGAGCCCGGCCAGCGGCCGCGTCGCGATGCCCGCGCCGCGCAGGCGCTGCCAGAGCAGGCCGAGCAGCGCGAGCGCGTTCGCGTAGGCGAGCGCGAGCGCAGCGAAGAACGGCCACCCCGGCGCGCGCAGCAGGCAATAGGGCAGCACCGCGAGAACGAGCAGCAGCTGGATCAGGCAAAGCACGGACAGAGGCGCGAGCGCGTTGACCGCATCGGCCGGCTTCGCCCCCGAAGCAGTCGAGAACAGCGGCAGCGTGCGGAACGCGGCGACAAACGGCGTGAGCGGGTTGAGCCAGGCGACGGCCTTGCCGTGCAGCTGGTAATGCAGCGAGCCGAAGGCGAGGCCTGCGCTCGACCAGAGCGCCTGGCCGCGCTCCAGCAGCACCACGCAGTCTGCGAGGTAGATCGCTGCGGCAACCGCGATCACGGTTGCCTCGGTGCTCATTGCTGGCCTGGGCCGGGCGGCGGCCCGGGTGTTCCTTCCGGCTTCCTGCCGAAGAAGAAGCGCTTCACGAAGCCCCAGGCCGCCGCGAGCCCGGCGACGAGGACGATCCAGAACTTGCCGAGGAACTTCAGCCAGCCGGCCTTGGCCGCCGCGGCCGCCGCGCCGCCGATCACCAGCGCGGCGAGGCCGTACTCCGCGACCTTGTCGCCGGACTTGAATTCCGCGTAGCGCTCGCCCGGATTGAATTCGTAGCCGGTCAGCATCGCGTTGAAGGCCTTGACGTCGGCGTCCAGCGTCTGGATCGAGCACACCAGCACCGCGCTCATCACGCCCGAGCGCCCGAGCAGGCGGCTCATGTAATTGACGTTCATGTGCCCCTGCTCGTTGCGCAGGCGCACGCCCCACTCCAGCCGCTTCGTGGCCGCGTCGTAATGCGGCGGCACGTGCCAGCCGTCGGTGTAGACCGCGCGCATGCCGAGGCGCTTGCGCTCCTCGTTGCCCGGCCCGTCGGATTCCTTCAGCGACTTCAGCAGCGCCTCGGCGTCGATCTTCTCGTCGTCCTTCACGTAGCCGACCGGATCGAACGCGAACACCGCGAACCAGTCGAGGTCCGCCGGCGCGATCAGGTAGTGGCCGTCGCGCGGCGGGTTGCCCATGATTTCGAGGAAACGCCGCGTGTTCCGCTCGTCGAGGAAGGCGTAGCCCTCGGGGATCCTCAGCTTCGCCTTGCCGGCGACCGCGCCTTCGCCCGGCCCCTTCTGCCAGGCGAGCTTTTGCAGCTCCTGCAGGATCTGGTTCGGATCGCGCTGCGCCTGCGCGAAGCAGGGCGCCAGCAGTGCCGCCAGCAGAACCGCCCGTAACAGTGTCATGACCCCTCCCTGGGGACGCCTGCGTTCAGCGCACGCCCGGCAGCATGCCTTTCATGTTCCTCATCATGCGCGCGAGGTTGCCGCCCTTCATCATCTTCATCATCTGCTGCATCTGCTCGAACTGCTTGAGCAGGCGGTTGACCTCCTGCACTGGCACGCCGGCGCCGGCGGCGATGCGCCGCTTGCGCGAGGCCTTGATCAGGTCCGGGTCGGCGCGCTCCTTCTTCGTCATCGAGTTGATGATGCCCTCGATGCGCGCGAACTGCTTGGTGTCCTGCAGCTTCGCCGGATCGATCTGGCCGGCGAGCTGCGCCGGCAGCTTGTCGAGCATCGAGGCGATGCCGCCCATCTTGTTCATCTGCTGCAGCTGCTCGCGGAAGTCCTCCAGGTCGAAGCCCTTGCCCTTGCGCACCTTCTCGGCGAGCTTCTGCGCCTTCTCGACGTCGACCTGCTTGTGCGCCTCCTCGACGAGCGACAGGATGTCGCCCATGCCCAGGATGCGCGAGGCCATGCGCTCAGGGTGGAAGGCCTCCAGGCCGGTGAGCTTCTCGCCCGTGCCCGCGAACTTGATCGGCTTGCCGGTGACGTGGCGCACGGAAAGGGCAGCCCCTCCCCGCGAGTCGCCGTCGAGCTTGGTGAGCACCACGCCCGTGAGCGGCAGGCGCTCGCTGAACGCCTGCGCGACCCTGACCGCGTCCTGGCCCTGCATCGCGTCGACGATGAACAGCGTCTCAGCGGGATTCAGCGCCGCGTGCAACGCCGCGATCTCCTGCATCATCGGTTCGTCGATCGCCAGGCGCCCCGCGGTGTCGACGATCACGACGTCGTCGTAGTGCGTCTTCGCATACTGGACGGCCTGCGTCGCGATCTCGATCGGCTGCTTCGAATCGCTCGCGAAGAATTCCACGCCCGCCTGCGCGGCCACGGTCTTCAGCTGCTCGATCGCCGCGGGCCGGTAGACGTCGCAGGAGACGACGAGCACTTTCTTCTTCTGCCCTTTCAGCAGCAGCGCGAGCTTGCCCACCGTCGTCGTCTTGCCCGAGCCCTGCAGGCCGGCCATCAGGATCACCGCCGGCGGCGCCACCGCGAGCTCGAGGCCCGCGCTCGCCTCGCCCATCAGTTGCGCGAGCTCTCGGTGCACGACGCCGACGAGCGCCTGCCCGGGCGAGAGGCTGCCGATCACTTCCTGGCCGAGCGCCTTGGCACGCACCGCGTCGATGAAGTGCTTGACGACCGGCAGCGCGACGTCGGCCTCGAGCAGCGCGACGCGCACTTCGCGCAGCGCGTCCTGCACGTTCGCTTCGGTGAGGCGCGCCTCGCCGCGGATCGTCTTGACGATCCTCGCGAGTCGCGCGGTGAGGTTGTCGAGCATGGGTGCTAAACTGAATCCGTGCCCGAGATTGTAATTCACGTCGTCGCAAGCGCCGTGTACGCCGTGCTCGCGCTGCACTTCTGGAACACGCGCTGGCGCCGGCCGGCCGCGGCGCAAGGCGGGCCGCGCGAGGCCGCGCACGAGGGCCTGCGCACGGGCCTGCGTCCATGGGAGCGCGTGGCGATCCTGCTGCCGCTCGCGCTGCACGGCCGCCTGCTCTACGTCGACGTGTTCGCGAGCGCGGAGCTGCGCTTCGGCTTCGCCTACGCGCTGTCGGCGATGCTCTGGATGACTGTGCTGTTCTACTGGCTGGAGAGCTTCTTCTACGACCTGGACGCGCTGCTGCCGCCCGCGCTCGCGCTCGCCGCGTTCGCGCTGCCGCTGCCCGCGCTGTTTCCCGGGCGCATGGGCGCGGAATACACCGCCGGCCTGGAGTTCCGCCTGCACCTGGTGCTCGCGATGCTCGCCTACAGCCTGTTCACGATCGCCATCCTGCACGCGGTGCTGATGGCCGTGGCAGAGCGCCGGCTGCACCGCAAGGACGGCAGCGTTCTCGGCGCGCTGCCGCCGCTGCTCACGCTCGAGCGCCTGCTGTTCCGCCTGATCGGCGCCGCGTTCGTGCTGCTCACGCTCACGCTCGCCACCGGCATGCTGTTCTCCGAGACGCTGTTCGGCCGCAGCATGCGCTTCGAGCACAAGACGGTGTTCGGCATCCTCTCCTGGCTGACCTTCGGCGTGCTGCTCGCCGGGCGCTGGCTGTACGGCTGGCGCGGGCGCACCGCGCTGCGCTGGACGCTGTCGGGCTTCGTGCTGCTGATCCTCGCCTACGTCGGCAGCCGCTTCGTGCTGGAAGTCATCCTCGGCCGCACCTGACGGCGCGTGGACGCGGTTCCCCTCGGCTGGCTGTTCGGCGCGCTCGGGGCGATGCTCGCGCTCTCCGCCTTCTTCTCGATCGCCGAGACGTCGATGATGGCGATCAACCGCTTTCGCCTGCGGCACCTGGTCGCCGAGGGCCGGGCGAGCGCGCGGCGCGTGGCCGACATGCTCAAGCGCACCGACCGGCTGCTCGGCTGCATCCTGATCGGCAATACTCTCGCGATCACGGTCGCGACGACGATCGCCGGCCTGATCACGGTGCGGCTGTTCGCGGAGGACCGCGTCGCGTTCCTGCTCAGCCCGATCGCCGTCGGCTTCCTCGTCATCGTATTCTGCGAGATCACGCCCAAGGTCGTGGGCGCGACCCACCCGGAGCGCTCCGCGCTGCTGCTTTCTCTGCCGCTCAAGTTCACGCTGCGCACGCTCGACCCGGCGGCCTGGTTCATCAACCTGTTCGTGCGGCCGATCCTCTGGCTGCTGCGGGTGCAGCCGGATCCCAATCTCGAGGCGCCCCAGCTATCCCCGGAGGAGATCCGCACGCTGGTGATCGAATCCTCGGGCTTCATGCCCAAGAAGCACCGCGCGATCCTGCTGAATCTGTTCGACATCGGCGAGATCACGGTGCAGGACGTCATGGTGCCGCGCGCCAGGATCGAGGCGATCCGCCTGGACGACGAGATGGAGGCGATCGCGCGCCAGCTCACGACGAGCTTTCACCGCGAGCTGCCGGTGTACCGCGGCGCGGGCGACGAGGTGGCCGGCGTGCTCAGCCTGCGCAAGGTGCTGGGGCTGCTGTTTTCCGGCGCGCTCGACCGCAAGGCGATCGAGGACCTGCTGGACGAGCCCTACTTCGTGCCGGCCAGCACGCCGGCGATCGCCCAGCTGCAGTATTTCCAGGAGAAGCGCGAGCGCATCGGCCTGGTGGTGGACGAATACGGCGAGCTCATGGGCCTGGTGACGCTGGAGGGCATCATGGAGCAGATCATCGGCAAGTTCACGACCTCGCTCCCCTCGGCACAGCCGGCGCTCTCCTGGGACGCCGAGGGCGCGGCGGCGGCCGACGGCGCGATGCCGGTGCGCGAGGTGAACCGGGTGCTGGGCCTGGAGCTGCCCACCGACGGGCCGAAGACGCTCAACGGCCTGATCCTCGAGCACTTGCAGGACATTCCGGAAGCCAACGTGTCGATCAAGATCGCCGGCGTGCCGATCGAGATCCTGAGCACCCAGGGCCGGGCGGTGAAGTCGCTGCGCCTGTACCGCCCTCCGGCAACGCCCGTGCCGCCGGCGGCGTGAACCGTGAATTCCGTCATTTGGCCAAGTCTTTGACTCGGCGCTAGAATCCCGAATCACTTCGCGCACGGGCTGGGAGCGACAATGGCGACGGCGGCGGCAGCGGTAAAGGGCGGGGCCAAGGAATTCACCTTCGCCTGGGAAGGCAAGGACAAGGCGGGCAAGACCGTGCGCGGCGAGATGCGCGCCGCGGGCGAGAACATGGTCCAGGCTTCGCTGCGCCGCCAGGGCATCACGGTCGCCAAGGTCAAGAAGCAAAGAGCGGGCAGCGGCGGAAAGGTCGGCGAGAAGGACGTCGCCCTGTTCACGCGCCAGATGGCGACGATGATGAAGGCCGGCGTGCCGCTGCTGCAGGCCTTCGACATCGTGAGCAAGGGCGCGACCAACCCCGCGGTGGCGCGGCTGCTCGTCGAGCTCAAGACCGAGGTGGAGACCGGCTCCTCGCTCGCGCAGGCCTTCCGCAAGTATCCGCTCCACTTCGACGCGCTGTACTGCAACCTGGTGGCCGCCGGCGAGGCCGCCGGCATTCTCGAGCAGCTGCTCGATCGCCTGGCGATGTACAAGGAAAAGACGCTCGCCATCAAGTCGAAGATCAAGTCGGCGCTGTTCTACCCGGTGTCGATCGTCGTGGTGGCGATCGTGATCACCGCGGTGATCATGATCTTCGTGATTCCGGCGTTCAAGAGCGTGTTCTCGAGCTTCGGCGCCGACCTGCCCGCGCCGACGCTGGTGGTGATGTCGATCTCGGACTGGACGGTGGCGAACTGGTACATCCTGTTCCCGGCGATGGGCGGCGCGGTCTACGCCTTCCTGGAGGCCTGGAAGCGCTCGCTCGCGGTGCAGATCTTCATGGACCGCCTCAGCCTGAAGCTGCCGATCTTCGGCTCGCTGCTGAGGAAGGCCGCGGTGGCGCGCTGGACGCGCACGCTGTCGACGATGTTCGCCGCCGGCGTGCCGCTCGTGGAGGCGCTCGACTCGGTCGGCGGCGCCTCGGGCAACTACGTCTACCTGCAGGCGACGAACAAGATCAAGCAGGAAGTCGCCACCGGCACCGCTCTCACGGTGGCGATGCAGAACTCCGGCGTCTTCCCGCCGATGGTGATCCAGATGTGCTCGATCGGCGAGGAGACGGGCGCGCTCGACGCGATGCTCAGCAAGGTCGCCGACTTCTTCGAGGCCGAGGTTGACGAGGCGGTCGAGGCGCTGTCTTCGCTGATGGAGCCGATTATCATGGTGGTGCTCGGCACGCTCATCGGCGGGATGGTGGTGGCCATGTACCTGCCGATCTTCAAACTCGGCGGCGCCGTCTAAGCGCCGTTGCCGAACCCGGCCCTGGGCTTCATTGCGGAGCCCGAAGTCTTTCCCTGGATCGCGGGGGTCGTCGGCCTGTGCGCGGGCTCGTTCCTCAACGTCGTCATCCATCGGCTGCCGAAGATGATGGAGCGCGCCTGGCGCGCCGACTGCGCCGAACTGGCCGGCCAGCCGATCCCTGAGCAAGGTCGTTACAACCTCTTCGTGCCGCGTTCGAAATGCCCGGGTTGCGGCAGCGCCATCAAGGCCTGGCAGAACGTTCCCGTCTTCAGTTGGCTTCTTCTCAAGGGAAAATGCGCCAACTGCAGGGCGTCGATCAGTCTCAGGTATCCGCTCGTCGAGTTGCTGGCGGGGCTGGGCGCGGCCGGGTCGGCGGCGCACTTCGGCTTCGGCGCCGCGGCCTTCGGCGCGATGCTGTTCCTCTGGTGCGCGATCGCGCTCGCCTTCATCGACCAGGCGACCGGCTATCTGCCCGACGACATCACTCTGCCGCTGCTCTGGGCCGGGCTGCTGCTCAACGCCGCGGGGACCTTCGTGCCGCTTGCCGAGGCGGTGATCGGCGCCGCGGCGGGCTACCTGCTGCTCTGGTCGATCTACTGGCTCTACAAGCTCGTCGCCGGCAAGGAAGGCATGGGCTACGGCGACTTCAAGATGAACGCGGCGATCGGCGCCTTCGTAGGCTGGAAGATGCTTCCCCTGGTGGTGCTGGTGTCGTCGATCGTCGGCCTCTGCTTCGGCCTGCTGCAGATGCTCGGCGCGCGGCGCGGCTGGGACAGCGCCTTCCGCTTCCATTTCGGCCCCTACCTTGCGCTGGGCGCCATCGTGGCGCTCTTCTGGGGCCAGCCGATCGTGCGCTGGTACCTCAATCCGTAGCGCGCGGCGTTGAAACCGGTCATCGGCCTCACCGGCGGCATCGGCAGCGGCAAGAGCGCCGCCGCCGATGCGTTCGAGGAGCTCGGCGCGACGATCGTCGACACCGACGCGATCGCGCACGAGCTCACCGCGCCCGGCGGCGCGGCGGTGGCCGAGATCGCGCGCCAGTTCGGCAAGGCCTTCGTCGACGCCTCCGGCGCGATGGACCGCAAGCGCATGCGCGATCTCGTCTTCAGCGATGCCGAGGAAAAGCAGCGCCTGGAGGCGATCCTGCATCCGATGATCCGCGCCGAAGCCGAGCGGCGCATCGCCGCCGCGGCGGGCCCGTACGTGATCTACGTGGTGCCGCTGCTCGTCGAATCGGCCGGCCACCGCGAGCGGGTCGCGCGCGTGCTCGTGGTGGACTGTCCGGAGGTACTCCAGATCGCGCGCGTGCGGCAGCGCAGCATGCTTCCCGAAGCACAGGTCAGGCGCATCATAGACTCTCAGATCAAGAGGGAAAGGCGGCTCGCCGCCGCCGACGATGTGATCGACAATTCAGGCGATCTTTCGGCACTGCACAAGCAGGTGCGCGCGCTCCACGAAAAGTACCTCGCGCTCGGCCGGCCTTGAGGCCGAATTTGTGTTGAGCGCCTAAATCACTCAGAATCCGGCCATTTTCGCGCCTCGGCGAGGCTGGCCTGGCCGCAATAACGTATGAGTACCCGCTCAACGAGCGCATCCGGACCCTGCTGCGCCTGGAGGATCTGTTCGAGCGCTCGCGCCATTTCATCGCGCGCACCGACCCGCTAGACCATCACGTCGCGCTGCTGACGCTGTTCGAAATCCTCGAGGTCGCCGGGCGCGCCGACCTCAAGTCGGACCTGCTGCAGGAGCTGGAGCGCCAGAAGCAGGTGCTGCTGTCGTTCCGCAACAATCCCGAAATTTCCGAGGAGGCGCTCTCGGGCGTGCTGCGCGACATCGAGCAGGCGGCCGCGGCGCTGTTCTCGATGCAGGGGCGCATCGGCCAGTACCTGCGCGAGAACGAGTGGCTGATGTCGA
>Ga0335070_10006827_pt1 | contig 13419 bp, 11 predicted proteins | sample Lox_Sample_13_FD_206722 | JGI IMG/M metagenome (GOLD analysis project Ga0335070, IMG submission 206722) | Soil microbial communities from Loxahatchee National Wildlife Refuge, Florida, United States - Lox_Sample_1.3 | ecosystem: Environmental > Terrestrial > Soil > Wetlands | place: USA...
TTTGCGCCTCACCCTGGTCCGGGCAGGGTGAAAATCGCTTGCGCCCCCTCGGGAATGCCGATATACATAGGGACCCTCGGGATACGCGGGCTAGTCGCGGGACGGATCCATGGATACGCTCACCGGAATTGCCATCACCTCGTTTCTGGTCGGTCTGTCGGGCGCCATGATGCCCGGGCCGGTCCTGAGCATCACCATCGGCGAGACGGCGTCCCGTCTGCAGAGGCCCGGGGGGCGGGTGCCCGGGGCGCTGGTGGGCCCGCTCATCGTCCTGGGCCACGGCCTGTTGGAGATCCTGCTGGTCCTGGGCATCAGCCTGGGGCTGGGTGCCGTGCTGGCGCGGCAGTCCATCCTCGGCGTCATCGGGGTGGTGGGAGGCGGCGTCCTCACCTGGATGGCCTGGGGGATGTTTCGGAGCCTGCGGGGCCTCAGCCTGCGGGGCGAGGGGCGGAGCGACGCGCGTCAGCACCCGGTGCTGGCCGGGATCCTGACCACCGCGTCCAATCCGTACTGGACGCTCTGGTGGGCGACGATTGGCCTGGGCTACATTGGGCTGTCCCAGCGCTTCGGCCTCACCGGGCTGCTGGCGTTCTATCTCGGGCATATCTGCTCGGACCTGGCCTGGTATAGCCTGGTGAGCGGGACCCTGGCCGTCGGCGGACAACTGCTCACCGATCGGGTGTACCGCGGACTGGTGGGGGCGTGCGCCGTCTTCCTGCTGGGATTCGGCCTCTACTTCGGGTATGCGGGGGCGGTCCACCTCCTGGCGTGATCGGTGCGAGATGAAGCGCAGCGCGGGACAGTTCCCAGGGGTGCCACGCCTCGCCGGCATCCTCTTCGACATGGATGGCGTCGTCGTGCACCAGCGGCTCGATTTTCCGGCCATCAAGCGCGAGATCTGGGGCGACACGGACGGCTACATCCTGGAGCGCATGGCGACGCTTGGCGGCGAGGCCCTGGCGCGGGCCGAGGCCATCCTGGAGCGGCACGAGACGGCCGCAGCCATGGAGGCCACGGCCATGGACGGCGTCCTCTCGTTCCTCGCCTGGATGGAGGCCGGCGGGCTCCGCAGTGGCCTGGTCACCCGGAACAGCCGCAGGAGCGTGGAGATCGTCCTGGAGCGTCTCGGGCTCCGCTTCGATGCGGTGGTGACGCGTGAGGATGCGCCGCCCAAGCCGGCGCCTGATCCGGTCTTGCTGGCCTGCCGCCGCATCGGGCTCCAGCCCTCCCAGGTGCTGTTCGTGGGCGATTTCGAGTTCGACATGCTCTCCGGACGGCGGGCGGGGACGGGGACGGTGCTGCTGCGCGGAGGGACCCAGCGCTCGTCCGAGCACGCCGATCTGACCGTGGACTCCCTGGCGGATCTGCGTCGTGCGCTCGAAGGGCCCGCGGGCGACGGCGCGGCGAACGTGCCAACCTAACCCACGCGAGCGATGGAGGCAGGGGCATGGAGGAGCGTCAGCTGATCCGGGGAGCCACCGGGACCGTGGTGAGCGCCGGGCCGGGGGAGCGGGTCCTGGCCGGCAGCGTCGGCGTCCTCGCCTTCGCCGTGATGACGGCGCTCGGCGCCCACGTCCGCATCCCCCTGCCGTTCACGCCGGTGCCAATCACGCTGCAGACACTGTTCGTCGTGCTGGCGGGGGCGGCGCTGGGACCGGTCCTCGGCCCGCTGAGCCAGGGCCTCTATGTGCTTGCGGGAGGCCTCGGCCTGCCCATCCTCGCCGGGGGGGTCGGCGGCTGGTCCGCCCTCGTCCATGGAGTCACGAGCGGATACCTCGTCGGATTCATCGCGGCCGCGGGCCTCACCGGCTGGATGCTCCGGCGCCGGGAGAGTGGGGTCCCCCGGATCCTGCTCAGCATGGGGGCAGGGCAAGTGGTGATCTATGCCTGCGGGACCGCCTGGCTGGCCCTGATCCTCGGGGTGTCGCTGGGGCGAGCCGTGGTCCTGGGCGTCCTGCCCTTCCTGGCCGGGGATGCGGTCAAGCTCTGCATCGCGGCTGGGTTGTTCCGGGGGGCAGTCCGGCGGACCCGGGCCACCTTCCGGGCTTGAGGAGAGCCGGAAGCCTGCCGGCCTGGTATCCGATCTCACACAATAGTTGTCAGGGCGGCTCCCGTCTGCTAAAGCATAGTGAAGCCATGAGATACGCTGCGGCGGTCAGGACCGATGTCGGACGCAAGCGCCTGGGCAACGAGGATAGCTTCTGCGTGGCCCCCGACATCGGGCTGTTCGTGGTGGCCGATGGGATGGGAGGACACGCGGCGGGTGAGGTGGCCAGCCGGCTGGCCGTCGACACCATTCGTGAGTGGGTCGCCAAATCCCTGCCCGGCGACGGTGTGGCGCTGGACGTCACCGCGGCTGCGGATTGCCTGGCGGACGGCATCCAGGCGGCTAATCGGGTGGTCTTCGAGGCCTCCCAGGCCCAGCCGGAGTGCTCCGGCATGGGGACGACCGTGGTGTCCGTCCTGGCCGTGGGGCCCCGGGTGATCCTGGCCCACGTCGGCGACAGCCGGATCTATCGCATCCGCGCCGAAAATATCGTGCAGCTCTCGCGAGACCACTCCGTGGTCCAGGAGCAGATCGACCGCGGGCACCTCACGCCCGAGGAGGCGGCGGTGTCACGATACCGCCACCTGATCACGCGCGCCCTGGGCCTCCAGGCCTCGGTCGACGTCGACGTCCAGGAGGAGCCCTGTCAGACAGCTGACATTCTGCTGCTCTGCTCCGACGGCCTGTCGGACATGCTGGAGGCGGAGGAGATCCTGGCGCTGGTCCGACAGCACCGCGACGACCTCTGGGCAGCCTGCGGGGCGCTGGTGGAGCAGGCGAATGCCAGGGGCGGGATCGACAACATCACCGTCCTCCTGGTCCAGGCGGGCAAGCCCGGAGAGGCCCTGGAGCCGATCCACCTCGAGGCTCCAACGCTCGAGATCCCGGAGGCGTGGGCCGGCACGGAACCCCCCCGGGGGTAACCCGCGCCGCCGGACGCCATTCGCCGGATACTCGGTCCTGCGCACGGCTGGTCGCACCTCTCGGCTCGCCGGGAGAGGCGCGGCCAGGACGGTGGGTCCGTGCAGGGTGTGGGCGGACCGCGGTGGCACCGGCCGGAGGTGGCTTCCACCCGGACGCGAGGAGGTCCGATGGCTAGTCCCAGGTTCCCCGCCACGGCCACGTTGCTCGACGCCAAGGTCGTGCCGCTGGAAAAATTCGATGCGCTGCTGGCCAAGATCACTCGGGAGCGCCAGATCGGCGACGGCTATTTTGTGCAGGGGCATCCGGAGGGGGCGACCGTGCTCTTCGTGGTGGACGGTGCGCCCTACGCGGCCGGCCGGGTCGCCGGGGAACAGCTCACCTCGCTCGAGATCCACGAGTTCATTACCGCCTACAGCCGACGGCCGCAATCCCCCCTCTCCTTCTTCGTGACGGACAAGCGACTGCTGCTGGGGCTGTTGATCCTGTTCCGGCACCGCCCGGCACTCCAGTTCACGACCGACCTCGTGGACGTGGCCGAGGTGCTGACCCGCCTGGCGACGCGCGGGCGGGACGGCATCGTGGGTATCCGCTCGGGCGAGGAGTGGGGACTCACCGTCTGTGCCAGGGGGAAGCCCGTGGCCAACTACTTTCCCCCTTCCGGGGCCGAGGCGCTCAAGGAGCCCTCGCCGGCCGAGCAGTTGCTGGTCTACGTGTACGGCCGGCCGAACGGGATGGCCATGGTGGACATCTACGAGGAGACCCGGGTCGCGCCGGCTGGCGATGCCTCCTTGCTCGCGGCCGAAGGCTCGGGCCGGATCACCGAGCGGTATCTGGCGCTGGCGGCCGCCGTGCAGCAGGTGGACCGGGAGAGTGCGGTTCCGACCACGGCCCCCGCGCCCCCGCCGGCCCCCGCGCCGGCGCCGGAGCCACCCCTGGTGCTGGAGTCCGAGGCTCCTCCGGTGCCCGCCCCGGTGATCGAGCTGGCCGCCCCGGAAGCCGCACCGAGCGTCGCGCCGGCCCCCGTGATCGAGCCAGCGCCGGTGCTCGGGGAGGCCCCGGCCCCGGTGCGGGAGCCCGTGGAGGCCCCCGAGCCGGTACCAGTCCCTGCGGCGGCGGCACCGGCGCCCCAGGCCGAGGCGCCCCCGCCGGCCCCCGCACCCCGGCCCGGGCCGATCCCGGAGGTGACCCTCTATCTCGGAGAGAAACTCCTGCGCACCTACTCTCTTGCCAAGGGAGAGTTGACGGTCGGCCGCAATCCCGACCGCGACATCCTGATCGAGAACGCCGGGGTGTCGCGGCGCCACGCGACCATCCGCTGGGACGGTGGGCAGGCGCTGGTCGAGGACCTCGGGAGCGCCAACGGGACGTACGTGAACGGGCAGAAGGTCACGCGTCAGATCCTGCAGGACGGCGACGAGATCCTCGTGCTCAAGCACCGGCTGCTGTTCCGGCTGCCCAAGGGAAAGCCTGCCGCCAAGCTCGAGCCCATGCTGGACGCCGGCCAGACGACGATGTTCATCCAGCCCGGCGTGGTCCCCCAGGTGGTGACGGCCAAGTCCGAGGCGGCGGCCAAGCTCCGCCCGCGGCTCATCCTCCCCGACCTCAAGAAGGTGGCGCTGTCGGAAGGCGAGGAGATCCTCCTGGGGAGCGGGTCGGATTGCCGGATCCAGCTCTCGGGCATCTTCGTGGCCAAGGCGCACGCCAAGATCCTGTCGGACCGGGAGGGGCAGTTCAAGATCGTCCACCTGTCGGGCGTGACCGGCACCCGGGTGAACGGGGAGAAGATCCGGGAGCGGCTGCTGAAGCACGGCGACGAGATCGAGATCGGCAAGCAGAAGCTGCTCTTCCGGCTCGAACGCTGAAGACCAGGGGATGGGGGGCAGGGGATGGGGGACGGGAAAGCAAACCGGCCTGATCCCCCGCTCCCCATCACCTATCCCCCAACCCCCAGCCCCCGTGCCGCGCCATGCGTCTCGACGTCCTGCTGCTGCCGAGCGAACTGCCTGTTCGTCCACGCCCCGAGCCGTCTGCCGTCGTCATCGATGTCCTCCGGGCGACCACCAGCATCGTGGTGGCGTTCGCCAACGGATGCCGGTCGATCCTCCCGGTGGCGAGTGCGGAGGAGGCCTGGCGGGTCCGGGCCGCCGACGCCGCCGTGGTGCTGGCGGGAGAGTCGGGGGGCCTGCGCCTGGAGGGATTCGACCTGGGGAATTCGCCCCGTGAGTTCACCCCGGACGCGGTGGGCGGCCGTGATGTCGTCCTCACCACCTCCAACGGCACCAAGACCTTGCGGGCGGTGGGGCCGGGCCGGGCCGTGGCCATCGGCGCCTTCCGGAACCGGACCGCCGTGGGGGACTGGCTGGTCGCGCGAGGGGGCGACGGTCTGATCATCTGCTCCGGATACGAGGGGGCCTTCTCCCTCGAGGACGCGACCTGTGCGGGCGCCATCGTGGAGCGGGTGGCACGGAGGAGTCCCATCGTCGTCCTGGGCGACGGGGCCCGGGCGAGCCGCATCCTGTGGGAGCGCTTGGGGTCGGATCTCCCCGGGCTGCTCCGAGGATCCGGCTGGGGTGAGCGGTTGTGCGGGCTCGGGCTCGAGTCGGATCTCGCCCCCTGCGGGATCGTGGACGCCACCGACGTGGTGCCGGTGATGGGGGACGGCCGAATAACGGGTGAGTGAGAGCCGAGGGCCGAGACCCGTCGATCGGCGGATCGGTGACGCAGTGGATCGTTGAGGGAGGGGGACGCCGTGGATCGCAGACACGGGATCGACCTGGACATCAGGGAGCACGGGGCGAACCAGCAGATCTCGGAGCGGCGGCTGTTCATGCAGCTGCAGGTGTTCGGCGGGTGCCCCGACAGCCCCCCGCTCCGCGAGGCGCTCCGGGACGGTCGGCTCGAGGCGGTGCTGTACCATGACCTGAACGACCCGCGGGGGGTCGGCCTCCTCACCATGAGCGAAGACCCGGCGTTCTTCGCGGGCCGTCTCCGGGAGTTTCTGAACAGCGGTCCGTTCGCCTCCCTCCCGCTCAAGCCGGGCCTCACCATGCTGGGCCGCTCGTACTCGTCGGGTTTCGAGCCCGATCTGGAGGCGTGGCTCCTCCGCCGCCCGCGGCAGACGGCGCTGGATCCCGCCTGTCCCTGGGCGATCTGGTACCCGCTGCGCCGCACGGGGGGCTTCGCCCGGCTGGAGGCGAAGGAGCAGGGCGAGATCTTGCGGGAGCACGGGGCGATCGGCCGGGCCTACGCCGAGGCGGGCCTGGCCCACGACATCCGTCTCGCCTGTCACGGTCTCGACACTAACGACAACGACTTCCTGATCGGGCTGGTGGGCGCCGACCTGTACCCGCTCTCCCACCTGGTGCAGACCATGCGCCGGACGGTCCAGACCTCGCAGTACCTCGAGCGGCTGGGCCCCTTCTTCGTCGGCCGCGCGGTCTGGCAGAGTCCGGTCCGGTAGGCGACATCCCCGGCAAGAGCCGGAGGCCTCCATCTCATCGACGTTGTTGACAAGCCGGACAAACCCAGCTCGCCCCGCGGGGTGGCCCCTTGCTTGACAGTGTCCCGGGGACGCGATACCCTCGCGTCGCCTCGGAGGCCGCGGGAGGACCGCTTGCGCCGGGGCGGAAACGCGAAGGTTGGGGCGAGATGCGATCAGCCGAGAGGCCGTGTCCTCGGCTGCGGGAGAAAGGCCCTGGGCTCGGGCAGGACGCGACCGGCGCTCCCTGTCGGGTCGTATCCCGCGAATTCCGGCAAGCGTTCCGCAGGATAGCGTCGCGCCTTGGTCGATAGTTCGTTTAGGGAGGGGCTGCCACTGCGTTGTGCTGACCGGTCGGCTCCTTGAGGGCCTCGAGAATGCGATGCCCTCGTTGCCAGGTAGAGAACCGTACTGAAGCGCGCTATTGCCGCGAATGTGGAATGCGCTTCGACCTTGTCTGTGCGAGCTGCGGGGCAACGGTCGAGGCGGGAAGCAAGTTCTGCGACTCCTGCGGCAGCATCGTCTCGATCTCCCCGTCACCCATTGCCAGCCTGTCCCGTTTTGCCTCCCCGGAGCGGTATACCCCAAAGCACCTCGCAGAGAAGATCCTGACTTCGCGTTCGACGCTTGAAGGTGAGCGAAAACAGGTCACGGTTCTGTTCGCGGATATGAAGGGCTCTATGGAGGTAGTGGTCGATCGGGATCCCGAGGAGGGCCGCGCGCTGCTCGACCCGGTCATCGAACGAATGATGGAGGCGGTCCACCGCTATGAGGGCACGGTGAACCAGGCGATGGGTGACGGGATTATGGCACTGTTCGGTGCACCCATCGCCCATGAGGATCATGCCCTGCGAGCCTGCTACGCCGCCCTCCATATGCAGGAGCTGGTGGGACGGTACGCCGAGGAAATCCAGCGGCGCGAGGGGATCCCCGTCCAGATCCGGGTCGGCGTGAACTCGGGCGAGGTCGTCGTGCGGTCCATCGGGAATGATCTGCATGTGGACTACACGGCGGTCGGGCAAACCACGCATCTGGCCGCCCGCATGGAACAAATGGCGATGCCGGGATCGGTCCTCATCACGCCTCATGTGCTCCGACTGGTGGAAGGATACGTGCAAGTCAAACCGCTCGGCCCGATCCCCATCAAGGGATTGGGCGAGCCGATCGAGGTCTACGCGGTCATCGGCGCTGGATCCGTACGCTCCCGCTTGCAGCATGCCGCTGCCGCCGGGGAGCTCACGCGCTTCGTCGGACGCGAGAGGGAATTTGGGGGGCTGCGACAGGCCCTGGAGCAAGCCCGCGCCGGTCACGGCCAGGTTGTGGCGATCGTCGGTGAGCCTGGCGTGGGTAAGTCCCGACTCATCTGGGAGGTTGCCCATTCCCATCGGACCCAAGGATGGCTCGTCCTCGAAAGCCGATCTGTCTCCTACGGCAAGGCGACCGCCTACCTGCCCGTCGTAGATCTGCTCAAGGCCTACTTTCAGATCGAGCCCCACGAGGTAGAGCGCACGATTCGTGAGAAGGTCACCGGAAAGCTGTTGACGCTGGATCGGGCCTTGGAAGCGACCCTGCCGGCCTTTCTCGCGCTCCTGGATGTACCAATCGAGGACCCCAACTGGCAGAACCTCGATCCAGGCAGGCGACGCCAGCGCACCTTCGAGAGCATCAAGCGACTTCTCCTCCGGGAAAGCCAAGCCCAGCCCCTGTGCGTGATCTTCGAAGACCTGCAATGGATCGATACAGAAACGCAGGCGCTCTTGGATAGCGTGATCGAAAGTCTTCCCGGGACGCGGCTGCTCGTTTTGGCCAATTATCGTCCGGAGTACCGGCACAACTGGGGAGGCAAGACCTACTATACCCAGATCCGGCTCGATCCGCTTCCCCCTGAGGGCTCCGAGGAGTTGCTGCAGGCTCTGCTCGGACACTCGACCGGCCTAGAGCCGTTGAAGCAGCTCCTGATAACCCGGTGCGAAGGGAACCCCTTCTTCCTGGAAGAAAGCGTCCGCACCTTGGTGGAGGCCCACGTTCTCGTTGGCGATCGAGGCGCGTATCGCCTGGTGAAGGCTCTGCCGAGCATTCAGGTCCCCGCCACGGTCCAGGCAGTCCTAGCCGCCAGGATCGATAGGCTCTCGGTCGAAGAAAAACAGATCCTGCAATCCGCATCGGTCATCGGCACCGATGTGCCGTTCTTGCTTCTCCGCGCCATAGCCGACTTGCCTGAGGAAGACCTTCGCCGCAGCCTCTCCCACCTCCAGGCGGCCGAGTTTCTTTACGAGAGGAGCCTTTTCCCGGATCTCGAATACTCCTTCAGGCACGCGCTCACGCACCAGGTTACCTATGGGAGCTTGCTGCATGAACGCAGGAGGTCCCTCCATGCGCGAGTGGTGGAGGTCATCGAACAGTTCCACCCCGATCGGCTGGAGGAACACGTCGAACGGTTGGCTCACCACGCCCCTCTCGGCGAGGTCTGGGACAAGGCCTTGGTTTACCGCCGGCAGGCAGGCCTCAAGGCCGCAGCGCGCTCTGCGCATCGGGAGGCCGTCGCGCATTTCGAAAGGGCCCTGGAAGCCTTGGGGCACCTGCCTGTGAGTCGGAACAGGATGGAGCAGGCTGTCGATGTTCGATTCGACCTTCGCAATTCCCTCTTTCCGCTGGGAGATCACGTGCGGATCCTCAGCAGTCTCCAAGAGGCCGAGACCATTGCGGCCTCCCTGGAAGATCGCCGAAGATCGGGGTGGGCCGCCTGCTATCTCGCCCATTGTCTTCGGATGATGGGCGAGCATCCTCGGGCCATTGATTTTGGCCGGCGCGCCCTCGCCAGCGCCACGGCCCTTGGCGACATCGCCCTCCAGGTGGAGACAGAGTGCTATGTCGGCCAAGCGTACTACATGCTGGGGAGATATCAACAGGCGATGGAGCATCTTGGAAGGGGCGTGGCCTCCCTTGACGGAGGCCTGAGCTATGAACGCTTCGGTCTTCCCACCCTTCCTTCCGTTTTTTCCCGGACCTGGCTGGCGTGGTGTCATGCCGAGCGAGGGGAGTTCACTGATGCAATCGTCCGTGCAGAACAGGCCGCGCGGATTGCGGAGACGGCCGATCATCCGTATAGTGCCGGCATCGCCTCTTACGGCATGGGTGGTGTCTGGCTGCGCAAAGGAGAGTTCCCGAGGGCCATTGCAGCGCTCGAACGCGGCCTGAATCTTTCCCGGGCAGGGGGCCATCCAGTATTGTTGATCGTAACCGCCATCCACCTCGGGTATGCGTACGCCTTGTCAAACCGCTCCGCCGAGGCACTGCCGCTTATCGAGCAGGCCGTGGGGCAGGCCGAGTCAATGCGATTGGACGCGTGGCATTCGCTTGGTCTCACCTGGTTGGGTGAAGTGTATCGACTGGCCGGTCGCCCGGGGGAAGGGCGGGAGCGTGTCGAGCAGGCCGTTGAGATCTCCCGTCGGCGGGGGGAGCAGGGTTATGAGGCCTGGGCGCTCCGGGCCTTGGCCGAGATCTGGGGAAGCAGCGGGGATCTCCAAAGGGCCGAGGATCTCCACCGTCAGGCCATGTCTTTGGCCGATGGGCTGGCCATGCGCCCACTCATCGCCCGCTGCCACCTCGGCCTCGGCATGCTCTGCCGGGAGACGGGACATCTTGCGCGTGCCCAAGTCGAACTGGCCGCCGCCTCGGATCTGTTCCGCACCATGGAGATGACGTCCTGGTTGCGCCAGGCGGAGGCCGAACTGGCGACCGTTCGCTGAGGTGCCGGGGATCAGGTGGGAGGCAGGCTCCTGACCACGCTCCCCGGGGTCAGTTGCCTCCGGGCCGAGTACAAGAACTCGCGGAGGACCCCTCTTCGAAACGCATTCTCGTCCTCGAATCCGAGACTCCGCGCGTATCCTCTGACGTCTGCCACGACCGGCCGACCGAGGCGTGCCTCAAAATACCACCGCAGCAGTTGCTCTTCCGTCAGCCCGGCATCTGCGACTGCCGGGCTGTGGAAGCCAGAGGCCTCGAGGACGCGCTGCTTGTCCAGGGCTCGAGCCAAGAGGCGGCCGTACTCGCCGATCACCCGCAGGTGGTCGGGAAGGTAGCTTTCCACGCACCGGTCTGCGTGAGCCTCGAACAAGCGCAACCGTGCCTCGTCTTCCATCAAGCGGGTGAATTGCTCGGGTTCGAGAGATTGCTCTGCGAGCCAGGCTTGAACCTGGGCGGATTCTCGCAGCCCGCGCTCGTGACGGAACGCCTCGGCGCTAGCCTCTAACATCTCCGGAGGAACAGCCATCCCCAAGCGCCATGCCTCCTCCAGCGCGAGGAAACGGGCCATCGCGCCTTGGCGGGCACGGACATACCCTTCTCCTTCGAGTCGGAGTTCGTCGAGCAGCCGGTCGAGCAAGACCGTATCGGGAGGATCACCTCCGCGGAGGGCAAGCTGGCCGGCGTGCCACCGGGCGTGCTCCCACAACGTGGTGTACTCGAATGCATAGATGACGCTCTTCGGTTCGGGGTTCTCGGCGAGCCGCTGCCGCATTGCTCGCAGCATGGCGAGCGCATCCGCCCGCTTCTGATTGACCTCGCCGCGGCGTAGCCATTCACGGAACGCTCGAAGCTCGGCCTCCGGCAGCCCCGCCGCGGCAGCATCGGCCAGGATTCGAGGGTAGGTCCGGTCCGGGTAGAAGAGGCGCTTGCCGATCCGCTCCAGTCCAGCGCGGGTGAGGGGCCCGATCACCCCCCCTTGCTGGGCTGCCGAGAGGGTGAAGCGAATGTTGACCATGGCTGCGGAGAGCGGCCGGTAGCCGGTCTCGGCGGGGCCATGCGCCACCGCAACCTCGTCATCGTCCTCCAGCGTGCCGTCGCGAAACGCATCGAAGATCGCGCCGATCCCCTCCATCCCGAAGACGGCCAACTCGACGGCACGAAGGGCACCCATGCTGGCGCTGCCATAGACGTGGATCCCCTGAGCCATCGCCCACAGGATCTCCTTGTGCCAGACCGCCGGGACGCACTCGAAATACCCGTCGATAATGCCGATCGCCCGCGGCCTCTTGAGGCTGGCGCGGTAGACATCTCCCTGAGAGGCGGGCGGAAGGTAAATGGCATCCAGCTCGGCCCTGCCATCCTCGGAGGACAGCGTCGGCCCGGCGAAGACGTAAACGCTCACGCCTGACCCTCTCGGAGCGCATGGGCTCGTGCGCCGAGGGCATACCCCGGAACGTGATCTGAGCCCTCCAGACCCGGAATCACCACCCGCACGACCGGCAGCCCGAACTCCGCCATGGTCAGGTCCACGAGGATCACCTGCTTCACCCCGACCGACCGAAGGCGGTCCAGTTCCCAGGCGATGTCCTCCTCGAACGTGTCCGCCCTCCAGGTCGGAGCCTCCTGGATGCTGCGCATTGGCGCTGCCGTCAGCAGCTCCGCCCGATATTGCCGCAGGGCATCCGGGTCACGGGACCGCTCGTACCTGGACCGGATGGCGTCGTCTCGGGATCCGGCGATGTAGGTGAGCCTGCTCTGGGCTGCCTCGGTGAGGGCGCGGAGCAGGGCGATATGCCGCACCGGATGGCATCCCGTTCCCACGCTTGGGTACAGCAAGCGCAGCCGGTCCTCCGTGCGGTCCATGATTGCGGCGAGGAAGGAGGGGATTCCGACGTCCGTGGTGATCTCCCAAACCGCCACAGCGACGTCGGCCCGCTCGAATTTGTCCAGGGTCCCGCGGCAGCTCTCCTCGTCAACGGTATCCAGATCGATACGGGCTCGCTGCTGCGTCTTCTTATCCAACACGTGCCACAGGGTGGTCGCGTCGCGCTCCACCACCTCGCAGATGGCGTGGCTCACGGCCTCGAGGGGATGGTTCCCCGAGGCCAGGCCGGTTGTGGTCAGGGTGAAGCACCCGCTTCCCGTGGGAAGCGGGTAGGTGTAGTTGGTGTGGACCAATTCGTAGGGGATCCAGACGGGCTCGTCCTGGAGCAGGTCATTCCCCTCGATCCACAGGATCCGCAGGTTGGGATGGAACAGGCTGCCGGTGATCCTGGGGAGCGCGCCGACATCGGCGACGGGGTGAGTGTACCGCAGCTCCTCGTAGCTGGCGAGCTTCAGGGGCAGGGTGATGTGCTCGGCGTGATACGTCTCGACCGCCTCCATCAGGCCCGAGGCCTTCGCCAGGGCAAGACTCGGGCCCTTGCCCTGGGAAACCGCCAGCGACCGGGAGTTCGGCCGGCAGACCATCACGACGGGAATGCCGATGCAATCCAAACCGGTGACATTGGCGATGCGCGTGATGCCCATCGCCGGCATGAACCGACGGACCCGCGCAGTCGTCTCCTCGGGGACGAGGAGCCGGTGCGCGCCGTCTCGAAAGACCTTGCGGGTCCGGGACTGGCTCTTGGAGCGGCCTCGGGTCGGTCGGCTCATGCGTCCTGCAGCAGCGCTTCCTTCCGCTCCCGGGACGGGAAACGCCCGGTTCCGGAGAGACACTGTGATGTCTCCACGCCGTGGTGGCCCCCAGTGCTACACTCCAGAGCCGCCCCTTGCCTCAGGGCAGCACGCCGTCCGAGGCGGACACGCTGTCCGAGGCCGACACGCCAGCGGTCTTGACGCAACTGGAGAGCGCCTTGCTGAGGCCGGTCTCCAATTTGGCCGCTTCATCCGGTGGGAGCCGATACTGCCTCAACTCGCTGTCAGTGATGAAATAGAGCTTGCCATCGGGTCCGCGGAAGAGAACGCCGCCCTCCTGCGCGCCCTTCGGCTTCGGCTTGGTCTTCGCCTTCTTCGTCATGGCCTCATGCTCCTTTCTGGTTGTTGGCCCCCCAAACGGGAGCTCGCTCGACTCGGACACCTCCAGCGTGCCTCGTCTTTCACCAATGAATGTCGATATACGCGTACCACGGGAACAAGTGCCTTGTCAAAGCCGCATCAGAGCGGAGCGGCCAGTGAGGCCAGGGTGATGCCCTCGATGACATCATCCAGCGCCGGGATGTGC
>Ga0335070_10006828_pt1 | contig 13413 bp, 13 predicted proteins | sample Lox_Sample_13_FD_206722 | JGI IMG/M metagenome (GOLD analysis project Ga0335070, IMG submission 206722) | Soil microbial communities from Loxahatchee National Wildlife Refuge, Florida, United States - Lox_Sample_1.3 | ecosystem: Environmental > Terrestrial > Soil > Wetlands | place: USA...
TCAATTCGGGGGCCCAAAATCCCCCCATCATCGAATATCCCATTAACAAAGTCTGAGGAGAATAGGTGGTAACAATGGTACGATTAGCACCAGGAGCAGGCGTGCCACATAAGAGACCGGTGGAGAATATGAGCAGATTATCAGGAGAGAAGGGTTCAGTTTCGGGTGGAACCCTATCCCACAATATCTTGGAGTTAGTACCCAAACCCCCAAGATGAAGTTCAGTTAGTTTTGGGTCGGTTTCTGCCCTCTCAATATTTCCTCGGGATAGATCAATTTCTAAATTATATCCTGTCTCTGCGTATCTCATTTTCTAACCTCTCTCCGTAGCCACGGGCTTCTGCTACAAACATTGTTCATACTTATTGCACCCATTCCAGAAGCTCTCTCTTTAGGCGGAGTGTCTCAATCCAAATGCTTCCTAAGATTGATAAATGGGGAACGGTCAAAACCGATGGCCTTAAAAAAGGAAAGCATATCACCGGCGTCCCAGCGCACAGCCGTGTGGATGTCCCGGATTCCCTCCTTTTTAAAGAATGCAAAAAGTTTCTCGGCTAACATTCGGCCAATACCAACTCCCATGTGTCGTGGATGCACCCCCACCACTTCGACCCAACCACTTTCTTCGAGGCCAAAGCCTTCTCCTTTAATTTCTCCAATGATGAAACCCACACCCTGGCCATCCTTTGATGCGACAAATCCCACTGCTCCACGTCTTTTAAGATGATCTTCTACCTTTTGAACCCACTTTTTCGATACTCTTTTCTGCATTATTGATTCCTGGATGGAAACGATCTCAGGGACGTCTTCGGTTCTGATCATCCGGATCTTGATCCCCCTCACTATCTCCTTCTCACTCAATCCGAATGATCTTGACATGTTTTCCCACCCATTCCGGAGGAAGGTAGACCCGGCCACTGTTTCCGCTCTGTTTAACCTCTTTCTCGATCATCTCCTCGCCGTAGACCTCGAACTTCACCTTGTTCTGTATATTTATCGAAGAAGGCAAGAGTTCAAGTTTAGCTTCTTTTCTTTGTATCATGTCGTCCATTAGGGAGATAAAAATTACAAGTTAACTATTTCACAATGTACTTATAATAAAGCGTCCAAAGGTTGTCAAGTGATAATTTTCAAAAATACATTTTTAATTACAAAATAGCTATGAAGTAATTATAAAATGGGACAAGAAACTTGTCAATGTGAAAGTTTATTTTATTATAACTTATTGATATTTTTGAGATTATTACTAATCCTTGTGCAGGCTGCAAATCAAAGGCCGGATTTGGCCTGTCAAGAGCTAGTTCGACTCAAAACATCTCCTGCAGCAAAACGTCAAAGAAAGCAAAAATAGATATGCTTTTTTTTGAAAGAACGGATTGCAGTGGTTAAATTTAAGGAAAGGAAAGAGGTGAAAAATATGAGAAAGTTCTTAGTGCTGGCAACGTTTGTAATCCTTCTAAGCGTTGGATCTATCGCTCATGTGGTTGGTGGCCAAGAGGAAGGCTTGGCGGTCAAAAACTGGAAAGGAGAGTACCTCGGGTCCGTTAGACATGTTTTAACAGACCCTTCTGATGGGAATATTGTCTTTGTTGTCCTTTCTTTTGGCCAACAGAAAAAGAAAGAGATTGCTGTCCCTGTGAGATCCTTTTCCTCTTATGATTTTGAGGGCGGATTTTTTGTTCTGAACGTCAGCAAGCAGATCCTTGATGCCGCGCCCGAGTTTCACGTCTCCGACTTGGAAGATCCCGCCTTTGTAGAAAGGATATACCGGTTCTTTGGTCTGGGGCCGTTCTGGAAGGAGAGAGAGGAAAGAGGATCACGAAGTGAAGAACTTGCGGAAAAGGCGGGGTATGCTTGATCTCTTAGGAAATGGAAGCCGAAGGCAAGAACTATTCGGGTAGCGTGAAATAAGCAGGATGATTTCTTCAAGAATTTGCAGCTAGGTAGGCTTTGACGAATGAATCCATCATGCTATTAATCAATCCCATCGTTTCATTTCCGACATTTGAGGCTGGGCCTGAACCAAAAACTCCAGTCGACCATGTTCCCGTGATCACCTCGACTTTAGGGTCTCGTTTCAAAATACTTTTCTGCCATAATTCAATCTCAATAAGAAATGAAAATGTTTTGCCGTTTCGATTTGAACCATTCAATTCCACGTGAAGAATCGGGGTTTCCATCGCTGGATCCTCTGCATAGACGACGTCGATGTTTGCTTCTTGAAGTTTTAGTGCGACACCGGTTCGGATCCGGTCTTCAGTCAGACCGACTTTCTTAAAATCGTCTATAGCCGGTTTTTCAATTTGGACAACTACTGACAATTTTTTAAGACCTCGTAGGGATGACCGGCTGTTCTTGTCATCCCCTATCGCAAAGACGACTGAAGCAGATATGAAGAAGTGTAAGAGCAGACCGATCAAGACGATCAAATACTTTTTCCCGCTCATCCGTTGCCTCTGTAATGATTATGCTTTCTCCTCTTTTTCAAATTGGCAATCCGTATCTCCGCTGAAACGTGTGCATAGTTGAAACAAAAGGGAGCTCAAAAAAATCCTTGACTCTTTTCTTCCGATTGGTGTAGGTTGCCTTGCAACTGCCCCTCAATAAAAAAGGGATCAGTTAGAGGAGGGCAGTAACTGATCCCGACCAGTACATCAAATGGGGGTGAAACAAGGAGGTGACTTGTTTGTTGTACTGGTATTTTTATAGCTTAATTTTACAATGAGAACATTAAAATAAGATTAAAATTGGATTAAAAGTTTTTAAGATTCTGATTTTTGGATAAACCAAACACCCTGATCCGTAGACCCAGAGACACACGATGGCAAGGTCGGTCGGACTTTTGAGATTTTTCTGAAAGACGCTTTGTCCTCTGCTACTTACGGGTATATATGGGGCGAATTCTTTCTTCGTCGGTTCTCATTCCTTACTACCCTACCTGACTACGACTTCATACTGCTTAATTCTCACTTTTTAAGCCCAGGAGAATGAAAGGGAGGGTTCTTTCTTGTCATTTGGTCCCCCAATTGTTATAAGTAAGATACAAGGCGGACGGAGGAGCAAAGACAAATGAATCGGCTAATTCACGAGACGAGTCCTTATCTTTTACAGCATGCGTACAACCCAGTGGATTGGCATCCATGGGGGGAGGAAGCTTTGAGTCGTTCCAAAAAAGAGGGGAAGCCCATTCTCCTCAGCGTTGGCTACTCGTCCTGCCATTGGTGCCATGTGATGGAAAAGGAGTCTTTCGAGAATGAAGCGATTGCGAAAATCATGAACGAGCGATTCATCAATATTAAGGTGGATCGGGAGGAACGACCGGACCTGGATGAACTTTACATGAATGCTGTCCAGGTGATGACCGGTTCAGGGGGATGGCCAATGACCGTCTTTCTCACGCCTGATCTCGTTCCCTTTCATGCAGGGACCTATTTCCCTCCTGAAGACCGGGGTGGAATGCCGGGTTTCCCCAAGGTGCTCATTACGGTATCCGACTACTACAACACGCATCAAGAGGAAATCAAGAAGATGGAGAGACAGATGAAGGATACCCTCTGTCAGATCGTTGAAATTATACCTTCCCAGGAAACGATAAACGACAAGGTTCTGTCAAAGGCGTTTCAAGTTTTGGAGAGTCAATTTGATCCCAGCTATGGAGGATTCGGACAAGCCCCAAAATTCCCGAGTACCATGGCGCTGAGTCTCCTTCTCCGGCATTGGAAGAATACGGGTTCAAAGAAGGCATTGGAGATGGTTGAAAAGACGCTGGAGAAGATGGCCGATGGCGGAATCTACGACCAGTTAGGCGGAGGATTCCATCGTTATTCTGTGGATGAACGATGGCTTATTCCACATTTTGAAAAGATGCTCTATGACAACGCCCTGCTTTCAAGAACTTATTTCGAAGCCTACCAGGCGACAAAGGGGGAAAGGTATCGTCGTGTGGGTGAAGAAATTCTCGACTATGTCCTTCGTGAGATGAAGAGCCCTGGAGGAGGTTTCTACTCGAATCAGGATGCGGATAGCGAGGGCGTGGAAGGGAAATTTTACAGCTGGACGAGGGAGGAGATCAAGAATGCATTAGGCAAGGACATTGGGACTCTTTTTTGTGCCTATTACGGGGTGACGCAGCAGGGAAATTTTGAGAAGGAGGCGTCCGTGCTCAACATCGCCTCCACTTTAGAAAAGGTCTCCCAGTTTTATAGAATCTCTGTCCCGGATTTGGAAAAGGTGCTGGAGGAGGGAAGGAAGAAACTCTTTGCTGAAAGAGAGAAAAGAACGAGACCCGGCCGAGACGAAAAGATTTTGACCTCCTGGAACGGTTTGATGATTTCGGGCTTTGTTGACGGATTTAATGTGACTGGAAATGAACGATACCTGGGCGAGGCAGAGGAGGCAACTCACTTTATCCTCCAGGAAATGAGGGAAAATGCCAGTTTGATGAGGGTATATCATAAGGGGAAATGCCAGATAAAGGGCTATTCAGAAGACTATGCCTTTTTGATCCAGGCGCTCGTCGACCTTTATGAAGCCACCTTTGAGATGGAATGGTTGAAAGAGGCAAAGGACCTTAATGAGAGAATGATTCATCAGTTCTGGGATGAAAGAAGCGGAGGTTTCTTCTTCACGGGCAGGGAGAATGAATCTTTGATTGCTCATTCAAAAAGCCCTTACGACAATGTTATCCCATCCGCCAACTCTATTGCCGTATTCAACTTGATCAGGCTTGGCTACCTGACGGGAGAAGAATCTCTCAAACAGAAGGCTGAGCAAATTCTTCATCTCTTTTATCACTTTTTTGACCACAGTCCGTCAGGATTTACGAGGATGCTATCCGGCCTTTCCTTCTTCTTGAATCCGCAAGAGATCGGGATTATCGGTTCAAAGAGCGATCGTAAGACAAAATCGATGCTCAAAGAGATTTACGTGAGCTACCTTCCGAACAAGATCCTGAGCCTGAGAGACCCTGGAGAACGGATCGAAGGGAATTGGTTTCCGTTTCTGATGGAGAAAGGAGTCCCCGAGGTTCCAACGGCTTTTGTCTGTAAGGGGTTCACCTGTCTGCCGCCGGTCAAGGATCGAAAAGAGCTAAGAAAAATTTTACATTAAGCCAAGAACTTCTGGCAAAGGAGGATATCGACGAAGGTCTATATTTCTTGTGATTAGCTGTCCTCGCATCCATTTTAATCTCTCCCGATCCTAAATAGTAGATCGTTTATGAATCGTGAACCCAAATAAATTGTTCAGATGATAAGTTATTCAAACTTGACAAGGAACAGAAAAATGTTTATTTCTTAGAATTGAAAAGATTTTCATTTCTTTCATAAGTCATGATGAACAAAGGACTTTTAAAAAGCATACTCAAGGACAGAAAACTCCGTAGAAGCCATCCGAGACTTCTGATTTATCAGGAACTCTCTGAAACGAAAACTCCCTTGAGCCCACAGGAGTTGTACCAGGGCCTTCTTAAGAAGGACAAAAAGATTGGATTGACCTCTATCTATCGATCTCTTGACCTCTTCGAATCCATGGGCATGGTCTTTAAAATCCGTAATGGTTCGAGCGTTAGGTATAAGCTTTGCGAGTTGGAAGATCACCATCACCATATCGTTTGCAAGTCATGCGGAAATGTGGCGGAATTGAATTTTTGTGATATCTCAGATTGGTCAAGAAAGGTGTCGAAGTCAACAGGTTATCAGGTGATCGATCATCAACTCGATTTCTATGGTCTCTGTAAAGACTGTAGAACTTCAACACAATAGTCGGGTAGCCTTATAGTCTAGTAATCTTGTAGTCTAGGAAATGAAGACGTAAGTATAAGACTATTAGCCCCAAAAAATAAGACTACACGACTACACGACTATAAGACTAAAGAGCAAAACGTGTCTCATATTCATCTTCCAGATGGCATTTTACCGGTTTGGCTTTGGGCTTCGGGCTTCGTCGTTGTGATCCTGATCTGGATGATTCTTCTCCGGATAATGAAAAAGGAGGAGTTGACCAGACGTCTCCCTTTACTGGGGATGATGGCTGCTGTGATGGTCCTGGGTGCTTCCGTCGAAATTGTTCCCATCGCTTATCATGTCAACCTGACGGTCATGTCCGGGATCCTGCTGGGGCCTTCTCTCATTTTTCTGGCCACCTTTATCGTCAATGTTATCCTGGCTCTGTTCGGACATGGCGGAATTACTGTTATTGGACTAAACACACTGATGTTTTCGATCGAAGGGGCGCTGGGATATTTTCTTTTTCATCTCTTCTGGAGGCTGTTGAGAAGTGTGAGCCTTGCCGGTTTTCTCGCTACCTTCCTGGCTCTTACTACCTCTACTTTCTCGATGATCGGAGTGGTCAGTTTAGGTACGTCTCATTACGAAGAACTGATCCATCAGGAAGAGCGAAGAGGAATTATCGGGTTCGAATTTGGAAGAGAGAAGGAAGGGCATCAAAAAGAAGGGGTCCCTGAGAATGTAGTAAATTTGAAGCGATTCATCGCCATCATCCTGCCGCTGGGTTTTATCGGATGGGTACTGGAAGGGGTGTCCACGGCGCTCATTGCCCGATACCTCCACCACCTGAGGCCGGATTTGTTGAGGTTGGACAAGGAAGGTCGATGATTCAACTTTCATATTTGGACTATATAGCCGTCGAGGGGAAGAGTTTTTTTCACCGTCTTTCAGCGAAGTTTAAAATCATCGGGATGATCTTTATTTTATTTGCGATCGTCGCAGTGAGAAATCTTCCTGGACTTTTCTTCCTTTATCTCTTCCTCCTTTGTCTTTATTTCATGGCCAGGATTCCGATCAGGATCTTTCCCCTCACGCTCTATCCACTCATCTTTGCTTTTCTCTTCATCTTTCTTTCGGGGTTTCAACTCTTTTTCATTCTTCTCATTTTTTTGAAGGTTCTCTGTGGGTCGACAGGTGTCGTCCTGCTTCTGGCGACGACGCCTTACCCTTCGATCTTTTCCGTCCTGGGAAGAGTGCTTCCATCTTCTTTTGTCATGGCTCTTTTCCTAACTTACCGATCCGTCTTCATCCTCCTGAGCGTCCTTGAAGATACTCAGCATGCCCTTTACCTTCGGGGAGGAGTGAAGTGGAGACATCCCTGGAGGAGTTTGACCAATATTTCGAATGCCTTTGGCCACCTCATCATCAAGGGGATTGATGCCAGTGAAAAAATGTATGAGTCAATGCTGCTCAGGGGATTCAAAGGCGAGATTCATTACAGGAGAGAATAAGAAATGAATCCAGGAGAGATGATTGTTCAGGTCGATTGTATCACGCATGTCTACCCGGATATGACGAAGGTGCAGATCTGTGGTCTGGACTTTATCGTGAATCAGGGAGAAAGGGTTGGGATCCTGGGAGCCAATGGTTGTGGGAAGACGACTTTGCTCAAACATCTCATGGGAGTTTTGGTGCCGAAGAATGGAAGCGTGAGAGTTTTTGGAGTGGACCCGGGAAAGGAATACTCCAACATACAGCAGAGGATAGGCGTCGTCATGCAAGATGTGGATGAGCAGATCCTCGGCCCCACGGTTTATGATGATATCCTCTTTGCCCCGCTCAACTACGGCATCGAGAGGGCCAAGGCAGAAGCGCTGGCCCAGGCCGTCATCGGAAAGTTGGGGATCGAACCGATCCAGGGAAAGATTGTGCATTATCTGTCCGGCGGAGAGAAGAAGAAGGTGGCTTTAGCCGGGGCGTTGGTGCTGAAGCCAGACCTTTTAGTCTTGGACGAACCTTTTACAGGGTTGGATCCGAAGTCAAAAAGAGACCTCATCCAAATTCTGAATGAGTTGAACAGAGAGCTTGGGGTGACGATCGTGATGACCCTCCACGAGGTTGAATTAGTGTCTGAGGTGACGGACGTCCTTTACCTCATGCATGGCCACGGCGACCTGAGCGAGCGGGGAAGACCGGACGAGATTTTTGGGAAAATTAAGGACTTGGAAACGTTTAATCTGGAAGAGCCAACCCTGACAAGACTTTTCAAGGGATTGAGAAGGGAAGGGCTCGATCTTGGGGACCCGCTTCGTGTTGACGAAGCAATTCAATCTATAAAGAAGCACTGTGGCGAAATCACAAGGAAGAGTAATTAGTTCGGAGTTCGGAGATTTGAGTGTTTTGCTAAGAACTCCGAACTCATAACTCCGAACTTTAATTTAATGATGAAGCTGGGAAGTCTTCAATTAAATGGTAACGTAGTTTTAGCACCGATGTCTGGCCTGACCGATTATCCTTTCCGGCGGTTAGCAAGGGAAAACGGTTGTAGTTTGGTTTTTACGGAGATGGTCAGTGCGGAGGGGTTATTACGAAAAGGGAAATCGTTTTTAAAAATTGGCGGAGATGAACATCCTATTTCTGTCCAGCTCTTTGGTTCAAATCCGAAGGTCATTGCGGAAGCGGCTCAGATGGCCGAAGGAACGGGTGTGGACGCGATTGACATCAACATGGGGTGTCCGGCAAAGCAGGTGGTCAAGACCGGGGCGGGCGCTAATTTGATGCGGTTTCCAGAGAGGGTGAAAGAGATTTTGATTGAAGCACGAAGGAGGGTGAAAGCCCCTCTTACCATGAAAATCCGGTCTGGATGGGATAGGCAGCATATTAATGCTGTGGAGATTTCCAGGATCGCTGAGGACAGCGGGATGGATGCCATCTTTATTCACCCCCGGACAAGAGATCAGGGGTTTAACGGCCAGGCAGATTGGAATGTGATCGGTGAAGTGAAAAAGGCAGTTCGCATCCCTGTCGTTGGAAATGGAGACGTGACGACACCACTGTTGGCAAGGAAGATGTTAGAGGAGACAGGTTGTGACGGGGTGATGATCGGAAGGGGGGCATTGGGGAATCCCTGGATCTTCAATCCGAAAAATTTTGGCTCTTTTGCCGCGCAATCAGTGATTCACCCCTCTCTGGAAGAGAGGCAGAGGATGATGGAGTATCACTTCTCATTGATCGAGGAACATTACGGAGAAAAAGGCGCTGTGAGAGAAATTCGGAAGCATGCCGCGCGGTACACAAAGGGACTTCCTTCCGGTGTCTTTTTTCGTTCAACATTGAATCATCTTAAAGGACGTGAGGAATTCTTTGAGACGCTGATATCCTATTTCGGATCAATCAAAAACATTTCTGCACAAAACCAATCTTACTCGCAAGGGAGTGCCACGCCTTAACGAAGGGGAGGAGATAATGCCAATCGTTCGAATCAATGGAAGACAGGTCAGTTACTGGACTGCGAGGAAGGGCCTAGTTGAGGGGAAGGAAACAGTTCTCTTCATCCACGGAGCAGGGGGAGGGCAGTATACCTGGAGCTACCAGAAGAGTTTTTTTGAGAAGGAGTTTAATCCAGTTATCGTCGAACTCCCCGGTCACGGAGCATCAGGAGGAGAGGGCGAAGAAGATGTCGGAAAGTATGCCGAACATGTCTATGCCTTCCTGAAAGCCTTGGAGCTAGAAAAAGTTTTCCTCGTCGGTCATTCCATGGGCGGAGCGATTACCCAGACATTAGCCTTGACTCACGCAGAGATGATGAAAGGAATCGTATTAGTGGGAACAGGGGCGAGATTAAAAGTTTTCCCCATGATTTTGGATGGGATCAGGAGTAATTTTGAGGAGACCGTTCGGAAGATCAATCAGTTTGCTTTTTCTCGGAAGGTGCTGGCAGAGTTGATGGAAAAGAGTCTCTCTTTTATGTCGCAGTGCCGTCCAGAAGTCCTTTATGGTGATTTTCTGGCTTGTGACCGTTTTGACCGGATGAATGAGGCGGAGAAAATCATTCTTCCTACGCTTATCCTCTGTGGGGATGATGACCAACTCACGCCTGTAAAGTATTCTCAATTTTTAAACAGCCGAATCAAGGGTTCCAAGTTCGAGGTGCTTTCCAATGCCGGCCATATGGTGATGATGGAAGCAGCACAGGCCTTCAATGAAAGGGTTAGGGAATTCATACTCGAGAGTTCAAATAGGGTTCGAGAAACCTAGTGTAGTAAATCTAACGCTTCTTTACATATCCCGTTCACCCTGAGCCTGTAGAAGGGCGAACGATATCGAATAGTTCCGTTCGTGGTTCGACATGCTAACCACGAGCGGATTGTGAAAAGATTTATGAATCACTACCCTAGCGGATATATGAAACGCTGGTTGGTCGTGGAGCTCACCATCGCAAAGGAAGTCGAGGAAGGGGTCTCTAACTTCCTGACCGAGGACGGAGCGACTGGGATTGAGGAGCTCGAAGGAGATCTGCAACGCATCAAACTGAGAACGTATTTCCGGGAGGACGGGAAGGAGAGAAGAATTCTTCAATCTCTTCATCGGTACTTAAAATCGCTAGAAAAGATCGCCCCTGAAATTCCTCCCGCAAGAATTAAGATGACCTCTATTCCTGATCAGGACTGGGGTGAGAATTGGAAAAGGTTCTTTCGGCCCATCCAGGTGACTCCTAAGTTTGTCGTCAAGCCTCCCTGGTCTAGGACTCGATTAAAGAGAGAGCAAATTCCCATTGAAATCACCCCAGGGATGGCCTTTGGCACAGGAACACATGCCACCACCATCCTCTCCATCCAGGCGCTGGAAGAAGGGATCAAGAAGAGGGATCTTTCCGTTCTTGATGTTGGCACAGGTTCAGGGATTCTTTCTATTGTCGCGGCCAAATTAGGAGCGAAAGAAGCCTGGGGAATAGACATTGACCGAATGGCCGTGGAGAACGCAAGGGAGAATGTTGAGAAGAACCATGTGTCGGACGTCGTCAAGATCAGAGAAGGGGGGATTGGTAGCCTTCACAGAAAATTTGATATCATTGTAGCCAATATCGATCTCAGGAGTTTAAGAAAGATGAGAAAACCTCTTCTGAACCATCTCAAAGACAATGGCCTTCTCATCCTTTCTGGGATATTGGTGGAGGAAAAAGAAAGAATTCGCCTTCACTACTTGGAAACAGGATGCCTGCGGTCGATCAAAACCACACAAAAGAAAGAGTGGGCCTGTCTCATTTTTAAGAAGAAGTAATAACAGCCACCTTTCACCCCATCCGTTCGGCTGAGCTCACGCCGAAGCCCTCTCCCCACCGGAGACTGTGTCGTAATGGGGCGGAGGGTTTGAATGGACGGAACAAACAGCCGAGTTCCAAAGCTTTAGAATGCGGACATTTACGGTATGGTAAAAGTTTTTCTTCCTGAAATGGCAATGCTTTCGTGGTCTTGAGGCCTCAGGATCTAATTGTTTAGAGGTGCCGCTCTAAAGCTTTCTCACCCGGCTGTCTGTTCCCGTTTTTAGAATTCTCTCTCCTTCATCCAATTGCGACACAGTCTCTCGGGGAGAGGGGAGGGTGAGGGGGACCGCTCGTCAAGAAATTAGATGCATGTTTACCAAGAGGTGATCCCATGCCCCGATTCTACGTTCCTAACCCCTCTATTCAAGATGAATTGCTGAAGATTGAAGGGGAAGAAGTAAGACATATTCGAAAGGTTCTTCGCCTCAAAGCAGGAGATAAGATCATCGTTTTTAACGGGTTGGGCAAGGAATACGAGGGGACAATCCTTGAAGAGAAGCCCACTTCTGTCCTGGTTAATGTCCAAAATATTTTCTTCCCGCAGAAAGATTCTCCTCTGGAGGTCACTCTGGCCCAAAGCTTGCTCAAAGGTGAGAAGATGGACTTCCTGATTCAGAAGGCCACAGAGTTAGGGGTCAAAGAGATCATTCCTTTTTTCTCCTCCCGTTCTGTCCCTCTTTTAGAAAGATCAAGGAGACTACAGCGGCATCGTCGATGGGAAAGAATTGCTGCCGAGGCCTCCAAGCAATGCGGAAGGGGAGTGGTCCCGAAGATCGAATCTCTCAAAGATTATTCCGAAATGCTTCAAATTGCTTCCCCGGATGGACTTCGTCTTATTCTCTGGGAAAGAGAAGGGATCAAATTAAAAGAAGTGTTGGAGACATCGGAAAAAAACGCAAGAGTCTTTTTCGTTGTCGGGCCAGAAGGCGGATTTAGTCAGAAGGAGGTTGACCAAGCAGAAAAATCGGGATTCATCCCGGTCATGTTAGGGAGAAGGGTACTAAGGGCGGAAACCGCGAGTCTCTGCCTCCTTAGCATCCTTCAATATCAGCGAGGCGATATTGGATAAAAAAGATTTTTGAAAAAGTCCAGAGACTTCCGATCAGAGAGCGAGAAATAGTTTTTTGGACTCTCATAAAAAAAGGGCCGATCCCATTTAGGAACCGGCCCAACCAGAAAGGAGGGGTATGAAGAGGTAACTACGCCGCCTTTTTCTCCAGATTGTCGGCAAACTCCTTATAAGTTTTACATTCCTGGATCAACTTGCACTTTCTCCGGCAAACTTCAACATGAATTTTTGGACTTCCCTTTCTCTTATCACAGATCAAATAACTCATCTTTGTATCCCCCTTTCCACCTAATTGGCAGCAAGTCTAAATGGAATTAAGCTTTCTATATTTAGAACTGGATGTATCTTAGAACACTACATATAGAAATGTCAAGAAAAAAATTTAAAAATTTGTAAAAAAATTCATATTTAGTTTCAAATAGTTACAATTCTAAAGAAAGGTAAAATAATAATTTTCAAAATCATTCGCACTGATTTTTAAAGAATTTGTTTCCATTTTAAGAAAGCATGGTCAGTTTTTAGACAGGCTGCGATGGTGGCGGTGGTGTGAAGAGAGAGTCTCCAAATCTAGGATTGATGAAGTCGTAAGAAGTTAATACCACCCTTCGACAGGCTCAGGGTGATGGTTCGACAGGCTCACCATGACCGGTCATCCTGAGCTTGTCGAAGGATGGTGCTGAGCCCTTGGACTTACCGTTCGTCCTGAGGCTCTCGAAGGAAGAACGGTTCGCTCAAGACAGGCTTGTCGAAGCATAAACAATATACGGGAAGTGATTTCTTACGAAACCATCGAGATTAGAAGAGGATTGGGTCCAAAAGAAAGGGCTGAGAAAGGGGGGTATCTCAGCCCGAGGAGGAGGAAATAAAAAAGTCACTTTTTCCTCTCACCGTCGAGATTACCAAAATAAGTCGGAAACTCAAATAAGGTAGAATATGTATTTTTTGACCCGGGAGACTGTATTTTTGCTCCGTCTGGTTCTGGATAGGACGGTAAGACCGGTAATTAAGCAATAGAGCGAGCGTAAAAAGTCTGTCCCCTATCCTGGGTATTTGCCGGTTCCCCCAACCATTGTGGCCATTGTAGCCCGAGACACCGATCGGCCAAACTCTTTGATTTCTCTTTCTTATTTTATGATGAATCCGCCCCCTAAAGTATCTGATCCTGCACCATTCGTCACGATCAGATCATAGACCCCGGGAGCCAGACCCTGTGGCACTCCAAATACAATATCCCCCTCTTCGGTTTCAAGATCCATGGTCCAACTAACCACAGTACAACTCTTCTTAATCGTTTT
>Ga0335070_10006829_pt1 | contig 13412 bp, 11 predicted proteins | sample Lox_Sample_13_FD_206722 | JGI IMG/M metagenome (GOLD analysis project Ga0335070, IMG submission 206722) | Soil microbial communities from Loxahatchee National Wildlife Refuge, Florida, United States - Lox_Sample_1.3 | ecosystem: Environmental > Terrestrial > Soil > Wetlands | place: USA...
TTGTCGCGGCGTCTTCCTCCTCTCGTCAGCAGCCAACCGAATTACTTACGGCTCTCCAGCAACGCGTCCGCATTGCTCGGCGTGACGACCGTCCAGGGAATGACGTAGTGCTTGGACTGGCCGTTGTTCCACTTCACGTCCTTCTCATATTGCTTCCAGATCGCAGACATCGGTGAATAACTGGGACCGAGGACTGCCCGCATGGCAACGTCGATGCTGGCCTGCATCTGGGCTTTGGCATCCTGCAGGATGGAAGTCATCTCTTCGCGTTTCACGGCATTGAGCGCATCGGAGACGCCGTCAATCCCAGCGATCGAGAAATTGTGAACGTTCAGTCCGGCGGACTTGATCGCCTCAATCGCGCCCAGCGCCATCTCGTCGTTCTGGCCGATGACGCCGTTGATCTTGCCACGGTCCTTCTGCAGCCAGTTTTGCATCAGGTCCATGGCTTCTGAACGCGACCAGTTCGCCGTCTTGCGCTCGAGAGTCCTCACGCTTCCTGCGGGGCATTCCGCAATTGCCTTCTCGTTGCCCTGTCCCCGTTGAATCTCGCCCGAACCTCCCTTGGGTCCCTCGATGATGACGACGTTCCCCTTGCAGCCGAGTTTCTGCAGAACGCTCTTGGCCTCCATATAACCGCCTAGAACGTCATCCGAGTCCACCGCGGAGGTCATTTCCTGAGTATTCAAGCGGGCATTGGTAACAATGACGGGAATGTGCGCCGCTTTGGCCTTCGTGACCACATCAACATTGGCTTCGAAGTCCAGCGGGTTCACGATGATGGCGTCGTATTTCAGGTTGATCGCCAACTGCGCCTGGTCGTTCTGCACGGCCGCGTCGTAGCGGCCGTCGTAAAAGGTCAGATCGGCCAGGCCACTGGTCACGGCAGGATGTTGCTTGCCGTAGCGCTGCATCAGTTGGACGAATTCCGCCTTGTTGCCGTACATCAGCACTGCGATCCGCACTTTTCTCGGAGCGGGTGCCGCTCGCAGGAACAAACATGAAGCCAATACGATTCCGTTCATACACAGGAAGAGGAGTAGTTTCCTCATGGATTTTCCTCGTGTCACCGGCTGAAAGTTCATTTCCAGGAATCCGCTACTTTGCGGGAAGGATCAATAATAACCGCGGTAAGAATGAGGACGCCCTTGATGATCAATTGGTAGTAGCTTTCAACCCCCAAGATATCTAGGCCATTGTTCATCACGCCCATGATCAAGGCCCCAAACAGAGTCCCTGACAGTTTGCCTACGCCGCCGGAGAGGCTGGTTCCACCGATGACGGCGGCGGCAATGGCGTCGAGTTCGTAGGAGCTTCCCGCGTTTGTCTGACCGGATCCGGTTTTGGCGGTCAAGATGATTCCCGCCAAGCCGGCTAGCAGACCCGAAATCACATACACCCAGATCTTTATCCGGTTGGTCCTGATCCCGGAGGTTCGCGCGCTCCTCTCGTTTCCCCCGACAGCATAGATGTACCGTCCGAAAACCGTCTTGTTGAGAATGGTCCAGGCGATCGCGAATACAACCACGAACATCACAATGGGAACCGGAATGCTCCCTAGCTTGCCGGTGCCGAACCACCGTAGGTGAGGGTTGAGCGAGGAGATGGGATTGCCGCCCGTGAGCGCCATAGTTCCGCCGCGGGCGGCGAGAAGCATTCCAAGGGTTGCAATGAATGGCTGAATGCGGAACCGGGCGATAATCCAGCCATTCAGGGCGCCGCAGGCTACCCCTCCCAACAGAGCAACCAGGATCGGCACGGCCAGCACGTAAGTTCCACTCCACGGCGTCACGGCAGTCAAGCTGGTGGCAAAGGACGCAGCAAGCATACCGGCAAAGGCCAATACCGAGCCAACCGACAAGTCAATGCCGCCTGAAATCACAACATAAGTCATGCCGATGGCGAGAATGCCGTTGATGGAAATCTGATAAAGAATCAAAAGGAAGTTGTCAGAGGTAAGGAAGGCATTTTCTGTCCACTCCCCCCTCATAACGCGGTACTGGCAAGCGAGACCTACGAGAATGCACAGGAGAACAAAGGCAAGGACAATTCCGTAGCTCTTAACGAGCTTGAGCGCGTTTCCTCCCAAGCGCCCCAGTGAGCCCGGCGGACGAGGTGCTGTGCCTGCCGTCCGCTCCACCTCACTTGTCCCTGACGTTTGTTCTTCGCGTGTCGCAGCTCGTTCCTCTTGCGTGTTGAGAACTTCGCGATCAGGCGTCATCTTCAGGCTCCCCAAACGGCGGCCATCATTAACTTCTTCTGTGTTGCCTCGCTCCGTGCCAAGACCGAAGCGAGACGTCCCTTGCGAAACACAAGGATGCGGTCACTCACCCCCATGATCTCTTCGAGTTCCGACGAGACCATGACCACGGCGCCTCGCCTACCCGCAAAATCCGAGATGAACCGATAGATCTCCCTTTTGGTTCCCACATCGACCCCGCGCGTAGGCTCATCGAGCAGCAGAATCTTTGGTTCCGCCAAAATGCAACGCCCCAGAACCACTTTCTGCTGGTTGCCGCCACTCAGGTTCTGCACCAGCTCCTTTGTACTGGAAGTTTTAATCCGCATCATCGCAACTGCTTTGTCGACGCGTAAGCTCTCTTCCGGGAAACGGATAAATCCCCACCACTGAATGCGCCTGAGCACCGAGAGCGATAGATTGTCGCGCACGGAAGCGCAAGAAACCAGACCGCTGAGCTTGCGGTCCTCGGTGAGATAGGCAATGCCAGAATCGAGAGCTTCGCCGGTCGAGCCTCCCTGGAATCGCCTGCCAAGCATCGAAATGCTGCCCGAGTCGCAACGGCAGAGACCGTATATGGTATCCAAAACCTCGGTGCGCCCCGATCCAACCAGCCCGTAGAGCCCAAGAACCTCCCCTTGGTGGAGAGTGAAAGTGATATCCGCGAAACGCTGTGCGCGAGTCAGGCCTCGAACCTGCAGCAGCGGGGCACTGCCGGGTTTGTTCGCTTTGACAAATTCGCCTTCGACATCGCCACCGATCATCGCCTCGATCAGTTGCTCGCGGGTGACGTCACAGATCCTTCCCCACTGCACTCGCGCGCCGTCCCTGAGCACCGTGTAGGTATTGGCGACTGTGAAGATTTCCGCAATGCGATGAGTTACGAAAATAACGCATTTGCCCGCCGACGCCAGGTCACGCATGGCCTTGAACAAGCGGGCGGAGTCCTCCTCGCCGAGGGCCGAGGTGGGTTCGTCGAAGATCAGAATGCCGGCATTGCGATGCGAGAGCGCCTTTGCGATCTCCACCAATTGCTGGGAGGCGATGCTCAGCGTGTCCATGCGTGCCGTGGGCTCGAGATCGAATCCCAACGACTTCAGCAGTTTCTCGGCCTGCTCATTAAGCTTGCGGAAGTCCACGAAGCCGTAACGTGAGGGTTCGGCGCCAAGAAAAATGTTCTCGGCCACGGTCAAATGCGGAACCGCACTCAGCTCTTGTTGAACGATGGCGATGCCTGCATTCAGCGCTTCTTTTGCGTTCATGAAGCGCACCGGTTTGCCTTTGATGAAAATTTCTCCGCCATCCGGCTGGATGAAGCCCATCAGGATGTTGAGGAGGGTGGATTTGCCGGCGCCGTTTCCGCCGCACAGCGCGTGGATCTCGCCTCGGTCGGCTTCCAGACTCCCGTCGACCAGGGCATGCACGCCCGAAAAGTTCTTCGTGATTCCGCGAATAGAGAGCAGCGGAGGTTGCATATTCCTCGTTCTCAGTTTGTCAATCCAAAAACGAGATACGACAACATCGACGGAGGCGAAGGGATGGAAGAGAGACTCTTCTGACGGCGAAGTCTGGCAAAGCCGTCATTTGCTTGCATCTCTCATGCCGGCCGCGTTGATGCCCGGTCGTCGTCTTCGGCGAGCAGCGCAGGTCGCGAAAAGCGTGAAGGCTAACGACCGCTCAATGATAACGTCTAACGACAGAGGACAAACGACAGCTTTCTATTTCCAGTCGTCCCGCACAGCAGTGTGATCCGAAAGCACTGCATCAAATCCTATGTGCTTGCGCAGGAGGATTTGGCCAAACAATCGTTCCTGACGAAGCTGAATGGCTTGCAGGCGAACCATTTCGAGCAAGGCCAGGAACATGCACACCAGCGCCTGCCGTGAACTCACGTTCTGAAGCAATTGCTTCAGACGGATCGGGCGGTCTTCAAGCGCCAGCCGTCGGCGAAGATGCTCGATCATCTGGCCAACCGTAACCGTCTCCTCGTCGACCTCAAGCATAGGCCGGGAGCGGGCGCGCTCCAGCACCTGCTGAAACGTCTTCACTAGATCGATGATGTCGGCGGCAATTTCGGGCTCGGTGCCTTCGGCGTCCACGAATTCCTTGATCGCCGGGTTCGACCACACCGCGTCTTCGATCTGTTGTTTTTGCAGCAACATCTGCGCCGCGGACTTGAACTTCTCGTGTTCGATCAGCCGGTTCACCAGCTCCGCCCGTGGGTCCTCACCCGCTTCCGAACCGGCGACGGGATCACGCGGAAGCAGCATCTTCGACTTGATGTGAATCAGCACGGCTGCCATGTAAATAAACTCGGCAGCTACATTCACATCGAGTTCCCGCAGCTTCTCAACGTAGGCCAGATATTGCGCGGTGATCTTTGCGATGGGAATGCCGTAGATGTCGATGTCCTGTTTCCGGATGAGGTCGAGGAGCAGGTCGAGCGGCCCTTCGTAGACATCGCCCACGGTGACGGCGAAGAGAAACTCGCTCTCTTCCTGCTTTGGTCTTCCGGAATGGCCCGGCGGAGGAACCGGGACCGGCTCTGGTGCGTCCATCGCGCTCTGGGAGACGGCTTTGAGCTCTTCGTTCATCGTGCCGTGCTGGCCGGGCTTCAGTTCTTCTGCGCGCTCGGCGGAGCCTGGTAGTCCAGCGACATGCCCATCGCTTCGCGCACTTCGCTCATGGTGGCGTCCGCCACCTTGGACGCTTTGGTCGAGCCCGCCTCAAGAATATCCCAGGCGAGCCGCGGATTCTCCTCGTATTTCTTTCGTCGTTCCTGCATGGGGTTGAGGATGCTCACCAAGTGGTCTGCCGCCCAACCCTTGCATTCGATGCAGCCGATACTGGCGGAACGGCAGCCCTCTGCCACCTTGGCCACAGTCTCGCGGTCGCTGAACAATTTGTGCAAGTCCCCAACCGGACATACGTCGGGATTTCCCGGATCGGTGCGGCGCACCCGCGCCGGATCGGTCACCATGGTCTTCAGCTTCTGTCGCACCAGCGGCTCCGGATCGGTGAGCAGAATCGTATTGCCGTAGGATTTCGACATCTTCCGGCCGTCGGTTCCCGGGAGCTTGGCCGCAGGGGTCAGCAAGGGCTGCGGTTCGGGAAACACCGAACCGCCCCGAAGCGTGTAGAACATGTTGAAGCGGCGGGCGATCTCGCGAGTCAATTCCACGTGCGGAACCTGGTCTTCGCCAACAGGAACGAAATCTCCCTTATAGATAAGGATATCGGCAGCCTGCAAAACCGGGTAACCCAGGAATCCATACGTCCCCAGGTCCTTCTCGGAGATGTTTTCCCGCTGCTCCTTGTACGTGGGCACACGTTCCAGCCAGCCCAGCGGAGTGATCATCGACAAAAGCAGATGCAACTCCGCGTGCTGCGGCACATGCGACTGGATGAACATGGTGCAGCGCTCGGGATCGAGCCCCGCCGCCAGAAAATCGAGCAGCACCTCCAGAGAGTTTTCCTTGACGCGAGAGGTGTCGGCGTAGTCGGTGGTCAGCGCATGCCAGTCGGCGATGAAGAAGAAGCACTCATACTGATCCTGCATCCGGACCCAGTTATCGAGGGCGCCGACAAAATTTCCCAGATGCAATTTTCCGGTTGACCGCATGCCGCTGAGCACGCGTTTGCGTTGGCTTGGACGTGAAGGCATCAGACTCCCAGGAGAATGGAATCAAAAAGACCCAGCACGGGAAAAATCAATCTTCCCAGAAGACCCCCGCCGAGGTAAACCAGCGCAAGCAGGCCGAACCAGCCCACCGTGTCGTAGGCCCGGCGCACAGCTTCCGGCATGAAATGACGAAGCACATGGCTCCCATCCAGCGGCGGCACGGGAATAAGGTTGAATACTCCCAGGACCACGTTAATGGTCATGAGCTCATAAAAGAGCAGAGAGACCGGCGCCAGCACCGAATTGGTCTGCACGGCAAGAAGGTCCAGGTGGTTGGGATAGACATAGGGAATCAAATGCACAATCCCCCGGCCCAAATGAGACGAAAGAGAAATAGCCACCAGCACCAGCGTTGCACCGCAGGCGATAATGAAGTTGCTGATCGGTCCCACCACGGAAGTGAGAATGTCATCCAGCACCTGGTTGCGGAAATTACGTGGGTCCACCGGAGTCGGTTTTGCCCAGCCCAGCACCGGGATGTGGGTGAACAACGCGATCGCGGGCAACACCACCGTACCGACCGGGTCGATGTGCTTGATCGGGTTTAGCGAGATTCTTCCCAACATGCGTGCGGTTGGATCGCCGCAGCGGTTTGCCATCCAGGCATGCGCCGACTCGTGGAAGCTGATCGCAAACAGAAAAGTGATCAACTGGAACAGGATGTCAACGTGTTGCAAGGTCATCTGGGATTGACCACGATACTAACACGCGAATCACTAGTTCCGGGCCCGGTTCGCGCGTTCCTGCTTTTCGTAATCCACTGTTTCCCCGTGCATCTGTGGTTAAAACCGCTCGTCGTCCCATATAATTCGCGCACTTTATGACGACCCTGGCGCGCAAGCTCCACACGATCGACTACTTCACTCTGGGTTGGGGAACCATGGTGGGAGTGGGCTGGCTAGTCGTGATGGACGACTGGCTGCTGCGTGGCGGCCCATTGGGTGCCATCCTGGGTTTCGCAATCGGCGGCGCCATGCTTCTTCCCATCGGCTACATTTACGGTCGGCTGGTCGCAACCATGCCGGATGCTGCCGGCGAAATCGCCTACACCGCCAGCGTGTTCCCACGCCGCGTGAGCTTTGCTACGGGGTGGGCCATGGTGCTTGCCTACTTCATCGTCTGTCCCTGGGAAGCCGTTGCCATCGGAAGGATCGTCGCCTATATCTTCCCGGCCATGGACTCGCTAGAGCTCTATCGCATCGCCGGAAAGCCAGTATATCTGCCGCATTTGTTTGCTGGAGTGGCTCTCACCGGCTTGCTCACATGGCTCAACTATCGCGGCATCCACCCCAGCGCCATCTTCCAGAACTGGACGGCATTCGGAACACTTATCCTATTTGTAGTATTCGTGGGGTTGGGCGTTGGCAAGGGTTCCCCCAGGAATTTTCCGCCGCTGTTCATGCACAGCGGATTTGTCTCAATCCTTCTGGTCCTACAGATCGTGCCTTATTTCATGACCGGGTTTGAGTCGGTCGTCAAAGCCGCGGAGGAAGCCGGACCGCAGTTCGAAACCCGCGGATTTTCCCGGGCCATGCTGATGGCCATCGTCGTGGGCATTCTTTTCTATGTGACTGTGATTGCCGCAGTCGGTTACGTAGCGCCGTGGCGGGGACTGACAAATGAAAAATTCATGACCGCCATAGCCTTCGAACGGGCTGTAGGCAGCCGCTGGATCGTCAGCATTATTCTGAGCGCCGCGTTGCTCTCGCTGTTCAAGGTGTTCAATGGAAATTTCGTGGCCGCCAGCCGTCTGGTCTTCGCCATGGGTCGCCGCGGCTTGATTGACGGGCGCGCCGGGCAAATTCACGAACGGAACCAAACTCCGTCCGTGGCCGTGCTGTTCGTCGGGTTGACGACCGCCGGCTGCATGTTTCTCGGAGATGCGATCCTCGTTCCGGTTTCCGAAGTCGGTTCTGTAGCCTCGGCTGCCGGGTGGCTGGCTGCTTGCGCCGCTTATTACCGTATGGCTCGTTTCTCGCGCGAGCGCCTTTTGGCTCTGGTGGGCGCAACCGTCGCGCTTACCATGATCCTGATGAAGCTGATCCCGGGTATTCCCGGCAGCTTCACCGGCTACGAGTGGCTGGCCTTGTCTTTGTGGGTGGTGCTCGGCATAGTGCTGGGCGCTCTCAAGAGCAAGGAAGCTCCCCATGCTCCCGTATAATTTGTCCAAGCTCAGAACACACAACGGTTCGGGAGCGCAAAACCCAATTTTCATTGCGAAGTCTTCAATTGTGGCTACAACATTTTCTGTTCCTACCATCGACGAATACCTGCGCAAGCGGTTGATGCCGGTCGAGGGAGCTATTCCCCAACTGCCAGGCATCGACATGTATGGCAATTCCATCCCTGCAGGCAGGGTGGGCGGCGATCTCTTCGAGTACATCAATTTTCAGCAGCGCTACAACATTGATGGACGTATTGCTCGCGCTCTCAAGCTCTCCAAGGATTACCTGGAGCCTCTGCCCAAGGGCGCAGCTCCACGCAATGAAGTCGATGTGCATGTGCAGTGGTTGAAGTCCCGGCCAGGTTTTACCTCTGCTGTAGCCGCGGAATATCGCAAGGCGAAGAGCTCCGAGCAGCTGCGAGTTGCGGAAAGCCTCCCCGAGCTCTACACCACCGCCGGAGTTCTGCTGGTTGACGCCGAAGGGCACGGAATCATCGCGGCGAAAATCGCCTCCACCGTGCATGACACCTTCCATGCCTTCATGCTTTCTGAGCTTGATCGTAGTGGCAAAACGACGCCCAGTCTGTTCGAAAACATCAACCTCCGCCTGGCCCAGTCGGTCACGGCTAGAAATTCTCTGGGTTGGGGCACGGAGAGCAATTCCCGCGAAATCGCCACCATGCTCTACGGCGAAATTCGTCCCGATGGGCATTTTCGCTTCGTGAATTTCGGACATCTTCCCCCGCTTGTGTTCTCCGCCGAATACGGAAGGTTCATGGAGATCAACAAGGACCGCATGGTGCAGTTCCTTGCCCTCGGACTGGAGATTCCCGAGGATCATCCGGACCGCAGCAAATACATCTCTATGAAGCTCCGCAAGCGGCAGATGGCGCTGTCGGATGTGGCGGAGATCATGCTCATGGGCCAGGGAGACATCCTGTTCCTGCATACCGATGGAGTCTACGACGGAACGGATGACAAGGACCGCGCGCAGATTGAGCGGGTCATCGCTGAGCACAAAGGCGAGTCTGCCAAGGATATCTGCAACGCGGTGCTGGAGTGGGCTGTGGCCAAGGATGAACAATTCAAGCAGAACGATCAGTCCGACCTGATCGATGATAAAACTGTTTTCATCATCAAACGCGGGTGACAGCGTCCTTGTCTGATAATCTGCGGTGAGATTCACCCTTTTGCACCTCGTGCTTTGGTGTGCAAAAGGCACCAAGTTTTTCTCTATCTCTTGACCCAAAAAGCAGTTATAGTGGTTCCGCTCCCGCGATTCACTGGCGACAACTGACCTGATTTGATGGCGAGGAAATCGGCTCCTACCATCTTGCAGGAAGAGTTGTATCCACTGAGTGACGAGCCGGGGCGCGAAGAACTCGACGACGCGCGCCTGCTTGACCTGGATGTGGAACAGGTATCGCCATTCCTGCGCGCGCAAAAGCGCGTTTCCGCCCGGCGGGGCTCTCTACCCAAAAAGACAGCGGTTCGCCTGGCGTGGGCTGCCGTAGCCGTCACTTTGCTCTTTGTCTGTGGCATGGCTGTCGCCGCCCTCTACCATTACGGCGAACACTCCTGGCGCTTTCGCATCGAGTCAAGCGACGACATTGAAATCGGCGGCCTGCAGAACGTTTCCCACGCACAGGTCATGGAAGTGATGGGCGGCGACATCGGCCGCAACATCTTCTTTATCCCGCTGGCTCAGCGCAAAGCCCAGCTGGAACAGATTCCCTGGGTGGAATCAGCCAGCGTAATGCGGTTTGTCCCCAACCGGCTAAAAGTGGAAATTCACGAGCGCACGCCCGTGGCTTTCGCGCGCGTGGGATCGCGAATCACCCTGGTGGATGCGCGAGGCACGCTGATGGAGTTGCCTCCTCGCGCGAAGTATTCGTTCCCGGTGATCGTGGGAATGAGCGCCAGCGAGCCACCTTCCACGCGCACGGCCCGCATGAAGATTTACGCGGAGCTCGTGCGCCAGCTGGATTCCGGCGGTGCGCATTATTCGCAGGATCTGAGCGAAGTCGATCTTACCGATCCCGATGACGTCAAAGTTCTGATCGGCGATTCCCAGGGTCCGGTTCTGGTACACCTGGGCTCCGGCAACTACCTCGACCGCTACAAAATCTACGTTGCGCATGTGCAGGAGTGGAGGCAACAGTTCGACAAGCTGGAGTCCGTCGACCTGCGCTACGACCGGCAGATCATCGTGAATCCTGATTTGGCTGGTGCGGCCGCACCGCCTCGGCTCTCATTCGCTGCGGCCAAAGCCGCCATGGCAGCAGGCGTGAAACCAGCAGCGCTCATGAGCCACCAAACCGCAGTTCCGAAAGCCGCCCCGACGGCGCAGAAGCCGAAACCGTCCGCAGGCCAGCCTGCCGTCAAAGCGGCAGCTCACCGGCAGCCCAAGATCGGTCCAAGGAAGCTGATTACCAGGGAGACCAAAGCAAGAAGCAATGTTGTGTCTAAGGGCGTCGTAAAAACTTCGCTGTCGGCACCAGTGCAGAAACCGGCGCCACTGAAACCATCGGCATCGAAGCTGCCCGCACCGAAACCCGCAGCGCAAACCCCGGCTTCAACGGCGCCTGCGAACTCAACCCCGATCGTAGTTAAAACCAACAAGAAACCAAGCCCGGCAATTCCCAAGGGCCAGGAAAGTCGATAGGCATGGGGAACGCGTACGAAAACCTTCTGACGGCCATTGATGTGGGCAGCGCCAAAACCTGTGTCTTGGTAGCCGAGGCTGCCGGCGCCGGTTTGCGCTATCGCGGCCACGGTGTGGCGGAATCGCGCGGATCGCGCAAGGGCGTGATCGTCGATCTCGATAAGGCAGTGGGCTCCATCCAGAAGGCCGTGGAGCGCGCCGAGGATGCTGCGGGCGTACCCATCGAGCATGCCATCCTGGGTGTCTCCGGGCCGCACGTCCGAGGCGTGAACAGCCAAGGTGGCCTGAACTTCGGTGTTCGCTCCCGTGAGATTGCCCGCGAAGAGATCCGCCTCGCCGTTGATAAAGCACGTACCGTACCTCTGCCTGGCGATCGTGAAGTTCTCCACCTGTTACCACAGGAATTCATTCTCGACGAGCAGAGCGGCGTGCAAGATCCCCTGGGCATGATGGCGATGCGTCTCGAAGTCCGGGTCCACATGGTGACCGCCGCAGCCAGCGCCACGCAAAACGTGGTCACCGCCGTCAATCGCGCCGGGGTTCATGTGGACGACACGGTGTTCGAGCCCCTCGCCTGTGCCGATTCGACACTGCGCGCCGATGAGCGCGAGATGGGAGTCTGTCTCGCCGACATGGGCGCCGGTTCCACCAGCCTGATCATCTTCCAGGATAGCGCCGTTGCGCACACCGCGGTACTTCCCATCGGCGGCGATCACTTCACCAGCGATCTTTCGGTCGGCTTATGCACCCCTGTGAACGAAGCGGAAAAGATCAAGAAGCTCTATGGCAACGCCATCGTGACTCTGATTCCCGAAGGGAACGAGGTTGAAGTGCCTTCGGTTGGCGACCGCCCTTCGCGGCTGATCTCGCAGCGCATGGTAGGAGAAGTTCTGGAGCCCAGAGCACGCGAGCTCTTCGAGATGCTGCGCGAGAACTTGCGCCACGCCGGAATGCTCGAGCTGTGCGTCGCGGGCATCGTGCTGACTGGCGGCGCTTCCCGGCTGCCAGGAATTCTCGACATCGCCGAATCCGTACTGCGGCGTCCGCTGCGACTGGGCTGGCCCGCGCCTTTGGCGAAAATGCCGGTGACCTTAGCCGAGCCCGAGTTTTCTACGCTGCTGGGCATGGCGTTTTACGGACATCGCGCGCGCATCGCCCGCGGCCTGCAGGACCAACGCTGGAGCTCGAAGCTGAAAGCGATGATTGTGGGGAAGGGGGCATGAGAATCCATTGCGAAGCTCCGCGATCTCTGTGCTTAGAGAGTTGCGCCCAGCACGAAGACCGCAAGGTGTCGGATGAGCGAGCTTTCATGAACACCAGTTTTGAAGTGAGGATGGTTCGAACCGGGAGAAACAAATCGCACCAAAATTCAATCAGGCGGTAGCTATGAAAAAAGAAAAAGAGAATGATATACGCATCTGCTTCAACGAAGAATCGCGCAACGATGCCCGGATCAAGGTGATCGGGGTAGGTGGCGGCGGCGGAAATGCCGTGAACCGCATGATCGATGCCGGCATGGAAGGCATCGAGTTCATCGTGGCCAACACTGACTTGCAGGCTCTGCGCATGTCGCGCGCGCCCATGAAGCTCCAACTCGGAGTAAAACTCACCAACGGTCTTGGGGCGGGCGCCAATCCTGAGATTGGGCGCAAGGCCGCGCTCGAAGACTCGGATAAGATCATCGAGGCATTAGAAGGCGCGGACATGGTTTTTGTCACGGCTGGCTTGGGCGGAGGCACAGGCACAGGTGCCGCGCCAATCATTGCTTCGCTTGCCAGCGAGATGGGCGCGCTCACGGTTGCAGTCGTGACCAAACCCTTCGCCTTCGAAGGCAAGCGCCGCATGCAGCAGGCTGACCGCGGCGTTGCCGAGTTGATGGAATCGATCGACACCACCATCGTGATTCCCAATGAAAAGCTGCTCGCGGTTGCGCAAGACGCCGGCTTCTTCGAGTCCTTCCGCGTGGCCGACGACATTCTGCGGCAAGGGGTGCAGGGCATCTCCGACATCATTACCATCCCGGGGATCATCAATCGCGACTTCGCTGACGTGAAGGCGATTATGGCGGGCATGGGCTATGCCGTGATGGGAACAGCGACAGCCGGCGGCACACGCCGCGCAACCGAGGCTGCGCAGAAAGCGATTGCCTCGCCACTGCTCGAAGCGGGCGCTATCGACGGAGCCCGCGGCATTCTGATCAACATTACCGGCTCGGCCTCGCTCAAGCTCGCCGAGGTGCAGGAAGCCTGCACCATCATTCAGAGCGCCGCGCATGAGGATGCCAACATCATCTTCGGCGCCGTACTCGACGAGAAGATGAAAGACACCGTGAAAATCACGGTGATTGCCACGGGCTTCAAGGATGGCGACGCAGGTAAGCGCCGGGAGCGAACGGGTTTTGTCGTTCAGCCGGAGTCGGATGATTTCTTCGGCAAGCAGGAGGAACCGGAGCCGCCGCCTCCGCCTATGGTGATGCAGGAGGAAACTCCGGCACAGCAGGCGGTTGCTGCTCCCGCCGACGCAATTTCGCTCGATGCCATGCGCGAGGCTCTGGTCGCCAACTTCGAGCGGGAAGACCTGGACGTCCCCGCCTTCCTGCGCAAACGCGGCGACGTGATGTGAGTTTTGGTTTAGTGGGAGGACGGGCATCTTCCCCGTCCTC
>Ga0335070_10006830_pt1 | contig 13410 bp, 12 predicted proteins | sample Lox_Sample_13_FD_206722 | JGI IMG/M metagenome (GOLD analysis project Ga0335070, IMG submission 206722) | Soil microbial communities from Loxahatchee National Wildlife Refuge, Florida, United States - Lox_Sample_1.3 | ecosystem: Environmental > Terrestrial > Soil > Wetlands | place: USA...
CTCTCCTGAGGTGGCTGACTCGGCCCTGCCGATTGCCGCTTCAATTGCCTTCTTGTCTTCCTCGGTCAACAGGTGCTTGGGCATAAGTAATCCGAAAACGTGACGAAGGCTCTGTCAAAGCACTTCGCGCGTGAGAGCTACCAGCTTCCGGAGGCGCCGCCTCCGCCAAATCCGCCGCCACCTCCCGAGAATCCGCCGCCGCCTCCAAAGCCGCCTCCGCCGAATCCTCCCCCGCCGAATCCGCCGGGAAAGAACGGTCCGCCGAACCCGCGACCCCGGTGGTGGCTTTGGTTTCGAGCGCTGGCCTGAATCAGCCCGCCCAGGAATGCACCCAGCACACCGCCGGCGATCCCTCCGAACAGCAGTCCGATCGGCCCGCCACCGAGGAGGAAATAGGGCAGCAGTGCGCCGGCACCGGCGCCGAGGACGGTTCCGCCCCATTTGCCCGTCCAGCTCAAGATCGGGAGCAACGGAAACAGCAGGAGAATAATCCAGTCCAGCCTCGTGCCTGAACTACGAGAGCTCCGTCTTGGACGCGCGGGGGCAGTATAGACTCCGTGCACCACCTGAATCATGGCGGTCACGCCGGCATTGATGCCGTCGTAGAAGTCTCCCTGCCGGAAGTAAGGAAGGATTTCATTCTGAATGATCTGGAAAGACTTTGCGTCGGTCAGGGTCGGTTCGAGGCCGTAGCCCACCTCGATTCGCACCTTACGCTCTTTCATTCCGACGAAAAGCAGAGCGCCGTTGTCGCGCCCCTTTTGCCCCAGCCGCCATGCCTCCGCCACGTGGACGGAGTAGTCCTCAACCGAGTCGCCCTCAACGCTGGGGACGATCAAGACCGCAATCTGCGTCGAGTCGCCGGTTTCGAGGTCCCTGAGTTTGCCGTCGAGCGACTGGACCTGCTCGGCCGAGAGCACGCCGGCCAAGTCGGTGACGCGGTCCTGAAGTTTGGGGATTTGCGGGGCCTGCGAGCCTGACACGATCGGAGCCAGTATCAGTCCGAACAGAAGCAGAAGCCCGAGCGTTCGCATTCGCATGACCGATCCCCTTGACCCCTCGATCCCTTGATCCCTTATTTTGTGAAGTCTACGGTCGGAGCCTTCTCACTCCCTGCTGCTGCCTGGAAGTAAGGTTTTGCCTGGAACCCGAAGAACCTGGCGACAATGTTTGCGGGGAACTGCATGATGCGCGTGTTGTAAGCCTGCGCCGCCTCGTTGAATCTCCTGCGTTCGACCGCAATCCGGTTTTCGGTTCCTTCAAGCTGGCTCTGCAACTCCAGGAAGTTCTGATTTGCCTTCAGATCCGGGTATTTCTCAACCACCACCATCAGGCGTGAGAGGGCACCGGTCAGGCCGGCCTGCGCCTGTTGGAACTTCTGAAACTCGGCGGGATTGTTGAGAATATCAGGCGTGACCCGGATCGAGCCAACCTGCGCCCGCGATGCCGTCACAGCTTCGAGCACGTTAGCCTCATGTGAGGCATAGCCTTTCACCGTGGCCACGAGATTCGGGATCAGATCCGCCCGCCGCTGGTAGACGTTCTCGACCTGTCCCCACTGGGCTTCCACGTTCTGCTGCTGCGCCACGATGGAATTGTAGGTGCCCTGCACAGACACACCCAGGACGATCACCACTGCCACGATGGCGCCGAGAACTCCCAGACCGATCACCCAACCTTTGCTCATCGCATTCCTCCGATTTCAGCCTGCCGCAGGCTCGTGCTGTTATACCCGGCTGCCCGAGTTCTTATTCACAGAATCCTCGAATCCGACGAATACGGGTTCGGGCACAAGATCAATTTCGAACGCGGACCGCACTCCGTCCTGGATCTCGCGCATCAAACCGAGGAGTTCCGCGGCGGTGGCGCCCCCGCGGTTCACGAGCGCGAGCGTGTGTTTGCTCGAGAGCCCCACTCGGCCTCGACTGTAACCCTTCGGAAATCCGGCATGTTCGATCAGCCAGGCAGCCGCAAGCTTCACCTGGCCCGGTGCTGACCTGAACCGAAGCATTGATTCGGAACCGGACAACAAACCTCGGCGCCGGGCGGATTCCTCGATTGAGGCCGATCGCTCCTCCGTGATTATCGGGTTTTTGAAAAACGAGCCGACGCTCCTGCTGTCGGGATCGCCCGGGATGAGGACCATGGCCTTGCTCGCCCGGATCTTCAAAACGGCGTCACGGACGTCAGCCAGTGTGACGCCGCCGGCCCGCTTCTCGAAAAACCGGCGCAAATCGGCGTACTGGAATCGCGGCTCCCCGCCGGGACGCAACCAGAAGCTGACGCTGAGCACAATGTACCGGTCTCGCTGCGTCGTATTGAATATGCTGGTCCGGTACGCAAATCCGCAGTTGTCCCTGCTCAGGTCCGTGATGCAGCCCGTTTCGCGCTCGACCACCCGCACCGAAGCGATGACTTCACTAACCTCCTGGCCGTATGCCCCCACGTTTTGAATCGGGGTGCCGCCCACGGTTCCGGGAATTCCGCTGAGGCATTCGAGGCCCGCAAGGCCGTGTTCGACGGACCAGCGGACCATTGCATCCCAGTTTTCGCCCGCGGACACGTTGATCACTCCATCGGCGTCGCCCATGGGCTGCATTCCGCGTGTGGACATCCTGAGTACGACACCGGGAAACCCGGAGTCGGAAAAGACGACGTTGCTGCCGCCGCCCAGGACAAACAACGGAAGGCTTTTGGCCATCGCGAGTTCCAGCGCTTCCAGGACATGGCATTCTTCCGTGGCTTCCGCCATGAACCGTGCCGGCCCACCGATCCCGAACGTCGACAAGGGTGCAAGGCTAACGTTCTCCGTTACGAACATAGAGGCACCGTACCGATGGATCGAAACAAAAAGAATAGCAGGATCAGAAGGATCCCGCCAAAAGAGAATGGAGCGACGGCGAGAGACCACAACGACTGACGCGCACGGCCAAGATAGCCGCGCCGCGACCCGTGGGACGGGCTTCCAGCCAGTGCCGGTCCGGGCGCGAGAGGCCGTCCCACGGTCTCAAATACAGCCACGGAAACCACGAAAACCACGGAATCAGAATGCCTTTTTCCGTGTATTCCGTGGTTTCCGTGGCTGCTTTTCCAGTTGTTGGACAGCCTCGCATGCCCGGACCGGCGTTCAAACGAGCCCGCTCGGGAACCGGCGGAACTACTTCTTCTGTTTCGGTGTCCGAATAGGGGCCTGGACAGCCACGGCCTTGATTCTCTGGATCTTTTCATCCACAAAGGCCTGCATCTTGGCAATGTGTTCTTCTTTCAGGTGAGTGAAACGCCCCTGATACTTCATGTATTCACTGACCGGCTTATATTTCTTGGGCACGTGCGAGTATTTATATACTCCATCCTCCCACTCGTACAGAGTCCACATTCCTGTTTCCACCGCAAGCCGCCCCATTTCCAGAGTGAGTTTTTCGTCAAACTTCCAACCCTTGGGGCACGGTGACAGCATGTGCAGGAACGTAGGCCCGTCCACGTTAAGAGCTTTGCGGACCTTGTTCATCAGATCGACAGGATACGAGATGCAGGCCGTGGCGACATACTTCACGAGCGGATGCCCGCCGATGACGAGCTGCGGCGGATCCTTGGGGAAGAGAGTCTTTCCCTCCGGGATGGCTTTGCCGGGCGGAGTGAATGTGGTGTTCGCCCCGTACGGCGTCGTCGGCGACGTCTGAATGCCCGTATTTGCGTACGCTTCATTGTCATAACAGACAAAGAGGATGTCGTGGCCGCGATACATCATGGCCGACATCGCCTGCAGTCCGATATCCACGGCGCCGCCGTCTCCCGCCATTACGATAATGTTCGGGAAGGGACCGTCGTACTTCCCCTTGCGCGCGAGCACCTTGAATGCCGCCTCGACTCCCGATGCGACCGCACCGCCGTTTGTGATCTGTGTGTGGATCCACGAGACGGCATACGGAGTGCACAGATAGCTGGAGTTCGCGACGTACATGCAACCGGTCGGCCCGAGGAAGATCGTATTCTTGCCGGCAGCCTTGGCGACCAGGCGATAGTTCAGCGCGGGGCCACACCCGGCACAGGTCCGGTGGCCGGGAACGTACATTTCCTCGGCCGGTGCGCTGCGCAAAGATTTGATGGGTGGCAGAATCTGCTTCTTGTAGTCAAAAGCTTGCATAATTTTAAACACCTCCGTTAGGGTCGAACCAGCTACTTTTCCTCGAAGCCTACCCAATACACATGCTGAGCGGCCTTCTTGTCCTTGACGATCCGGGTTAACGTCTCCGCCATATAATAGAAGTCCTCGAGCAGAATGACGTCTCCGCCGAGACCGGCCATAAATGAGGTGACGAGCGGTCTGGTCTCCAGGTCGTACAGTGTGGCCCGAAGCTCATGAATCAGGTTGCCGCCCCTCATGGCACCACCGTAGGAGGTGCTGGTTTCCACGGTTGCGATTCCTTTTACGTTTGAGAGCGCTTCCGCGATCTGCTGCGTCGGCCACGGCCGGACCCATCGGGGCCGGACCATTCCGACTTTGAGTCCCTTCTTTCTGAGGTGATTGATCGCGGACTTGCAGGTATTGGCATGCGCGCCCTGCAGGAAGAACGCATATTCGGCGTCTTCCATTTTGTATTTCTCGATCCAAGGCTCGACCGTGCGGCCCATGATGCGGCTGTAATCGGCCACAGCCTTTTCGATCACGCGGGGCACTTCCAGGAAGGTCATGGCCCGCTGGGCATCCATCGGTGCGCCCTGATCCGGACGGATCTGCGGCCCGTGCGAAACCGGTTTGGTCACACTCAACGGATGCGGTGGGCAGTACGGAGGCAGGAATTCTTTCACTTGAGACATGTCGGGCAGAACGACTTTGTCCGAAATGTGCGAGATGAAATAGCCGTCCTGGCAGACAAACTGAGGCAGCATGATCGCGGGGTCTTCGCCGACCCGGAAGTTGATCAAGGTATTGTCGAACACTTCCTGCGGCGTTGACGCCCAACCCATGAGCCATCCCTGGTCCCTTGCCGACATCGCGTCGGTGTGCTCCGAGCCGAAGTCCCCCGGAGGGTCGAGGGTCCGGTCGGCAATCGACATCTGAAGCGGATAGCGGCCGCCTGCCGCCGGGCTGTAAACCTCAAACGCGTACGTGACGCCCACTCCCGAACTGCCGGTGTATGCGCGCGCGCCCGCGGCTGAAGCTCCCAACACGGCCGACACCTGTGCGTGTTCACCTTCCCCATGTATGAATTCCGCATTGAGTTCGCCGTTTGCGACCATCTTTGCGAGTTCCATCATGATTGCGGTATACGGGCGGATTGGATACGAACAGATTACTTCGACTTCTGCGAATTTTGCTCCTTGTGCCGCTGCGGCGCAGCCGCTGAGCATCTTTTCTTGAGCCATATCGTTTTCCTCTTCTCCTAAAAGGGTTTCTCCAGGCGGACTACCCCGTCCTCGAAATCGAGTTCTGGAGCAGCGGTCAAGGCACCCGACGAGCACTCGTTGATGCAGATCTGGCAACCCTTGCAGAACTTCCAGTTCCATTCCATTTTTTCTTCCGCCGCGTTGTAGGACCAGCAGGCGTCCGGGCATGCCGCGTAACAAACGAAGCACAGCGTGCATTCCTCCTGGTTCAGGACCGGACGGACCGCGCGCCAGTTGGAAGTAATGAACAGATTCTGCTCCTTCACCGGAGCCGGAGTGATTGCCCCGAAGGGTACTTCTCTGTCTTTGGGAACTTTTATAGACATACCGAGATCTCCTATCGATCGTTTAGCTCGCCCATGCATATTCGGGACAGGACTTGCCTAATTTCTTCACCTTGACTTCGTTGTAACCGCGATCCATGGCGGCAACATCGCTGATGATTTTCGCAATATCTTCCTTCTTCGCGATTCCGGTCACTTTGGCCATCGCGCCGAGAATCGGAGCCGCAATCCCCGCGCCGATGCCCGCTGCGTCGACGCCTCCCTCCGTGCCGGAGAAGTCGACCGTGCGGATGCCGGAGATGCCGTCGGCATCGACTGTGGCAATGGCGCCCAGCTTGTCGGCGTTCGGGATGAACTTGAGCATGTAATCGATCGGGCGGTTGGTGTTGATGACCAGAAGGCCGCCGTCCGGCATGCCGCGCAGCACATCGATGCCCTTGACGATCGTCGGCTCGACCACCACGACCACATCAGGATGGCTGTTCGTATACAGATACTTCATCTCGATCTCTTCATCGCTGATACGGGCGTACTTGCGCGTGGTGACCAGCACACGATCCGGCAGGTCTTCATAGTTGTCGAAAGCCTGGACGAACTTGCCATCCATTTTTGCAGCCTGGGCGAAGGCATTGGCGACGTCGCGGGCCTCTTTGTCCATGACGACTCCCCTCGTCCAAACCGTAATCTCCGTTACTTTAGCCATAAAAGAACAACTCCTTGTTGTAAAGAAGCTCTGGAATTTCGAGAAAGAGAAAAGCAAAAAAAATTGTCAATGGTCAATGGTCAATGGTCAATGGTCAGTTGTCAATTTAAATGCCTCGCTGGCATGAGCATGGTTTTTTAATTGACCATTGATCATTGACCATTGACCATTGACCATTGTTTTTTTGATCCCTCCACTCGCGTCCACTGGATTTTGCAACAGTCTCTACCATGTACACATTGTTGCCCGAATATATGAGTCCGTGTCACCTCCCTCCACCTTTGTCTTTTTCGAGAATACATTTCTCAATGCCCTCCAGGTGGCGCAACATGGCGTTCTGTGCCGCCGTTGCGCTTCCTTTCCTGACGGCTGCAAAAATCTTGCGGTGCCCTTCGATGGATTTCAGTTTTCTTTCCTCCGTCTGGAGGTATTCTTCCCGCACTTTTTTCAAGGGGCGCACGAGAGCCACCATCAGCCGTTGCAGCACCCGGTTGTTCGACATGCAGGCCAGGGCATAGTGGAAATCACAGTCCGATTTGATCGGATTCCTGCCCTCCGCGACATCGTTCTCCTGCTCGGAGATGATTCTCGACAGCGCATCGATTTGCCGCGCGGTCGCGTTCTTCGATGCCAGCGCGGCAATCTGAGGCTCGATGATCTTCCGAAGAGTCAGAACATCGATGACGTCGTCTTTCTCATGAAAGAGCGGGGACAGCACTTCGTCGCCGGACCCCATGACGTAGGTCCCGTCCCCCTGACGCCTGGACACCAGGTTCATGGTTTCCAGAGAGAGCATTGCCTCCCGGACCGTAGATCTCGAAACCTTGAAGGTCTCGGTCAGTTCCTTTTCATTCGGGAGCTGTTCGCCCGGTTTCAGACGTCCTTTCTCGATCAGGTCGCGAATCTGAGTGACGATGTCTTCGTACGCCCGTCTCTTTTTCACTTCTTTCAGCATGAAGCGCTTTCCTCCTTCTTCTGCAGCGTCTCCATTGCCGCTTTGAAGTGTCCGGCCGTGATCCGGACTTCGTACGCCCGGGACGCCCGGCCGCTGCTGATCAGCTCGGCGATTGCCATCATGGCGGCGTTCCTGCACACGAATGCGATCTGCGATCCCACCATTCCTTCTGTCGCCGCCGCAAGCTGCGACAGATCCACGTCCTCGCCCAGAGGTTTGTCCGCTGTGTGCACCTGAAAAATCTGCAGACGGTCCTCGGCGTCGGGGATGGGGAATCGGAGCACATAGTCGAGCCGGCCGGAGCAGGTCAACGCAGGGTCCAGCAGGTGTTCGCGATTGGTCGCCCCGAGCACGATCACCTGGGAAAGTTCGCTCAGGTTGTCCAGCTCGTTGAAGAACTGTGTGGCCATGCGTTCCACGGTTCCTCCCTCTGTCGAGGAAGTACGCGTCATGCCGAGGGCGTCGATTTCGTCGAGAAACAGAATGCAGGGGGCGGACTGCTTGGCTTTTTTAAAGATCTGGTGAAGAGCTTTTTCCGATTCGCCCAGCCATTTCGAAAAAAGGATCGGGACGCTGACGGAGATGAAATTAAGATTGGTTTCGCCGGCAAGGGCTTTTGCCACGAGTGTCTTGCCCGTTCCGGACGGCCCTGACAACAGGATTCCTCTCGGCGGCAGCACCTTGGCCGCGGCGAACAACTGGGGATAACGGGCCGGCCAGTCCACGACGGGCAGCAGGGCATCTTTGATTCTGCGCAGCCCTCCCACGTGATGCCACCGCACCAATGATCTCTCGGTATAGAATTCACGCGTGGCCGTGGGTTCGATCTCCCGGAGCGCGGTCAGGAAGTCCTCCATCGTGATGTGAAGCTGTCCCGAGGAAGTCAGGATCGCGTCGAGGTGATTTTCGCCTTCCAGCGACAGGTATCTTCGGAGCGCCACCATCCCGGCCTCTTTGCACAGGGCCTGCAGATCGGCGCCCACAAACGCGTGAGTGATGGCCGCGATCTTGTCCAGATCCACATCCGGCGTGAGCGGCATACGGCGACTGTGAATTCCCAGGATAGCCCTGCGCCCCTCCACGTTGGGCACCGGGATGACGATCTCGCGGTCGAAGCGGCCCGGCCTCCTGAGTGCCGGATCGATGATCTCCGGGATGTTGGTGGCCCCGATCACGATCACCTGGCCCCGCGACACCATGCCGTCCATCAATGCCAGGAGCTGGGCGACGACGCGCTTTTCCACATCGCCCAGCACCTCGGCGCGCTTCGGAGCGATCGCGTCGATTTCGTCGATAAAGATGATGCTGGGCGCCTTCAGCGTAGCTTCTTCGAAAATCTCCCTGAGCTGGGCTTCGCTTTCGCCGTAGAACTTATGGATGATCTCGGGCCCGTTCACCCGGATGAAGTGGAGCCGGGTTTCGCTAGCGATGGCGCGCGCGATCAGAGTTTTGCCTGTGCCCGGGGGACCATAGAGCAGAACCCCTTTGGGAGCCTCGATGCCGAGTTTTTCAAACACCTCGGCATAGCGCAGGGGCAGCTCCACCATCTCCCGGATCAGCGTCAGCTCCTCATCGAGGCCGCCGATGTCCTCGTAAGAGATCCGGGCCGACTCCTGCAGCGAAAAATCGGGTTTCTTCAGCAGGAACCTGGTTTTTTGATTGATGATGACGCCGCCCGATGGGGATGTGGCTTCAATCCGGAAAAATCGTTCCTTGCCCGCGAGAAAAGGGATGTTGATCCGGTCGCCGGCGACGACCGCCAGTCCCTGCAGGACCCTGGCGAACTGTTCCAGTTCGCCTTCATCGGGCAACACCGTGCTGCAGTCGATGGCGCTGACGACCACGGTGGCGGCCGTCTTGCGCTGGATCCTGTTGATGCTCACGGTGCCTCCGAGGCTGACCTGGGCGTTGTCGCGGGTGATGCCGTCGATCTGGATCAGCGTTTTCCCATACGAATCGGGCAACGTGCCGGTGATCCGGGCCACGGTCGTTTTTTATCCCGTGATCGCGATAACGTAGCCCAGCGTCGCGCCCCCAGCAATGTTGTACTCCGGGTTGAGGCGGGCAAGACCTTTGCCGACATCGTCCGCCAGGGCCTCGTTGACCTTCACTTCGATGACGCCGTCCATGATTGCTGTCAGGCTCCACTACGTGAAACGTCTAAACATCTGATGATTTGACACATCATAAGGAAGAGAAGGTCCCAGTCAAGGATATTCTTAGTTTTAGGAGATATAACATTATATTGAGTAACGATTAGGTGATCTTATGCGGGAAAAAACAGAAGCGCGCGCGAAGCGCTTTGGAGTGCGGCGGCTCGACGCCGCTTTGTCCGATTGCAGCGTTTCGAAAGCGGCGTCGAGCCAGTCGAGCCGCCGCACTCCAAAGCGCTTCGCGCATCGCCATTATCTGGCAGCGGCTGCGCGCGCGATCGGTTTCTCTTCGGCTTTCTGTTTCTTCGCCGGTTTGGTCAACGCCATCTGAAGTCCGACGAGGGCCAGGAACACACCGAAAATTTCTCTCAACTGGGCTGCCGGCAGAACATGAGCGAGCGAAGATCCAATCACAGCGGTCAGGACAGACGCGCCCACAATCCAGGGAACCGTGCTCTTGATGACATTCCCTTTGTGGTAATGGGTGTACGCGCCCACGATCGCGGTGGGGATCATATAGACGAGCGACACGCCTTGCGCGATGTGCTGCTGCGTTCCGAGCAGGAGTACGAGAGTCGGCACAAGAACGATGCCGCCGCCTACGCCCAGCATCCCGCTGAGCATGCCGATGATCAAGCCGATCAGAACGCTGACCAGCACCGACAGCCACCCGAGATGGCCCAGCCACGCCATGGCGGGAGGGGAAGGCAGGATCATGCGCAGGCCGACCAGGAAGATGAAACCGCCGAAAATTCGCCGGAGCTGAAGCGCGGGAATGCGGTTGACCCAGAGGGCACCCACGCGGGCGCCTGCCATGCCTCCCACTGCGAGCTCAAGAGCCAGGATAAAGTCGATGCTGCCCAGCCAGCCGTACGTGATGGCGCTGACGACCGCGGTAAACATCACAACGGCCAAGGACGTGCCGTGCGCCTGATGCTGTGTGAACGGGAGCAGGAGCACCATGAGAGGGACCATGATCACTCCGCCTCCGACGCCCATGAGCCCACTCAGCAATCCCGCGACAATCCCGATGACGATATAGATAACTCTCTTGTCTTTAAACAAAGATCATTGCTCCTCTCTCGTATGTAACGTCTTGCGCGGGGCAGCCAGTGTGCGAGCTCGAGCTGCGCCGGCGGCCCCTCTTCTACTGCATTTGCCGCGCAATGTCTAGCCGCTTTTCTCACGCACTCCGGTCCTGCGCACGGCATCCGCGGACCGTCCGACCAATCAAAAAACTTCCTTGAAATCTCCGCGGCACTGGGCGTAATGTGATGCATTCGCATCAACCGGGGCAAAGATCACCTTGCTCCCGCGCTCTTTATTGACCTTTGGGGGGAACTCCATCATCTAGTTACTCGCGCGGTCTTCTGATACTTCCGATGGCGTTTTTTGCGCGGACCGCGGTTAGGAGCTTTTATGACTGAATTTGATCTCGAGCTGAAGAATCTGGACGCCTTGTTTCCGACGAGCTTCTCGCAGGAGCAGCTTGCGAGGGCGAAGACTGCGTTCCTGAAGGAACTTGCGCTGCAAATGCACAAGTTTTACGGCGGGAAAATCATGACTGTTCCCAAAGCCGGCCTATACGGGTTCAACTGGTTCAACGTCTGGTACACACCCGGCGTTTCGAAGATTTCGACGACCATCCGGGACAACAATGATGCGAGTTTTGATCTCACCAACCGCGGCAACCTGGTTGCCGTGGTGAGTGACTCCACCCGAGTCCTGGGCGACGGTGACTGCACACCTCCGGGCGGACTGGGCGTCATGGAAGGAAAGGCCTTCCTGATGAAATACCTGGGGGGCATTGATGCGGTTGCGCTGTGTATCGACAGCCGCGACGAGACCGGGAAGCACAACGCCGACAAGATCATCGATTTCGTGAAAATGCTCCAGTACAGCTTTGGTGCGGTCAACCTGGAGGACATTTCCCAGCCAAACTGCTACAAGGTCCTCGACGTTCTACGCGAGAGCTGCGTGATTCCGGTATGGCACGATGACGCGCAAGGCACGGGCTGCATCACCCTGGCCGGCCTCATCAACGCCCTCAAGCTTGTCAACAAGGATATCGGCAAAGCCAGAATGGCATTTCTGGGCGCGGGCGCATCCAACACCACCGTGATCAGCCTCATCGTGCAGGCCGGCGGCGACCCCGAGAATCTCGTTGTGGTCGATACCAAGGGCGGCTTGCACAAAGGCCGTGACGACATCAAGGCGGATCCGCGCTTCTACAAGAAATGGCACATCTGCGAGACCACGAATCCCAAGCGGATCAACTCAATCGAAGAAGCCATGAAAGGCGCGGACGTCCTGATCGCGCTGTCACAGTCCGGCCCGGATGTCGTCAAGACCTCGTGGGTCAAGACCATGGCCAAGAAGTCGATCGTGTTTGCCTGCTCCAACCCGATCCCGGAAATCTATCCGTATGCCGCGAAAGAAGCCGGTGCGTATATCGTGGCGACCGGCCGAGGGGACTTCCCGAACCAGATCAACAACTCGCTCGGATTCCCGGGCATCCTGAAGGGCGCTCTCATTGTGAAGGCGTCGAAGGTCACCGACAACATGGCGATCGCGGCGGCTTACTCGCTGGCCGGAACTGCGGAAAAGCGCGGAATCGATCCGGAAAACATCGCGCCACTGATGTCTGAATGGGAACTCTACCCGGCCGAGGCCAGGGATGTCGCCGTGCAGGCGATCAAAGACGGCGTGGCCAGGGAAAAGTACACGCCGGTCGAGATCTTCAAAAAAGCCGAGCACGACATCAAGGAAGCCAGAGACCTTGTCACTCACCTCATGGAAGTGGGCTATATCAAAAAGCCACCTATGGACATCATTCAGGCTGCTCTCAAGGCGGCGACCGCCCAGATCGCCCCTGCAACGAAGGCCATGAAAGCTCACTAGCCGCATCGCAAGGCGCCAGGCAAATTCGAACTGATTTGTCTGGCGCCTTCGTGTTTTTGGCGCGCCACGATTCCACTCGACTGATCGGTCCGATCGGTCCGATTGGCACTGGAATCCGTGGCGTTTTTTATTTGTTCGAAAATTGCCAGTCGTTGACAAGGAGGGGAGGTTCGCCTAGGATGAGGGCCATCACGGGGAATAGCTTCATCAGTTGAATTCTGTACAGCCGAAGTCTGGATTCGCCCTCCCGGGTACCCCAGCTCGGCCAAAGAGCCATGGCAAAGGCCCTTGGACTCCTGGTCCCTGGCCAGCCCGTATTCCGTGGGGCCGTAGAGCTCAAATGAGCATGTAGAAAGGCAAAGCATGAAGCCAAACCATTGCGCTACTCTTCGATTGGCGCTCAAAGCCACTTTGATGGGAGCGCTGATTGTTCTGGCGTCCTTGACGCTTGTCCAGGCGCAGACCGCAAATACCGGGACGGTGCTGGGAGTCGTGACCGATCCGTCCGGAGCGATCGTGCCGGGGGCGGACGTGGAACTCAAGGATGCCGCGACCGGGACGGTCCGTACGGCCGTGACGAACGAAACCGGCCGGTATACGTTCGTCGCCGTCAAACCTGGGAACTATTCCATTTCCGTTAGTGCAACGGGATTTCAAAAGGCGGTCGTTGAATCTCAGACCGTCGAGGTGTCCAAGTCTTATACCCTTAATTTCGCTCTGAAAATCGGTGCCAGCACGGAACAGGTTATCGTGACGGCAGCTGCCGGCGCGCAGCTTCAGACCCTCGATGCCACCGTGGGCGATACCGTGGGCGGCGACATGTTATCGATGCTCCCCAGCCTGGAACGCAACGTGACCAACCTGTTGCTGCTGCAGCCCAGCGCGATGCCCCAGCAGGCGGATGGCGTGAGCAGCCGGTACGGCGGGCAGGTGGCGGGAGCGCAGAGCGACCAGAACGTGTTCGTGCTCGACGGCGGCAACGTCACGAGCGGCGTGTCCGGAAACTCCGATTACTGGACGAATTAC
>Ga0335070_10006831_pt1 | contig 13409 bp, 10 predicted proteins | sample Lox_Sample_13_FD_206722 | JGI IMG/M metagenome (GOLD analysis project Ga0335070, IMG submission 206722) | Soil microbial communities from Loxahatchee National Wildlife Refuge, Florida, United States - Lox_Sample_1.3 | ecosystem: Environmental > Terrestrial > Soil > Wetlands | place: USA...
CCGGCCCGCAAGGACTCGAACTCCCGCTCCACCTCGTCGGGTCGCGGCGAAGCATCGAGCAGATCGCGGCGCTCGTCCGGATCCGCGTCGAGGTCGTAGAGCGACCAGGGATGCGTGCGGCCGCGCTCCGCGTCGCGCACGAGATCGGGGCCGAGCGGTCCCTCGGGCTCGTAGATCAGCTTGAAGCGCCCGCTGCGGATCGCGCGGTGCGCAGGAAGCCCCGGCACCCCCTCGGCGAGCAGCGTACGCGCGGCCTCGCCCGGGCGCGGCGCGGCGAACAGGCTGTGCCCGTCTCCGGCGGGACACGAGAGGCCCAACGCATCGCACAGCGTGGGCAGCAGGTCGACGAGGCCGACGTCGCAGCCCTCCTCGCCTCGCTCCGGCGAGACACCGGGCAGGCGCATCGCCAGCGGGACCGCGAGCTCGTCCTCGTGGAGCGCGCGAGCGTGATTGCCGTAGCCGCGGTCGTAGAAGGCCTCGCCGTGATCCGCCGTGACGACGAGCGCGGTGCGCGGCCAGTCGGATCGCGCGCGCAGCCCCTCGAGCAGCGCGCCGAAGGCCTCGTCGAACTGCCGGATGCCGCGGGCGTACGCCAGCTCGAGCAGCGCGAGGCTCGGGCGCACCCCGGTCGCCTGCAGCAGGCGCTGCTGCTCGGGCGTACGCAGATCGGTGAGCGCCTCCATGGCGAGCGGGGGCACCGGGCGCCGGTCCGCGTCGAGGCGCGTCCGCTCGACGTAGACCTCTTCCGGCGTGAGCGAGCCGTACGGGTGATGCGCATCGATGTAGTGGACGTACAGGAAGTAGCGCTCTCCCGCGGCGACGCCGGCGAGCCACGCGAGCGCGCGGCGCGTCACCTGGTCGCCGTGCGCATCGAAGCGCGCGAACGCGTCGTCGTAGACGTCGAAGCCCTGAGCGAACCCGAAGGTCGGCCCCATCCAGGGATTGCTCACGAAGGCCGCGGTGCGGTACCCCGCGCTCCGCAGCCGCTCCGCCAGGGTGTCGAGGGACGCCGGCAGAGCGTCGGCCTCGCGGACCCCCGACACCGCCTGGCGTCCGGGCAGCCGCGGATCCTCCAGCACCCCGTGGTGCGACGGCAGGAGACCGGTGAAGAGCGTGGCGACGGAGGGCTTGGTCCAGGGCGCCTGGCTCGAGGCGTGGCGGAACAGCAGGTGCTCGCGCGCGAAGCCGTCGAAGGCGGGCGTCGGCGGACCTCCGTACACGCCGACCCGGTCGCGCCGCATGGTGTCGCTCACCACCAGAACGAGGCCCGACGCGGGGGGCGCCTCGCCGCGCACCAGCCGCTGACACGCGGTCACGGCGTCCGGACGGTCGGCGGGCTCGGCGCAGGCGAGCGCCGCGGCCGCAGCCAGCGCGAGCACTCGGGCAGCGCGCCCCATTCGCGCGCTCACGAGTCCCTCCCCTCCGCGGACGGGGCGGGCGCCGGGACGTCGATGGCCCGCTTCTTCGCCGCATAGCCGCGCAGCCGCTCCGCGATCGCATCCGCGACTGCGGTGTCTCCCTGGGCGCGAGCCTGCTCGAGCGCCTTGCGCGCCGCTCGAGAGGCCTCGCCGAAGCGACCCGCCGCGGCCAGAGCCGCACCGAGGGTGTCGAGCGCCGCGGCGTCGGACTCGCGCTCCGAGGAGCGCCTTGCGAGGGCCACGGCCTCGTCGGCCGCGGCGGGAGTCACCTCGACGCCGGTCGCCAGCAGCCAGGCCAGGTTGTTCAGCACGACCGGGTCGTCCGGCCGGTCCGCGAGCGCGCGGCGCAGCTCTGCGACGGCCTCGTCGCGGCGCCCGATCGCGATGAGCAGATGCGAGAGCTCCATGCGCAGGCCGTACAGGCGCGGCTCGAGCGCGAGCGCCTTCCGGTAGCTCGCGACGGCCTCGTCGCCGCGCCCGGCATCGCGACAGGCATTCGCGAGCCAGACGTAGCCGCCGGCCAGCTCGGGGCGCAGCGACGTCGCGCGCTCGAGCGGCGCAACTGCCTCCGCGGAGCGCCCCAGCACGTGCAGCAGGCGGCCCAGGCCGAAGTTCGCCTGGGGCAGATCGGGCGCGAGCTCGAGGGCGCGCTGGTACTCGAGCAGGGCGCCGTCCGCGTCGCCGACGCGCTCGAGCGCGTACGCGAAGTTGCTGTGGAGCACCGGGTCGCCCGGCACGCGCGCGAGGATCTCCCGGTACTCCGGGATCACGTCGGCGTTGCGGCCCGAGGCCGCCAGCGCCGCCAGCAGCCAGGCGCGCGCGTCGGCGCGCGTCGGGTCGATGGCCAGCGCCTCGCGGTAGAGCGCGACGGCCTCGTCGCGTCGGCCGAGGTATGCGAGCAGGCGCCCCTTGCGCACCAGCGCGTCGAAGCGGCGCTCCGGACTCGTCTCGAGGCGCAGCTCGGCGTCGAGCTCGCCGAGGACGCGCTCGTAGTCGCCGCGGCGCACGAAGTCGCGCAGGTGATCCTTCGGGTCCAGGGAGAGCGCCGGCGGACGCGCGGTGGCGCGCAGCGACTGCACGAAGCCCAGCAGCACGCCGCCCGCGAAGAGCAGCGCAGCGGCGATGCCCAGCGCGCGGTACAGGCGAGCCATGCTCTCGCGTAGCAAAGCGTCCGGCGTCAGGCCGCCGGCGCCAGCGCGACGCCGGCCTCCACGACCGCCCGATTGGTGTCGCGCCGGCCGAGCTTCCAGATGAAGCCGTCCACCACGAAGTGATGGAGGTTCACGGCGGCCGTGACGAGCAGCACGCTCTCCGTCGTGCTCGCGCCGGCGAAGACGTACGCCTGCGGCAGGCAGCTGAAGAGCGCGTAGCCGAGCGCGAGACACGCCGCGTAGAAGAGCGCCGCCGACGCGAGCCAGCTCTGGCCGCTCCGCCCTCGCGCCGTCCGCTCGCGCACGTGGAAGATCACGACGATGGCGAGGTACTGGATCCCGTGGAAGAAGGTGGCCCAGACGAAGGCCTGGAGCGGCGGGAGCGCCAGCCACCACAGAGCGTTCACGACGAGCAGCAGCGGCGCGATCGCGGGCATCGGCGTCGCGCGTCGCGCGAACGCGCCGAAGAGCAGCAGCGGACCGGCGAGCGACGCGATCCAGAGGAGGTCCGCGAGCCCCGCGAGTGACGCGTGCACCGGCGGGAGGGCCAGCCACGAGGGCGGCAGCAGCCAGTCGAGCCCGATGCCGCGCATGTGCACGAATACGTACGCGAAGGGCGCCAGCGCCAGCGCGCGCAGCAGGTTCTTGGAGCGTCCGCCGAGCGCGCAGCCGGAGCGGACGCAGTACATCACGGCCAGCCCGTAGGCCTGCGCCGCGTAGTGGTAGGGCGACCAGGTGAGATACAGCACCTGCAAGGAGTGGCCGAGCAGGCCGGACTGGAAGACGCAGAGCGTCAGCAGGGCGAGGAAGACGAGCGGCAGCACCAGCGTGACGAAGGGCAGCGCGGTGAATGCGCCGGGCTTGGTGTAGAGCCGCACCGTCGACGCCGCGAAGTGCGTGCTCGAGAGCAGCAGCACGACGAAGGGCAGGAGCGCCGGGTCGGTCAGCTGCCCGACGCTCGTTGCGAGCGGAGCGAGAGCCGGGAGCCGATTGCCGTAGAGCACCAGCGCGAGGACCGGCAGGCTCGCTCCGGCGCCGATCCACGTGTAGTCGAAGACGGGACCGACGAAGCAGCGCCCCGCGAAGGAGCGGGAGCCCACGCGCTCCGAGGACGTGCTGCCGGCGGGCGCCATGGGCCGAGTATAACCAGAGGCCTACAAGAGCTGCGTGCCGCTCTCGATGCCGAGGAAGGCGCGGCCCGCCGTCTCCCAGGTCGCGCGGCCGACCATCACGTGCTGGGTCATCGCGTGCGCGTCGCGGAGCTGGCGCTGGAGCGGCGAGCGCCGGTAGAGCGATGTGCCGCCGCCGCACTCGTACATCGCCTCCGCCACGCGCACGGCGGCACAGGTCGCGTGCGTGGTGGCGACGCGGATGTCGCGGCGCTGCGCGAGCGACACGCGCCCCGAGGCCAGCGCGGCCTCCCAGCCCGCGGCCGCAGCCTCGTAATAGAAGGCGCGCGCGGCGCGCAGGTCCGCCTCGGCCCTCGCCACGGAGGCCTGCACGTCGGGCCGCTCCGCCAGCGTCTTCTGGGCGTGCGTCGGCTTCTTCGCGCGGGCGAGCGCCACGAGCTCGTCGATCGCCGCGCGCGCGACGCCGAGCGCCACCGCGCCGATGCCCATCGCGAGCAGCGTGAAGTTCGGGAAGGCGAAGAGCGGCAGCTCCAGCGGACGCCGCACCAGCCAGCCGACCACGCGCTCCTCGGGGACGAAGACGCCGTTCAAGCGGTAGTCCGTGCTGCCCGTGCCGCACAGGCCCGACACGTGCCAGGTGTCGAGGAACTCCACCTGCGAAGCCGGGACGATCACCATGTGCTGGCGCGGCTCGCCGCTCTCGCCGCGCAGCGGCGCCCCGTCGCGGATCATCTGACAGCCGGCCAGCACCCAGTCGGCGTTCAGGGTCCCGGAGCCGAAGGGCCACTGGCCCGTGACGCGGAAGCCGCCCGGCTCGGCGTCGGCGCGGCCGTGGGGCGCGAAGACGCCGCAGAGGAGCGTCTCGGGCGTCGCGAACACCTCGCGCGCCGTCGCCTCGGGGAGCGCGCCGAGCGCCGTCGACGAGGTGGTGGCGATGAAGCCGCACCAGGCCACCGAGGCGTCAGCGGTGGCGAGGATCTCGAGCGCGCGCAGGACCGGCAGGAGCGGCGCCTCGAGCCCGCCGTAGCGCTTCGGCACCCAGAGCCGGTACAGGCCCGACACCGCCAGGCGACGCGAGAGATCCGCCGGCAGGCGCCGCGCGGATTCGATCTCGTCGGCGCGGGCGCGGATCTCGTCGAGGTGAGCGCGCGCGATCGCTTCGGGGTCTGCTGCGGCAGCCGATTCGAGCATGATTCCCTCAGCCGGCAAGCCCCAGCCGGTTGGCGATGTTGTTCTTCTGCATGTTCGACGAGCCGCCGACGATCGGCATGCCGAGCACGTCGCGCACGTGGCGCTCCATGTCGAAGCCCTCCGAGAGCCCGTAGGCGCCGAGGACGCGCTGGCAGGCGAGCACGATCTCCACGGCGGTGTCCGCCACGAAGAGCTTCGCCATCGAGGTCTCGACGCTGCACGGGCGCTCCTGCTGCGCCAGCCAGGCCGCGTGGTAGAGCATGTGCCGGCAGGCCTCGAGCTTCGTGCGCGCCTCGGCAAGCGCGTGGCGCACGGCCTGGTGCCCGCTGATGGGCTTGCCGAACTGCACGCGCTGCTGCGCGTAGCGCCAGGCCTCCTCCACCGCCGCCTGGGCGATGCCGAAGGTCACCGCCGTGATCTCGAGCTTCTCCACGTCGAGCGCGCGCCCCGCCAGCATCTTCCAGCCGCGGTTCCAGCCCTCCGGACCTCCGACCACCTGCTCGACGGGCACCTCGACGTCCTCGAGGAACACCTCCGACGAGAGCGTGTAGCGGAGGTTCATGTGTTCGATCGGCTGGATCGTCACGCCGCGCGCGCGCGGGGACACCAGCACGAAGGAGAGATTCCTGTAGCGCTCCGACTCGTCGCCGCTGCGCACCAGGCAGTAGATGTAGTCGGCGAAGTCCGCTCCCGTGCACCAGCGCTTGCTGCCGCGCAGCACGACCGTGCGCCCGTCCGCCGAGAGGCGCGCGGTGGTGCGCACGCTGGCGAGGTCGCCGCCAACGTCGGGCTCGGAGAGCCCGTAGGCGAACAGCAGCTCGCCCTTCGCGAGCCTCGGGAGCAGCTCGCGCTTCTGCGCCTCGGAGCCGTTCTCGGAGAGGTTCATGCCGCCGTAGAAGGCGCAGTGGATGAACGGGCCGGCCGCGAACGATCCCGCGCGGCAGAGCTCCTCGATCACCGCGACGGCCGCCACCAGGTCGCGGCCCTGCCCGCCGTAGTCGGGCTCGATGGTGAGCCCGCAGACGCCGAGGTCCGCGAGCCTGCGGAACAGCTCCATCGGGAAGCGGTGCTCGCGGTCCCACTGCCGCACGCGCTCGGGCGGCATCTCCGCCGCCACGAAGCGGCGCAGCGTCTCGCGCAGCAGCGCGACGTGCTCGGGCTCGTCGGCGAAGTACGACATCAGAAGATCGGAGTCCCCCAGCTATCGGCGAAGGCCATCTTGTCGACGGGCCGGCGCGACACCGGTCCGTGGCCGCGCAACACGGGATAGCCGATCGGCACGGCCGCCGCGGTGTACCAGGGATCGGGGATCCCGAGCAGCGTGCGCACCTCGGGCTCGACCTCGCAGAGCAGCGTGGTCAGCACGCAGCCGAGCCCCTCCGCGCGGCAGGCGAGCAGCGCGTTCTGCACGGCGGGGTAGACCGACGCGCCGCCCACCACGTGGGGGCGCGGCTGCTTCTCGTCCGTCAGCGCCATGATCTTCGGGTTGAAGCAGAAGACGAGCACGGCGGGCGTGTCGGCGAAGTGGTCCGCCAGGTAGTCGCCGGCGCGCATCATGCGGACCGCGCTCTCGACCACGTGCGCCGGCGCGTCGGCGATCAGCTTGCGGTGGCCCTCTGCGTAGGCGAACCAGCGCTCCGCGTAGAGCGCGCCGAGGCGGCGCTTCTTCGCCGCGTCGCGCACCACCACGACCCGCCAGGGCTGCGCGTTGCCGCCCGTCGGTGCGAAGGTCGCCGCCTCGAGCACGCGGTGCAGCACCGCGCCCGGAATCGGGTCCGGCTTGAGCCTTCGCACCGCCCGCAGCGTGCGCATCGCCTCGTAGATTCCGAGCTCCGCCATGCGGGTCCTCCCGTGTCTCGCCTAACGACCGCGGAACTTCGGCGCCCGCTTCTCGCGGATCGCCGCCAGCGCCTCGCGGTGGTCCTCGCTCTGGAACGTCACGATCTCGAGCGCGGTCGACGTGTCGAAGGCGACGTTGAGCGCGTCCTTCAGCAGCTTGTTGACTGCCTGCTTCGTGTAGCGGAGCGCGAGCGGCGCGCCCGCGGCGAGGCGCCTCGCGAAGGCCAGAGCCTCCCCGTGCAGCTTCTCGGCCGGCACGACGCGGTTGGCCAGGCCCATGCGCACCGCGTCCTCCGCGGAGACCGGGTCCCCGGTCAGCAGGTACTGCTTCGCGCGCGCGGGCCCGAGCACGAGCGGCCAGATCGCCGCGCCGCCGTCGCCGGCCACGACGCCGACGCGCACGTGCGGATCCACCAGCGTCGCCTCGGGCGCCATGAAGACGACGTCGCAGAGCAGCGCGATCGAGGCGCCGAGCCCGACGGCCGGACCCGGCAGCGCCGCCACGATCGGCAGCTCGACGTCGAGCAGGTCCCAGACGAGCTGCTTGGCGTCGCGGCGCAGATGCTCGAGCTTCGCCAGGTCGTCGAGCGAGGGGAACCAGTTGAAGTCTCCGCCGGCGCTGAAGATGCGCCCGCGACCCGTGAGCAGGACGGCGCGCGCCTCGTCCTCGCGCTTGAGCTCGCGGAAGAGCCGGGCGAGCTCGCCGTGCAGGAGACCGTCGACGGCGTTGCGCTCGCTCGACGGGTGCGCGATCGCGATGCACAGCACGTCGCCGTCTCGCTCGATGCGCAGCGCGCGATAGTCGCTCGCGACCGGACCTCCGCTCACGACAGGCGCTCCTTCACCTCGGCCACCGCGTCGATGGCGCGCTCGGAGGACTCTGCGACCGCCATCACGTTGAAGCTCGTGCAGCCCGCCTCGGCATACGGGGCGAGGAAGTCGGCGATCCTCGCCGGCGTGCCGTAGGGGCTGTACTTCTCGAAGCGCTCGAACGGGATGCGGTACATGGACTCCATGCCGGCGACGAGGCGCGCGCGAGCACGAGCGTCATCCTCGTCCACGCCGACCCAGATCTGCAAGCCGTGCCGCCAGCGCACGCCGGAGCGCCCGCAGCGCTCGGCCTCCTCGGCGATGCGCGAGAGCGTCATCGCGTAGCGCGAGGGCGAGCACCAGACGCCGAGCCAGCCGTCGCCGTGGCGCGCCGTGCGCCGCAGCGCCGCGTCGGAGCGACCGCCCACCACGATCGGCACCGGGGGCTCGGGCGCGGGGCGGATGCGCGCGCGCTCGAACGAGAAGAACTCGCCCGCGTGCGAGACGCTCTCTCCCGAGAGGAGGCCGCGCAGCGCCTGGAGGGCCTCGTCGGTGCGGCGCCCTCGCGTCGCGGGATCGACGCCGCAGATCTCGATCTCGTGTCGGTCCTCGCCCCCGACGCCGACGCCGAGCACGAGGCGCCCCGGCGCCGACTCGCAGAGCGTCGCGATCTGCCGCGCGACCGGCACCGGGTGGCGCAGCGCGAGCAGGTAGACGCCCACCTGCACGCGGAGCCGGGGCTCGCTGGCGAGCAGCGTCGCCGCCTGCACGAGGCCGTCCATGCCGAAGCCGCCGTGGAAGCTCACGTGGTCGGCGACGAAGACGTGATCCAGCCCTGCCGTGGCGACGCGCGCGAGCAGGGCGCGGCGCCGCTCCAGCGGACCCGTCAGCATGTCGCGGTCCCCGAGCGGTCCGAGCTCCAGCCGTTGCCTCGAGGTCACGCGCTCGCCTCAGTCGCCGTCCGGCCCGCTGCGGGCCGCGAGCCCGCGCGCCGTGCACCACACCGCGAAGAGCAGCAGCGCGGCGCCGACGGGGACGAGCAGCACGCCGAGCCCGGGATCGCCGGCGTAGATGACGGCGCCGCCGAGGAAGAAGCCCGCGGGCAGCAGGATGCTCGCGCCGATCAGCGCCGCGGAGGCCTGGGCGATCCAGCGCTCGCTGCCGTCGCAGAAGAGCCGCAGCGTCATCGCGAAGACGAGGTTCACCAGGCTGAGCAGCGTCCCGTGCGCGTGCGCGAGCGTCCAGAGGTGACGCCGCGTGGCGTTGGCGAGATCCAGATAGAAGCCGATCTTGAAGCCGTGCAGCGCCTCGAGGACGATGCCGAGGCCAAGGAAGACGAGCAGGCTCCACCAGCCGAGCCGCAGGTGCCGGCGCGCGAACGCCTCGTGTCGCGGGAAGTCACTCACCGCGGAACACGCGGCGGTCGTCCCGCATGGCGAGCAGCGCGGCGAAGCGCGCCGCGTCGAGCTCGCCGCGCGCGTCGAGCAGCACGCGCGTCGCGTCGCCCCTGGGTGTCGGGCGCGCGAGGCTGCGCCAGCGCGCCAGCACCTCCTGCTGCGTCGCGCGCCGCGCGTCCTCGGGCGCCAGATAGTCGAAGCGCACGTCCTCGAAGCCGGGGATCCTGCGGAGCGCCCCATACGCGGCGTGGCGCACCGCCTCGTAGGGGTCGAGCAGGAGCTGCGCGAGCACGGGCAGCATCCAGTCCGAGCCCGACGTCTCGCGCACCGGCTGGCGGCCCATGTTCCACGCCGCGATCGCGCGCTCGCCCGCGTCGCCGCGCAGGGCATGCAGCAGACCCGCGGCCACCTCGCGATCCGCGGGATCCGGGAGCTCGGGGGCGGCAATGCCGTACCAGGCCGTCAGCTTCTCCGCGGTCCAGGCCAGCGTCTGGTCCATGTGACACAGATTGCAGGCGTTCATGCGCCCGGTCGAGAGCGTGCTGGCGACGTCCGGCGACCCGATCTGGTGCGTGCGCGACGCCTTCAGCAGGCCCCACGAGGTATACGGCATGTGGCAGTCCTGGCAGCGGCTGCCGGGCGACGCGACGGCGTGATGCGTGTGGGCCTCGACGGCTCCGCGCATCTCCTTGTGGCACTGGAGGCAGGCCTCGTCCCCGTCCATGCCGGGGCCGAGCTGCTGGTTGGCCCACTCCTTCCGCGAGCGCGTGTCGCTCTTGCGCTGGTGCAGCTCGTGGCACGAGATGCAGCCGAAATTGCCGCCCCGGTAGCACGGCGACGCCGCCACGGCGTTGTACTCGCGCCCGACCACGTTGACCACGCCGTCGGGCCAGAAGCGATCCTCGAGCCAGTGCGGGTCGCGCTTCAGGTTGCCCTGCACGATCGGGGACGTGGAATCGCCGGCGTGCACGATGTGCCAGAAGTCGCGGATGTCCTGGCCCGGCCGGAACGAGGGGCCGTGCTCCGAGAAGTCGAGCGCGGTCGGGATGTCGCGGAACACGTGCACGCTGTGGCAGAAGGCGCAGACGTCCATCGCGCGCGGCGCGCTGAGCCGGCGCGGATTCACGATGCTCTCGTCGCCGGAGTCGCTGAAGTGCAGCAGGTAGCGCCGCAGCGGGTTGCGGTTCTTCGCAATGTGCTCGGCGCCGGGTCCGTGGCACGACTCGCAGGCGATCCCGAACTCCGCGACCTTCGTGTCGAGGTGCGTGAAGTCGCCGAAGCCGGGGCGCGGATCCGTCGCGTGGCAGCGGATGCAGGCGGAGTTCCACTTCGCGCCGAGCGAGAAGTCGGTCGGCAGGTCCTTCGCCAGGAAGACCGCCTGGAACGGCGCGAAGCGCTGCTCCTCGATGCGGTAGAAGAAGGGCAGGCGTCCGAGCGCGCGGCCCTCACCCGTCTCGAACCAGTAGATCTGGTGGTGGTGGTAGCCGCTCACGAGCACGACGCGGCGCTCGCTGCGCGGCGCCCAGTTCGGGTCGTCGGAGACCGCCCAGAACTCCTCGCCGCGGCGCTCGAGCCGGTAGTGGTAGGTCTCCGTGACGGTCCTGCCGTCGAAGGGCGCGAGGATGCTCTCCGGCGAAGCGGCCTGGGTCATGGTGCGGTGGTACGAGTCGTGCCAGGACGAGTACTGATCCGGATGACAGGCCATGCAGGCGCGCGACGAGACGTAGCCGTCGCCGCGCACCTCGATGGGGCGCGACTCCGGCGTCGCGGCCTCCGCCTCGACGTGGCGCTGATAGGCGCCCGCCGCGAAGACGGCGAGCGCCAGGAACGCGCCCGCGCTCCCCGCGAGCGCGAGCCGGCCTTCGCGCCCGCTGCGCTTCCAGAGCCAGCCCGCCAGCGGGAGGCACGCTGCGGCCAGCACCGCGGAGACGACCCACACCTCACCGGACATCCGACCCTCGGCTCGAGTCCTGCTCGGCGCCGCGAACGCTCGAGACGACGCCAGCATACCAGCCGGCGGGTGCGGCCCCGCCGGGTCCGCTCGCGAGTGACCCTGAGTCACCCGGCGCGCGCCGGCGCGCGTCGCGGCGCGCCGCGTTGCCGTTACCTTATGCGGCCTCGCGCGCCGCGTTACGTCCGCGGCCCGGCACGCCACTTTCCAGTGACGACCGCGCACTCGAGGAGCACGCCATGGATCTCGCCTTCACGCCGGAGCAGCAGGCCTTCCGCAAGGAGGTCCGCGCCTGGATCGCCGACGCCATGCCCCCGGAGATGAGGCGCAAGGCAGAGGCAGGAGCCAGCTTCCACCAGGACGAGACCATGCAATGGCACCGCATCCTGCACGCAAGAGGCTGGATCGCGCCGCACTGGCCCAAGGAGTACGGCGGCACGGGCTGGGACGTCGCACGCCGCTTCATCTTCCAGGAGGAGATCGTGCGCGCCAACGCGCCCGAGCTCTCGCCCTTCGGCCTCAGCATGGTGGGTCCGCTGCTGATCCAGTTCGGCAACGCGGAGCAGAAGCAGCGCTTCCTGCCGAAGATCCTCTCGGGCGAGGAGGTCTGGTGCCAGGGCTACTCGGAGCCGAACGCGGGCTCGGACCTCGCGAGCCTCCAGCTGCGCGCCGTGAAGGACGGCGACCACTACGTGCTGAACGGCCAGAAGACCTGGACCACGTACGCGCAGTACGCCGACTGGATCTTCGTGCTGGCCCGCACCGGCACGGAAGGCAAGAAGCAGGAGGGCATCTCCTTCCTGCTGGCCGACATCAAGAACACGCCCGGCATCACGGTGAAGCCCTTCCTCACGACGGGCGGCACCGACGCCTTCAGCGAGACCTGGTTCAAGGACGCGCGCGTGCCGCAGAAGAACCGCGTCGGCCCCGAGAACGGCGGCTGGGCGATGGCGAAGGCGCTGCTCGGCCACGAGCGCACGCTGATCGGCGGCATCGCGGAGAGCGGCAAGTGGGTGCAGCGCGTGAAGCGCATCGCGCGGGAGACGCCGGTCGGGACCGGCACGCTACTCGACGATCCGGCCTTCCGCCGGCGCATCGCGAAGCTCGAGATGCGCTACCGCGCCGTCGCCATGGCCAACCTGCGCACGCTGGCCGCCGCGCAGGTCGGACGCGCGCCCGGTGCCGAGAGCTCGATCCTCAAGATCGTCGGCACGGAGCTGTACCAGGAGGCGACCGAGCTCGCGATGGATGCGATGGGCCACGACGCGCTCGGCTGGTTCGACGCGCCGGAGAGCGCGCTGCCCGAGCACGAGCGCTGGGTGGCGAGCCAGTTCAACTACCTGCGCGCCGCCACGATCTACGGCGGCTCGAACGAGATCCAGAAGAACATCATCGCCAAGCAGATCCTGCGCCTGCCGGGCGCCTGAGCTTCGGAGTCAACCGCCATGAATTTCGACCTCACGGAAGAGCAGCAGATCCTCGTCGACTCCGTGTCCCGCTTCGTGCAGAACGACTCGGGCACCGAGCGCTTCCGCAAGCTGCGCGAGACGGAGCGCGGCTGGGAGCCCTCGATGTGGGAGCGCATGGGCGAGTACGGCTGGCTCGGCGTCGCGTTTCCCGAGGAGCAGGGCGGCGTCGGCGGACGCTTCGTCGATCTCGCGCTGATCCTCGAGCAGCTCGGCCGCGGACTCGTGCCCGAGCCGATCCTCGCGTCGGTGGTGCTGGCGGGCGGCCTGATCTCGCGCCTCGGCATGCCGCAGCAGGTGGAGCGCTTCCTCGCGCCGATGATCGAGGGCCGCACGAGCCTCGCGCTCGCCTACGCCGAGCGGCAGAGCCGCTACTGCCTGCACGACTGCCTGACGACCGCCGAGCGCCTGCGCGGCGGCTACGCGCTGCGCGGCCAGAAGGTGTGGGTGCTGAACGGCCACGCGGCGGACCACGTCGTCGTGGTCGCGCGGACCTCGGGCTCCCAGCGCGATCGCGAGGGGCTGTCGCTCTTCGCCGTCGACTCCAATGCCGTGGGGCTCACGCGTACGCCGATCGGTGGCATGGACGGCCAGCGCACCGCGCTGCTCGACCTCGACGGCGTGGAGGTGGCCGAGGACCGCCGCATGGGTCCCGAGGGCGGCGCGCTTCCGCACCTCGAGTGGGCGATCGATCGCGGCGCCGCGGCGGCCTGCGCCGAGGGTCAGGGCGCGATCCAGGAGCTCTTCGAGCGCACCGTCGCGTATCTCAAGCAGCGCCAGCAGTTCTCGGTGCCGATCGGCAGCTTCCAGGCGCTCCAGCACCGCGCCGCGGACATGTTCGCGGAGCTCGAGCTGTGCAGGAGCACCATGATCCTCGCGGCGATCCAGGCCGACAGCTACGACGCCGAGGAGCGTCAGGCCGAGATCTCCGCGGCGAAGCTCCAGCTCTCCACGGGCGGCTGGTTCGTGCAGGAGAACGCGATCCAGCTCCACGGCGGGATCGGCGTCACCGACGAGCAGGACGAGGGCCTGTTCTTCAAGCGCCTGCGCGTGCTC
>Ga0335070_10006832_pt1 | contig 13408 bp, 12 predicted proteins | sample Lox_Sample_13_FD_206722 | JGI IMG/M metagenome (GOLD analysis project Ga0335070, IMG submission 206722) | Soil microbial communities from Loxahatchee National Wildlife Refuge, Florida, United States - Lox_Sample_1.3 | ecosystem: Environmental > Terrestrial > Soil > Wetlands | place: USA...
GTCGACAAGAAGGACCTCGAGCAGACCGACATCATGCGCGCGATGTTCTTCTGGGGCCATGGCGGCAACACCGTGCCGCGTATGGTCGAAGTGAAGCGCGGCATGGAGCAGATCGAGCTGCTGGTGGTAGTCGATCCGCATCCGACGACCGCGGCGGCGCTGCCGGACCGTAAGAACGGCACCTATCTGCTGCCCGCCTGCACCCAGCTCGAGACCCGCGGCTCGCGCGTCGCCTCGAACCGCTCGCTGCAGTGGGGTGACCAGATCGTGAAGCCGATCTTCGAATCGAAGCCGGACCACGAGATCCTGTACCTGCTGGCCAAGAAGCTCGGCTTCGAGAAGGAGATGTTCAAGAACATCAAGGTCGAGGGCACCGAGCCGGACGTCGAGGACATCCTGCGCGAGATCAACCGCGGCTGCGTGTCGATCGGCTACACCGGCCAGTCGCCAGAGCGGCTCAAGCTGCATATGGCGAACCAGGCCGACTTCGACGTGAAGAGCCTGCGCGCCACGAAGGGGCCCGCCGAGGGCGACTTCTACGGCCTGCCGTGGCCGTGCTGGGGCACGCCGGAGATGAAGCACCCGGGCAGCCACGTCCTCTACAACACGCATCTGCCGGTGAAGAAGGGCGGCGGCGCGTTCCGCGCGCGCTTCGGCGTGGAAAAGGACGGAGTGTCGCTGCTCGCCGACGGCGTGTATCCGGAAGGCTCGGAGATCAAGGATGGCCACCCCGAGTTCACCTACGGCCTGCTGAAGAAGTTCGGCTGGGACAAGGAGCTCACCGACGCCGAGCGGGCGACGATCGAGAAGATCGGCGGCGCCAACCCGGATGGCGTGAGCTGGGCGATTGATCTCAGCATGGGCATCATCCGCGTCTGCATGGAGCACGGCGTGCAGGCGATGGGCAACGCCAAGGCCCGCGCCAACGCTTTCGGCCTGCCGGATCCGATCCCGGTCCATCGCGAGCCGATCTACACGGTGCGGCGCGACCTCGTCGCGAAGTATCCGGCGATCGACGACAAGCGCGACTATCGTCTGCCGTACCTCAACAAGAGCCTGCAGGCGAAGGACCTGTCGAAGGACTTCCCGCTCATCCTCACCTCGGGCCGCTTGGTCGAGTACGAGGGCGGCGGCGAAGAGACGCGCTCCAACAAGTGGCTGGCCGAGCTGCAGCAGAACATGTTCGTTGAGATCAATCCCGACGATGCCGCGAAGCTCGGCATCAAGGACGGCCAGGACGTCTGGGTCTACGGCGCGGAGTACAGCTCCAAGGCCAAGGTCAAGGCGCTGGTCACGCCGCGGATGGGCAAGGGCGTCGCCTTCATGCCGTTCCACTTCTCCGGCTTCTTCCAGGGCAAGGATCAGCGGTCCAACTACCCGCCTGGAAACGATCCGGTCGTGCTCGGTGAGTCCGCGAACCAGATCACGACCTACGGCTATGACCCCGTGACGCACATGCACGAGGGCAAGGCCACGATCTGCCGGATCCAGGCGGCGTAAGGGGAGGATGCATCATGGCCAGGATGAAATTTCTGCTGGATTCGGACCGGTGCATCGAATGCAACGCCTGCGTCACGGCCTGCAAGAACGAGAACGAGGTGCCGTGGGGCATCAACCGGCGCCGCGTCGTGACGTTGAACGACGGCGCCAAGGGCGAGAAATCGATCTCGATGGCCTGCATGCATTGCGAGGACGCGCCGTGCATGGCGGTCTGCCCGGTCGACTGCTTCTATCGCACCGATGACGGCGTGGTCCTGCACTCCAAGGACCTGTGCATCGGCTGCGGCTACTGCTTCTACGCCTGCCCGTTCGGGGCGCCGCAGTACCCGCAGGTCGGCAACTTCGGCAGCCGCGGCAAGATGGACAAGTGCACCTTCTGCAGCGGCGGGCCGGAGGACGACAACACCAAGGCCGAGTACGATAAGTACGGCGCCAACCGTCTTGCCGAAGGCAAGCTGCCGCTGTGCGCCGAGTTCTGCTCGACGCGCTCGCTGCTCGCCGGCGACGGCGATGTCATCGCCCAGATCTACAAGGATCGCGTGGCCCGCCGCGGCTACGGCTCCGGCGCCTGGGGCTGGTCGACGGCGTACAAGATGGGCACCGGCGCGTGAGGAGGGCAGACAACATGCTGATATCCGCAACCGTCCTCCTGCGTCGCGTCGCAGCCGCCCTGCTTCTGGGCGGCGTCGTCGCGTTCGCCAACCTGACGCCGGCCGTGGCGCAGCAGCCGGCCAATGACGCCGCGCTGATGGAGGCCCTCAAGGGCACGTTGAGCGGCCGGGTCTCTATCCCGGACGAGAAGTCCGCTCTGCTGCAGCAGCCGCAGGGCCGCGAGTGGCGCGAGATGCGCGAAGGACCGGTCAAGTCGCTCGGCGGCTGGCTGCTCGTCGCCGTGGTGGTGGGGCTCTGCGCCTTCTTCGCCTGGCGCGGCCGCGTGCGTGTTGAAGGCGGGTTCGCGGGGCGGACCATGGAGCGGTTCACACCGGTCGAACGGTTCACGCACTGGCTGACGGCTGTGAGCTTCATTGTGCTCGGCCTGTCCGGCCTGAACATGAGCTTCGGCCGCCGCCTGATTCTGCCGCTGATCGGCCCCGACGCCTTCGCTTCGCTCACCGAGCTCGGCAAGTGGTCGCACGACTATCTGAGCTTCGCCTTCGTGCTCGGCGTCTTCCTGATGGCGGTCATGTGGCTCCGCTACAACTTCTTCAATGCCCTCGATGCGGAGTGGTTCAAAGAGGGCGGTGGCATTCTGAAGAAGGGCGTGCATCCGCCGTCGAGCAAGTTCAACGCCGGTCAGAAAATCCTGTTCTGGGCGGTGATGCTTGGCGCTCTGGTTCAGGCGGTGAGCGGCTACATGCTGATGTTCCCGTTCTACTTCGCCGATATGGCGGGTATGCAGCTGTCCCTGCTCGTGCATGCGGTCTCGGGCATCCTGTTCGTGGCGCTGATCCTGGCGCACATCTATATCGGCACGCTCGGCATGGAAGGGGCGTTCGATGCCATGGGCACCGGGCAGGTCGATGTCAACTGGGCGCGTGAGCACCATAGCCTGTGGGCGAAGGAAGAACTCGGCGCCCGGGCCCCTGGGGACGACTGAGGGAGGAGAAGCGTCATGAAAGCCTTTTTGACAGCGACCGTGGCGGCGATCGTGATCGCGATCGTGGCCGGCTTCATCCTCAAGGCTGAGAACGAATCCGCCACCGCCGCCTTTACGACCACCAGCGCCCGCGTCTCGACGAACTGATTCCAAGCCCCTCAGACGCCGGGCGCGCGGCCCACGGCGAGCCGCGCGCTTGGCTTCCGCGCGCATAAGCGCGCACGGCTGCCTTGCAGCCGTGATCTGAGGACCTCGGAAGCCTCGGCCTATGTTTCACGAGCGCGGCGGAACGACGGTGCCGTTGGCGAGGTTCCAGACCTTGATGACCTTGTCGTAGCCGCCGGAAACGCCGTATTTCCCGTCCGGCGTGAAGGCGACGGACCAGACCGGTTTCTCGTGACCAGCGAACTGCCGGACGACGCGGCGCGTCTTGAGATCCCATAGCTTCATCAGCCGGTCGCCGCCGCCGGACAGCACGTACTTGCCGTCTTTCGACACGGCGATCGACGTGACGAAGCCATCGTGCCCCTCGAGGCTGCCGATCTCCTTGAGCGCGACCAGATCCCAGATCTTGATCGCGCCGTCGGTGCCGCCGCTCAGCGCCGTCTTGCCGTCGGGGGTCACGGCGACGGCGTTGACGCCGGTCTGGTGGCCGTGCAGCACGGCACGTTCCTGGCCGGTCGCGACATCCCAGACGCGTAGCGTCTGGTCGTAGCCCGCGGAGACGATCGCGCTGTCGTCGAGGGCGAAGGCGACCTGCATGACGTTCGCCTGGTGACCTTCGAAGGTGCGCAGCAGGCTGTTCGTCGAGAGGTCCCAGAGCTTGACCGTACGGTCCCAGCTCGCCGATGCGAGGCGCGTGCCATCGCGGCTCAGCGCCAGGCCGGCGACGCTGTTGACGTGGCCGTCAAGCCGGTTGAGCTCTTTGCCGCTGCTGATGTCCCATCGGATGATGTGATGGTCCCAGCTCCCGGACAGCGCCGTCTTGCCATCGGGCAGGAAGAGCACGGCGTTGACGCTGGCGTCGTGCCCTTCGAGCACCTTGAGCTCGGTCTGGCTCGCGGTGTCCCACAAGCGGACGGTGTAGTCCCAGCTGGCCGACAGCACGCGGCGTCCGTCCGGCGACACGGCGACGGCGTTGACCATCGCGCCATGCCCGAGCATGTCGGCGGCGGCTGGCAGAAACGTTGCCGCCGCGGCCACGACGCCGCCCAGGGCAGGGCCCAGGATTCCTCTCATCTTTGCAACAATATCAGATATTTAGGGGCCGGTCATTGGCGCAGCGTCTGGTGCAGCCAGGCGAGCAGGTCGGCGCGGTCTTGGGCGATCGCCAAGCCGCCGTACATCCGGCTGCCGGGGATGAAGTCCTGTGTCGCCGCGAGATACTTATCGAGGGTGTCGTCGGTCCACACGACGCCGGACTTCTTCAGCGCCTCCGAATAGCGATACCCTGAGACCGTGCCGGCGGTGCGCCCGAACACGCCGTACAGCGGCGGCCCGACCAGCGTGCGACCGCCGGCGTCGACGGTGTGGCAGGCTTGGCACTTGCCCCACAGCTCGGCACCGCGCGTGGCACTCGCCGGCTCGAGTTCCTCGGCGGCGGCCACCGACAGGGTCAAGCTTGCCGCCATGAATGCGCCGATGGCGCTGCGAAACATCCCGCCTCCGCTGGCCTTCCCGATGATGCACAACTATAGTCGAAGCGCGTTGCCGGCCAAACGCCCGCAGCGCGGGGCATTAGGGGAATGGACCTCAAGGACAAGCGCGTCCTGCTGTGCAACTGCGAGGGCACGATGCCGCTCGACGGCCGTGCATTGGCGAAGGCGTGCGGCGCGCGCGAAGCGGCCGAGCCGGCGACGCAGCTGTGCCGTGCGGAGATCCAGCGCTTCCACGCGGCGCTGAAATCAGGAACGCCGCTGCTGGTCGCGTGCACGCAGGAAGCGCCCCTGTTCGAGGAGCAGCGTCAGGATGCCGCTTCGGCGACGCCGGTGAGCTACGTCAACATCCGCGAGACTGCCGGCTGGTCGTCCGAGGCATCGGGCGCGACGGCGAAGATCGCCGCGCTGATCGCGGCGGCGGCCGTACCGGCTCCGACCTTGCGTACGGTCCCGATGAAATCGGCCGGCGTGACGTTGATCTATGGCCGCGACGAAACCGCAATCGCGCTCGGGCGCAAACTGGCCGCCCGTCTGGATATCACCGTGATGCTCATCAGAGGCGCCGCGGTGGCGGGTCAACCGCAGATGGATGTACCGATCGTACAGGGCCGTATCGTCGGCGCACGCGGACACCTCGGCGCTTTTGAGCTAGTCGTCGATGACTATGCGCGCCCCGCACCGTCGTCGCGGCAGCAGCTCGTGTTTGGCGCCGCTCGCGACGGTGCTACCTCGCGCTGCGACCTGATCATCGACGTGAGCGGCGGTACGCCGCTGTTCTCCGCGCACGAGAAGCGGGACGGTTATCTGCGGGCCGATCCCGGCGATCCCGCGGCGGTGATGAAAGCCGCGTTCGATGCGACCGAGCTCGTGGGTGAGTTCGAGAAGCCGATCTATATCGATTATCACGCGGAGCTCTGCGCTCATTCGCGTTCGAAAAAGACCGGTTGCACGCGCTGTCTCGACGCCTGCCCGACGGGCGCAATCGCGCCGGCCGGCGACAAGGTCGCGTTCGATCCGTTCGTCTGCGCGGGTTGCGGCGCCTGCGGCGCCGTATGCCCGACCGGCGCGGCCGATTATCAGCTGCCGCCGGCGGCGGTTCTGGCGGAACGCCTGCGCGCCCTCCTGCTCGGCTATCGGGATGCCGGCGGCCGCGACGCGGTGCTGCTCATCCATGACGGTCGCCACGGGGCACCGCTGATCGACGCGCTGGCGCGCTATGGCGGCGGCCTGCCGGCGCATGTGCTGCCCTATGCCGTCCACTCGGTGACGGAATGCGGCATAGACGTGTTTGCCGGCGCTTTCGCGTTCGGCGCTGCGGCGGTATCGGTGCTGGTGCCGGAAAAGCCCCGCGAGGATCTGGCGCCGCTGGCGCAGCAACTCGGGCTCTGCGAAGCGGTTCTGTCCGGGCTCGGCTATGAGGGCGGCCGGCTCACGCTGATCCAGACCGACGATCCCGATCAGCTCACGCAGGCGCTTCGGGTGCAACGGCGTGCGGGCGCCGCTGCGGGCAGCTACCAGCCGTCCGGCAACAAGCGCGGCCTCGCGCGCCAGGCGCTGCTGCATCTGCATGACGCGGCGCCCAACCCCGTCGACATCCTGCCTTTGCCGCCTGGCGCGCCGTTCGGCACGCTGCAGATCGACGCGGCGGGCTGTACGCTCTGCCTGTCCTGCGTTCCAGCGTGCCCGACGGGGGCGTTGCAGGACAATCCGGAGCGGCCGCAGCTGCGGTTCACCGAAGACGCATGCGTCCAATGCGGCCTCTGCCGCGCGACCTGCCCCGAGAAGGTGATCCAGCTCGAGCCGCGCATGAGCTTCCGCCCGGAATCGCGCGACGCGCGGACCATCAAGGAGGAGGAGCCTGCTTACTGCATTCGCTGCAACAAGCCATTCGGCACGCGCTCGTCGATCGAGAAGATCGTCGCCAAGCTGCAGGGTAAGCATTGGATGTACGGCGACAATGTCATGGTCGACCGGCTGCGCATGTGCGCCGACTGCCGGGTCATCGTCCAGAGCCAGACTGCGGTCGACCCCTACGCCGGCGCGCCGCGCCCCGCCGCGCGCACGACCGAGGACTATCTCGAAGAACGCGCCGCCAAAGAGCGCGGTAAGCTGAATTGAACCGGCGCGACGGGTGTTGCCCCCGGACCGTCGAAAACGGCGCCGTACGGTGATGCCGTTGGCCGTTCGGGACGGGAGCGTCGAACCCACCCACGGTGCGTCATTATGCCGGGTGGCGGGCGGGCTCGCTTCTCAAAAAAGATTCCGTGATATCAGCACGTTGCGCGCGGTCACAGAACCGGCCAGTACCGCGTGCCCTAGATATTTTCCGGTGCCCATCTCAGGTGTTTCCCGTGTTTCGGCTTTCTGGCGGACTGGTAACCTCCTGCCTGCCCAGGTTGGTTGCCGAGACGACCTCGGAGCGAACTCAGGCGGACCTCGCCGCAGCCCCCCTATTGCCCCCGCGGCGAGGTCCTTTCTGAGAACCACCATCGGTAGAAAATGACCGAACGCTGCCACCTTGGGTTGGCGGCGTTTTTATTTATGGCGCGTCCAAACGTCGTGCGGCCCCAAAAAAGAAAGCGGCCTCGCGGCCGCTTCCTCCTCGAATGAGCCCGCCTCGTGTTTACGGCAGGATGCGATCGAGCAGCTTCGGCGGTGGCGGCTCGCCCCACTGCGAGACCAGTCCGTCCTCGGCCGAGATCAGGTTCGAGCCGTTCTTGATGTTGAGGCGGTCGGAATCGGCCCAGTGCTCGTGCACGCGGCCCCAAGGATCGGCCCAGTAGTCGTACACCTGGCTGCCGAGCAGATGACGGCCGATGCCCCACATATGCTCGTACTTGTTGGCCTCGCGCATGTAGGCGTGGCCCATGAACACGTCGTCGATGTCCTGGACCTCGTACGAAAAGTGGTTCACGCCCGCCTTCGGGTAGTTGATCGCGAAGAAGACGTGGTGGTCGACGTAGTCGCGCCCGCGGTCGAGGCGGTTGAACGAGCCGATCAGGTTGTCCTTGCTGCCGGCATAGACGTCGTCAGAGCAGACGAGCCCGATCGTCTCGCGGAACCACTTGAGCGTCTCTTTGAGCTTGGGCGTGCCCATGACGACGTGGCCGATGCGCTTCGGCCGCGCCGGACCCTTGGCGATGCGCATGAGCTCGCCCTTGCGGTTGATCGGCTCGGCCGCGGAATTGATGGCCTGGCGCTTCACCTTGATCGGCTTCAGTCTCTTTTGGCCGTAGATGACCTCGACCTGATAGCCGTTCGGCTCCGTCAGGCGCACGCGCTTGCCGCCGCCGGGCTCGTCGATCGTCTCGATCCCCGAGGCACCCGGCACTTTCGCCAGCTTCTTCAGGTCGTCGAGGCTCTCGGCGTGGAAGGCCATGCCGACGAATGCCGGATCGCCCTTGTCCGTGACGTGGATATGGTGCGCCGGGTCGGTGCCGCGCATGTAGAGCGTGGTCGGCGTGCGCGCGGCGCGATACAGCCCGAAACGGGTCAAAAACTCTTCCATCGCATCCAGGTCCGGCGCGCGCAGCCGGCCGAACGCGAGATCCTTAGCCTTGATGACGGGCATCGCTCTGTCCTCCCACTCCCGATCGTTGGTTGACCCCAGGGGCATCCCCCGCCTGAGCGCCCATTATTGCGCATTCTCCGGCGGGGGGAATAGGTCATTTCAGGATCGCTACAGGCCGAGAATCCGCGGCAACCAGAGCGAGATTTCGGGCACGTACGTTACAAGCATCAGGACGGCGAACATGACCGCATAGAACGGCCAGATGCCGCGCATGACCTGCTCCATCGTCACGTTGCCCACCGCGCAGCCGACGAACAGGGTCGAGCCCACGGGCGGCGTCAGGAGTCCGATGCCCAGATTCAGCAGCATGATCATGCCGAAATGGACAGGATTCACACCGAGCTTCATGACCACCGGCAAAAGGATCGGCGTGCAGATCAAGATCAGCGGCGCCATGTCCATGAGGCAGCCCAGCACCAGCAGGAGCACGTTGATCATCATCAGGATGACGTGTTTGTCGCTCGACAGCGTCAGGAAAATCGCCGTTATCTTCGCCGGCATCTGCATGAGAGCCATGATGTAGCCGAAGCTCGACGCGCAGGCGATCAAGGTCATGACCATCGCCACGGTCTTGAGGGTGCGGTGGACCAGGGCCGGCAGATCGCGCCAGCGATAGTCGCGATAGATGAACATCGTCACGACGAATGCCCAGACGCAGGCCACCGCGCCGGCCTCGATGGCAGTAAAGATGCCGCCGAGGATCCCGCCGATGATGATCCCGACCGTGACCAACCCCCATAGCGCGTCGATGGTGATCCGCACGGCGTCGCCCAGCGCCACGGCCTCGCCTTTGGGGTGGCCGTCGCGGTAAGCCATGACGATGCAGAGCAGGATGATCGACAGCCCGAGCAGCAGGCCGGGAACGACGCCGGCCATGAACAGGCTGATGATCGAGATCGTGCCCCCGGTCGCCAGCGAGTAGATCACGGCATTGTGGCTGGGAGGCACCAGGATGGCCTGAACCGACGCGCTGATCGTCACGTTCGTCGCGAAGACCCGGGGATAGCCGGTCTTGGCCATCTGCGGGATCATGACCGAGCCGATCGCGGAGGTGTCCGCGACCGACGATCCCGAGATGCCGCTCAAGAACGTGGTCGCCACCACGTTCACGATGGAAAGGCCGCCGCGGATACGGACGACGCCGACCAGGACGTTGGCGAAAGCTACCAGGCGCCGCGCCATGCCGCCCTCGGCCATGATGGCTCCGGCGAGCACGAAGAACGGAATTGTCAGCATCGCGACCTTGCTGACCCCGTTCGAGATCTGTTGCATCACGGCTTCGAGCGGGATGTCGATCCACAGTGCGCCCGCGACGGCGGCCATGGCCAGCGAGTACGCAATCGGGACCCCAAGCGAGAAGCAGGAGAACAGCACGCAGAGGAGGAACAGGATATCCATAACCGAAGCCTCTCTGCCGCTTATTCGAAGGGTACCGCTTCGCGGTCGCGAGCGGGAGCGGGCGGAGAACCGATCAACAGGTGCTCGATGACGAACACCAGCGTGATCAGTCCTCCAAGCGGGATTGGCAGGTAGGTGACACCCACGAGCAGCATCGGGAATTCAGCGATCGTCTGATGCCAGGTGGCCCCGACAAGCCGGAAGCCCCAAACGACCATGAACAGGCTAAGCAGGCTCATCAGGATTTCGACGGTGATGTCGACGATCCGCTGTCCGCCCGCTGGCAGCAGATTGCGGGCGAGCGACACGTTCATGTGAAGGCGAAGACGATAACAGGCGGCGGCGCCGAAGAACGTCAGTGCGATGGTCAGTAGCACCGCCATCGGCTCCGGCCACGACGCAGCCGCGTTGAGCACGTAGCGGGTATAGACGGCCCAGGGAATGACCAGCGAGATCAGGACGAGAGCCGTGCCGGCGACGGCGACGCAGAGCAGGTAAAGCGCGTCGCCACACCTACGAAGCACCGCCGCCATACGCAAACCCTCGTCCGCCGCTGGAGTCAGTGCACGTCCTGGATGCGCTTCACCAGCGCGGCGTATTTGGGCCCGTATTTGTCCCAAACCAGCTTTACCGCATCCTGATAGGGCTTCTTATCCGCGACCGGAATGACGGTGATCCCCCCCTCTTTCATCTTGTCGTACGCTTTCTTCTCGTAGTCCAGCCAACGCTTCCGCTCGTCAAACTGGGCTTCGCGGCCTGATTTCCGCATCAAGGCCTGATCGTCCTTCGACAGTTCATCCCAGGCTTTGCGCGAATAGACGAGCACTTCGGGCACGATCAGGTGCTGGGTGAGCGTGTAGTACTTCGCGACCTGGTAGTGATTGTCGAACACGAAGCTCGGTGGATTGTTCTCGGCGCCGTCGATGACGCCGGTCTGCAGCGCGCTGAACACCTGGTCGTAGCCCATGGCGATGCCGTTGCCGCCGAGCGCGTTCATCATGTCGACAAACATCGGATTGCCGATGACGCGCATCTTCATGCCTTTGAGATCGCCGATGCTGTGGATCGGCTTCTTGACGGAATACATATTGCGCGCACCGGCGTCCATCCAGCACAAGCCGACGAGCTTTGCCTGCGGGTTGCTCGAAATCTTGTCGAGCAGCTCCTGGCCGATCTCGCCATCGATCACCTTGTTCATATGCTCGGTATCGCGGAACAGAAACGGCAGATTGAACACGTTGAGGTCGTCGACGACTGGCCCGAGCGTACCGACGCTGACGCGTGCCAACTGGAGAGCTCCGATCTGGGTCTGCTCAATCACCTCTTTCTCGCCGCCGAGCTGCATCGAGGCAAACATCTGCATGGTGATGCGGCCGTTGGTCGCCCTGGACAGGCTCTGGCCCATGTCCTCGACCGCAGCCGTCGTGGGATAGTCGGCGGCGTGAACGTCCGATGCCTTGAGCGTCACCTTTTGCTGGGCAAAGGCGCGGCCGGGCAGGGCAGCAGCGGCTGCCATGGCGGCACCGGCGCGCAGAACGTCACGTCGTTTCATTTTAATCCTCCCTCTGTCCTATCTGGCTGCTGCGCGGTTGACCGCCCCCGGAGCGTGCGCTAAGTCATCAGGTCATATGATGACCTCACCAAATGCCTTCAGCCTTGTCAAGTAGACGCGGCAGCGCCAAGCCGCTGCGGCCGCTCGGACCGCCGCGCAATCGCACCGCCGAGGTGGTCGAACGGCTCGCGACCGAAATCGCGCGCGGTCGGATCCCAAAGGGTGCGCGGCTGCCGACCGAGCAGGAGCTGACCGCCCAGCTCGGCGTGAGCCGGACGGTCATTCGCGAGGCGATCGCGGCATTGCGCGCCGAGGGGCTCGTCGAGACGCGGCACGGGATCGGGGTCTTCGTGGCGGCCGAGCAGCGGCGTCCGTTTCGCATCGACGCCGACGACTTGCAATCGCTTGCCGAAGTCGTGAGCGTCATGGAGTTGCGAACGGGAGTCGAGGTTGAAGCGGCCGGTATTGCCGCCGAACGGATCGACGATGTCGGGCGCACGCGGCTCGCGAAAGCCCTGCAGGCGTTCGACGACGCCGTCGCGCGCGGAGGTTCGGCCATAGACGAGGATTTCGCGTTCCACCAGGCGATCGCCAAGGCGACGGGCAATCCGCATTTCACCCGCTTCCTGGAATTCCTCGGCCGTTTCCTCATCCCGCGCCAGAGCGTGCGCGCCGGGCTCAAGGATCCGAAGGACCTGCATGCGTACCTCGAACACATCCAGGGCGAACATCGGCAGATTGCCGAGGCGATCACGGCGGGCGACATGGCGGCGGCGCGGCGCGCGATGCGCCGGCACATGATGAGCAGCCGTCAGCGCTACCAGCGGCTGGCCGTGAAATAGGTCATCCGCGCAAGCCGGAGAGGAGATCACATGGCGATGCAACGCGTGCTGCTGACCGGTGCCGCAGGAGGCGTCGCCGGCCATCTTCGCCGGCTGCTGCGCGGCGTCTATCCAACGTTGCGTCTATCGGACATGGTCAGGCCGAAGGATCTCGCGTCGGACGAGGAGTTCGTCGCCGCCGATCTCGCCGATCTCGCGGCGGTCGAGCAGATGGTCAAAGGTTGCAGCGGCATCATCCATCTCGGCGGCATGTCGGTTGAAAACGATTGGGAGACGATCCTCAACGCCAACATCATAGGCACGCGCAACCTCTTCGAGGCGGCGCGCCGCCACGGCGTCGAACGCGTCGTATTCGCGTCCTCAAACCATGCCGTCGGCTTCTATCCGCGCCGCCGCCGGATCGGCACGGAGGCGCCGGTGCGGCCGGACTCACGCTACGGCGTCAGCAAAGTTTTCGGCGAGGCCATCGGAGCGCTCTACGCCGACAAGCACGGGCTGCGGGTTTTGAATATCCGCATCGGCAACGTCGATGCGAAGCCCGTCGACCATCGCCGGCTGGCGATCTGGCTGCACCCCGAGGATCTCGTGCAGCTGGTGCGAATCGGGCTCGAGCATCCCGAGATTCACTACGAGATCGTCTACGGAGCGTCGGATAACGAGCGCTGCTGGTGGGACAACACGACGGCGTACCGCCTCGGGTATCGCCCGGAATGGCGCGCCGAAGACTTTCGCGATGGGGCGTTGGCGGCGGAGCAGGGACGGCCGCCCGATCCGATCGGCGACCTCCTGCAGGGCGGCTCATTCTGCTCGGCGGAATTCAGCGGCGACCCGAGCCGCCTCTAGCGGTCAATCGGCCATCCACATAGCGAAGCCGGGGTGCTTGTCCCACACCCGGGTCTTCCAGTTGTCGTCCATGATGTCCATGTCCGCGTAGTACTCGGTCTTGCCGCCGCTGGGATTCTTGAAATACCAGAACAGGTTCGAGCCCAGGATGTGACGGCCAGGCTTCGTGTCGGCTTTCCAACCGCAGCCCAGCATGTGCTTGCCGCCGAAGATGATCTCGTCGAAGCCGCTCACCTCGAACGCGACGTGGTTGAACATCGCCTTGCCGGCGTAGAGGAAGAACAGGTTGTGGTGCTCGTTCGAGCCCTCGCAGCGCATAAAGTCGCCGAAGCCCTTTGAGCGATCGGAGAAGCGGAACTGTAAACGGTCGACGTAGAATGCGGTCGCCTGATCGGCCTTGTCGGGCGGCACATTGAACACGACATGGCCCATGCGCTTCGGCGATGC
>Ga0335070_10006833_pt1 | contig 13408 bp, 13 predicted proteins | sample Lox_Sample_13_FD_206722 | JGI IMG/M metagenome (GOLD analysis project Ga0335070, IMG submission 206722) | Soil microbial communities from Loxahatchee National Wildlife Refuge, Florida, United States - Lox_Sample_1.3 | ecosystem: Environmental > Terrestrial > Soil > Wetlands | place: USA...
GCAGCGTCGGAAGACCCGCCTGCCCCTACGACACGATCAAGATCATCGACGATAGAGGAAAAGAGGTGCCTCAAGGACAGGAAGGCGAGCTCGTTTCAAAAGGGCCCGGTGTCTTTACCGGGTACTTCAAATCTCCGGAAGAGAACAAAGATATCTTCACCAAGGATGGATTCTTCAAAACAGGCGACAAAGCGCGGAAAGACCCCATGGGAAATATCACGATTACCGGCCGGATCAAGGACATAATCAACAGGGGCGGCGAAAAAATCAGCGCACTGGAGATTGAGAACCGGCTCGGTGCCCATCCAGCCGTTGCGGACTCGGCAGTGGTCGGCATGCCGGATGCTGTGCTGGGAGAGAGGATTTGCGCGTACGTGAAGCTGAAGCCCGATACAGCACTCACGTTTGAAGCAGTCGTTGCCTTTCTGAAGGAGAGGGGCGCCTCAGTGCAACAGCTTCCGGAGCGCATAGAGTTCGTCCATGAGCTTCCGATGACCAAAGTGGGGAAGGTGGACAAGAAGGCGCTGAGGGATGATATAAAGCAGAAGGTAGAAGGAGCATGAGAAGACTTCAGACGCCAGGCAGACCTTAGACCTTAGACATCAGACCCCAGGCCTCAGACTCAAACATTGAAGCAAGGTCGACGGACCCGACGCCTTAAGTCTGAAGTCTGAAAGTCTGATGTCTATGGTCTGCCCTTGTATTGCACGGCGCGCTGCACGTGTGCTATTCTTTTTGCGTTCGGGGCGTGGCGCAGCATGGTTTAGCGCGCTTGCCTTGGGAGCAAGAGGTCGCTGGTTCAAATCCAGTCGCCCCGACCATAACCCGTAATACTGCTTTCGGCCGTGAGCAATCAGGCAGTATGCAGTCTCCATCTTATTGACTTTTCAGCCTGCTGCCACTAAAATAAGGGCATGTTTGAGCTGTTGACGAGGAAATACGCAATCCTTGTCACTATACTGGCCTTCTTATTCATCGCTCTCTTTTCTGAACACGGCATCATTGATTACATAAAGCTCAGAAGGCAGGTCAGCGCTGTCAAACGCTCCATAGGGAAGCTCGAAGGCGAAAACGTGCAGTTGAAGGCGCAGGTGGATCGCTTTCAGAAGGATGACCGTTACCTTGAAGAGCTGGCCAGACAGAAATACGGCTTTATCAAAGAAGGGGAAAAGGTCTACAGGATTGAAAAATGAAATACGAAGGAGCAATATACAGGCCTCCCAGCGAGGCTCACAGTCTCATACTGCAGGTGGCCGTGGGCTGTTCACACAACAAGTGTACTTTCTGCGGCTCATTCAAAGATAAAAAATTTCGTGTAAAAAGCTTCGAAGAGATTAAAGAGGATGTTGACGAGGCGAAGGCTTACGCCCGTTATATAACCAAGGTGTTTCTCGCCGATGGAGACGCCCTTATCATTCCTCAGAAGCGGCTCGTTCCAATCGTCCAACTGGTGAAAGACTCATTTCCAAAACTGGAGCGGATAGGCATCTATGGTAATGTGAAGTCGGTTCTGAAAAAATCGGTGGATGAACTGAAAAGCCTGAGAGATATAGGGCTCGGTATCCTCTACCTGGGCGTGGAGTCGGGGGACCAGGTCACGCTCGACAGGGTGTGCAAAGGCACGACGCTTGAAAAGATGGAAGAGGCGTGCCACAAGGTCAAAGAAGCAGGCATCGTACTTTCGGTGACAGTGCTTCTCGGGCTCGGAGGGGTTGAGCGCAGCAGGATCCACGCTGAAGAGACGGGCAAATTCCTGTCCAGAATTGATCCGGAGTACGCAGGAGCACTCAGCATCATCGTGGTACCGGGCACCCCGCTTGCCAGGGACATCGAGGCCGGCATCTTTCACGTTCCCGATCCCTACATGCTTCTGGAAGAGTTGGCAATCATGATAGAGCACACCAATGTGACCCACTGCTTCTTTGCGTCAAATCACGCCTCCAATTATCTTCCCATCAAGGTCTGGTTGCCGGAGCAGAAGGAGAAGGCTCTGAAGGCTATCAGACACGTTCTGGCCGAGAGAGACCCTGCTCTGCTGAGGCCCGAATTTTTAAGGGCATTGTAGATGGACAGCAAGGACAGGGTCAAGGGACAAAGCGCACGGGGCACGGCAGACAATAACGCGGATGGTCACGTAGATGTGCCCGTGAGGGTCAGATATGCGGATACTGACAGGATGGGCATTGTCTACTATGGGACCTATCCCCAGTACTTCGAAATAGGAAGAAGCGAATTCATGCGGGAGAAGGGTTTCACCTACCGGGAGTTTGAGGAGATGGGGTATCACCTGGTAGTGACAGGCATCAACGTGAGGTACCATAGCGCAGCTACCTACGACGATCTCCTCAATGTGCGGACCAGCCTGGCTGATGTAAAATCGCGAGGCGTCACCTTCCATTATGAAGTTTTCAAGGACGGCGAGATCGTTGTCGAAGGCCACACCCAGCATATCTGCGTTGACCGAGGGAGAAAACCGGTGCGCATTCCCCCTGAGGTCATGGAACTCTTCAAAAATGCCTCATCCGCATGAAATCCTTGTTGTAAGGCTCACCTCTCTGGGTGATGTGCTGATGAGCCTCCCTGCAGTAAAAGCTCTCAAAGACGAACTGCCCGGCGTAAAGATATCCTGGCTTGTGGAAGGATCTGTCGCAGAGCTCTTATCACACCAGGGCTTTGTTGATCACGTCATACGGTTCCCCCGCGACCTCATCGTCGCGAGTCTGAAGAAAGGCAACGGGCTCATAGCATTCAGGTGCCTGGTCGATTTCTTGAGGAATTTACGCGCAAAGAACTACGATGTGCTCATCGATTTTCACGCGATCCTGAAGAGCGCACTCCTCGATTATGTGACGCGGGCCGGACGCAGAATAGGCTTTGGCAGAAGATTTGCGAAGGAGGGTAGCTGGCTTGCCTATGATGAAAGGGTAAACGGCGAAGAGTCGCGTCTCCACAAGGTCGAACGGAACATGCTGCTAGCGAGGCATCTCGGAGTAAACGGGACTATTCCTCGGGTAGAACTCGTGGCTCCGCCGGAAGCGGAGAGCTATGTACATGACATGCTGGCGAAGCATGATATACATCCCCCCATCATTGCTCTTTTTCCCTTTTGCAGCAAGGGGAGCCAGTTCAAACGCTGGGATCTGGCCAACTACGCGGAACTCCTGAAGCGCATGAAAGAGTCGATAAAGGCAACCGTTCTGATCCTGTGGGGTCCAGGTGAAGAGGGAGAAGCCAGACGGCTGCGCGATATGGCAGACTACGGGGTTGTGCTTCCGGCGAACCTTGGTGTTGCGCAATTGTGCGCCTTGCTCAAGAGAGCGGATATGTACGTGGGCGGCGATACGGGTGTCATGCACCTTGCCGCTTTCTCCGGCGTGCCGGTACTGGCGGTTTTCGGGCCGACTGATCCAAGAGTGAATGCGCCCTTCGGTTCGATGCACACCATGGTGCGGCGGGACCTGCCCTGCAGTCCCTGCAGGGACAAAGACTGCAAGGAAAGGGTCTGTCTCACGTCGATCACACCGGACGAAGTCTTTGAAGAGGTGCGCCAGATGTGGAACCGCATAAACATAGTCCATAAGGGGCGGAAGGAGGCTGCCGATATTTCAAATTCTAAATCCTAAGCACCAAATTCTAAACAATATCAAATTACCGAATGTCAAATGTCCCAAACGTGCCGCTTGTGCCGGCGTTTTCGTTTCTGAGTTTTGGATTTTGAACGTTAGAATTTGTTTAGAATTTAGATATTTAGATTTAGGATTTTAGGCGGTGACTTATGCGAGTGCTTTTTATATATCCGAATCTGAATGCCCAGATCGGCTTCAATTATGGCGTAGCGCATATTTCCGGGCTGCTCAAGAAGCATGGCATTGAAACCCACCTGCTCAACGTAAACGAGCAGGTGGATTATCCTCTCGATCTCGCGCGCATCAAGGAAGATGTGCTGCGTATCAACCCGGATGTGATCGGCTTTTCCGTAGTCACGAACCAGCATAAGTACGCAGTCGAGATAGCGCGCGACATAAAGAGGTACCTTCCGAGGCCGATAGTTTTCGGAGGCATACATCCCACCATGGTCCCTCTCGACGTGATGCAGGAGCCTGCAGTTGACTGCGTATGTGTTGGCGAGGGAGAAGAGGCCTTTCTTGAATACCTTACGAAGGGAAGCCCGAAGGGCGTGTTGAACATGGGTTACAGGGAAGGCCAAAAAGTAGTGCTCGAGCCCCTCAGACCTTATGTCGACCTAGGAGCGTTGCCGCCCAAGGACTATGATATCTTCGACTTTCAGAGAATAATCGATACGAAGGACGGGTGGGTCGGTCTTTTATCCGGTCGCGGCTGTCCCTTCAGGTGCACCTACTGCCTTAATCACAAGATCATCAAGATGTACAAGAACTCGGGTCATCTGCCGAAGGGCTACATCCGGAGAGAGGGAGTGGACGAGGTAATGGGTGAGATCGACTATCTCCTCAGCCATTACCAGCGCATCAAGATGTTCATTTTTGACGATGATATATTCACGCTTGATAAGGCGTGGTTGCGGGAATTCTCAGAAAAATACAGGAAGCTCACCAACACGGGTTTTGTCTGCAATGCGCATGTGCGCTTCTTTGACGAAGAAGTCGCGCGATGCTTGAAAGAGGCGGGCTGCAGGATCGTCAAGTTCGGCCTCGAGAGCGGAAGCGACAACCTGCGCAGAAACGTGCTCCACCGGTTCATGACGAATCGCGAGATCGAGGCTGCCTTCGGAGCGGCCCACAAATACGGACTTCACACGTCGGCCTTTGTGATGATCGGTTTGCCCTGCGAAACCAAAGATGATATCATGGCAACGGTCAGGCTCTTATCGAAGATCAAGCCCGGGAGATTCAGGTGGTCGCTCTTTTTCCCGTATGTGGGTACCGAGGCGTACGACATTGCGAAGGCGCGGGGCTCGATCGATTTTGAAAAAATGAAGCGCCTCGATAACTTTACCGACGAGACGTGCATGAACCTTGGCGAAGAGGCAAATCTCCTCGTCGATAAGGTGCAGCATCTTTTCTGTACTTTCGTGAATGGGTATGCGGAGCCCGACGGAGAGGCCCGCTACCGCGAGCTTGTGGACCACATCGAGGCCGCAGAACGTTCGAGCTGGGAGAAGGAAAAGAAGAGCTTCGCTGCCGAGATCGCTGAAATGGATAAGCTAGCGGTGGAGCAGGGCAGGTTGCACTATACGGTGAAGTTCAACCGGTTTATGGGTGTGAGAAGTGACTGGGAAGACGATAGTCTATCTGCCTAACTGGCTCGGGGACATGGTGATGGCCACGCCCTTTCTCTCTTCGCTGAGAAAGCCTGGCAATGGCGAGCTATGGGCCATAGGTCAGTCCAAGGCCATGCATCTCTACGACGGACTGGAGCTTTTCGACCGGTTTATACCCAATGATTCAAAGGACGTTGTCTCGTTTCTCGACAAGGTAAGCATGCTGCGTGAACTGAGATTCGACCAGGGCATTGTGCTCCCCCATTCCTTTCGCTCTGCATTGCTCTTTTTTCTCGGTGGAGTTCAGAACAGGATAGGCTACCGGCTCAACAAGAGGGGATTCATGCTCACTCAGCCTTTGAAGCGGGCGGCCAAGCTTGTGCCTACTGCCGAACAGTACCTGCGGATTCTTGATGCGCTGGGTGCTGAAAGGGAGAACGAGGCGCCTTTCCTGAGGGTGACGCCGGATGAAGAGCAGCGATTCGATCAGAAGTACACGGACGTGGGCGGGGATTACGTCGCGTTCATCGTCGGTGCGCAATACGGTCCTTCCAAGAGGTGGCCCGCCTCCCATTTTTCAGGGCTTGCTGACATGATTGCTTCGAAATATTCGAGGATGATATACATATTGCCGGGGAAGCAGGAAGTGGAGCTTGCACGACGCATACAAAATACTGTCTCTAACAAGGAGAAGGTGGGTATCGAGGTGATGGACATCGCGGACCTGAAGGTCTGCCTCTCAAGAGCCTCCCTCGTAGTCTGCAACGATACAGGGCCGCGCCACATCGCAGACGCTCTTGAAACGCCTACAATAGCGATACTCGGACCTATGGACACAAAGTACACGGAGTACCCCAGCCGTTCCACACACATCGTATGTAAGGATGTGGACTGCAGGCCGTGCAACAGGAAGAAATGCGATCGAGATCATGAATGCATGACAGGCATACGCGCGCAAGATGTTTTTGCAAAGGTGGAGGAGATCCTTGGCTGAAAAGGAATTATCGGTCACCGAAAAGTTCAAGGGAAAGAAAATATGTGTTATCGGCGATATCATTGCCGACATCTACATTTACGGAATGCCGTATAAGCTCTCGCGGGAAGCACCGGTGGTTGTCGTCAAATACGAGGAAGAAAAACTCTACCCGGGCAGCGCGGGGAATACCATCGCCAACCTGCTGGCGCTTGGTGCACACGTCTTTCCCCTGGGTTGCGTGGGCAAAGATCAGGTAGGTCAGAGGCTGATCTCCTATTTTTCAACGTACCAGAATGTAGATATGCACGGACTCCTGCAGCACGACGGCGGAACCGTAACAAAGACGCGCATACTCGCTGGAGATACGCACACCACCAAGCAGCAGGTGATAAGGATTGACAGGGAGGATGGACGGGAAACCCCTGCTTACCTTAAGGCTGTACTGAAGGAACGGCTGATGGCCATCGGCCCCGAAATGGACGGCTTCGTCTTCTCTGACTACGAATACGGGCTGATTGACCAGGAGATTGTTGAGTACGGAAAAATGATGGCCAAGAAGAAGACCGTCGTCGGTGATTCGAGGTTCAACCTGCGTCAGTTCTCCGGTTTCACTCTTATTACACCGAACGAATCCGAGGCTTACACGCTTGCCGGGCTGGACCCGTATCACCATGGTATCGATGAGACGGCAGCGAAGATCATGAGTTTCATGCAACTGGAGGCACTCCTCATAACAAGGGGAAATAAAGGGATGTGCCTCTGCCTTAACACCGGGGAGATGCACCATATTCCAATATCAGGTACTGATGAGATCGCCGATGTTACCGGAGCTGGAGACACCGTCGCAGCGGCAGTTACACTGTCGCTGGCTGCCGGCGCTGATTACCTGACCGCCGCAAAGATCGCAAACCATGCGGCAGGCATCGTGGTCATGAAACGCGGAACGGCGGTGACGACCCTGGATGAGCTGAGAAAGGTGATCGAGGAACATGGGTGAATACATCAGGGACCACGGTGAACTCAAGCGCATCATCGACCTGGAGCGATCAAAGGGGAAGAAAATAGTCTTTGGTAACGGGTGCTTCGATCTGCTCCACGTGGGGCACGTCAGGTATCTGGCAGGTGCTAAAGCGCTCGGCGATGTTCTTGTGGTCGCTCTCAATGACGACGCATCTGTCGTGGGTTTGGGCAAGAGAAAAGTGGTGGTCACGCCGCTCGTGGAACGGGTTGAGATTGTCGCTGCGCTGCGCTTTGTAGACTACGTAACCACCTTCTCAGAGCCCACCGTGGAGAACCTGCTGCGATTGCTGAAGCCTGATTTCCATGCCAAGGGGACCGACTACACGCCGGATACGGTACCTGAAAAAGATATCGTCAAAGCCTACGGAGGACAGGTTGCCATCGTGGGCGATCCTAAAGACCACTCAACGAGGGATATAGTAGCACGTCTCAAGAGTCCGGAAGGGCAATGACACGTCTCCCCCTGTCGGTCTATATGATTACTCTCAACAATGCGGCAACTATAGAGAAGGCCCTTGCGAGCGTCTGCGGATGGGCCGATGAGATCGTCGTGATTGATTCCGACAGCACGGATGATACGCCTCGCATCGCCCGGGAATATGCTTCAAACTACCAACAGTTCATCACGACCAGCCAGAGGGAGAAGTATCAGTATGCTCAGGATCACTGTACCTTGCCATGGGTGCTTTTCATCGACGCCGACGAATGGCTCACACCCGAGATAAAACAGGAGATCGAAGATGTTGTGCGGGGCACCACCGAGTGCGAGGGCTTCCTGGTCGAACGGAAAAATTTTTTTCTCGGGAAACTGATACGGTACGGTGGGTGGTATCCTGATCATGAGATCAGGCTGTACAGGAAGGATAAGGGCAGATGGGAGGGCGGGCTTCACGCGAAGGTCGAAGTTAACGGAAAAGTGGGGAAGCTGAAGAACTATTACATGCACGCTCCTTACAATGATATATCGCACCTGATCAAGACCGTGGACCGATACTCCGGAGCCTTTGCGGAAGACCTCAAGGGAACAGGCCACTCCTTTTACCTGTTCAATATGATCTTCCGTCCACTCTACCGTTTCCTGAGAGATTTTATCATCAAGCGCGGATTCCTTGACGGCGTCCCGGGGCTCATAATCGTGGCATCCACTATGTACTATGTCTTTATGAAACATGCTAGACTGTGGGAGATGGAAAAAATGCAAGGCAGAAGGCATGAGCGCGCTGCGCGATAAGAAAATACTGGTAACCGGCGGTCTCGGTTTTATCGGCAGTAACCTCTGTATAGACCTGGTCAAGTCGGGTGCCCGCGTGACAATCGTCGACAACATGCTGCCCAGACAGGGCGGCAACCTCTTCAACATCAAAGAGATAGAAGACAACGTGCAGGTACAGTTTTCGGACGTGCGCGATCAGTTCTCGATGAACTACCTGGTGCGCGGCGTTGATTACGTGTTTCATCTCGCCGGTCAGGTGAATCACGTGGACAGCATGCGCAACCCCTTGCAGGATCTGGACATCAACTGCAAGGGCACCCTTGTACTTCTGGAAGCGCTGCGCCTGAATAACAGAAACGCGAAAGTGATCTTTGCAGGTACGAGAGGCGAGTACGGCTCGAGCGTCAAGTTGCCCGTGGACGAGGATCATCCCACGAATCCCAAAGGGATCTATGCGGTGACCAACCTGAGCGCGGAGAAAATGGTGCTCGTCTACGACGACATCCACGGTATAAAGGGCACCTGCCTGCGCATCACCAATACGTATGGGCCTCGCCACCAGATGATGCACGATGAGTACGGTGTTTTCAACTGGTTCGTGCGCAAAGCGCTGGACGATGCTGAGATACCGGTATTCGGGGATGGCCGGATCCTCCGCGATTTTCTCTATGTGGACGACCTGGTGCGGTGTCTTATCATGGTGTCTTCGACCGACAGGGCGTACGGCCAGGTCTTCAACGTGGGGGCAGGCACCCCCGTCTCCTTCCAATCCCTTGCTGAAACCATTGTGAGGGTTGTCGGAAAGGGCAGGGTAAAGTTCACGGAGTTTACCCAGGAGCGAAAGGAAGTTGAGCCCGGGGATTACTACACGAATATCGCGAAGATAGAATCCTGCACCGGGTGGACGCCCCGGGTCAGCCTCGAAGAGGGGATCAGAAAGACCGCAGACTTCTACCGCACGCATCGAAAGGAATACTGGCAATGATCGTCAAGATATTCGACCTTCAGCGGGAGTATGAAGCTCTCCGCAAGGACATGCTGCGTCTTTTTGAGCAGGTACACCTTGGCGGTGAGTTCATTCTCGGCAAACATGTGAAGACATTTGAGGAAGATTTTGCAACGTATATCGGCTCCCGCTGGACCGTGGGCGTCGGCTCAGGAACCGATGCTATAAGGATAGGCGGCCTTGCCTGCGGCCTCAAAGCGGGTGACAAGCTTGTCACCACGCCCAATACGTATATCGCGACAGCCATGGCCCTCTCGATGCACGGGGTGACACCGGTGTTGTGTGATATAGAGCCTGACACGCACAACATGGACCCTGACCGCCTGGAAGAGGTACTGAAAAAGGAAAAAAATGTACAGCTCTGCATTCCCGTGCATCTCTACGGCCATGCAGCACCGATGGATGAGATCCTTGGTTGTTGCAAGCGCCATGGAGTGTCTGTCTTTGAAGACGCATGCCAGGCCCACGGCGCATCCTATAAGGGAAAGAAAGTGGGTACCTTCGGCAAGGCGGCCGCTTTCAGTTTTTATCCTACGAAGAACCTCGGCTGTCAGGGTGACGGCGGCGCCATTACCACCTCCGATGAAGAAACATACAAGAGCGCGAGCCGGCTTCGTAATTACGGCCAGACAGATAAACATGTGCACGTCGTGGAGGGTTTCAACTCACGGCTTGATGAACTGCACGCGGCCTTTCTCAGCTTCAAGCTGCGGGAACTCGATACATGGAATGAACAGCGCCGGAAGCTTGCAGCACTGTACCGGCGCGAACTGGAAGGTACACCGCTCGTGCTGCCGGTTGAAAAGCCCTATGCCTACCACGTCTATCATCTTTTCGTGGTTAGGAGTAAGACGAGAGACGCATTGCAGGAATACCTCAAGGGCAAAGGTGTCTCAACACTCATCCACTACCCTACGCCCATACATCTTCAGGAGGTCTACAGACACCTCGGTTACAAGAGGGGTGACTTTCCGCACGCAGAACAGGGTGCCGCAGAGATCCTTTCTTTGCCCATGTACCCGGGCTTGAGAGAGGACGAAGTGCTCTACGTCTGCGGAACCATCAAGGCGTTCTTTAGACAATGAGGGTGCTTCATCTTTTTAGCGACTGGAAGTGGACCGGCCCTGCCGAACCTGTTGTTTCGCTTTGCGATGCGCTCAAAGGGCATGAGCTAGTCCTCACGCTTGCGTTTCGAAAGACCCCCATCGACTTCCCAGAGCGCACCGTTCAAAAAGAAGTAATGAAACGGAACGTCTCCGGGTACGATGGCTTCAGGCTCAACCGGTATTTTTCGCTGCGGGACTGGATCTTTGACGTGAAAAGAATCAAGCGCTTTGTCGACGAAGAGCACGTCGATATCGTGCATACGCACCTGTCGCATGATCACGCGACTGCAGTGATGTCTTTTCTCTTCTCAGCGAGGCGTCCACTCCTGGTGAGAACCGACCACAAACGCGACGGACTGCCGCAGAGTCGCTCCATGGCCTATCTCATGGCGCGCACCGATGGCCTTGTCACCTATAGCGAAAGACTGCGGCAGCAGGACGTAGAATATTTCCGTTTCCCTGCGGAGAGAAGCTGCAGGCTCCAGCCGGGCCTGCAGCCCCACGCAGGCAGTGTGCGCGATGTCCGGGAAAGCCTTGGCCTCGAGCCTTCAGACAGAGTCGTCGGCGTCATCGGACGGCTGAAGAAAGATAGGGGTTACGATGTGATCCTGAAAGCCTTCCGCAAGGTACGGGATCGGATGGAACACGTGAAGCTCGTGATTGTGGGCAGGAGTTCGCAAATTGAAGAGAGTATAAAGAAGCCTCTGGCAGAATTGAACCTTCAAAAGGATGTTATTCTGGCCGGGTACCGTATAGAAGATTACTTCTCGGTCATCGCCGCCTTCGACGTTTATGTGATGATGCGCGCCGGCTCAGACGGCACGGCGCGGGCACTGCGCGAGGTCTTGGGAATGGGGAAACCGGCGATCGTTTCAACGCAGGGCATGCTCCCTGAACTGGTCATCGATGGGAAGACGGGTTACGCTGTCGCGATGGATGAACAGGAACTGGCTGATCGTATGGTGCGCCTCCTGAGCGACGAAAGAATGAGAGCGGAGTTCGGAAGCAACGCCCGCGATCGAGCCCTGACCGAGTGGAACTATGGCGTACAGGCAGCACGGCTTGTGGACTTTTACAAGAAACTGTTGCAGCTCGGAAAAAGACGGTGAGCGGACCAGCCACTCAACGCATGTTACGCATTGCTATCCTGCTGGACAAATTTCTGCCTTCACGAGGGGGCGAGCGTTATTTCAGCTTTCTCGCCGAAGAGCTGGCTCGGCGCGGCCACGAGGTGCATCTCTTTGCGTCAAAGATAGAAGAGAAAGGGGAGCAACCATATCAGGTCCATCTCGTGCCCGTCCTGAAGTTTCCAAGAAGCCTCAGAATGATCTCCTACATGCTCTTTTCCGCGCGCATGGTAAACGGATACGGATTTGATGTTATTCATGGGCTGGGGCAGAGTCTGGTGAGCAATGTGCTCAATCCTCACGGCGGAGTGGAGAGGGCGTATCTCAAGCAGGAATTTGCATCCATCAGCAGTCGCTGGTACTACTGGTACCGTTGGCTCAGGCGCCATCTTTCGCTGCGCCACCACCTGGAGCTCTGGATGCAGCGCCGCCTTTACGCCGGAAGCCATGTCAGGAGAGTGATCGCGATATCGCAGATGGTGAAGAGAGACATCGTCTCTTATTTTAATTTTCCCGAAGATAGAATCGCCGTAGTCTTTAACACCGTGGATCTGCAACGTTTCCATCCGTCACTCCGTGAGCGGTTTCGTGAACCAAAGCGCAGCGAGTTGGGTGTTGATGAGCGTTCCATCCTCCTTCTCTTCGCCGGTAACAATTACCGCCTCAAGGGGTTGGAGCCACTGCTGCATGCGCTTGCATTGCTTAAAAAGAGCGCGGCCGGAATGGACGTGCGATTGATAGTGGTCGGACGGGGGCAGATATGGCTCTACCGGCGAATGGCAGAAAGACTGGGAGTAGCCGGTTCCGTCTTCTTCCTTGGACCCGTCGGCAACACGTTTTATGATTCATGCTCCCTCACCGTGCTGGAAGCCCTCGCCTGCGGCCTCCCGGTAATTACCACGCGCTTCAACGGCGCCTCTGATGCAATACTGTCGGACGAGGGCGGCAAAATCGTTCAAGACCCTGCCAATGCGGAAGAGATTGCTGACGCCATTGCCTGGTTCTTCGACGAAGAACGAAGAAAGAAGGCTTGCGTCGTTACACGCCAGTGGTTGGAACAGTATCCACCTTCCCGCAACGTGGATGAGACGCTGGCGGTATACTACGAGGCAGCCGCTTCATAAGCCGTTCTGCCTTGACTCGTCTGCGGACCGGTGTTACCTTACCGTATAGCTATGCGTCAGAGCTGTGCGCAAAACCTGAGACTCGTTACTCTCACACTCGTTGCTCTCCTCATCCTTCCGGGTTGTTTTTCGCCGCAGAAAATGGTGTCGGACAGGGCTTCGTCTCTTTTCCAGGATGTTGCGCTCTCAGCCGGCAGGCAGTCCGACGTCGTGCTGGTGCGCAGCGGAACTCCTGCTTACCTGATGCTCATTGACGGCATGATTCTGAGCTACCCTGACAACCAGGATCTTCTTCTTGCGGGCGCAAAGGCGTATGCCTCCTATGCATCTATCCTCGAAGAGGGAGAACAGGAGCGCATCGCAAACCTCTATGGACGAGGCAAAGAGTATGCGGTCCGAAGCCTCAAAGTAAGCCCGCTGTTCAAGAATGTCACTGATACGTCACTTGATGTGTTCCAGAAGACGCTGGAGCAGGCGCATAAGAGTGATGTCCCCATTCTGTTCTGGGTCGGCAGTGTCTGGGGAAGCTGGATCGCCAGTTCCGATTCCGCAGAGGCTCTGGCCGATCTCCCATGGGTTGAAGCTTTGATCGAGAGG
>Ga0335070_10006834_pt1 | contig 13408 bp, 10 predicted proteins | sample Lox_Sample_13_FD_206722 | JGI IMG/M metagenome (GOLD analysis project Ga0335070, IMG submission 206722) | Soil microbial communities from Loxahatchee National Wildlife Refuge, Florida, United States - Lox_Sample_1.3 | ecosystem: Environmental > Terrestrial > Soil > Wetlands | place: USA...
CCGGCGAGCGCCGGCGTGAACGGCGCGTTCACGACCTACTGGAACACCTCCGGCCTGGCGGCCGGCGTGTACACGGTCCAGTTCCAGTCGTGGGACCTGCTGCACAACTACAGTGACCTCGTTTCCACCGCGGTCAAGGTCATCGACCAGGTTGCCCCGACCGCTGAGATCGCGGGCGTCCTGCCGAAGCTCCTGTACGCGGTGAGTTACGACAACGACGTCACGGACATGCAGTTCCAGGTGCGCCCGAACGGGGCCTCGACGTGGACCAACGTCGGGATCAGCACCCGGATTTTCAAGGGTCGCCTGAACGCCGACGCCGCCAAGCGCCTGGGCCGCAACGTGGCCCGGAGGCTGGCGAACGGCGGCGTGGCCATGACCCTGTGGTCCACGACGTACGACGCGTCGCTCTACAGCTCCGGGACCTTCCAGTTCCGGGCGATCCCGGTGGACACCGCGGGCAACAGCAACCCGAGCCTCGCCCCGGTCGCCAACGCCGCGCTGACGGTGAGCGGCGGGGTGGCCACGTGGACTGCGGCCCCGGTGAACGGGAACCAGATCGCTTCGATCTCCTTCTCGGCCAACGAGACCACCTGTGACAGCGCGCTGGTGTCGGTCGTCACCGACGGCACCGGCGGCATCCCGGCGGTCATCGTGGCCGAGCTGCCGATCAACCAGCCCGACAACGCGTACCTGGCGCACGCGGTGGCGATGCACGCGAACACGGTCCAGACCACGACGTTCTTCGTGGGCTCGGTGCCGCTCGACGACATTTCCACCCTGGGCGGGACCGCGTGGGTGTTCGCCGGCCTGAACAGCGCGCTGGTGACCAACCTCGAGTGGTCCGGCCTGACGCTGTACCCGGTCACGCCGTCGCTCGGGTCCAACACCACGATCAAGAGCATCGAGCAGGTGGGCGGTCTGCCGGTCGCGCAGATCATGTTCCCGCCGGCCTCCGTGCCGTACAGCACGAACGTGGTCCTGCTCCCGACCGACATGCCGCAGCCGCAGCCGGACGCCAACCGCGTCCGCGGAGTGCTGTCGCCGTTCAACAACTTCTATCTGTTCGGCGACTGCCAGTTCCTGGACAAGGTCAAGACGGCGGCCCAGACGAGCGCCAAGCGCGTCACGCTGGGCAAGGGCGCGGTCAAGGCGGCGGGCGCGACGCAGGAGGTCATGGACTACCTGAAGCCGGTCCTGATCACCCTGAAGTACGGCACGCCGAAGGGCCCGAACACCGCCAACGCGCTGATGGTGGCTCGCTGGGACTACGAGATGGGCCAGTGGGACTTCACCAGCGTGGTTCGCAACACGATTGACCCGACCCAGAACCTGGCCACGGCGTGGGTGATCCGTCCGGGTGGCTACGCGGTGGTGGAGGTCGACAACTCCGCCCCTGCCGGCCCCCTGAGCATCACCGACGTCAAGGCGCTGCCCGGCCCGGCCACCTTCCCGGCTCACCTGCAGGTTCCGGTGAACGGGTACGTGGACTCGCGGCCGTGCTTCTCGGCGATCGTCAACCACACGTTCGGGAACGACAAGATCGACGACGTGATGGCGTGGATCAAGCCGGTCGGCGGCCACTACATCCAGATCCTCGACACCAAGACGTCGTTCGTCCACTGCGGGCTCAGCCACGAGGGCGGGTACGAGCCGGGCAGCGGGTTCATGAACGTGTGCTACAACATCGAGGAGGAGGGCTGCACGGACCAGAACCCGGGCAGCGACGACGGCGCCTTCCCGACGCTCAAGAACGGCAACTACTGGCTGAAGGTCGCGGCCACCTCGATCACCGGTGACTACGCCGCGGACAGCACCATGTTCAACGTGGACGCCATCGGGCCGCTGGTCCGCAACATGACGCCGCCGCAGCAGGGTCAGTTCCCGGTCATCCGTTACAGCGCGTTCGACAACGGGGCCGGGGTGAGCTCGTCGCGGCAGGCCGTGGACCTGTTCATCATGCAGTACGACCCGGCGCAGCCCACGCAGATCTACCCGTACTACAAGGGCACGCTGTGGTCGAACTCCAACATCCTGCAGGACTCGGTCAGCGCCGACGGCTTCACGCACTACTACTCGGCGAAGTCCAACATCACGTTCAAGGACGGCGACAACATCCGGGCCGTGGTGTACGGCGGGCTCGCGTCGGACTGGTTCAACGACTCGACCTACAAGTACACGGACGGCGCTCGCCAGTACTACGCGGCGGGCGGCGTGAAGGACTCGCTGAACAACGGCGGGTCGCCGCTGGAGATCTTCACCAACATCAACCTGAACGCTCTCGGGCCGAACGTGAGCAGCGCCACGTCGGTGTGCGTCGGTCCGAACGCGGTGATCAAGGTGCTCGTGGACGATGCCGGCAACGGCATTGACCTCGCCACCGCGTCCATCACGTATCGGAACGTGGCCAGCGGCGCGACGCTGGCGACGCACAAGACCCCGGACATCGTGGTCCACGGCGACACGTTGATCGACCACACCACCTTCAACCTGGCCGACGGGGTGCACCTGCAGGCCGTGGTGACGGTGGGCGACAACGCGACGCCGAAGAACTTCACCGTTCGGACCTACGACTTCACCGTGGACGCGACGCCGCCGGTGATCGCCCTGACGACCGGGACGAACATCTCCGACGGCTCGATCCAGCTGGACATTACGTCGATGGGCTGCGACAACACCTACAACATCGTGGACGCTTCGGCGATCCAGGTCATGGTGGACGGTGAGGCCGTGTCGTTCACCTACGACGCGGGTCTCCACCGGATCACGATCAGCAACCCGGGCTACGGCAAGACGCTGGTGGTGACGGTGACCGACGCGGTCGGCAACATCGGCACCTTCCGCGGGGTGACGCAGTCCTCGGTGCTGGCGATGAGCAGCCCGCACAACTACCCGAACCCGTTCGACAACAAGTCGTCGAGCACCAGCCCCATGACGACCATCGTGCTCGGCCTGACCAAGAACGCCAGCGTGGACATCAACATCTACGACCTGGCGGGCGGTCTGGTCCGGTCGAAGCACATCGACAACGCGACGCCGGCGACCACCTGGGTCTGGGACGGTCGTACGGACGAAGGCAAGACGGTTGGACGTGGTGTCTACCTCGGCCGGATCAAGGCCAGCGACGGCTCCCGCACCGCTGCGGCGATCATCAAGATCGCGGTGGCCCGGTAACGATGGAGGAGGGGGCCCGGGCGACCGGGCCCCCCACCCGCCGATGACCTTGGCGATGACAGACAAGGAGGTAGTGAAGATGTTCCGGAAAGGCTCCCTGGTCCTGCTGGCCGGCCTGGCGCTGTTGGCGGTGGCCGTGCCCGTTTGGGCCGATGACAGCAACGACGCGAAGACGGTGTTCGCGCTCGAGCACAGCGGCTTCGACGCGCGCGCGCTCGGGATGGGCGGCGCCTATGTCGGCGTGGCCAACGACGCGGCCGCCGGGTACTGGAACCCGGCCGGCCTGTACATGATGGCGGAAGGCGCCACCAGCTTGAGTTCGATGTACACCACCGGGCTCGAGAACGACGTGTTCCAGAACTACGTCGCGGTGGCTCACCGCTTCAGCAACTTCGCCCTGGGTGCCACCTGGGTGAACACCGGCGTGCGCGACGTCCTGGGCTACGATGGCACGGGCAACTACGTCAACACCTTCGGGCTGTCCGAGAACATGGTCGGGCTGTCCGCGGGCATGGGCACCGACAAGGCGGCCTTCGGCTTCACGCTGAAGGGCTACTTCCAGGGCCTGGACAGCGAGCAGCGCAACGGCGTCGGCCTGGACGCGGGCGTGCAGTTCAAGGTGAACGACATGCTCACCCTGGGCGGCGTGATGCAGGACATCGGCGGCAACCTGGGCGGCGACAACCGCATGCCGGTGACCGTGCGCATCGGCGCGGGCGTGTTCCCGATGGAGCACCTGCGCTTCGCCCTGGACGTGGAGCGGACCGAGAACCAGTCCACTCTGTTCCACGGGGGCGGCGAGTACGCCGTGAAGTTCGGCGACGACGCGATGGCCTTCCTGCGGGCGGGCGTGAACGACACCAAGATGAACGCCGGCCTGGGCGTGAAGGTCAGCAAGCTGGAGGCGGACTACGCCTTCACCGGCGAGAAGGTGGAGGGCTTTGGCAACGCGCATCGCGTGTCGCTGAACGTCCACTTCTAGCCAGCCGGGCCAACCGCCCGTTCAGTATCATTTGCATCTGCTCCGAAGCCTTTCCGGGGGGACGGCGCCATGATGGCGCCGTCCCTTTTTGTGGCCCCGGACGCCGCCCCGCCGCCGCTCGCGGGGGCGCGCGGCGGTGCGCCCGCAAGCCGCCCCCCGACGCGTGCGCGGGGGCCGCACCGCGGTGCGCCTGCAAGCCGCCCCCCGCGCCTGCGTGGCGGCGCACGGCAGTGCGTCCGCACCCGACCGCCCCCCTCGCCTCCCCGCCCGCGCCGCCCGGCGTCTTGACAGCCGCCGGGGCAGGCCGCAGAATGCGCTCATCCAGCAGGGTAGCCCCGTGTTCGTTGGTGTTTCCCCCTTCGTGAACGGTTTCACAACCGCGGAGCGAGGATCTTGAAGATCGTCGTGTGCGTGAAGCAGGTGCCGGACTCGGAGACCCGCGTGAGGGTCGGCGCGGACGGCCGGCGCGTGGACCTCGCCGGCGTGTCCATGGTGGTGAACCCGTACGACGAGTTCGCGCTCGAGGCGGCGCTTCAGCTCAAGGAGGCCGCCGGGGCCGGCGAGGTGGTGGTGCTGACGCTGGGGACAGCCGCGGCCGCCGCCACCATGCGCACCGCGCTGGCCATGGGGGCCGACCGCGGGGTGCTCCTCAAGGCCGACCCGTCGGAGGCGGACGGCCGGGCGGTGTCCGAGGCGCTGGCGGCGCAGCTCAAGACGCTGGCCCCCGACCTGGTGCTGTTCGGCAAGCAGGCCATCGACGACGACGGCGCCCAGGTGGGGCCGCGGGTGGCCGAGTTGCTGGGACTGCCGTGCGTCACGGTCGTGACCGGGCTGACCGTCACCGACGGCCGGGTGCGCGCGGAGCGCGAGGTCGAGGGCGGCCTCGAGGTGTGCGCGTGCAGCCTGCCGGCGGTGATCACCACCCAGAAGGGCCTCAACGACCCGCGCTATCCCTCGCTCAAGGGCATCATGGCGGCCAAGAAGAAGGAGATCCTGGAGGTCGAGACGGCGCTCCCGGCGCCGGGGCTGGCGGTCCGGAAGGTGAGCCCGCCGCCGGCGCGCAAGCCGGGGCGGATCGTGGGCACCGGCCGCGAGGCGGTGCCGGAGCTGGTGCGGGTGCTGCGGGAGGAGGCGCGCGTCATCTGACGCGCGCGGACGCGATGGCCATCCTGGTGTTCATCGAGGCTCGCGACGGCGCCATCCGCAGGGTCTCCCTGGAGGTGCTGGGGGCGGCCCGCTCGGTGGCCGCCGGGCTGGGGGGCGCGCCGGTGGTGGCGGTCCTCCCGGGGCACCAGGTGCGCGAGGTGGCCGCGCTCGGGCCCGCCGGCGCCGACCGGGTGCTGGTGTACGACGCGCCGCACTTCCGCGGCTACACCCCGGACGGCTACGCCGCCGCCGTGGCCGAGGCCGCGGGGAAGGTCGCGGCCACCGCGGTGCTCTTCCCGGCCTCGGCCATGGGCAAGGACCTGGCCCCCCGGGTGGCGGCGCGGCTGGGGGCCGGCCTGGCCACCGACTGCACCGGCCTGCGCGCGGAGGGCGGGGAGCTGATCGCCACCCGCCCGGTGTACGCGGGCAAGGTGTTCGCCGAGGTCGCCTGGGACCGGCCGCCGCAGGTGGCCTCGCTGCGCCCCAAGATCTTCGAGCCGCTGCCGCCCGACGCCGGCCGCTCCGCGGCGGTGGAGACGCTGCCCGCCCCGGTGTCCGAGGCCGACCTCAAGGTGCGCGCGGTGGAGACGGTGGCCGCCGCCCAGGGCCAGGTGGACCTGACCGAGGCCGAGATCATCGTCTCCGGCGGGCGCGGCATGAAGGGGCCCGAGGGCTACGGCATCCTGGAGCAGCTGGCCGGCGCGCTGGGCGGGGTGGTGGGGGCCTCGCGGGCCGCGGTGGACGCCGGCTGGCGGCCGCACGCCGACCAGGTGGGCCAGACCGGCAAGACCGTCTCGCCCAAGCTGTACGTGGCCTGCGGCATCTCGGGGGCCATCCAGCACCTGGCCGGCATGAGCGGCTCGCGCTGCATCGTGGCCATCAACAAGGACGGCGATGCCCCCATCTTCAAGGTGAGCGACTACGGCGTGGTGGGCGACCTGTTCGAGGTCGTGCCCGCCCTGACCGAGCAGCTCCGCAAACTCGACGGCCGCTAGGGAACCCGCATGCCTCCCGAACTCGCCCAGCAGCTTCACGAACTCGCCCGGCACTACCTGCCCGCGCTGACCCTGCTGGTCCTGGCGGTGGGCTTCGCCGGGCTCACGGTGGCCCTGTCGCGCTTCGTGGGCCCCCAGCGGCCGACCCGCGAGAAGAACATGCCCTACGAGTGCGGCGTGGAGCCGGTGGGGTCGGCCAAGGAGCGCTTCTCGATCAAGTTCTACCTGGTGGCCATGCTGTTCATCATCTTCGACATCGAGGCCGTGTTCCTGTACCCGTGGGCGGTCGCCTTCGGTCAGCTCGGGATGTTCGGGCTGCTGGAGATGCTCGTGTTCATCGCGCTGCTGCTGGCCGGCTACGTGTACATCTGGAAGAGAGGCGCCCTGGAATGGGAATAGAGGAGAAGATCCCGGAAGGCCTGCTGTTGACCACCGTGGACAAGATGGTCAACTGGGCGCGAAGCAACTCCATCTGGCCGTGCACGTTCGGGCTCGCCTGCTGCGCCATCGAGATGATGGCCACCGGCGCGGCCCGCTTCGACCTGGCGCGGTTCGGGGCGGAGGTGTTCCGCGCGTCGCCGCGCCAGGCGGACCTCATGATCGTGGCCGGCCGGGTGAGCGTGAAGATGGCCCCGGTGCTGCGGCAGGTGTACGACCAGATCTCGGAGCCCAAGTGGGTGATCGCCATGGGCGCGTGCGCCTCGTGCGCGGGGGTCTTCAATAACTACGCCATCGTGCCGGGCGTGGACCGCATCGTGCCGGTGGACGTGTACGTGCCCGGCTGCCCGCCGCGCCCGGAGATGCTGATCCAGGGGATCATGAAGCTCCAGGAGAAGATCCGCCGCGAGTCGGTGCGCCCCAGCGCGGAGCGGGCGCTGCGGCGGCGCGCGGCCGGCGCGTAGGCCGGGCCGACGGGGACTCGAGCCGTGGGAGGGGGAGTGAGCCAGGACCTGGAGACGGTGCGGGGAGCGCTGCGGGAGCGCCTCGGGGAGGCCTTGCTCGAGGAGCACGAGTTCCGCGGGGACCTCACCGTCACGCTGCCCCGGGAGCGCCTGGTGGAGGCGCTCACGTTCCTGCGGGACGACCCCCGGCTGCGCTTCGACCTGCTCAGCGACCTCACCGCGGTGGACCGGCCGGAGGAGGAGCTGCGCTTCGAGGTCGTCTACCAACTGACCTCCACCGTGCACCGCCGCTTCCTGGGGGTGAAGACCCGTGTGCGCGACGCGGAGCCCTGCCCCACGGCTACCGGGGTGTGGCCGGGGGCCAACTGGATGGAGCGCGAGGTGTACGACCTGATGGGGATCCCGTTCGACGGCCACCCCGACCTGCGCCGCATCCTGTGCCCCGACGACTGGGAAGGCCACCCGCTGCGCAAGGAGTACCCGCTGGGGCGCGAGGAGGTCGCGTTCACCCACAACCTGGACACGTACCAGCCCCGCCCCGTGATCATCAGCCCGGACTACACGGATGCCTACTGACGTCGCCAATCTGCACACCGAGACCATGACCATCAACATGGGGCCCCAGCACCCCTCCACCCACGGGGTGCTGAGGCTGGTGCTGGAGCTGGACGGCGAGACCGTGGTGCGGTGCACCCCGGTGGTGGGCTACCTCCACACCGGGATGGAGAAGCAGGGCGAGAGCAAGAACTACTCCAAGTTCATCCCCACCACCGACCGCATGGACTACCTGGCGGCCATCTCCAACAACCTGGGCTTCTGCCTGGCGGTGGAGAAGCTGCTGGGGATCGAGGTGCCGCTGCGCGCGCAGTACATCCGGGTGCTGCTGACCGAGATGACCCGCATCTCCAGCCACCTGGTGTGGCTGGGCACGCACGCCATGGACCTGGGCGCGCAGACCGTGTTCCTGTACTGCTTCCGGGAGCGCGAGAAGTTCCAGCTGCTGCAGGAGATGATCTGCGGGGCGCGCCTCACCGCCAGCTTCGTGCGCATCGGCGGGGTGATGCTGGACCTGCCGGACGGCTTCCTGGAGGCGTCGCGCGAGTTCGTGGACCAGATGCCCCGCCACATCGCCCAGTACGAGCGGCTGCTGACCCGCAACCCCATCTGGCTGCGGCGCACGCAGGGCGTGGGCGTGCTCACCGCCGAGCAGTGCCTGGCGCTCAGCGTCACCGGGCCGATGCTGCGGGCCTCGGGCGTGAAATGGGACCTGCGCAAGGCGCGCCCGTACTCCTCCTACGAGCACTTCGACTTCGACGTGCCCACCGGCACCGCCGGCGACGTGTACGAGCGCTACCTGGTCCGGCTGGAGGAGATGCGCCAGAGCGTGCGCATCTGCCAGCAGGCCATCGATCGGATGCCCGCGGGCGACTACCGCGCCCGGGACTCGAAGTACGTGCTGCCCCCGCGCGAGGACGTCCACCGCAGCATGGAGGCGCTGATCCACCACTTCCGCCTGGTGAGCGAGGGTTTCCGCCCGCCGGTGGGCGAGGTGTACCAGGCCATCGAGGCGCCCAAGGGGGAGCTGGGCTTCTACCTGGTGAGCGACGGCGGGCCCAACCCGTACCGGGTGCACGTGCGCGGCCCCTCGTTCGTGAACCTCCAGTCGCTGCCGGCGATGGTGGAGGGGCGGCTGGTGGCGGACGTCGTCGCCGCGATCGGCTCGGTGGACATCGTGCTGGGCGAGGTGGATCGCTGATGGCCCTGGAGCTGCGCCCCGAGGCCCTGGAGGAGTGCCGGCGGATCATCGCCCGCTACCCGCGCCGGCGCTCCGCGATCCTGCCGGTGCTGTACGTGGCGCAGCGCGAGTTCGGCTACGTTCCCCAGGAGGCCGAGGAGCTGGTGGCCGGGCTGCTGGAGCTGCACCCCGAGGAGGTCTCCGGGGTGGTGAGCTTCTACACCATGTTCCACCGGCAGCCGCCGGGCAAGTACGTGGTGGAGGTGTGCCGCACCCTGTCGTGCGCGCTGATGGGCGCGGATGACATCGCCAGCCACCTGCGCAAGCGCCTGGGCATCGATCCGGGCGAGACCACCCCCGACGGCCGCTTCACCCTGCGCAACGTGGAGTGCCTGGCCGCGTGCGGCTCGGGCCCCGCGGTGCAGATCAACGGCGTGTACCACGAGAACCTGACCATCCAGGCACTCGACCGAATTCTGGACTCGCTGCCATGAACGAGATCCTGTTCCGGCACATCCACCGGCCCGACCTGCGCGGCCTGGCCGGCTACGAGTCCCCCGAGGTGGGCGGCTATGCCGTGGCCCGGCGGGTGTTCGGCGACCGCGTGGCGCCGGCCGAGATCATCGAGACCGTCAAGCAGTCGGGCCTGCGCGGGCGCGGCGGGGCGGGTTTCCCCACCGGCATGAAGTGGGGCTTCGTGCCCAAGGCCACCGCCGAGCCCAAGTACCTGGTGGTGAACGCGGACGAATCCGAGCCCGGCACCTTCAAGGACCGCGAGCTCATGGAGAAGAACCCGCACCTGCTGCTGGAAGGGATCCTGCTCTCGTCCTACGCCATCGGCGCGCACCTGGCCTTCATCTACATCCGGGGTGAGTTCGTGCAGGTGGCCGGGATCCTGGAGCAGGCGCTGGCCGAGGCGCGGGCCAAGGGCTACTTCGGCCGGAACGTGTTCGGCTCCGGCTACGAGCTGGAGCTGGTGGTGCACCGCGGCGCGGGCGCGTACATCTGCGGCGAGGAGACGGCGCTGCTCGACTCGCTGGAGGGCTACCGCGGCCAGCCCCGCCTGAAGCCGCCGTTCCCGGCGGTGAAGGGCCTGTACGGCGGCCCCACGGTGATCAACAACGTCGAGACCCTGTGCAACGTGCCCTACATCGTGGGCGAGGGCCCGCAGGCCTTCCGCAAGTTCGGCACCGAAAAGAGCCCCGGCACCAAGGTCTTCTCGGTGAGCGGCCCGGTGCGCCGCCCCGGCAACTACGAGCTGCCCCTGGGCGTCTCCCTGCGCACCCTGATCGAGGACGTGTGCGGCGGGATGCGCGAGGGCCACCAGCTGCGCGCGGTGATCCCGGGCGGTTCCTCGGTTCCGGTGCTGGACGCCTCGAAGGTGGACACGCGGCTGGACTTCGAGTCGCTGCAGGCGGCCGGCTCGATGCTGGGCTCCGCCGGCGTGATCGTGATGAGCCACCGCATGTGCATGGTGCGCGCCACCCTGAACCTGACCCGGTTCTACCGCCACGAGTCGTGCGGCAAGTGCACCCCGTGCCGCGAGGGCACCTACTGGATGGAGAAGATCCTGGACCGCATCGAGCACGGGCTGGGCCAGCCCAGCGACCCGGACCTGCTGCTGGACCTGTGCGGGACGCTGCTGGGCCGCAGCTTCTGCCCGCTGGGCGACGCCGCGGCCATGCCGGTGGAGAGCTCGGTGCGCACCTTCCGCGAGGAGTACGACGCCCACATCCGCGAGCGGCGCTGCACGGTCCGCGAGGCCGCCCTGGCGGGCACGAGGTGAGGAGCGCATGCCCGAGCCCAAGATGATCCCCCTCACCATCGACGACCGGCCGGTCAGCGTGCCGGAGGGCACGCTGGTGACCGACGCCGCGCGCACCCTGGGCATCGTCATCCCGGTGTTCTGCTCGCACCACCGGCTGAAGCCCCTGGGGGCCTGCCGCATGTGCCTGGTGGAGAAGGTCGGGGTGCCCAAGCCGATTCCGGCGTGCACCGAGGTGGTGGCCGCGGGCATGGTCATCAAGACCCAGAGCCCCATGGCGCTCCAGGCCCGCACCGGCATCATGGAGTACCTTCTGGCCAACCACCCGCTGGACTGCCCGGTGTGCGACGAGGGCGGCGAGTGCGACCTCCAGGACACCAGCTACGAGCACGGCATCACCGGGACGCGCTTCGCCGAGATGAAGCGCTCCTTCGACCAGGTGGACCTGGGCCCGATCGTGGTGCTCGACCGCAACCGGTGCATCGTGTGCGCCCGCTGCGTGCGCTACTGCCAGGACATCATGGGGGACACCGCGCTGGCGATGGAGGAGCGCGGGTTCCACAGCCGCATCAACTCGCTGAACGGCGGCCCGCTGGAGTGCCAGCAGTGCGGCAACTGCATCGAGGTGTGCCCGGTGGGCGCCCTCACCAGCCGCCCGTACCGGTTCCGGGCGCGCCCCTGGGACCTGAAGCAGACCGAGACCGTGTGCAACTTCTGCTCGAACGGCTGCACCTACCACCTGGGCCGCTTGGGCTCCGAGGTGTTGCGGGCCCGGGCCAAGCGCTCCCACGGCGTGAACCGCGACTTCCTGTGCGTGCGCGGCCGCTACGGCTACGAGGTGGTGGGCTCGGAGGGCCGGCTGGAGCACCCGCGGGTGCGCCGCGACGGCGCGCTGGCGCGGGCCGAGTGGGACGCCGCCCTGGACGTCTGGGCCCGGGGCGTCGAGGCGGCCCGCCGGGACGGCAAGGCGGTGGCCGCGCTGGCCACCGGGCGGCTCAGCAACGAGGCCCTGTACCTGCTGCAGCGCCTGGTGCGCGAGGTGCTCGGCTCCGCCCACCTCGACCACCGGCTGGGCGCGCGCGCGCCGCTCTCCGGCGAGACCCTGCGCCGCCTGGCCGCGTTCGACGCGCCGCCGGCGTCGGCCCTGGAGGCCGCCGGCGCGGTGCTGGTCTTCGGCGAGGACCTGTCCGAGGAGCAGCCGCTCTACGGCACCAGCGTGCTGCGCGAACTCAACTACCGCAACCTGCCGCTGGTGGTGGCCCACTCCCGCGCGGTCCCGCGCCTGGCCGAGGCGGCGGCCACGCTGGCCTACCGCAGCGGCGCCGAGCTGGCGGCCGCGCGCGGGCTGCTCAAGGCGTGCGCCGCCCACCCGGAGTCCGCGGAGGCGCTGCGCGCCCCGGCCGCGAGGGTGGCCGGCGGGTGGAGCTGGGAGTCGCTGGAGGCGGGGTGCGGCCTGAGCCGCGAGCGCTTCGAGCGCGCGGCGGCCACCTTCTTCGCGCCCGGGCCCCGGATCGCGTACTTCGGCTCCCGGGTGCTGGCGAGCCCGGAGGCCGAGGCGGTGGTGGCGGCGCTCATGGACGTGGCGCAGCTGGCCGGCGCGGCCCTGGTGCCGCTGTGGGACCGGGCCAACAGCCAGGGGGCGGTGGACATGGGAGTGCTGCCCGGGCTGGCCCCGGGCTACGCCCCGGCGCCCGCGGGCGGCTGGGACGCGGGCCAGATCCTGCGGCACGCCGCCGCGGGCGAGGTGGGGGTGCTGCTGCTGATCGGAGCCAACCCGCTGGCCCACCACCCGGACCGCAAGCTGGCGGAGGCGGCGCTGCGCAAGGCGGACCTGGTGCTGGCCGTGGAGCTCTTCGACACCGAGGCCACCGCCGAGGCGGACGTGGTGCTGCCGGCCTGCTCCTACGCCGAGGCCGAGGGCTCCGTGACCAGCGCCGAGCGGCGCATCCAGGCGCTGCGCCCGGCCGCCCCGGCCCCGGGGGAGGCGCTGCCCGACTGGCGGATCCTGGCCCGGCTGGCGGCGGCACTGGGGGCGGGCTGGGACTACCCGAGCGTGCGCGCGGTGCAGGACGAGATCCGCGCCCGCGTGCCGCTGTACGCGGCGCTGGGCCACCGGGTGGGTCCGGCGGCGCCGGTGTGGGCGCTGCCCGGGGCGGCGCTCCCGGGCATCCTGCCGGTACCCGAGGGCCGGCCCGTGCCCGCGCCCGCCGACGGGCGGCTGCGGGTGGAGGCGGGCAACGCCATCTTCCACCACGGCACCCTCACCCGGCACGCGCCGGTGCTGGTGGGACTGCTCCCGTCGCCCACGCTGTACGTGTCGCCCGCGGACGCCGCGCGCCTGGGCGTGGAGCACGGCGACCTGGCGCAGCTGGAGGGCGCCGGCGCCAAGCTGGAGGTGCGGGTGCGGGTGGACCGGGCCACCGCGCCGGGAGTGGCGTTCTTTCCGGACCACTTCGCGGGCGCCGAGGCCAACCGCCTGATCGGCCCGGACGCCGCGTACGCCGACCTCAAGCTGGTCCCGCTGGGGGCCACGGTGCGGGCGTCATGATGCCGGAGCTGCTGCAGGTGCTGCTGCTGGCGGTGCTGCGGGGGGCGATCGTCATCGCCGCGTTCCTGGGCTGCGTCATGTACCTGATCTGGGCCGAGCGCAAGATCGCCGGGCACATCCAGCTGCGCATCGGGCCCGAGCGGGTGGGGCCGTTCGGCCTG
>Ga0335070_10006835_pt1 | contig 13407 bp, 19 predicted proteins | sample Lox_Sample_13_FD_206722 | JGI IMG/M metagenome (GOLD analysis project Ga0335070, IMG submission 206722) | Soil microbial communities from Loxahatchee National Wildlife Refuge, Florida, United States - Lox_Sample_1.3 | ecosystem: Environmental > Terrestrial > Soil > Wetlands | place: USA...
TCGGCCTAATTTTCCAGGTTCTTATGAAGGATTTTAAAGAGAGGGAAACAAAATAACTCGAATTACATTAATGCAACAATCTTCAAGGCAATTAAACAATTAATTCATCAATTGCGGTTTTTATTTATTCCAAATCTTGTCCCACCTAGCTATGACTCATACCCGTGAACTACTTTCAAGGATCTCTATAAACCTGAAAAAGTATTGAAAAAGAGGGATTATCTCACTGCCAACTCAATCATTTTCTCCAGACGATTGCCCCTTAGATCAATTGGTATTAACTCCCGCGATGCAACACGGTGAAGTGGAATGGTCAAAGTCCCGCCAGCGCAACAGAACCGGCGATCCACCTTTTTTTTATAGAAACAACACTAACATTACGTTAGGATGCTTGACGGTGACGAGTACTCCCGGATCCTCGATGTCCTCGGGAACCGGAACCGGAGGCGGATCCTCTCCCTCCTCAGGCAGAAGCCGTGCTTTGTCACCGAGCTCTCGGAGCGCCTCACCCTCTCCCCGAAGGCCCTCATCGAGCACCTCGCCCTCATGGAGCAGATGGAGATCCTGGGGAGCTACCTGGACGACCGGCGGCGGAAGTACTACTACCTGACCCGGGACATCACGGTGGAGGTGAGCTACGGAGACCGGGGAGAGGGGAAGGTAGCCCGTGCCGTCCCCGCGCAGGCACCCGGCTGGCAGAGCACCCTCACCCTCGTCAGGCGGATGATCCGGGCGAGGGAAGAGCTCGTCACGAACCTCGAGCAGCTCGACCAGGACATCCAGCAGAAGATCACGGACCTCGCCCGGCAGGGGGGCGACCTCGTCCCGGGCGAGGAGGAGCTGGACCTCATCCTCGCCCTGTCCCAGGCGGACCTCACCCTCGACGAGCTCCAGGAGTTCATGGACCTGGGGAGGGGGCCCCTCCTGGACCTTCTCGGCGGGCTCATGGAGAAGGGCATCGTGGAGCGGGGGGGACCGGGATACCGCCTCAGGGGCATCGATGAGGGCTGACGAGAGGGACGAGATCACCTGCATCATCCTCAGGCTCATGGAGGAACTGTTGGCCGACGGGGGATTCGCCCTGCCGGCCCGGGTCTCCGGCTATGCCTTCATCGCCAGGCCCGGCGGGACCCCGGCCGTAATCCGGATATACCCGGGTGGGTTCGGGGTGCTGTCCCCGGAGGTGACAGAGGGGGAGGGGGAGATATATATTACGGCCGCCGTCCCGCCCGGATCCGGCGCCCCGCCGTCGGTCACCTTCCAGCCGCTTCTCGTGGGGATTTCCCTCGGCGAAGAGACCACCGTCGTGGACCTGCCCTCCCGCATCGACCTGCAGGGCTGCTCGTGGCAGGTGAACAACGGGGTCCTCGATATCAGCTGCCGGAAAGCGTGAGCGTTTACCCTACTCCTCCGTCGATGCCCCTTTCACCGCCTCCTTCCCCTCCTCCATGAACTGCCAGCCGCAGAACCAGAGGATGGGGACTCCAACGGGAATGGCATACCCCCCAGGGCCGGAGAGGAGGGGGCCGTACTGGACCACGGCCCAGGCGAGGAAGAGGATGCCGGTGGTGACGAGGAGCGGGCCGGGGTACCGGGCGTGGCCGGTGTACCCGAGCTGGTGCCGGGAGACCACGAGAGCCGCTGCCGCGAGGAGGAGGATGACCCCGGCCAGCCAGAGAATTGTCGCGAGGACTGTCCCGCCCCTGACCTGGCCGGCCAGGATGTAGACCAGCTCCCGGTGGATGGGTATGAAACTCGAGCCATAGACGGAGTCTTGGAGCCGGAAGAAGGGAAACCGGATCCCCCAAGCGATGTAGTCGCCGATGACGTAGAGGTTCTGGGGGAGTACGAGGAGGAGTGCCATGACGGTATACGAGAACCGGGGTTGGCCGAACATAGGATAAGGATCATGGGGGCCGCTCCCTCATCATCATATCTTTATCTCCCCCTGCGGCCATGCCTCCGGTATGCCCGCCGTCCCGTCCTACCTCGCCCTCGCCCGGACCGGCGAGCTCGGCGACCGGATCAGGGAGGCCTGCGCCCTCCTCGAGGACTGCGGGGTCTGCCCCCGTCACTGCCGGGTGGACAGGACGAGGGGTGAGACGGGATACTGCAGGGGCGGATTCCTCCCGAGGGTTTCGAGCGCCGGGCCCCACTTCGGCGAGGAGCCCCCGCTCGTCGGAAGATCCGGGTCGGGGACCATCTTCCTCGCCGGCTGCAACATGCGGTGCGCCTTCTGCCAGAACTACGGGATCAGCCAGTGCTACGAGGGTGAGGGGATCTCCGGCGAACGTCTCGCCGGGCAGATGCTCGCCCTCCAGGAAGCCGGGTGCCACAACATCAACTTCGTCACCCCCTCCCACTTCGTCCCCCAGATCCTCGCCGCCGTGGGGATGGCGGTGCCCCTCGGCCTCTCGATCCCCCTCGTTTACAACAGCGGCGGCTACGACCTTCCGGGGACCATCCGGCTCCTCGACGGGGTCTTTGACATCTACATGCCCGATGCCAAGTACGGGAGGGACGAGGTCGCCCTCGCCCTCTCCGATGCCCCGGAATACACGAGGTACAACCGGGAGTCCATGAAGGAGATGCACCGGCAGGTCGGGGACCTCGTCGTCGAAAACGGGATCGCGACGCGGGGCCTCATCATCCGGCACCTGGTCCTGCCCGAGGATCTTGCAGGCACGGAGCCGGTGATGGAGTTCATCGCCCGGGAGATCTCGCCGGATTCGTATGTGAACGTCATGGACCAGTATCATCCGGCGTGGCACGTGCTCGAGGAGGGGCATCCCCTGTACCGGAGGCTGCGCAGGAGAATTACCACAAAGGAATATACACAGGCGGTGGACGTGGCCCGGAGAGCAGGGCTACATCGGGGGGTGCCGTTTGACCACCGGTGAGCATCCGCATCCTCGGCCCCCGTATCATCGTCGGGAAAATCCATCGGTATACCCACCTATTTTCACCCTCCCCCTGCCCCGGGGTGATATACCGCCCCCTCCCGATTCTTTGTATGGCACGGGAACCGTTCTTCCGGTGCCCGGGGTGCAGCTCGCTCCTCACCTCCGAGGCTTCCTTCTCCGGCAGCTGGGAGTGCCGGTACTGCGCCTGCCTCTTCCCCGTGGAGACAGGCGGGAATATCCTGGCCTGGCTGGGGTTTCCGGTGAGCGACCCCAGCCCGGTCACCTTCTCCGGATCCCCGCCAGCTTTGCCTGCACCTCGGGATTGTCGAGGGCACCGAGGAGCTGCTCGCTGAACCCGCCGGCACCAACGCACTGCTGGATGGCCTGCTTCACCACCCGGTCGTCCAGGGCCCGGACGAGGTTCCGCTTGAACTCGTCGAGGGACCGGATCTCCGACATCGTCATGTCCCCGTGCATCCGTCCCTCCTTCTGGTCGAGGAGGTCCTGGAGATCCGCCTCGGAGACCTTCACGAGCCGGCCCCTCCGCAGGGCCTTGATCTCCCCGTTCTTTATCATGGTCTGCACCGTTGCGAGGGAAACGCCGAGCCGGCCGGCGGCCTCCCTGGGCGAGATGAGTGTCTCGGGCATGCGGTAGGATACGCCCGAGCGCACATAAGGGTTCTGTCACCCCTCAGATTCCGTCAAATAGATATGGCCGCATGGCGAAGGGGGACTATCGGAGGAGCATCAGGATGGCAACCGATCCGGTCTGCTATGCAGAGGTTGACGAGGAGAACGCATCCCACGTCGTGACCTATAAGGGGCAGAAGTACTGGTTCTGCACCGCGAGCTGCAGGAAGAAGTTCGAGGAGAAGCCGGAGAAGTACGCGAACCTGGGACCGGCCTTCAAGATCGACCCCGGGATGAGCTGTTAATCCGCCGGCCCTTTTCCTTCTTTCCCCCGTTCAGGGGAAGAGGTCCCTGAGGGGGAACCTGTACGGGCCGAGCCGCCCGTCGAAGTTGGTGGCCCCGATGAAGAGGGCCTTCCCCGTCCCGGTCGCCGCCTCGATCCCCTCCCTCATCGCCCCCTTCACCGACGTTTCGTCCACGCCGTTCACTACGATCTCGTAGATGGACCCGACCCCGTCGGGAACGAGAGAGCCCCCGATCCTCCCCCTGAGCGCCGGGCAGAGGGGATGGTTCGTGCTCGCGGCCATCGGGAACCGGTAGTTCCGGCACCCCACCATCGAGCCGCTCCTCACGATACCCCCGGGGAAGCTCGTGATGACCCCCCGGAGGTCCGCGATGGCCGCCGCCCCCGCCTCGGCGGCCGCGAGGGCCGAGGGCCGGTCCCGGCCCATGACGAGGAAGTTCCCCCCCGCGATCCCCGGCACGGCCCCGAACCGCTCCTCACCGACGTATTCCCCTTCCATGACGGGGATCCGCCAGCAGCTGCGCCCCCCGACGGTGCAGCGCTCCTCGTACGTGTCCCCGAAGTAATGCATCCTCGTGTAGAACCGGCTCCTCGCCTCCGGGAGGCCGTCGAAGGCCGAGGCGGTAGGGCAGGGGAGGATGCATTGCCCGACCCGGGCGGCGACGTTCGCCTTCAGGTTCTTCTTCTCCGTGCAGACGAGGATGGAGACCCCCTCCCTCCCGTCAGGGGTTTCCGCGGGGCCCAGGTACCCCTCGATCCCCGCCTCGCAGGGGCATCCTATGCGGGAGCTCGCAAAGCCGGTCGCCTCGGCGGCGGCCCGGTATGCCCACTCCCGGCTCGCCGCCGTGATGATGATCCGCGAGATCCAGACCGGAAATGCCTCGGCAAAGGTATCGAGGATGATGGCCCCGTTCCTTTCCATGGTCAGCCCTTCCCGTCCGGGAACACGACCCCGTCCTCGGTGATGATGAGGTTCATATGGAAGTCGTTCGCATCGCACGGGACCTCCCCTGCCTCCTGGCAGGCAAAGGCGATGCCGATGCGCCGGATCCGCGGGTTCCGGGCGAGGAACCGGTCATAGTATCCGGCGCCGTACCCGAGCCGGCCTCCCCGCCGGTCGAAGCCGAGCATCGGGAGGATGATGGTGTCCACGTCCTCCGGCCGGGCCGGGATCTCGTTCCCGATGGGCTCGGGGACGCCGAAGGTGGAGAGAACGAGGACCGAGGGATCCTCCAGGTAGGAGAGCCGGAGGCTCACGTCCTCCCGGACGATGATGGGGACGATGACCGGGTTCCCCCGGGCGAGGAGCTCGTCGACGAGGGGCCGGGTGTTCACCTCGAGCTCCTTCGAGGAGTAGACCATGACCGTCTCGCCGTCCCGGATGAGGTCGCCGACATGGCCGCAGATCCTCCGGCTCCTTTCGAGCCGCTCGGAGGAGGACAGGGCCTCCCGCCGTTCCCGCATGGCCTGCCGGACCCGGTTCTTCCGCTCCCTCATAGCCAGAGCTGTATTCCCCGGGTATTTATGGCTTCTTTCCGGCCCGGTCTTTCGGCGTCGGGGGTTCAGAATCCCCGCGCCCTGCCGGTGACCTCGGCCCGGACGGGGTAGCCCTCGAGCTCCCGTGGGATTTCCCGGAGGGTCGAGGGCCGGTGCCGGTCGAGCCCGACGACGATCTCCGGATTCCCGTCGGAGCGCCGGCCGATGCCCACCGAGACCACGCCGGGCAGCGAGAGGAGGTCCCTCTCATGGCGGGCCTTCACCTCCCGGATCCCACCTGGCCAGCCGGCCCCTTCCCCGGACGGTCCCTGCGATGTCATGGTCCCGCGGTCCCCCCTCGGAGATACCCCTGCATGATGCAGCCGAGGGTCCCCGCGGTGATGCCCCTGTGGCCGATGCTCACCCCGCCGGGCGCCGGGCGCCACCTGGCCGTCCGGGCCTGGAAGGCGCGCACGACCCCCGTCTCGACCACGCCCGTCGGGATGCCCCCCGCCGTGCGGGGGATGACCGCCCGGCCCGTGAGCCGTGCCCCGGGGACCTTCTTCACCACCGAGCGCACCCCGGAGAGCTCACCGGTTCGCTCGCGGTTCCGGATCTTGCAGCCGTTTCCCTTGGCCGCGACGTTTTCACGCTCCAGGAGATCGAGGCGCGTCTCCCGGAGGACCTGCCTGAGAGGAAGGAGATTTTCCTGCATCTGTTCTGAACCCCCGATCGAGACCCGGGACCACCCGTTGCCGGGAGGCCCGGGGTCGGGATCTGTAAATGTCAGAGAGGTCCCCTCACCGATTTATAGGTATTGGCCGGGCCGGGAACATGAAACGAGGGAGGCCGGCAGGAAAGCCCGGGCCCGGCAAGCTTTTAACCGCCCGCGGGCAACATCCACAGAGAAGGATCTGCCTATCCGGGTGATTCCCTTGCCCGATGCGAGCTTCTTTGCCATCTCCGAGAGGGGCGGGAGGGAGGTGAACGAGGACACAGTCCTCGCGAGGTTCGCGGGGGAGCACCTGCTCCTCGGCATCGCCGACGGGCTCGGGGGGCATGCGAAAGGCGAGGTGGCGAGCGGTACCGCCATTGCCGAGCTCGACCGGATCGAAGCCGGGGCCCTCGCCTCCTCCGACCCCGAGCCCCTCCTCCTGGAGGTCTTCGCCGAGGCGAACCTGCGGATAGTCCGGTACAACAGGGATCATGGCATCAACTCCGGGACCACCCTTACCGCGTGCATCGTCTCGCCCGGCGGCCGGTGTACGATAGGGAACCTCGGCGACAGCCGGGCCTATGTCATCGACGAGAGGAGCTGCTGGCACACGAGGGACCACAGCTACCTCCAGCAGCTCATCGACGCCGGGGAACTCACGGAAGAGCGTGCGGTCCGGCACCCCCAGTCGAATATCATCACCCGTGCCCTCGGCCTGGAGAGAGGATATGTCCCGGACATCTCAGAGGTCCATGCGGGGGGCAGGGTGCTTGTCCTGACCTCCGATGGGATCCACGACTATATTGACCCCGGCAGGTTCAGGGAGCTTGCCCTGATCCCCGGGAACCGGGAGGCTGCCCTCGCCCTTGTCGATGAGGCGGTCTTCCGCGGGAGCACCGACAACCTCTCGGTCATCGTCTGCCGCCCGTAGGCGCCGGGTGGGAATGGCCCGCAAGGAGGGCACTCCCGCGGGAAAAACAGCCGTGACAGGTTTATTCCAGGGCCGCGAGGGCATCCCGTGCGGCACGCCGGACGAAGGGGTTTTCATCCGCGAGGACCGCCCTGAGAGCTCCGGCGGCGCCCCTCTCCCCCAACCTGCCGAGGCCCTTTGCCGCCATGTACCGGACATGGTCCCTCCCGTCCCCGAGGGCCTGCAGGAGGGCGGCGGCCGACCGGGGGTCCCGGATGGACCCGAGGGCCTCGGCGGCCCGGTACCGGACCACCCAGTCCCCGTCGGCCAGGGCGGCGGCGAGGGCGCAGACGGCGTGGCGGCCGGCGGAGGCCAGGGCTCCCGCTGCCGAGGCCCGGACCTCCTTCGACGGGTCGCGGAGGGCAAGGACGAGGGCCGCGATGGCCTCGTCCCCCCCGATCCCCCCGAGCTCCCGGGCGGCCCGGCTCCGCTCCGCAGGGTCGGGGTGCGAGGAGAGGACCTCCATCTCCGCCGGCCGGATCCCCCGTGCTCTCCCTTCGTCCGCCATGGTGACTCATCCCCTCATTTCGTGAGTCCTGCCCAGATGAGGAAGAGACCGAAGCCGGCGAAGATCAGGGGCACCGGGAAGGGTGGATAAGGGATCCCGGGCACGACGAGGCCGGCAAAGCCTGCACAAATGAGGAGGAGCCCGAGCCCGATGAGGGGAACCCCTGATCTGATGGCGTACAGGGTCGTAATCGGGCAGCCTTCAGGTCCGTTCATGCCGTGCACTCCTCCCCAAATCCCGGGGCCGGTATCCCTGGAGAAAGGGGGCCGGTCACCCGCCGATCTCGAACCCGTCGAGAACACCCCAGAAGAACTCGTGCTTGTGCTTTTTCAGCCACTCGTAGGTGTTCATGAACTTCGCGTCCTTCCGTTTCTCGTACTCGAACTTGCAATGGGTGAGGGCAATGAGGTATCCCTTCTCCTTCTCCTTCTTCGCGATGTCAAGGAAACCACCGGACCGCAGGGTCTCGAGCACGTCAAAGACCTCCCGGGGAACCTTGATCTTTGCCTCCATGTGCCGGCCGTTCCTGAAGCTAGCAGTACTTCGGGGGGATATATATTAGAATTGTTTCTTCCCTCCCTGCACGGCCGGCTCACCGCCCGTCCTCGAAGCCGTACGTGATCCCGAAGAAGAACTCCTGCTTGTGCTTCTTCAGCCACTCGAGGAGGTCCCGGTACCGCCTGTCCCCCGCCCGGTCGGCTTCATGGAGAAGGTGGCTCTGGAGCATCACGAATCCCCGCTCGTGGTTCTCCCGCGTCATCTCCATGAACTGGTCAAGCCGGGCATCACCGAGGAGCTCGTACACCCGGTGCGGCACCCGGATCCTCGGATTCTGTTCCCCGTGCGCCATACGAAATACTCTCCGGACAAGGTATAAAAGGGTGATGGGGGTGCCGGGGAGGGGGGCGGGGCCCGGGGCCCGGATCAGTGAGCCCGCCGCACCGGGCTCTCCCTGAGCCAGGCAAGGTCGCTCCGGTAGAGCTGCCGGAGGTCCTTTAACCCGAGGGTGAGCATGGCGACCCGGGAGATCCCGAGGCCCCAGGCGAGGACCGGGTGCTCGATGCCCCAGGGCCTCGTCACCTCCTCCCGGAAGATCCCGGCCCCGCCGAGCTCCACCCAGCCGAGGCCCTCGACATACACCTCGGGCTCCACAGAGGGTTCGGTGTACGGGAAGTATCCCGGCCGGAACCTGACCCCGGGGAACCCCATGCGGTGGTAGAACTCGCTCAGGTACCCGAGGAGGTGGGTGAAGTTCACGTCCTCGTCCATGACGATCCCCTCGAGCTGCTCGAACTCGGGGAGGTGGGTCGGGTCGATGGCCTCCCGCCTGTACACCCGCCCGATGCAGAAGGCCTTCACCGGCGGCCTCGGGTTCGCCGCGAGGTGCTGGATGGAGAGGAGGGTGGTATGGGTGCGGAGCACGCACTGCTCTGCCTTCGCCTCGAACCAGGTGCCGCCCCAGCCCGTCGAGCCCGTCCCGCCCCCGTTCTCGTGGGCCTCCTTCACCCGCTCGTAGTGGGGCGGGAGGGGCTCGCACTCGTCCAGGTAGAAGGTATCCTGCATCTCCCTCGCCGGGTGGTCCTGGGGCTGGAAGAGGGCGTCGAAGTTCCAGAAGGCCGACTGGACGAGTCCCCCTGAGAGCTCGGTGAACCCCATGTCGAGGAGGATGTCCCGCATCTCGTCCATGAGCCGCTGGTAGGGATGGATCTTCCCGGGGACCACCTTCTTCGGGAGGGTCGCGAGGCTGTATTTCCGAAGCCTGAGGTTCCACCAGGTCCCCGAGGTGATCTGCTCCTTCGTGAGGGTTCCCGTCTCCCCGCCGGCCTCAAGGCCGGCGGAGAGGGCTGCCACGCCGGCCTTCGTGATGGCGAGCTCGTAGGCCACCTCCTCGTGCTCCACGAGGAGCCCGCGGTCCATGAGGGCTTTTGCACCCTCGCCGCCGGCCTCAGGGGAGCGGAGGACGATCTCATCAGGGCCGGGCGGCGGGGTACCAGCCCTGGTCACGACCCCGTCCCGGACGGTCACCCAGCCCTTCTTCCGCATCCACCCGATCCCGAGCTTCGCCGACGGGTTCCCCTGGAGCTCCCTCATGGGGATACTCTGCCCGAAGCTTTCCAGAAGCTGCCGCTCGGGGAGCCCCTTCGCCCGGTACTCCCTCCCCTCGTCGGTGAGGGCGTAGCTCTTCTTCACGTCCTTCCGGAGATCCACGAGGCCCTTGTCGCTGCAGAGGCGGGCATACTGGAGCACCGCCTCTTCCGGTGTTCCCAGGTCCCGTGCCAGTTCGGAAAGCCCCGCCCGACGCCTCTTCCCGAGGGCGACGAGGAGCCGTTTCTCGTTTGCCGTTAAGTCCATCCTTCACCCGCCCCCTGTTCCGCTGTCATCCATCCGGTCCCTGAAATCCTTCAGGAAGGCCCAGACCCGGTCCAGCGTCGCCTTCTTGCAGGGACCACAGAGGAGGCGGCCCTCCCGGCAGGCCTTCCGGATCTCCTCCAGCTCCCGGTCATCTTCCACGAGGTGGAAGAGGTTGAGGAGGAAAATGGAGCACTTATCCGGTTCCCCGCCGAGCCGCTTCTGCTCCTCCACCGTCATCCTCCCGCCCGTGAGGGCGTTCTTCACCTTCTTTCCGATGCTCTCGTCACCCTCGGTGAAGGTGAAGAGGCTCTCGGGGACCGAGGAGGACATCTTCCCGCCCTGGAGCCCGGGCATGAAGATGTGGTAGGTCGAGGAGGGGATGAAGAACCCGTACCCGCCATGCTCCCGCTCGATCTCCCGGACCAGCTCCACCACCTCACGGAGGGGCCGGCCCCGGATGTCCACGTGCCCCTCGAACTTCTTCGAGCCGGGGAAGGCCTCGTGCACCGCCGAGACCGCCTCCTGCGGGGCATTCTTTGACCGGACCGAGACGTACCCCTCCCGCTCCTCCACAGTGAACATCCGGAGCTTGTGGGCAATCCCTCTCGTGAGCCGGAGGTGGGGGTCCTGGTCGATGCCCACGGGGACCACCGTCGGGGCAGGGCCCCTGTCCACCTGGGGGAAGAGGATGTCCGCCACCTGGGTGATGACGCTCTCGGCATGGGAGAGGGAGGTCTCGGGGCCGAAGCCGTAGATGGCCGAGAGCTCGGAGAAGTTCACCTTCGTCGAGGCCTCGAAGGCGAGGGCATGGAGAGGATGGTTCTCGCTCTGGTAGTAGGTCGTCCCCCGGTACCCGAGGGCCCGGAGGCAGGCGAGGTACTCCTCCCCGTACTCCCGGCACTTCTCCCAGGAGGTGCCCCGGACGGCGTGGGCCTCCCGGTCGGCGATGGCGATGTACCCCGTTCCCCCGTGCCGGACATGCCAGACCACCTCCTTCATCACCATGAGGTGGCCGAGGTGCGGGTGCCCCGAGGGCATGAAGCCGGTCATCACATAGTAGGGGGTGCCGTCCCGGATGGCCCGGGCGATGGCCCGGTAATCCCGTTGGCCGACCACGATCCCCCTCCTGATGAAGGCGGGGACCTCGGGAAGATCGGGAAGGACCATGGAGATGGGATCGATGCCGAACTCCGAGAAGACGGCCTGGTAGTCCTGTGCCTGGTTGTTCCCCCAGGGGTTGACTACATTCCCCGCCCCTCCCGTCCCTTCCTCCTTCACAGCTTCATCCTCCCGAACTCGATGTACCGTATGCCTGAGGGATGTACGCAGGCAAATAACATCTTCTTTTTCACGGAATGCGCGAGCCGGACGGAGCGGGAGATGACCGACACGGCGAGGGTCCGGCCCGGCGGAATGGCATGGACGAGGAGGTCCGAGTGGGACTTGTCCTTCGCGTACACCCGGAAGTGATGGCCGAACTTATAGCCGGTCCGGGGGATGTAGCCGTGCTTCCGCAGGTCCCCGTACACGACGGCCTTCTCGGCAAGCTCGGGGTCGGAGGGGAGTGCCTGCTCCAGGTAGGTCTCCGGCGTGAGGGGGCCGCCCTTTCCCGGGAGGATGAGGGCCCCCCTGCGCATGAGGTAAATCGCCTCGACGGGGGAGAGGACGAGCCGCTCGCCGTCGAGGAGGGTGCCGAACCACGCATCCCGGATCCCGCCGGGGACAGGCGGCACGAGGAGGACGGTGCTCCCGAAGACCCTGCCCTCCACGGGGTCGCAGGCCGGCGGTGAGGAGACGGGGGCCAGGTCGGTCATCTTCACCCCGTAATAGGTGAGCTCGCCCTCGTCGTCCACGACGGCGAGGACATGGTCCTTGCGCATGTTGTCCGAGGTCTCCACCTCCCCCCGGATGACCTCGAAGTCCACGAGGTCCCGCTCCGAGAGGACCCGGAGGAGGATCCGGGACCGGCCGGTGCCCGGCCGTTCTCCCCGCCGGAAGAGCCGGTAGTGCCCGACGCCCGGCTGCACCGCGAAGCCCCGCTCCCGGATGTCCCGGTACACGAGGAAGCTCCGGAAGAGCCCCGGCATGCCTGCGAAGGCCCCGAGGAGGCTTTCGAAGCTGTGCCCCTCCACCTCCACCTTCTCCCGCTGGACGAGGTAGAGGGCCTCCTCGGGGGAGAGCCGGAGCCCACCCCGCTCCACCCTCCCGAAGCCGCCCTGTTCGTGGAGCGACACCCCGTCCGGCCCCAGGAGGACCGTGGATCCGTCGAGCCTCCCCTTCACGAGAGCTGTATTGGGGGCGGGCTCTCTTTATACCAGTGGATCGGGAGCGGGTCTCCCCCTTCCTGACCCTTCCGCTTTGCCTCCCCAGGTACTCCGGATCTTCCCCGAAGGGCTCAGGAGGCCTTATTCCCCGCCCGTGACAGTCACCAGGGGGCGAGGCGGATCAGGATCGGCGTCCCTTCGCGGCCCCCGGTGTTCTCCGGCTGCGCCCCCTCGCCGAGTAGAATCCCGCCGGGTTGGCCAGGCCCCCTGCTCTCTGCCCCTTTCCCATGGCCGCGGGCCCGGCCTCCCCGGCGAGCTCCCGCACCTTGAGTATGTTCCCCCGGTCATCCCTCCGCCCGTCAACCGGGGTCTCGCATATGAGGGGGAGACGGGAAAGGACCGGGTGGTGGAGGATATTTCTGAATCCCTCCTCGCCGATGGTCCCCATCCCGATATGCTCGTGCCTGTCCCAGTGGCTCCCGAATTCCCCCCTCGCATCGTTCAGGTGGACCACCTTCAGCCTCGGGATCCCGATGATCTCGTCGAAGTGGTCCAGGGTCTGCCGAATCCCCTCGGGGGTCCGGAGCTCGTACCCCGCGACGAAGGTGTGGCAGGTGTCGAAGCAGACCCCGGCCCGCTCCTGCCCTTCGATCCCGTCGATGATGCGCCGGATGTCCTCGAAGGTCCCGCCGACGGTGTTCCTCTCCCCCGCCGTGGTTTCGAGGAGGAGCATCACGTCGTTTTTCACCGACGAAAAGGCTTCATTGACCGCGCCGATAACCCCTGCATACCCGCCTTCCTTCCCCTCGTCACGGTAGTGCCCGAGGTGAGTGACGAGGTACGGAATGCCAAGCTGGCCGGACCGGTGGAGCTCCACCTTCAGGGTGCCCACGGACCGCCGGTAGTGCTCGCCTTTCGGAGAGGCGAGGTTCGGGAGATAGGGCATGTGGTCCACGGCCGGCGAGATGCTGCTCGCTTTCAGCTTCTCCCGGAAGGCCTTTACCTGCTCTTCAGTCAGGTCCTTGTAGCTCCATCCCCTCGGGCTCCGGGAGAAGATCTGGAAGGTGTCGCACCCTATCTCCTTCGCCCTGTCCACCGCGAGGTCGATGGACTTCGCGATGGAGACGTGCACGCCGACGGTCACCATGGGATCACCCTCTTCACGGCCACTCGATCCGCCCGGTTACTCCCCTCCGGATGATGCTCATGATTCCTGGTTTACGGCTCTTTCGGGATCTCATGGGAAAGGGCTCCATGTCCATCATGGGGGATTCGAACATCTCCT
>Ga0335070_10006836_pt1 | contig 13407 bp, 11 predicted proteins | sample Lox_Sample_13_FD_206722 | JGI IMG/M metagenome (GOLD analysis project Ga0335070, IMG submission 206722) | Soil microbial communities from Loxahatchee National Wildlife Refuge, Florida, United States - Lox_Sample_1.3 | ecosystem: Environmental > Terrestrial > Soil > Wetlands | place: USA...
CCAAGGCGCAATGAGTGAGGCCAGCCTGGCCCCAACTCTCGGTGTCTTGCCGTCTCCTGGTCAATAGGCGTTCCCTTACGGTCCTACTCCACCGGTGTGGCAATCGGCGCAGTTCACCGCTGCGAGATCGCCAATGTCCACGGGATGTTTGAATTGCTCGACTGGCATCTGCGCAACATGGGTTGAGCCCACCTGTTCATCGAGCAGCGTGTGGCATGAGTTGCAATCCTTGCTGATCACTTTGCCGTCCTTGCTGACATGGTTGCCGTCATGGCAGCGGAAGCAACCGGGATAATACAGGTGCCCGATGTTGTTGGGATGGGTCTTCCAGTCCACTTTCATAGTGGGGAAGAACGTATCGCCATAGATGACCTGCAGCTCCTTGACAGCTCTCTCGATGCTGTCAGCTTTTGCGGCGGCGATTTGCGGATACTTGTCGGTGTAAAACTTGGGGATTTTTTCGGCAATGGCCTGCTTGGCTTCCTCCTGCGACTTATAGTTGCCGGTCAGTGCCTCAACCCCCTGCGCCTTGATGAAGGGCAGGCTGGAATCGATGCTGCCGGCCACCATGCTCCGGTCCACCGAGACATCCGGCGGCGTGAAGACGTGCGACGGACGGTCGTGACAGTCGATGCAATCCATGCGCCGTTTGTCGGCTTTGTCGATCTGCTCCTGGGTCGGGGGATTGTCCTTGACGACGAAGTCGGTGATGTTCCCTTTGCCGTCTTGCATCCGCACCCAGGGAATGACCTGCCGCTGGTCGTCTGTGGCAAAGTACGAGAACTTGTAAGCGATGTTCATGTGCCAGTGAATACCGCCGGTTGACTGCCCCAACGCGGGATCGCCGCCGCCGGTCTTAATGAGCATGCGCAACACGCGGGGGGTGTTCTGCTCGTCGCCGCCGAAATGCGAAAACACCTTGAGTTGTGCTCCCCAGAATTTCTTCGGCCAGTGGCACTGCTCGCAGGTCTCAGCGGCCGGGCGCAGGTTGTGGACCGGAGTCGGAATCGGCCGCGGATAGGTGCCCATCGCGGTGTAATACACCTGCCGCAGGCCCGAGAGCTTCGACTTCACATACCAGCTCGCTCCCGAGCCCACGTGGCACTCCACACAGGCGACGCGAGCGTGGGGCGATGCCTCATAGGCCGCGTATTCGGGGCTCATGACCGAGTGACAGAGTTTCCCGCAGAACTGCACCGAATCGGTGAATTCATACGCCTTGTAACTTCCTACCGCGCTCATCAGGGCAAAGATCACGACAAAGCTCAGCACGAATGCCGCCGCACTGCGCTGCGCAGGGTTGTTCAGGTCAAGGCGTGCAAAATGGGGCGGAGCGCCTACCGCGCGCAGGCGTCTGCGGCGCTCAATAACCATGCCGACCGGAATCATCACCAGGCCCAAGATCATGATGGTCGGAGCCACCATGTAGGCAAGGATTCCGACGTAAGGGCTGGGGATGTGACTGACAGCATCCAAAAAAAACAGGAACACAATGTTGGCGAATGCGACCGCAGCCAGCGCCAAGCCAACCAGGCTCAGGGGATTCTTATACAGCTTGACGCTGACCGGAGGATGGCTATCTTGAGGATTCTCTTTCTGCGAGTCCGCAGCCATGTAACAACCTCGGATTGGGGTCGAAAATAAGAACGACCCCGAAATTATCACAACAAATCCCTGCTCCGCTTGCCAAACACAGCTTCTGCTGTGGTTCCACGCTTGTGACCTATGGTTAGTCAGCGCGGAGTACCCCACTCCGCACCGTGGGTTTATTTTGAGCTTTCTGCCGCGTGCTCCTCGACGCTCTCCTGTTCCAGCGTTTGTTCCGACCCATTTGCCTTGATAATTGCCAGAGTGTCCAGTGGGTGCTCGTGTTCGTATTGTTCGATCGACATCCGGCCGTCAAACCATGCCCAGTTCATCGGATAAGCGTCAGGATCAAAGATCACCGCGTAAATGTGCCACACGATGATCGCCAGCGTCGCCAGCACTGCCTCGTACCAGTGGATTGTGATGGCAACGTCAATCCACCATCCGGGCACCTTATCTCCGATCAGCACTTTAAACCAGATCATAAGACCGGTGCCCGCCATAACGAACATGCCCCACACCAGCGCCCAATATTCTGCCTTCTCCGCATACGAGAAGCGACGGAACATCGGTCGCTGCTCGCTGAATCCCAGGTAATAACGCATCGCGTCGCGCACGTCCGTGACATCCTTCCAGTCGGGCAGCATGTCCGTAATCAGTTGTCGCCCGTCTGGATTCTTGATGATGTACCGGATGTGGAACATGCTGACCGCGATCAGGACGACGCCGGCCACGCGGTGAATCAAGCTCCTCACGTGTTCGTTGATAAACACGTCTGCCAACCAGGACGACGGGTACCGCAAGGCGAATCCGGTCAGCACCAAGCTGAAGAAACTGATGAGCAGTGTGAGGTGCTGTGCCCGTTGCGCCAGGGTCATGCGGAACAGGATGCGTGGCTGTGACAGGCGGTGGAGCATCAACTTCTTGCGGAACACCAGTATGTTGTGCAGAACCATCCCGCCGATGACCGCCACGATCATCCAGATATAAAACTTGCTGATGAACGCGATGACCTTGGTGCCGACGTCGGCTTTCTGGGTCGCCCCATCGAGATGGACTTTGGCGGTAATGAATTTCGCGTTCGCACCCGGATGGCACTGCCCGCAGGTCTTGGCCAGATTGGCGGGATTGATGGTCGAACGGGGATCGCTCGACGGCAGAATGTTATGCACTCCGTGGCAACTGGCGCAGTTGGCGACCATTGCCGACCCCACTCGCGACGCCATTCCGTGGTAGCTCGACAGGTACGATGAAACTCGATTCCCTGGGACTCCAAATTCCGACGTGAGCTTCACGCTGGCGTGGCAACTGGCACAGGTGTTTTCCACATTGGCCGCCGCCACCGACGACTTGGGATTCGTTGGCGCCTCGATCGTGTGGATGCCATGACAGTCGGTGCACACCGGAGCGCGCCAGTTCCCACGCAAGAGCGCTTCGCCGTGTATGCTCTGCATGAATTCTTTCTCCACCTGCGCGTGGCACTTGCCGCAGGTGGCTGGCACATTGAACTTGGCGATCGGCGATTTTGGATCTGTTCCTGTCAGGATGTCGTGTGCGCCATGGCAGTCAGTACACACTGCGGCGTACTCCGAACCGCCCTTGACCGCCTTGCCATGAACGCTCTGTTCATACGAGCCATAGGTTGTGGAGCTGACGCCGCTGGACGCCATCACCAACTGCTTCGCGTGACAGGCTCCGCAGGTCTGTGGAATATTCGCGTGCGCGACTTTTGATTTCGGGTCGTTGCTCGGAAGGATCTCATGCACGTTGCCATGACAGTCCTGGCACTTGGCAACGTTGGCGTTGCCGCTGTCGCCCGCCTTGGCATGAACTCCGTGATCGTAGGCGGTCTGCTCATCAGCATGACACGTGGCGCATTTGGGCTTCTCAGGGTTGGATTCGTGGGGTGCGGATTTTACGTCGGTGTGGCAGTCAACACAGGAAAATGAGCTGTGAATGGAAGTCTTGAACTTGTCTCCATCCACTTGCAGGCTGACCTGCTTTCCGTTCTCCTCTGTGGTGAGACTGGGGTCGCTATGGCAAGCCAGGCACTCATCGTTGCTCATCCCGGCCCCGGCCTTCGTCGCTTTCTTTGGAGCAGCCAAAGCTGTTGCCGCCAGCCATACAGCCAATACGACAGTCAAACCCTTACGCTTCACGAACCCCTCACTTTCGGCCAACCATGGAGCACCGCTGGTCGGTCTCTTGCGTGCACCGCTTCAACGGTATGCAAACAGCATGGCGTAAATAATCCAGACCACCACGCTGAACCCGATGCTTAGAGCGATCCAGGCAAACATGCGAATGGCCTTCACCACGATTTCCGGTTGTGGCTGTTCGAGATGCTGCTCCAGCTCACCGCTGGCCACCAATGCGGCATATTCGCGCGGCTTGTCGCGCTTCAATTCCGCCAGCGGCATATGGCCGGTGAAGATGGTGGTGTCCATGGGAAACTTCTCCGGCCGCAGGTGAGTGTTGAAGAAATGCACGGTAAAAATGAACCCGGTAGCCAACAGGGCCTCGTCGCTATGAATGATCGTGGCGACGTTGATGAAAGGCCCGGGAAGGAACCGGGTAAAGAACACCGGGAACCATAAGGTCAGCCCGGTTGAGCCAATGACCACGATTCCCCAAAAAACTGCGAAGTAATCGAACTTCTCCCAGTAGGTCCAGCGCCCATACTCGGGGCGCGGCCCCAGACCGACGAACCACTTCAGGGTGCCCACAAACTCTGTTGCGTCGCGGCGCGTTGGCAGCAACGTGTTCGGCCCGAACAGAGTTGCTCTCCAGGATGTGCCGTTGCGACGTTTCTGGCGGACGAGTCCCACAATGTGGGCAATCATCGTACCGAACATGACCAGCGCGGCAAAGCGGTGAACGTACCCTGCGGTCTCAAACCCTCCCAGTAGCCGCGACAGTTTTGCAGCCCACGCCGTATAGGAGAATTTCAGCGACAGCCCGGTTACGGCAAGCGTCAAGAAGCTGATGACCATGCAGGCGTGCAGCGCACGATAATGGCGGCTGAATCGAACAAACTCGCGGGTGTCGGCAACTTCGGCGTGCGTGTGTGCCCCCTCGACGCTTGCTGCATCCGGCGCGGGCACGGTCTCAACCTGCTTGTCCGCAGTCCCAATCCACTCGCCCTTAGCCGTGGCCATGATTGTCCTCCTCACCCTCGGAAGCACCGGGCGAATTCGGTGGGCCCTCGCCTCGCGCTTCTTTACCTTCGGCTGCGCGCAGTTCGCGGCGCATCTGGAATGCGCGCGGCAGCCACAGCAGAGTGTGCAGTCCGCTCAACGTGAAGGTACCCACCAGCAGGGTCGTCATCCCCCAGAATGTCCAGTACAGCCACGGGTACTTCTTAGGGTCGTGGTGGGTCGCATGGGTGAGATATCCTGCGAAGCGACGGGTCGCGTCCGAGTGGCACTTCTGGCACGTTGCGACTACGTTGGCACGGCTTAGGTGCGAGCGCGGGTCGCCTATCTTGTAAATGTCATGCGCGCCATGGCAGTCATAGCATTTGGCGGTTTTGGTGTATCCCAGCCGGGAAACTTTGCCATGGTAAGTCTCGAAGTAGGTCTCGGCAATTTTCTCGTGGCACCGGCCGCAGGTATTCATAATGGCCAGCTTGAACTGGTCCTTGTCCGTACGCTTGATGGAATGTGCGGAATGACAGTCGTTGCACGCCGGCAGTTTCTGGTCGGTTTTGGTCTGGGTCGGGGAATGCACGCTCTGGTTGAACTGCTCCTCGATCCCGTGGTGACAGGTGCCGCACGTGTTGGGCACGTTCCTCGGGTTCACCGTTGATTCCGGATCGGATGCGGGCAATTCGCCATGGGCAGTGTGGCAACTCGTGCACGTTGCCGTTACCGTCAGACCGCTCTTCAGCAGTCCCTTGCCGTGAATGCTCTCCGAGTAGCGGGGAATGATTTCGTGTTCGCTGCCAGTGTAGAGCAAGGCGGCCTTCTGGCCTTCGCGGTGGCACTTGGCGCATAGATCGGGAACGTTCGTGGCAAAGGTGAGGGAGACGGGATTCTGCTTGCCCAGTACGTGGTGACCGCCATGACAGTCCTTGCAGAAGGGCGCGTTAGGATCGCCTTTCGCGTGCAACTGCCCGTGCACACTGCGCTGGTACTGCTGTCCAACCGCCTCATGGCAGGCCGTGCAATCGACCTTGCGGCTTATGGTTTCGCAGGGCCGGAGGTGGGAGACGTTGACCTCGGAGTGGCACTGGCTGCAGGCCACCTTCACGTGGCGGGAACTGACGAGTTCATCGACGCTCACGTGCATCGAGCGCCCATCCGCCGACTTGAGCCGCTCGTCCGCATGGCACCGAAGGCAATCGGCGTCAGCCATCCCTTTTTCGTAAAACACATTCCGCACCTTGTGCGGCTGGTGGCAATCCACGCAAGCGGGCAGAGTATTGGCCTGCTTCTCCCAGAGCTCCCCGCGAATCGTCTTGCGATGGACCTGTTCGATGTCGGCGTGACACTTCGTACACGTTGCGGCTATGTTCCGCCGTGCAATGGAGGAGTTGGGGTCGGTGTGCGGCAGGATGGAATGCGCGGTATGGCACGACGCGCAGTTTGCGGCGACGATCAGTCCCTTTTTTAATAGGCCTTCGCCGTGAATGCTCTCGGAGTAGTTTTCAAGGATGTTGTGCTCCCCGATGTTGCGGTTCGCCTGCACCGGCGTACCTTCGCGGTGACACTGCCCGCACACGAACGGTATCTTCAGCGGGGCCACCGCCGACCGCTGGTCCTTGACCGGCAGAATGTCATGATTGCCATGGCAGTTCACGCAGCGGGGAGCTAAGCTATCACCGCGAGCGACCGCCTTGCCGTGCAGGCTCTGGGCGTGCTGTTGGGCTTCGTCGCTGTGGCAGGTGCCGCAGTTTACCTTGGCCAGCGGCGTGGAGTGGGGCAACTCTTTGCCCTCCAGGTCCGCATGGCAGTTAGTGCACGACAACGCTGCATGCACCGAACCACCGAACTTTTTCTGGTCCACGAAAAGCGAGACGGTACGGCCACCGCGCTTGACCGTCATGGACTTCTCGCCATGACACATCAAGCAATCGTCGTTGCCGGCCTTCTGCTCGGCTGCGCTTATGGGGGGAACAAGCGCAACCGCGTAGAGCACCGAGGCAATCACAGCCATGAGGCCGTGCCGTTTCACGAACTTCCCTCGCTTTCGGCCAGGCGAGTCGGCCTGGCCCCCTGACATCCACTTACTTCAGCGTTTTGACGTACTTCACGACTGCGTTGATTTCGTCGTCACTCAGCTTGCCCTTGTAGGCCGGCATTTTGCCTTTACCGCTACTGACCAGCGCGGTCAGGTCGGCATCCGACATCTTCTGCACTTCCGGGCTGCTCAGCGGCTTCAGCCCCATGCTCTTTCCCATTCCCGTGCTGGCGCTGCCATCGGCGCCGTGACACATCGCACACTTTGCCTTGAACACCGCCGCGCCGTCCGCCGCAAATGCAGAACTCGCCAACGCCAGGCACGCAACCACCAGTAGACTCTTGATTTTCATGGTCTTGCACTTTCCTCCCTTAGATTTTGGCGTCCCCGCACCAGCGCCTGCCTCAAGGCCGGATATCGTGTTACGTCCGTCGCAGACCAATTACGGGCGACTTTTTACCATCGCAGTTCGCATGCCAAAGGAGCAGTGAGAGTCCTCACTCCCTCCTGTGATTGGGGTCACATCGGAGGAGGACAGTCACCGGATGCCGTGAGCGCTGTCACCTAACCTTCGCCCGTTTCGGAAGCCGCAGAAGCGCGTTGGTCGCAGCGGAGTTCAAAACCAACCGCTGGATGCCACGTGGCCATTGGCGCGGGCATGGTGGACAACCAGGGTAATACGACGTCGTTCAACACCTGTTGCCGCTGGGTCCGCTGGCGTCAACGTATGAGTCACCCCTGGACGCGGTCGATGTGGTGTCGCACTAGAATGTGACCTTCAAGGCGGGATGGAATTACTACCAATACGCCGAAGACTCCTTCGTCGGACCCACGGCTCCCCGCTATTTTCACGCCAACAACACCACGCTCGCCCTGCGCTACTCCTTCTAATAACGGGTGCGCCGCCGTCTGACTCTCCCGCGAAATACAAAAGCCCGCGATAGCTCGCGGGCTCATGCGGAGGAAACTGCAAAATTACGCCAGCATCGCGCGTGGACGCAGGATCGTCCGCGGACGCCGTGTGCGCACCATTCCGATGCTGCGCACCCGTTCGTAGGCGCCGTGCAGGTCCTGGCTCAGCATCCGCACCACCTGCATGCAAACATCGGGATGCTCGCGCAGGAACTTCATCAGCTCTTTCCGGCGAATGAAGACAATCTGCGAGGTATCAAGGAGCTCCGCTGTAATCTCGTACGGCGTATTGGAGAGAGCGGCCCCCAGGCCCAAAATCTCCCCTGGGCCCGCCACCCGCAGCGTCAAACGCTTGCCGCCATCGGAACAGATCGAGAGTTTGGCTCGGCCGTCACACAGCAGGTAAATGCCGCGTACCGGTCTGCCCTCGGCAAACAGGATGGTATTCCGTGGATAGTTCCCAATGGACTTGATCTCGTCGAAGTCCTTCAGCGAATCAGACGGCATATCGCAGAAGATCCGATCAGGTCGGAAGTCGCAGGTCAGGCAACTCTGCTGGTTCTCGCTCTCCATCATGATTCCCTAATACGTCTCCGCGCTGGTCTGCCGCAGTGATAACAGTCACCGTTTTCCGTGACCTTGTTCACACCCGTCGGCCCATAATCCGCGTGAACCCCCACGCAGTCCTCTATTTACGCGGGGTTGAGCACTATGCGGCGGTGGCGCGGCATAACGTCGCGCATCCTTCCCATTTCTGCTCCAGGCCTACTGGGTGATGGCCATGGCCTTCAGCGCGGCCTTATTGCGGATCAACAAGGTGGAGCCCTTGGCCTGCACGATCTGCCGCTTTTTGAGGTCGGCAAACAACCGCGTGACGGTTTCGCGCGACGTCCCGATCATCTGCGCAATTTCTTCGTGGGTGAGCGCCAGCTTCACGCGCGGCTCGGCCTTGGCCGCTTCCCCGTTTTTCGCGCTCCACTCCAGCAGCAGTTTGGCCAGCTTCTCGGCCGCGGAGTGCGACAGCCCCAGCGAGCGAATTTCGCGGCAGGCGCTGTTGTACTTCTCGCTGAGCTGCTCCGCCACTCGCAGACACGCGTCCGGGTTCTCCCGCAGGAAGCGCAGGAAGTCTTCCCGCTTGACGAAGTTCACCTGGCAGGGATCGACCGTCTCCGCCGTCAATTCGTACGGCTTGCCGCTAACCGAGGCGCTGAGCCCCAGCACTTCGCCCGGCTCGGCAATCTTCAGAATTAGCGTCTTGCCATCGGTGGCACAGATGGACAACTTGACGCGTCCCTTGCATAAGACAAAGATGCCGCGCGGCGATTGGCCCTCGACGAACAGCACGGCGCCTTTGGGATAAGCAGTGGCATATTTGATGTTCTCGAAGGATTGCAGGGCGGCGCTAGGAAGATCGCAGAAGATATGATCGGCCCGCATTTTGCAGGTCAGGCAATTTTCGATGATGTCCAGCCCATATGGTGAGAGCACGGCGTCCTCCTACTTGGCACAGCGTATCCCCGACTGACGGCCGGCGCGTACTTGACGCGCCCGTGGGAGGAGCTTCGCTCGTGAATCGCATTTGCTAACGCACGCCTCGCTGTGCTGCCAGTCACGTCGCTCAGTGACTGTAGCCAAAAAGTGCGATGTCACCATCGGCCGTTTCCGCCTTTTGCACAGGTGCAGGATGCGAAACTCCGCTCCGGATACCCTCTAGGAGACCGCCATTACCGCACACTCAACAAGTGCAATAATCACAAAACCCTGTGATGTATGCCGCGCAGGCGTAATCCTTCGGACTGCCTGTGCGACTGTAACTGCCTGTGGCGAAAACACTTGGCAAGATTTCCGAGCTTTGTCCACGAACGTGGCTATGGGTCAAATATCACTGAAACTCGGTGACATCCCTGACTCGCGTAGCGGCAATTTCGTCGTTTGGTGCCGGGAAACTAGCTTCATGAAATCCCTTCCCGCTGGCTCTTTCGTGCAATTGACAGGCACTTAGCGGGGAGGCGCCAATCCGATGACCGCGGGGCGAACTGCGATCCTGATAATTCCACCGTTCGATCCTCGCGCACTCCGTTCTGCTGTGAGCTGGTTGCTTCGCAGTGGCACTGATCCGGTCTCTGGTCAGTTCGCACGGACAGTCACATAATTCCACCGGAGGAACGATGCACAAGCTGGTTCTAGCGACGCTGCTTCTGGTGTTGTCGTTCACAATGGTCGGCGCCCAAACCGTCACGAACGCCACTCACATGGTGCCCGCCGGCAAAGCCTGGGCGGTGGAGGATACAGCCGCTGCTCATTCAACAACTATGCTGTCGTCACCGGCGCGAACAATCCTGCTCCTAACTCGCCAAAACCAACGAGAAGAGACTAACAACGAATAAACGAACAGGCGACAGGGGCAGCCAGCCTACCCTCGGAAACACTGCTTAATCGTTAATTCGGATCTTTTCCCGCCAACGTGGCCTCCACTGGCCTGTCATACCTGCGGCGAAGGCTTTCGAATTGGCGGCTTCTATGGATTCCGGTCCTATGCAAAGCGTATTTCGCCAGCAGGATCAAAATCCTCAGGCCATAGATCGAACTGGCTAGGAAGCCGATCTGCGACGCTTCCGGAAGATAGCGGGTGGGGACTGCGATCTCCTCGGTCTTGAAGCCGGCCGCAACCGCTTGCGCAATGATCTCCTGGTCGAAAATGAATTTGTCGGAGTTCATGCCGAAGTTCACCGTCTCCAGCAAGCTGCGATCGAAGGCGCGGTACCCTGTGTGGTACTCGGAGTGATGCAGCCCAAAGGTGAGATTTTCCAGCAGGGTCAGGAAGCGATTGGAAAGGTACTTCCACCACGGCATTCCCTGCTTCAGCGCCGAGCCCTCCTTCAGCCGCGAACCCAGCACTAGTTGTGCCCGGCCCTCGACGATCGGCTGAATGATCTGCGGCAATAGTCTGGGATCGTACTGGTAGTCGGGATGCACCATGACGACAATGTCGGCGCCCGCTTTGAGGGATTCCGTGTAGCAGGTCTTCTGATTGGCCCCGTACCCGTAGTTGCGGTTATGAACGAAGACTTCCAGTTTCAGATCGCGGGCAATGGCGATGGTGTCGTCGGTTGAACCGTCGTCCACCAGGATCACTAACTGTACCTGGTCCTTCGGCAGTTCCTCGTAGGTCATCCGCAAGGTGCGGCTGGCATTGTAGGCCGGCATGACTACCACGACCTTCGGCTTCAAGCCACACTCCTTCCGCAGGCCAACGCCGCGAGCTGCCCTTCGAGTGTTTTGCCGGGTGCGACCTGACCGTCAACCCTAACGAGTGTAGCTCGAATGCGATTACGCCAAAACCACTAATTCATGGGACTTAGCGTCGGGTGCTTCCCGGCCTAGGATTGCCGGCGGCGGCCCTTTGGTTACGCAGCGACCAGTTGCTGTTCAGCTACTCGATCCGTATCCAGCACGACCGCGATGGCGTGCACCACGGCAGCAATGCGAACCGCGGCAATGATCCTTTCCTCGCTAAAGCCTTTGCCGCGAAGCACTTGTTCGTGCGAGTCCACGCAAGCCACCACCGTTCCCCAGAGCTGCTGCTCCGTGAGGTGAGTCTGCTGCCGCACCGCACTGGAGAAATTCAGTGTCAGGTCTTTGGCCTACGATGGCACATTTTCCATTAAGGCGTCGAGACTCATTTGGTTCCTCGGGGCGGGAAAAGATGCAAGTTATAATGGACGTTATAATGCATGGCTGGACCGCGTTTGCGGCCCCGCCGGGCACCAGAATTGGTGCCGCTTTTCCTAAATCGCGCACGCCTTGCAAACGCCCTCGATTTCGACACTAAACTTCTCGATCCGGAAGCCCGCAGGCAACCGGCCCCTCAGCTTGACAGGTTCGAGACGGTCCAGGCCGATGTCGGTGATGGAGTGGCAACGCGTGCACACAAGATGGTGGTGGGGTGCGGTATTGGCATCCACGCGCCAGGGGCCTTGATGATGGCTCACGTCGCGCAGCATGCCGGCTTGAACAAAGGTCTTGAGGTTCTTGTAAACGGTCGCCAGCGAGATCTGCGGCAGGTCTTGTTTTACCCGGACGTAGATCTCTTCGGGCGAATAATGCCCGGGCCGAGACACCAGCGTTTGGTAGATCTTTTGTCTCTGGTGGGTCGCCGCCAGGCTGTGCTTGCGGCACAGATGGCGAAACTCGTTGTAAGTTCCCCGGCGCATGATTATCGGATGATAAAACTTATTAGACGATTCATTTTCTCGTGCATCACATTTACCGGCGCCGGAATCTGTGTCCTGTAAACTGACAGCCTAAATCCCTGGGGCGACGGTGGTATGAACTTTCGCAGAATTTGTGTCTTTTGTGGATCCAATTTGGGAGTCGATGCCGTCTATCGCCAGGCCGCGACCAGCCTTGGCCGACTCTTGACCGCGCGCGGCATTGAACTGGTGTACGGGGGAGGCGACGTCGGACTCATGGGTGTGTTGGCAGATGCCACTCTCCAATACGGGGGGCGCGTGATTGGAGTCATCCCGGAATCGTTAGTAGCCAAGGAAGTGGGCCACCAGGGCGTCACTGAAATGCGTGTAGTCCAATCCATGCACGAGCGCAAGGCCCTCATGTCCGACCTCTCCGACGGCTTCATCGCCCTGCCCGGCGGGTTCGGCACGTTCGAGGAATTCTGCGAGGTGGTGACGTGGTCGCAGCTCGGTATCCACTCCAAGCCGTGCGGCCTGCTGAATGTCGAGGGCTACTACGACCCGTTACTGGGACTGTTCGACCACGCGGTGCGCGAAGGCTTCCTGCGCGAGGAGAACCGCGGAATTGTGCTCGAAGATCGCGACGCTGAAGGGTTGTTGGAGAAGATGGCCGCCTTCGTACCACGGCCTGCGGACAAGTGGATTTGGAAGGTGGAGCCGTGAAGGTGTGAGTTGTCAGTTGCTGGTTGTCGGACAAGCTGAAGACCCAGGCAAGCCAAAAGCGGGCTTTGTTGGTGCACCCCGGCGTTCCAAGTGGCACAGACAAAAACCCCCACTCAAGCGGCCACAACCGGGCCGATTGAATGGGGCACCCTCGTGAAGATTTCTGAGTCAGACGGAGGGTCGACCGGGCCAGCCGCCGATTCTTGGGTTGAGTTCTGCCGATCGAACGGGAATCGCGGCAGAGCCAGCTCACTTCATCATGTTGCTGCCTTGCAATTGAACCGGCTTGGTGTCGCCGTAGTGCAACCGCAACAAAGAGCTCTGTGTCGCACCCAGCGTCAGCACGTACAAGTTGTCGTACTGCGTCTCAGGGATCTTGATTGACGGACCGCCGAGGGCTGAGATAATCGCCGGCAACCTGTTGCTGTGGCCGACGACCACTAGCACGCCGCTTTGCCGGGCGCGAATCGCTTTGACCAAGGCTTCGGTGTCATCGGCAGGAATCACGGTGGGTTTTACGTTAACGCGCGCAGCGAGGGGTGCAGCAGTTTGCTGGGTGCGTTGAAGCTCGGTGACGTAAATCGCGTCCACGCCGGAGTCGGCCAGCATGGAGGCCAGCAGTTGGGCGCGCTTTTGACCGGCGGGGGTGAGCGGAGGATTGTCCTTGGGAGTAGCAGCTTTCTCGGCGTGGCGGGTGAAGATGACGGTGACCTGAGAGTACGCCGGCAAGGTAAGCAGCAGCACGGCAATGCACAGGCAGAGCCAAACACGCGCGGTTTTGTAAGTCATGGATTCTCCAAATTCGTCAACG
>Ga0335070_10006837_pt1 | contig 13406 bp, 8 predicted proteins | sample Lox_Sample_13_FD_206722 | JGI IMG/M metagenome (GOLD analysis project Ga0335070, IMG submission 206722) | Soil microbial communities from Loxahatchee National Wildlife Refuge, Florida, United States - Lox_Sample_1.3 | ecosystem: Environmental > Terrestrial > Soil > Wetlands | place: USA: Florida...
GCCGCTAAGCGGGAAGCCTCTAACCGCATGCTGGTGTCGTGTGGCTGCGCAATTGGGTATCCATCCGCACAGATCTTTACAATTCGTTACCCACTTTTTACAGCTTTCCGGGGCGGGACAACTTACGATATCGCATATGGGTTTATTGGTTGGTATAGGCGTGCCTGACGTGCGCCTACTCACGATTCCCGGGCGGGCTGAATGGGCGGAATGAAAATCGCCGGGCTGGTCGTATTGTCTCTGGGTATGTTTGTCGGCGTCGCTTTGTCACCTCTATCGCAGGCGACGCAGCCCCAAGCGAGCGGCGCAGCAAAACAACTCGGCACAATCAAATCCATCACGGGCAACACGATTCTACTCGTCCCCGACAGCGGCACGCCGGTTAGCGTGATGGTCGGTGATGCGACCCGAATGGTCCGTATCGCGCCGGGAGAAAAAGATCTGAAAAACGCGGCGCCGATTTCGTTGCGGGACCTGCAGCCGGGCGATCGAATTCTGATTCGTGGAAAGCAAGGCGAGTCCAATCAAGTGACCGCTTCGGCGATCATCGCGATGAAGCTGTCGGATCTCGAAACTAAACAGCAGCGCGAACGCGAAGACTGGCAGAAACGAGGAGTTGCGGGCCTCGTCAGCGCGTTGGATAACGCAACCGGAACTATTAATGTGTCCGTGACTTCCATTGCAGGCAAGAAGAGCGTCGCGATTCACACAAGCAAAGACACGGTGTTGAGGCGGTACGCACCGGATTCCGTGCGTTTCGATGATGCGCAACCGGGGACATTGGCACAAATCAAACCGGGAGATCAACTGCGTGCGCGTGGCACGCGCAGCCCCGATGGGAACGAATTTTCTGCCGAGGAAGTCGTCACAGGAGCATTTCGCAACATAGCGGGGAATGTCGCTTCTGTGGATGCAAGCTCGGGAACAATTACCGTTCTGGAGGCGACGACAAAGAGGCCCATCACGGTGAAGGTGACGGCGGATTCACAACTGCGCAATCTCCCCCCGGAAATGGCGAAACGGATAGCGATGCGGCTTTCCGGGGCACCGGGACCGGGAGCGGCGGGCAGAGCGCCGGGAGCGTCCAGCGGTAATTTCAGGCCAGAAGCGATGAGTCCGTCTGGCGAAAATCCGAACGGCGGCCCGTCCAGGCGCGGGGATTTGCAGCAGCTATTCGGCCGCTTGCCGTCATTTTCAGTGGGCGAGATGCAGAAGGGTGACACCGTGATGTTAGTCGCCACTGAGGGGACTAACAGCGGTGTGGTAACCGCGATCAAATTGCTCGATGGCGTGGAGCCGCTCTTAGCCGCAGCGCCAAAAAAGGGCGGGGAATCGATGACGCTCTCGCCATGGAGTCTTGGCGGGAATCAAGGCGGCGAGGACGCGGACTAATCCCGCCGATCGGCGGGTAATGAACTTCGGTGGAGTGTAGATGCTTCGTTGTCGGCTTATATTCTCGGTTGTTTTAATCCTCTCTGCGCTTGGCACCGCTCTAGCTCAGAGCGGTACAGGCGCGGTTCGGGGCCAGGTAACAGATCCTTCGGGTGCCGCGGTGACGAACGCCACCGTAGTGCTGAGAGAACCCAACGGTCAAGTCCGAACCGTCCACACGGATCGCCAGGGGACGTATGAGGTCACGGGCCTGCCCGCCGGACAATACAGCGTGAAGGCGACGGCGAAGGGATTTGCGGATTTCGAAACTGATTACGTTGCGATTTCGCCTGGGCAGGCACAGCGTCTCGACATACCTCTTTCCATCAAAGTTGAGGAAGAGAAAGTAGAAGTCGAAACCGAGACGCCGAAAGTGGATGTGAATCCTTCGGATAACGCCAGTTCGATCGTGCTGAGGGGGGCAGATCTGGATCAGCTGTCGGATGATCCCGATGAACTGCAATCGGACCTGGAGGCGCTGGCGGGACCATCGGCTGGGCCCGATGGAGGCCAGCTGTACATTGACGGGTTCACTGCCGGCCAGCTGCCGCCGAAAGCGGCGATTCGCGAAATTCGCATCAACCAGAATCCTTTTTCTGCCGAGTACGACAAGCTCGGTTATGGCCGAATCGAGATATTCACGAAACCTGGGTCCGATCAGTATCACGGCCAATTCCTAGTGGACGGCAACACCGCTGGCTTCAATTCACTGAACCCGTTTCTTGGGCGCGCCGGCCCGGAGTTCGAATCCCCGAGCTATCACTCCATGATGTACAACGGCAGCTTTGGCGGGCCCATCCGGAAGAAATCGTCGTTTTTTATCGATGCCCAGCGGCGCAATATTAACGACGTGGAAGTAGTCAGTGCTGTCGTGCTCGATCCAAACCTTGTGGCAACGCCGTTCAATGCAGGGTATCCCAGTTCGCGTGTGCGGACGAACATCGGGCCACGCATCGATTATCAGGTCAGCGCGAACAATACGCTCACAGCGCGCTATCAGTTCTGGCAGGACATTCATCGAAACGAGGGCGTAGGGGAGTTTGCACTCGCCTCCCAAGGGTACAACGAAGGCGAAACCGAACACACGCTGCAACTGAGCGACACGCAAACGTTCGGCGCGAAAGCGGTCAACGAAACTCGTTTTCAGTACATTCGCGACACCACGCGGCAGTCGCCCTATAGTCTTGAGCCCACTACCGATGTGCTCGAGTCCTTCACCGCAGGCGGCAACAACAATGGCGCGATGAACGACCGCGCAACCAAATACGAGTTGCAGAACTACACGTCGATGTCATTGGGGAAGCACTTTCTTAAGTTCGGTGCCCGACTCCGTTACGCGCAAGACACTAATGACTCGACGAACGGATTTAACGGACAATTTACTTTTTCATCGTTGGCTGCGTATCAAGGTGCCCAGCAGGCCCTGGCCGCAGGCCAGCCGATCCCGGCGGTGTTTCTTCCCAGTCAATTCTCCCTGACTGCCGGGTTGCCGCGAGCGTCCGCGCATGAATTCGATTCGGGCCTCTATGTGCAAGACGATTGGCGGTTGATGCCGAATGTCACTCTGACCTATGGCTTGCGTATGGAGTCGCAAACCGGGATCAACGATCATTTCGATCCTGCTCCCCGGGTAGCGATCGCATGGGGAGTGGGGCGTGGCAGGAAGTCTTCCCCGAAAACCGTGATCCGCGCCGGTTTCGGCATGTTCTATAGCCGGTTCAAAGAAGACTACATTCTTCAGGCAAATCGCCTCAACGGAGTGACGCAGCAGCAATACATCGTCTCATCTCCGGATACCAGTTTTTATCCGAATATCCCCAGTGTGAGCACGCTGCAGAGTCTCGGAGCCGCGAGTTTTCCCACCACGTATCAACTCGATCCGCACCTGCACAGTCCGTACATCATGCAGAGCGCAGTTACGGTCGAACAGCAAATCACGAAAACTGCGAAGGTAGCCGTCTCGTATCTGAATTCACGCGGGGTGCACGAGTTTCTCACCCGCAACATCAATGCACCCTTTCCCGGAACCTATAATCCGGCGGACCCGACGAGCGGGGTCAGACCGCTTGGAAATGTCGGCAACTTTTATCAGTACGAGTCGGATGGGATATTTAAACAGAATCAGCTCATTGTGAATTTGACTATGCGAGCCGGGACCAAAGTTTCGCTGTTCGGTTACTACACCTTGAACTATGCCAATAGCGACACCGGCACGATCAATAGTTTCCCCTCGGATCAGTACAACATCGCCGCGGACTATGGCCGCAGCCCCTTCGATATTCGGCATCGGCTGTTCTTTGGTGGAACGGTGGCGTTGCCGTGGGTGTTTCGCTTGAGCCCTTTCTTAATGGCGAGCTCGGGCCGTCCGTATAACGTAACCATTGGCCGCGATTTGAATGGCGATTCGATTTTCAACGACCGACCTGGATTGGTGTCTTCCGCAACGTGCGGGACAGTCACGCCAATCGGCGGTGGGGTTGAATGCACGCCCCTCGGAACCTTCAATCTGCTGCCAAGTCCTGGAGAAGGCATTGCACCCATCAATTACGGAAGCGGGCCGTCCGTGGTCACTCTCAACTTGCGCTTGAGTAAGACCTTTGGTCTGGGCCGCAGACTGGAACGAGGTGGTGGACGCAGCGATATGGGGGGACCCGGCGGTCCCGGTGGCGGGCATGGGGATCATGGCCACTTTGGCATGATGGCGGGCGGGCCCATCGGTCTGGGTAGCGCTACCGACCGGCGGTATAGCCTCACCTTCGGCATCTCGGCGCGAAATGTATTGAACCACGTCAATCTCGGGACGCCGGTGGGCAATTTGAGTTCACCATTGTTTGCCGAGTCCAACTCGCTCGCGAACGGTCCGGGCTTCGGGGGTGCTTTCTCGTCAGCAGCAAACCGGCGAATAGATTTAATGGCGACGTTCAGCTTTTAGCTGCTCACGAGAGCGGCAAACATGCTGACAAGTTCCACCAGTGAGAAATTGATTTCTCTCGATGTACTGCTAACCTCACCCCAGCCGGTCTGGCAACTGCAAATATTTTCTCCTTCCTAATATGGGAACACACCCTTCCAGGGTTGCAATCTTCCGTTGAACCAGAGCAAGACTGGCGCGTGATGTCGCTGACAGCTCCATTTATCTCGCGCTCGGCTTGAGAGCCAGCCACTAGGCTATTTTTCCGTACTTCTACATTCTCCCGTTGCTTTGGCTCGAGGTTCATGGTACCTACTCAACACGACCCGGTTGCTGAGTTCATGTCACACCCAAGGAGATATCATGACGCGAATATTAAAATCGATGTTTGCGGCGTTTCTGGCGGTGATAGGCATCGTCGGTGCAGGTCAAGCGCAATCGGCGTTGATGACCCGACATGTACGCACTGCGGTTGTCTCGGCCCAAGCAAAGCCCCTTGCACGCCTGCCGGCAGCACAAGTCATGCGCTTCGACATCGTTCTGGCCTTGCGCCACGCTCCAGAGTTAGAGAATTTCCTGCAAGAACTTTATGATCCGGCCAGCCCTTCCTACCGTCATTTTCTTACGGTTAAGGAATTCACCGAGAGATTCGGTCCCAGCCAGGAGGATTACGACGCGCTGATTCGATTTGCAGAAGCGAGCGGTTTCCAAGTAACGGGTGGATCGCGTGATGCCATGGACGTGCAACTCAAGGGCACCGTCGCAGCCGTCGAGAAGGCATTTCACATCACCATCGGCGTCTACCAGCATCCTGAGGAGAACCGTACGTTTTATGCACCGGACCGGGAACCCACGGTCGACCTGCCATTTCAGCTATGGCATATCTCAGGTTTGGATAACTATTCGATTCCGCGGCCCTTAGCTCACCGCAAGGCATTGAGTCGACCTGCGGTTGCGGGTTCCTGCCCCGGCGGGTACTACTGCGGCAGTGATATGCGGGCAGCCTATTACGGCAGCGGACCTCTCAACGGCTCCGGCCAGGTGGTCGGATTGCTTCAGTACGCTGGATATAACATCGCGGACGTCAACACCTACTTCACCAACGTGCACCAGACGCGGAATGTGCCGATTTACGGCATCTCCACGGATGGAACCAGCGTGAACTGTGTTTATCCCAGTTGTGACGACGCCGAGCAGACTCTGGACATAACCCAGGCGATCTCCATGGCGCCCGGCTTGGCAGGCCTGTATGTGTACGTGGGATCAAGTGACACGGCTATCTTGAGTTCCATGTCTACGCATGCTCCTTTGCCGGCGCAACTCAGCGCCTCATGGGTATGGAGGCCAGCAGACCCCGCACAGTGCGATCCGTTCTTCCAGAAGTTTGCGGCGCAGGGGCAGAACTTCTTTGCTGCGGCCGGAGACTGGTATGCGTGGGCTCCATCTCAGTACGCCTATCCTCCGGAGGATGCCTACGTTACGGGTGTGGGTGGAACCGACCTGACTACCACCGGGCCCGGCGGCGCCTGGGCATCGGAGACTGCATGGGCTCCGAGTGGCGGTGGCATTTCCATAGACAGCATTCCTATTCCCAACTGGCAGCAACTTACTGGTGTCATTAATGCACAAAACCAAGGCTCCAAGACATTGCGGAACGGGCCCGATGTGGCTGGGGAATCGAATTTTGATTTCTATGTCTGCTCCAACCAAAGCGGTTGCGGCGGCGGTTGGGGCGGGACCAGTTTTGCTGCACCGATGTGGGCCGGCTTCATGGCCCTGGTGAATCAACAGGCTGTCGCCAACGGCATGCCGCTGTTGGGCTTCATCAACCCGACTATCTATCCTTTGGGCGTTGGATCTAGCTACACCACGCTCTTCCACGACGTCAGCAGTGGCAACAATGGTTTTCCGGCTGTGCCCAACTACGATCTGGTGACCGGGTGGGGAAGCCCGATTGGAGCTGCTCTCATCAGCGCGCTGACGGGTTCGGGAGGACCCGCGATCGCTTTCACTCCCACCTCCCTGAAGTTCGGCAAACTTCTGGTCGGCACGACCTCGGTTGCAAAAAACGTGACTGTCAAAAACAAGGGCACGACGACGCTTAACATCACTAACATTGCGGTTACGGGTGACTTCAGCATCTATAGCAAGACTTGCGGGTCGACGCTGGCTCCTGGGAAGACCTGTTCAGTGAAGATTGTTTTTGCGCCGACATTGAAAGGAACGCGCACGGGAAACCTGGTATTCACCGACAATGCACCTGGCAGCCCACAAGCCGTGCCACTGAGCGGCACAGGCTTGTCGCTCAGTATCACGCCGACGGCCTGGAATTACGGGATCGTGACGGTGGGTCAGACTAGTTCGCCGCAAGACTTCACGGTCAAAAACATGACCTCGGCGACGGTTACATTGAACAGCATCTCGGTGGCAGGGACAGCTTCTGCTGATTTCAAAATTACGAATAAGACTTGCGGCTCGACCCTTGCTGGGGGCGCAAATTGTACGGTTACGGTTGTTTTCAAGCCCCTCGTGACAGGGATTCTGACTGCCAACTTCAGGGTGGTCAGCGATGGTGGAGGCAGCCCGCAAACCGCCAAGCTGACGGGAACCGGAGGCTAACTCCTACAAAGCTGCTAGGGAGAAAAGGCCCTGCATAGCAGGGCCTTTTCGATTCGTGGGAGTTCACTACCACGCCTTAAAGGTCAGCTCGTCCACGTAAGCATAGTAGGCCTTGCCGGCTTGGTTGCCGTCCATCTGGAAGTGCACGCCGAAGCTTTCGGAACTGGACTTCGTAAGCGGGTAGAACGACTTATTGATGGTATAGCTTTTGCCGTTGAAGGTCAGCGAAAGAAACACCGCCTTGCCCCCACTAATCTCGGTGTTTACGGTGAGGTGGTCCCAGCTGCCACCAGCAGGCCGCTTGCAGGGGATGCTGGTAGCGGACCACTTTCCGCCAGCCGTGTCCCAGACGCTGAATACCCCTTTATTGTAGGAGCACTGCACGGAGAACTTGTACCACTTGGTGCCGACGTGTTTATTGGAAGAGAATTCGACTCCCTGGGAATCAGATGGGTTACTAAGTTGATAATGCGTATCCAGTTGGAAGTGGGTGGCACTTGAGCTGGATCCCAGCAAAATCGGCCACAGGCAGTTGTTGTACTGTCCCTTCGGCCCCAGGTAGAACTGGCCTGACGTTCCGTCAAGCGACGGCGACGATTTGATCGCCGGCTTCGAACTGCACACGGGATTGCCTTGATCCGGATACGTGTACCAGCCGGACTTTTGCTCGATATTGCTGAAGGTCAAGGTGCCCGGAGACAGGGTGCTTGCGGATGTGGCAAGGCTGGCTGCCGTGGTGGTCGTCGGGGCAGCGACGTCGACTGTGCGCGAGGCCGAAAGCTCAACGCCATTGGCCTGAACCGCTTTTACTGTGAGGACGTGATTTCCCTCTGCCATGGGTACATAGATATCGAGAGGTGTTACTGCTTGTAACTGTTTTACCTCGGTGCTGTCGACCAATACGCTTATCGCATCGATGGGTCCTGTTGATGTGAAATCTGCCAGGACCCGAATGGGCGAGGTGACCGTGCCGGCGCTGGGCGAAACGATGTCGACTTGTTGCGCGGAAGCAACTCCAGCGATGAACAGACACACGAGTAGGGTGATAGGGGCGAACTTTACCAACACAGAATTTCCTCCAGCTAAATTGCGATGTGGCAACACCCTAATCAGTTCACGCGTGCATTGCAAGACTACTTAGTGCAAGTTTTTGTAATTGTTTTGCAAGGATGTGTATTTATCGAACATTGCAGCTGGGCAGCTACTCTGGAACGAGCAAGAACCACTCTGAAGTTCCCGCTTCTACTCTGAAGTTAGAAGTCAGCTACTCTGCATTTACGCAAGAACAGGGAGTACATGAGATCACTTCTGATAACTTTCGGGGCAGCCAAGGCTTTCCTCGGCTTTTCCTTTCTTGACATCATTCATGAGGGTAGTTTTTACAAGCTCGTCCTGTTTGAAATGCTTCCATTGCCAGAGGCCATAGCCATCGGCTAGGAAGAACTGCTCTTCCTGGCGACAGTGGTCGAAATCGCGGTCACAGTCGTAATGATAGTGGAGGACTCTGGTCGACACCCGACCCAGGCTTCCTCCCGCGTCCACCTCTTCGGGCGCATCAAGATCCATTATGGCTTTTCCAATCTTGCTGCTTTTGAACGGGCGACAGTCGTGATAGTACTCAAATCTCGTATCGTCCACCTTGATCCGCGGACCTGCCTTATCTTCCGGAACACAGCGCGCCGCAATCGGCAGGTCGTGCACGAAGCGTTTGAAGGTGCGGTTGTCTTTCCATTCCAGTTCGGTTGCCCGCATGTAGACATAGCGCTGGTCGAATGCCTTGACGTCAAATCCATGGGCCTTGGGACTTTTAAGCCATAACCAATAACCTTCGGCGGCGAAGTCCTGGTCGGGAAAGACCTGCGTGTAGATGGAGTTCGGCTTGCCCTCGAGAAAGTGGCTTGTCCTTCGGTCTTTGCTCATGGCGAAGTACTTCATAACGTCGGCCTGGCCGCTGGGACATGAGAACCCCTGCGCTTGAGCGATAACGCAGGCAGCCAGAAAAAGCACGAACAGGAAGATCTGCCTAAAGGTCATACGATTGTTCCTTTATGCCTACTAACCCGGCGAAGAGCGGTATGTTGCGGGATTTGGGAAATAGCCTACTCGTTGCGAAGAATTCTGAATCCTCTGTACGGCAGAGTACGCGAAGGGCGCGCGCGTCTTCCGTATCAAAGAATCCGATAAAGAAATGACGAGTTCATGCAGAGGCGTGAATATTAACGTTTCAGGCGGCAGCGGCGGTGGCGGTTCGCTTAACTACACCACTTGGAAAAACGACAACGCGCGTACCGGGCAACAAATGAAGGAGACGATTCTTACGACGTCGAATGTGAACTCGACACACTTTGGAGTGCTTTACAGTAATTCGCTGGATGGGGCAGTGTTCGCGCAGCCGCTGTATGTGTCAAATCTTCCCATCGGAGGCGGCACACATAACGTGGTGTTCGTGGCAACAGAAAGTAATTCTGTATATGCCATCGATGCTGATAAGTTCGACAGCAGCAAGCACGGAATCGTTTACTGGCACAAAGTGCTAATGCCAGGAGGCGCCACACCGGTTCCGCAGTCGCCCGTCGGAAGCACAATTTACCCGCACATAGGAATTACGGGCACTCCCGTCATTGACCCGGTCGCAGGTACGCTCTACCTGGTGACAGAGACGCTGGAGAGCGGAGCGGCCGTATTTCGTCTGCATGCGCTGAGCCTGACTACAGGAAGCGAGCAACATGGAGGGCCGGTCGGGATTAGTGCCTCTGGATTCCAGCCGAAGGAACAGTTGCAACGGCCCGGCCTGCTGCTCGCCTACGGCAATTTGTACATCGCTTTCGGCTCCCAGGGCGATAATCAGCCATTCCATGGCTGGATATTCTCTTATAGTCCTTCTACGCTGGCACGCAACAACGTGTGGAATACCACCGCGACGGGAAAAGAAAGTGCGATCTGGATGGGCGGATCCGGTATTGCATCGGATGGCAACGGCTATATATACGTCGTGACCTCCAACGGCGATTGGGATGGCGTTTCCCATTTCGGCGAGAGTTTTGTGAAACTACGTTCCGACCTCAGCAGCGTTCACGACTATTTCACGCCCTACCAACAAGCCACGTTCTCGTCGAAGGACCAGGATGTCGGTTCTGGGGGGATGCTGCTGATTCCTTCGCAAGCGGGTGCAGTTCCGAACGAGGTGGTTGGCTGTGGCAAGCCTCGCGCCATCTACCTGGTCGACCGCGACAACATGGGCAAGTTCCAGACCAGTTCCAACAGCCAGATTGTCCAGGAAGTGGACGGTGCCGTCGGTGGGCTCAGCGGCCATCAGTCTCCGGATGCCTGCTTCATGACACCCGCGTACTGGCACGGCAACCTGTACTTCGGCGCAAATAATGACAACCTGAGAGCGTTTAACCTGTATGTCGATTCGACGGATAACACGACGAAGATATGCGCGAAATCGACCGGGTCGGTCACCTGTAAGATTTCCAAGAGTGGCAATGTGTTTGGCTTTCCGGGAACCCAGCCAGTCATTTCAGCGAATGGCACCAGCAATGGAATAGTCTGGGCGGTTGAATACTCGTCTTTCTCACCTTCGGGCTCGACTCTCTTGCACGCATACAGCGCGACTAACCTGGGGACGGAGCTATATCACAGCTCGGGTCTCGGGGCGGGTGCCAAGTTCGTGGTTCCGACGGTCGTGAATGGCAAGGTGTACGTGGGAACGGCGACTGCGTTGTACGCGTTCGCATCGCACTAGTGGACACGGACAGTGACTGATTACTTTTCGGGGCAGGCGCTTCTCGCCTGCCCACTTTTTTACCCCGTACCAAAGTAACCATGGCTTAAGGTATTTCGCTGATTGTCTCTGGATGTGCTCGTGGTAGCCTGCAACCATTCTTAGTACCTGGCGTCGCGTGATCGCTTCGCACTAGCGACCCGGAGATTTGCTGCAGCAGGCCTGCTTCGCCGCGTCGATCGGTTGGTGCGCCCTCCCCCGCGCACGCTCCTCGCTGCTGAGTTTTCTTCGGGCAGTGTAAGTCCACCAGCTCTGGCGCCAGCGTACGTCGAACCAAAAATTCGCTTCGAGGTTGGTGCTATGACTAGCCGTGTCTTGTTCGTTCGAGCACTTGTGGTTATTGCCTGGGCTCTGGTAAGTGTTTTCTCGCTTGCATCTTCATCTTTGGCGCAAACTTTCTCCTGTCCGGCGGGTCAGATCGATGTCATGAAATACTTCGTAATGGACCAACAAAGAAGACCGAATCTGTTCATGAGTGGCAGTCCGAATCCCATATACACGGAGGTTTATCCAAACCACGATTTTGCGGCCTCCGGGTACTGGTTCTGGCTCAAGAGCCCAAGCGCGCATGGATTCGACGTCAAAGCTTTTGATAAGAACTATGTCTACATGCGCTCCACCGAACTGCAGTGGACCAACAACAGCACCTTCAAGCGGTTCGCGCATGACCTCCCCATCGCCGCGCGCTGCGTCCCGGGGGGACGCCCTGGGCCGACCATCAAGGTGGCGAATACGACCTTCCATTATTACCAGTCGTGCAGCGAGTATAAGTCCAGCAATCTCGGTACCGCGGTCAACAAGCTCGATGCCCCGGTTCTCATGAATGCCGGCGGAAATATTGGGCATGTGTGGACGCGAGTTCTGCATTATCATTACGACTGCAATTCGAATTATCAGAGCTGTTCGGATGAAGAGCAGTTCTTCTTGGGCAACGGCTACGGCTTGTGGCAGTGGAGACACTACCAGCATGGATCGCTGGCCGGCTCTGCTGTCATGAACAATCTCAAATCGGGAGTTGTTGCCGACACGCTGGCTTGCCGCAATAGCTATCAATGAGCATCTGCTACAGGGAACGTCCGAAGCAATTTACATTCGAGCGGGCGGCGCCGATTTCCGCGCTGAACGTGACATCAATCACGAGCAGCAGTGATGGACATCGCCGCCGCCCCGCAATTCCTTCCCCTCCTTCGTGACTTAGCGCTCCCGAAAGCCTGAATACGCCCCGGAATATCTGCCCCCCGGCACATTTTCTGGCCGGACATCATAGCGAGTCGTGACCGCAGTCACAGAACGCTCGGCTGACCCAACGTCAGAATCGGTAGGTCCCTCCGGAAGAGAGGCGTTTATGGCGACTGCATGCTCCATCCTGCCAGAGATGTTACGGACATTGCCCTCCGACGCGGCGCGCCAGGTGCAGTGGGGATTCGCCGATCGTTATGACTTGCAGATGCTGGTGCAGTCAGCACGTGCAGTCGCGCGTGGGTCGGTGGCACGGCTGGTGGCGAGCGGCGGACGCAACTCGCACGAGTGGACAGAAGCGAAAGCGGAGTTGCTGGAAGCCTTCGATCAGGCGGGCATCACCGCTGTGTTCATGCAGCCGGAGGAAGGTGGACTCTTCGCCGGACCGAAAAATCTGGCGCTCGCCTTAGTCGCGTTTGAACTTGCCTGGGTCGATGGCGGCGCGGCCACAGCCAGTCTCGCCGGATGCCTGGCATTGGCGCCCATTCATGAACGCGGCACGCCCGAGCAGCAGCAGCGGTACATGAATCTTGCCGCTCCTGCAAAAGCAGGAGAGGACCGCAAACCTTGGCGCGGAGCATTTTGCCTGACCGAGCCTATTCCGTATGTCGGCGTGGACACGGGAATGCTCAACGGCAAGATGAAAATTGTCGAGTGGAAGGCGGGCCAAGAGCCAGTCCTGCAGATCGAGAAGCGCGGGCGGTTCATTACTAACATCGGCTTCGCAAATTTCGTGACGGCTGCTGTCCATTCAGATGACGAGCGCATCAAGGGCAGCTGCATGGTCATCCTGGAAGAAACCGATCCCGGAATTTTTGATCGCGGCACACCGACACGCAAGATGGTGCATCAGCTCTCTTCCACCGGCGATCCGATCTTCAATTTGCGGGTGTCGGCCAGCCGCATTGTGGGCGGCTACGACGTTGAGGATGGCATTCTTGTTCCCCGCTATAGCCACAGCGAGGTGATCGAAGCGGTTTTTCGCAGAACGCGGGTTACCGTCGGCGTCATGACTGCGGCCAAGTTGCTCTCTTCGATTGAGCCAGTGATTCGGTATCAGCGCGGAAGATTTCGCGGAGCAGAGACGGCCACGCCGGGCTCGGTCCGCTACGAACTGGGATTGCAAGCGCGCGAAGACGCGCTGCATCGACTCGTGGATGTGTGGGCGACAGGGGAAGCGAGCGCGTCCCTGGCATTCGCAGCCGCCCGCGTCTTCGATGAACTTGACCCTCTCGAAAAAGAAATGGACAAGATCTTTGCCGAAGGCGGCGTGAGGGGCGCCAAGGCAAAGTCAAAGCTGTTGCGCGAAGCGGGCGATGAGGCGATTGCTCTCATGCAAAGGCCGCCGAACGATCCACGCCGGCAGGCACTGATTTCGGATCTGAAATTGCGTTTTGTTTCACTGGACTCAGTCGCCGA
>Ga0335070_10006838_pt1 | contig 13406 bp, 21 predicted proteins | sample Lox_Sample_13_FD_206722 | JGI IMG/M metagenome (GOLD analysis project Ga0335070, IMG submission 206722) | Soil microbial communities from Loxahatchee National Wildlife Refuge, Florida, United States - Lox_Sample_1.3 | ecosystem: Environmental > Terrestrial > Soil > Wetlands | place: USA...
GGTCCTTGACCGCCATCTCCATGGCAAGCTTTGTTGCTCTGAGTATATTCACTCTGTCTATGCTCTGTGCGTCCACGATCCCCACCCCAATGTCCATTGCACAACATAGCAGGTCCCAAAAGAGTGATTCCCTCTCTTTTTCGGGAACTTTTTTTGAGTCCCTCAAACCTTTGATCCTTTTCATGGGAGGAAGGATGACCGCTGAAGCAACCACAGGACCGGCGAGGGGGCCTCTTCCCGCCTCATCGATACCCGCGACACGGGAGAACCCTTCATTCCTGAAGGATTCATCATACCGGTAGATGTCCATTGGTTATTCTTTTGTCTGTCCTACCGCCAGCTTCTCTTTTTCTCTGTCCTTGATCTTTGCCGCCTTCCCCTTTTTTGCTCTCAGATAATAGAGTTTCGCCCTTCTCACCGAACCCCTTTTAAGCACCTCTATCTTATCAATGGTAGGGGAATGTACGAGGAATATCCTCTCCACCCCTATCCCATAGGACACCTTTCTCACCATAAATGTTTCCCTGATAGTGCTGCCACGTCTTGCGATCACGGTGCCTTCGAAGGGCTGAATCCTCTCCTTGTCTCCCTCAACCACCTTCACAAAGACCTTCACAGTATCTCCCACCTGAAAGGGGGGCACCTCTTTCTTATATCCCTCCTCAATCGCATTCATCAGATTCATCTTTCTTCCTCCTTAATCTCCGACAGTATTCGGTAATCTTCATCAGTGAGCAGCGCCCGCTGTATAAGTTCAGGTCTCCTGAGGAGGGTCCTTCTTAACGCCTCTTTCCTCCTCCACAGGAGTATCTCTTTGTGATTTCCGGAAAGCAGTAGGTCGGGTACCTTCATCCCCTCAAATTCAGGAGGTCTTGTGTAGTGGGGGTAATCCAGTATCCCCCACGAAAACGATTCCTCCTTCGCAGAATATTCGTCTCCCAGCGCTCCGGGTAAAAGCCTCACAATGCTGTCTATTATAACCAATGCGGGCAATTCTCCGCCAGTCAAAACATAATCACCAATGGACACCTCCCGATCAACCAGTGAATCCCGCACACGTTCATCGATGGCCTCGTATCTTCCGCAGAGGAACAAAAGCCTCCTCTTTTCCTTCGATAATTCAAGGGCCATCTCCTGATCAAAAGGCCTCCCCTGGGGACTCATCATAAGGGTAAAGGTCTCGGTCCCCTCCGCCTTTATGGATTTCACCGCCCTGAAGAAAGGCTCAGGCTTCATCACCATGCCGGGCCCTCCCCCGTACGGATAATCATCCACAGTCCTGTGCTTATCAACGCTATAATCTCTGAGCTGGTGGACCTTGAACTCAACTATTCCTTTCTCCACAGCCCTCTTCAGGATACTTTCGGAGAGATACGCATCAAATATACTGGGGAATATGGTAATTATCTCACATCGCATTCCCTCCCCCTTTCTCATGCAGATGTGTATTATACACTACTTCTCAGACGTTTCCGCCAACGTCAACGCGCGGCATTGCAGGCCTTTGATCCAAGTCTTCCTCAATCTGGCAAGGTGGAGCAAGGAAGGGTTTCTTAGCAAGGATACTCTTACGCTCAAGGGATGGGCACTGACAGGATTTTGTTGAAGGGAAGGGATTTGCAGAGTGTGGGGTCCAGACCACGCGTCTGAACTCCACACTCTATGGCTATCTATTCGAGAATTTCAAGTACACAGCGCTTACCTATCTTTGTACCCGCCGCTCCGAGTATTGTCCTCATCGCACGGGCTGTCTTTCCCTGTTTTCCTATCACCTTTCCAAGGTCACTGGATGCCACTCTGAGTTCAAAGACCGTGGTCCTTTCCCCTTCCACTTCCTTCACGCTCACCTCTTCGGGAGTATCGACCAGCGCTCTCGCCATTGCCTCCACCAAGTCTTTCATCTCCGTCCACCTCCAATGGAATTCAGAACCGTCTACAGGCCGGCCCTGTGTAAAAGCTTCTTAGCGACATCTGTAGGTTGCGCTCCCTTGCCTAACCAGTATTTGGCCCTTTCCGTATCAATTTTCGTCTCGGATGGACCCTTTTGTGGATTGTATGTTCCTAGGATCTCTATGAAAGGCCCGTCTCTTCTCGTCCTGGAGTCTGCCACCACCAAACGGTAGAACGGCTTCTTATGTGCCCCTAACCTTGTCAGTCTGATTTTAACCAAGAACTCACCTCCTTATTCGAAGAACTGTAGGATTTTAATATATTTCCCAACTAAAGTAAAGGGCTAAAATGGCAAACTCTTCGGTAAACGGATTCCCTTTTTCCCCTTGAACATCTTCATCATTTTTTTCATTTCCACGTACTGTTTGACCACCCGGTTCACATCAGTCACCGTAGTACCGCTTCCCTCAGCGATCCTTCTCCTCCTGCTGCCGTTCATTATCTGATGATTTCTTCTCTCTTCCCTTGTCATGGAATTGATGATGGCTTCTATCTTAACGAATTCCCTTTCATCCACAGACACATTTTTCAACTTGCCAAGACCGGGGATCATACCCAGGATATTCTCGATAGGGCCCATGCTCCGCAACTTCTTGAGCTGTTCCTTCAGGTCTTCAAAGGTGAATGCCTCACCGAGAATTTTTTCCTGGAGTTTTTCGGCTTCCTTCCTGTCGTATGCCTTCTCGGCCTGCTCGATGAGGGTGAGCACATCTCCCATTCCGAGAATCCTCGATGCGATCCTCTCCGGATAAAAGGCCTCAAGCATCTCAATTTTCTCACCCGTTCCGATGAACTTTATCGGTTTTCCGGTGATTGATCTTATGGAAAGGGCTGCGCCACCCCTGGCGTCACCGTCCATCTTAGTGAGAATTATTCCGTCGATGCCAAGCTGTTCATTAAAGTTCCTCGCGATATTCACCGCGTCCTGCCCGGTCATGGCATCAGCCACAAAGAGGATCTCCTTGGGATTCACCCTCGCCTTTATTTCCGTGAGCTCCTTCATGAGTGTTTCGTCTATGTGGAGCCTTCCCGCTGTGTCAAGTATCATTACATCCTGTGCATTTAGTTTTGCTTTTTTGAGCGCTTCCTCACAGAGGGTCACAGGGTTCTTTGTTTCGTGAGAAGAGAAGACGGGAACGTCGATCTGTCTGCCCAGGGTTATCAATTGCTCTATAGCTGCGGGACGCTGGAGATCGGCTGCCACGAGCATGGGGCGCCTCCCCTCCTTTTTGAAAAGCCGTGCCAGCTTCGCCGAGGTCGTGGTCTTTCCGGAACCGTGGAGGCCGACCATCATAAGTATGGTGGGAGGATTAGGAGAGAGATGCACCTTGGTGTAGGCACCTCCCAGAAGCTCACAGAGTTCACTGTGCACTATCTTTATCACCTGCTGTCCGGGGGTGAGGCTTTCCAGGACCTCTTTGCCTAAGGACTTTGTCTTGACCTTCTCAACAAAGTCTTTTACGACTTTAAAATTTACATCACCCTCAAGCAGGGCGAGACGCACCTCTTTCAGGGCAGCATCAATATCTTCTTCCTTGAGGATACCCCTGCCCCTCAATTTCTTGAATATGGACTCCAGTTTTTCGCTCAGTGACTCAAGCATTACAGTAGTGCCTCGATGTCACGTGAAATTGTTTCAGAAAGTTCCTCCATAAAGCCAATATGTTTCTTCGCCACCTTCCCCTCCTTATCAATAATGAAGGCCACAGGGATATTTCCCACTCCGTATGAGACATTCACCTTCTTGTCGTCAATAAGCACGGGATAATTCGCCCGGTGTTCTTTCACAAAGGAATTCAATTTTGAAGCCACGTCACCTCCTTCATCCACAGCAATGGCGAGCACCTGAACATTCTTGTCCTTATACTTCTCATAGACCTTATTTATTTCCGGTACTGCATCATTGCAAGGGGGACACCACGTAGCCCAAAATTCTACCACCACGACCTTCCCTCTGAGCTCAGACAGGGTCACTTTCTTTCCGCTCACATCACTCAGGGTAAAATCAGGCGCCTTGCCTTCTTCAACCACCCTGCTCCTTTCGGCCTTCTTGCATGAAGCCGCGGAAAAGGCAATAGCAAACAGACACAGAACCAAGAGGGCCTGTTTCACACACCCCAATCTCACTTGTCGCATTACCGGGTAGAGCACTTTCTTAAAAAGGATTATACGCTCGCTCTCAGGAGGCAAGAAGGGAATCGATCTTTGCTTTCAGCTGTGGCTTTGGCACAGCACCCACAACCTGGTCCACTTTCTGACCGTCTTTGAAGAAAATGATGGTGGGTATACCCATTATTTTATAGCGACTGGCAATGTCTGGATTCTCATCGGTGTTTAATTTCGCGACCTTCAGTTTACCCGTATATTCCTTGGCCAGCTCTTCAACCGTCGGTGCGATCATTCTGCACGGCCCGCACCACACTGCCCAGAAGTCCACCATCGCCAGACCCTGACTCTGCGTAATCTCTTTATCCCATGTCGAGGTTGTTACCTCAATAATACCTTCTGCCATAAAAACCTCCTGAACTTTATTAGTTTTTAATTATATGTGCTGTAACCGCTTTTTGTCAACGCCGGTGTGCCCTCTTACACCTTTATTCCTCGGAATCACAAGCCCGCTGGGTCTTCTGTCTAAGTTCCGTGTTCCCCCTCGTCAAACATCGCCATTTCAATAGACTCGTGGATTACGTCTTCTAATGATTTGACTTTACCCTCAAGTATCTTATCTTCATCAATCATGTCCTCCAAAAACCTAAGCTCTTTTCCAGTCAGGGTTATGGTCACCTCCATGAGCACCTCCTTAGTTTCTTGGATGGCCATTATTATAGCTCATGAGGGGCTGCGGTTATCTGTGTTGTGGCTGGGATCCCGGATGAAAGGCCTGCCCTGTAATACTCCTACAGTCACGTGCCACGAAGTTGACAACGGAGGATGGGAAAATGTATTTTATATGCACCCAAAGGCTCGTAGCTCAGGGGGAGAGCGCTTCCTTGACACGGAAGAGGTCGGCGGTTCGATACCGCCCGGGCCTACCATTTTTTTCAATGAGGTATAGTCAAAATCGCCAGGGACACACTGGGGATAAATTTATAATGCAAAAGCAAGGACTCGACATATCCTCCCATCCTTATATTTCATCCATATCTTTAGCCTGAAGACTGATGACACCATCTCGGAAGCTGTTCATGCCATGTGCGACAGTCTTGACGTCCCTAAAATGATGGTTATATGGTCAGGGTAGAATTTGACTTTGCGGTTGACATCTGCCCAGAAAAAGGCGTATAAAAAATTAGGGTTGGCTCACCAACCAAGTGGTGGTCTTGCTCTTCTCGGACTCAGCAGAAAGGTTTAGGAAACAGGGACGTTAGGGTCCCAAGCAGCATGAAGCTGAGCATCCAAACCGCTGGGCAAGGGAAGAACAAACACCACTTTTTTTATTGCTGTCTGCTACTCAAGAAAATTCTTGACAGCCATGTCTGTTCTTTAGCTATGGTATAAGATAATTATGAAAAGATTTGTCATGCTAGGTATGGTTGTAGGGTCAATTGCTGGCAGTTATATCCCTTTGATTTGGGGTGACAGTGCTTTATCCATGTCTTCTTTATTCTTTGGCGCTCTCGGAGGTTTTATCGGTATTTGGGCGGGCTATAAAATAGCTAAAGAGTGGTTTTAGGCGAATTCTCTTAATCTCTTTATCACGCAACAATAATACCAAGGCAATCGAGCTTTACTAACATGTAAATTTCGATGTTAGTACCATTAACGGTCTAATTACTGGTTAGGCATAAGGGCTATGCCTTTATGCCTCCTTATTGTCCTTCCATCACTTTCCTCCATCATGTCAATGTAACCTTCGGCATGGCTTCAACGTCTTTCTAATAAAGAAAGACAATGTATCAAATGCTCAAAAAGATTAAAACAACTTAATATAAAATTCACCCCACATTCATAATTCAGTGTTAATCTTCCGCATTAGGATAATCAGCTTCAAAGGAGGTAATGATGAGTTGCCCTTATTTTGAAGAAGGATATGTAGCAACTTGTGGTGCATCGGCATCACAATATGTACCGAACATTGAAATGATGGAAACATACTGTTTTAAGCAGACCTATGGACTCTGCCCGATTTTATCGGAATATCTATTCGAATACGATATGGCTATGGGTAACTGTATACCCAAAAGGCATTTGTCTAATCGGTAAATGCTGGGATTCTTATTTTAATAGGGCTATGCCCCCTCATCGGCTGCCGTAGGTTCACTCTCGTCAAACATTGCCATCCTTATGCATTCCCTGATTGCTTCTTCAAGGCTGTTGATCGTTTCGAAGCTAACCATGTCGCTTACCATTCTATTAAGGAACTGAACTTCCCTGTCAGTTAATTCTATCGTTATTCTCATAGTGGTTCACCTCACAAATTGCTATTTGGTTTACTTTATGAGGAAGGTTTCCTTCTCCCTCTCTCTTTCAGATTAATTTTAGTTCAATCTGTTTCAGGTAATCATCACCAGCTTCAAGAAGCCTCAATCCCTCTGGGCTTTTTATTTTTGCCAGGTAGCCCATTCCCATTAATTCCGCAATAGCGTGGGTAAAGTGTTCATCCGTAACATCCTGCCAAAGCTCTCTTTTACTCAATATCATTTTTGTGGATAGGATTTCATCTCGCTTGATTCTGAAGTACCGAAAGACCTCCATGATTTTCTTGGCTGTGGATGTTAATTCATTCATGGTTGATACTACCATACTTGGCTTTTATAGTATTTTAGCTCCCCTGTACTTGTAAATTTCCCGTGATATAATCTGTTAAAGGAGGAATATATGACAAAGGCAGAACTCATCGAGAAAGTAGCAAAGGATGCTGGACTCTCAAAGGCATCAACAGGGAAGGTGCTTGACACCGTAATTGATGGCATCTCAAAGACCCTGAAAAAGGGCAACAAAGTAACTCTGGTTGGCTTCGGCACCTTCTCAGTCTCTAAAAGGAAGGCACGGACAGGCAGAAACCCCAGGACAGGAGCAACAATAAAGATTCCTGCCCATAAGGCTCCTAAGTTTACAGCGGGGAAGGCATTTAAAGATGCGGTGAAATAATCTTTTTTTCCTTGACAACCCCTCCAAACAGGAGTATAAGGAAAGTGAAGAGTGGCTTACCAAAGTGGTGGTCTTGCTCTTCTTGTTCTCAGCATAAAGGTTTAGACATAGGACGTAAAGCAAAGACGTAAAAGTCTCAAGCAGTATGTCTCAAGATGTTCAAACCGCTGGGAATGAAGAGAAGCAAACACCACTTTTTTATTTCTCCTGCTCAAAGGCAGGCTCTATAGCAATGCATGAACACGACACAAGAAAATTTGTTTCTATCCTGATGGAATCACCCCTCTATATGACACTGTCTTTAAAGGAAAGGAAAGCCCTGCTGGAAAGGATGGCAGAAAGTTACCCTTCCTTTGAAGATGAAACGGATGAGCAGGACGACCATAGTTGAAAGCTATGCTGACTGCAATGCCTCATGAGCAGTAATCTTGAATGAACACTATTACCCCTTCTTATCTGTTGTATCCTGTGGCTTTACCTCTATGGCTGAATCATTATCATCCCCAGTGATAGCTTTCTTAAAACCCTGTATGCTTTTGCCAAGTGCTTTACCGATTTCTGGTAGTTTTCCTGGTCCAACTATCACCAGTGCTATCCCAAGTATTATCAGCAGATGCATCGGTTGAAAAAGTCCTCTAAACATAGCCTCACCTCCTTTGCATGACTATTATATCAGCTTAATAATGTCTTGGCTAATTCGCTGGCTTTCTTACCATCGTACCGACCACCATATTGCTCCTTTAAGGCTTTCATGATGGCACCAACGTTGGTATTGCCAGCGTCAATTATTATTTTGATAGCTGAACTCAGTTCATCATCAGAGAAAGGAACTGGTAAGTAACGTGACAGCACTGAGATTTCAGAATCTATCTTGAACAGAGCAAGTGTGGCTGAATCATTCTTTATCAGTACGCTCTTAGTTTCCATAACATTCTTCAAGAACTTCTGAATAGTGCTGATAACTTCTTCATCGGTAGGAAGTCTGTTGCCCTTGTTCTTGCCAACCATAAGGGCTTCTGAATAAAGTGTGGTGAGTAAATTTGCTTCAATGGTGTCTTTCTTCTTTCTTGCTTCCAGACTATCTGCTTTTATTTGTTCTAGTATTGTCATGTTGACTCCTTTCCCACCTTACGGTTTGTAATCTTTTTCCCTCAGATTCGGCACCTTTTCCATCCAAGGAACTTTATCTTATCAGCTACTCACTGATTGTCGTTTTTTCTATATGGTTCACTATATAGTTGACATACAGAAGAATACGGAAAAATGAGCTAAAGCTCCCACTTGTGAGGCTTTCATAAGGTATTGAGGGGGAAGTATAATATACAATTTTCTTCTGAAGAGGCTATCCATTTTTTTAACACGGAAGAGGTCGGCGGTTCGATACCGCCCGGGCCTACCATTTCTTTTCAAGCCCTTATGAGAGATTGATACTTCCTCAGACCTGCCTGATTGTATTGCTTTTGTATCGCAGGCTTTCCGTTCAAAATGATATCAGGAACATCTACTGCTTTAACCTTGCAGGAGCTGCAGAAATCTCTTGTTCATTTCTTAACCTTCTTGCATACATAGCCATAAATACCATCTTGCACTGAATCCGGTGTAACATAGAGCCATTCGTCTTCATCTGACGATTCATTCGTGCCGTCTGTGTAATAGTAAATAGTCTTTAAGCTCCTTGCCCGTCTCTCAGCACAGTTAAATTCACGATAATCAAGATAGGAAGAAATGAGTCTTGATTCAACATCCTGCGGTTTTTTGTTTGCTAACTTCAGCCATGCTCTCATTAAACCATTGGATGCAAGCTGTATGCTTTCTTCATCTACAAATAGAGACATGTTACCATCTTCACTTTCAGTAATTAACTTCCATTCTGCCGGCTCACCTGCCGAACAATAAATAAGTAATACACTTACCAAGATAAACGACATCAGCAAATATCTCATTTCTCCCCCCTATTCAATCCATATAAAGAGTATATCAGAACACTGGAGTACTTTGTTACTAATCAGTTATAAAACAACAAAAAAGTTACCCTTGCTCCGGGTTACCCCGACACGGCAGAGGTCCCCGGTTCGAAACCGAGCGGGCCTACGAATACCCCACGCACCTTCTTTATTGCCTCGAAGTATATCGGTTTTTTACGGCATTCATCGGCAAGGGACTTCCTGTTATTGGTATCCCATTACTGATGGGGCGCAGGAAACGCCCGGGATGACATCAAGTCTACTCTTTAGTTGTAAAGTGAAACCGAGAGGAGTAAAATTATCGTGTGACGAAGCTCGGAATCGCACACTCCAATAAGCAGGACGCCTTTCAGGCAGCCACGCATATTGCGGAAACCGCATTGCGGTCCGGCGGGCTTACCCGTCCTGATCTCGTTATTGCCTTCTGCGCAGGAGGACTTGATCACGAGGAATTCTTCAAAGGACTCCAGAGCACGGCAGGCCCTCACACCCCCATAATCGGCGGATCATCAATAGGGATCATCACCAACAAGGAAATCTCTTACGAGGGGTTCCCAGCAGTTGCGGCACTGATCCAATCCGACGCCATGGAGTTCATGGTGAAGGCTGTGGGCGGCCTTAATCAAAGTGAATTTTCAGCAGGCCAACGACTTATGGAGGCATTCCCCCGCTGCCAGGAAGAAAAACTGCTGCTTGCATTCTATGACTCGGTACGTGTCCCTGCAAGCGACAGTGCACCACCGGTTCTTAATGCGTCAGCACCCTTCATTGCAGGGATGGAAAACGTGCTGCAGCGGGGACTCCCCATCATAGGGGCGGGACTCCTTGGTGACTATGCCTTCAGCCCTACCCGGCAATTTTGTGGCTCTTTTGTGGCAGACCAGCATGCGGTAGCCTGTCTCGTGTCGGGTCGCATTTCTGTCTATCACGTGATTATGCACGGCTGTGTCCCCCTGGACGGCGTCTACCACCGCATCACCAAAATACAGGGCTCGGTCCTGTATGAACTTGACGGAAAACCAATTGTTCCTCTCATCAATGAGATCTATGGGAACACAGATTGGCAGTCACAGCACCCGGTTAATTTCCTCACCATCGGTGTCAATCATGGGGAACGATATGGACTACCCCAAGAAAGCTCTTTCGTGAACAGACTCATCACCGGCGTCATCCCTGATGGTTCAGGCATAGGAATGTTCGAGCCAGACCTCGCACCGGATACAGAGATACAGTTCATGATACGTGACAACAAAATGATGATCTCATCGGCGAGGGAAAATACAACTAACCTGCTTGGGAAGATTGAGGCAGATAAGAAGAGCCCGTTATTTGCTCTCTATATTGACTGCGCAGGCCGCACAGCTGAGCTTTCCTACACCGAAGGAGAAGAGGCAGCAGAGGTGCAGAAGATTCTGAATCATCTCAATATCCCCCTTCTCGGCTTTTACTCTGGGGTGGAGATCGCACCCCTCTTCGGACGAAGCAGAGGTCTTGATTGGACCGGGGTTCTCATGATTATCGCAGAGCATGAGTAGATGGACATCGAATCCTCCCATAGTCCGGAAGAACGTCCCCTGAAAGAGAAGTTGGCGGAGACAGCAGCTGAGAGAGATTATTACCGCCACATCGCTGAGCGGGGCGGCAGAACAGGCCTGCGAAGTGTCCACCAGTTATCAAGGATCATCGAGAACCTTCATCACACAGAAAAGGCCTTGCGCGATGCCCAGCAGACCCTTGAAATGAAGGTGGCACAGCGGACAGCCGCCCTTGCCAAGGCAAATGAAGAGCTTCGAAAAGAGATCGCCGAGAGGACAAAGGCAGAGAACGAACTTTTTGAGAGCAGGGAACGCTACCGTGAGCTTGTGGACGGCGCCAACAGTGTTATTCTCAGGTGGAACAGGCAGGGAACTATCCTCTTTATGAATCCCTATGGTCTCGATCTCTTTGGATATGCGCAGAAGGAACTGTTCGGTAAAAACTTGATGGACACCATCGTATCGCCCTCATCACAGAAGGATGCTGACCTTGGGACCATAATCAATGCGATTTTTACAAACCCGGAAGATTTCTCCAAGAATGGAAATATTTGCAAGGACGGCCGTAAGGTCTGGATCAACTGGACAAATAAGGCCATTTTCAACGAGGCGGGCGAACATGTAGAGATCCTCTCGGTTGGCAATGATGTGACCCAGCGGAGAATTATCGGACAGCAACTGAAGGAAAGCGAAGAAAGGCTGCGGCTTGCGCTTGCCGCTGCGCATCAGGGTTTGTACGATCTGGATCTCCGTACCGGCGTAGCAAAGACAAACGCCGAGTATGCATTGATGCTCGGCTATGACCCATCCACATTTGAAGAAACCAACCAGAAATGGATGGATCGTCTCCACCCCGATGACAGGGAGCGCGTCACAGCAGTCTATCGCGGGTACCTCGATGGCGAGATACCGGAATATAAAGTGGAATTCCGCCAGAAGACAAGAGCAGGAGACTGGAAATGGATCCTTTCCCTCGGGAGGATAGTGGAACGTGACGCAGACGGCAGACCCCTTCGTATGCTCGGTACCCATACCGATATCAACGATCGTAAACAGGCAGAGGAGGAGCGTCTGGATCTGGAGCGGAAACTGCTCCACGCCCAAAAACTCAAAAGCCTTGGAGTGCTTGCCGGAGGGATCGCCCACGAGTTCAACAACCTTTTGCTGACGATCCTTGGAAATCTCGACCTCGCGCTTATGAAACTCACTCCCATTTCCCCTGCACATGAGTATGTCGATCGTGCCGTGCAGGCAGCTCATTGCTCCGCTGGCCTCGCGGCCCAGATGCTTGCCTATTCGGGGAAAGGCACATTTGTGGTTCAGAGTATCAATCTAAGTGAGCTTGTGGAAGCAATCTCCCATCTCCTCGAGTCTTCTCTCACGAAAACCGCAAAACTTGTCATGAACCTGCAGAGAGACATCCCGGACATCGATGCTGACGTGGCCCAGATTCAACAGGTAGTCATGAGATTGATAACCAATGCCTCAGAGGCGATAGGGGACGATCTCGGGGTCATTACGCTTTCTACAGGGGTGCAGGAATGTACTGAGGCGTACTTGCAGAAGAACAGGCTCGCCGATAAGCTGTTGCCCGGCCGATTCGTGTACCTGGAGGTATCTGACACAGGCTCAGGAATGGATGCCAACACCCAGCAACACATGTTCGACCCTTTTTTTACCACAAAGGCCGTAGGGCGTGGACTGAGTATGCCCGCGATCTCTGGCATTGTTCGCGGGCACAAAGGGGGCATCCTTGTGGAAAGTGTGAAGGGACAAGGTACCTCCGTAAGGCTCCTGTTCCCCATTTCGGCATCTGCACCAGAGATTGCCCCTGGAAAAGCTGCACGTGATGAGATGCAAGAAGAGTCTTGTCCCATACCGAACCACGGGACGGTCCTTATAGTGGATGATGAAGAGATGGTCCGAAAAGTGTGCAGGGCAATGGTTGAGCATCTTGGTTTTTCGGTGCTCACCGCAGAAGACGGGATCAAGGCAGTGGAAATTTTTCAGGCGCGGTCATCAGAGATTGACTGCGTGTTGCTTGACCTGTCAATGCCGAAAAAGGATGGCTTGGCGACCTATGAGGATATCATACGTATCAAACCAGATACAAAGGTGATACTCTCAAGCGGATTCCACGAAGGAGAAGCCTCCAGCCGGTTCTCTGCAAAAGGTTTGGCCGGGTTCATCCAGAAGCCCTACAGGCTGGCAACCCTTCGGTCCACCCTGTATAACATAATGTTTTAAAATACGGGAACACCCCAACTCGATGCTCACCTTGCGATGTGCCCCTTGTCCTGAAAGGTCTTGCCTTCGATCGTCAGGCAAAGCGGCTCAGAATCTTGGGTTTGGTGGCCTTGGTGAGATTTGCAATAATATTCTTTTTAAGCTTTGCCTTTATGGAAGAATCAAGCTTTTCCATGATCCGGCCGTTTATGCCGCTGTCCGCAGCGAAATACCATTTCTCACAACCCTCTTTAAGGATAAGGGTCTTTATGTCTTCTGCGAATTGGGTTATGAACCGTTTTTCTGCTTCTGATTCAATATTATGGGGCTCACCAAATCCCGCACCTGTCCCTTTTTTTCCGCTCCCCACATAGTATCTCCCTGCTGAGTCACTGAATTTATCTGAAGATTTTGCATGGGCTTCAATAAAGGCACAACTCCTTATCAATTCAATCTTCGGGCTCTCCAGCCCGAGGGGGTTCCTGGTCATTTTAAATGCCTTCATATGTCCGAGGTCTGCAACAATAATTATTTCGTTCATCGCATTCTCCTTTCCATGGAATATTCAAGAGAGAACATCTTCACGCATCGCACATGGCCCTCATTTTCCTTCCATTCAACTCATGCGCAAATTTCCTCA